>ERZ779890.594-NODE-594-length-39523-cov-4.546569_pt1 | contig 39523 bp, 27 predicted proteins | sample MGYA00511553_ERZ779890 | MGnify/ENA primary metagenome ERZ779890 (study PRJEB29588, sample SAMEA2152064) | human gut metagenome | biome: human gut; feature: human-associated habitat; material: faeces | place: Denmark | collected 2008/2010 ... | reverse complement strand
CATCTGGGCCAGGAGGAGCGGAGCCGGTTCGTCCGCCGTATGGAGGAGGAGCGGGCCCAGCAGACTCGTCTGGAGGGCTTCCGCCATTTGGAGAGCCGGTCGGCATTCGGATCGGCAAGAGCCATATGAGTCAATATGTAAGTGGCAAGACAGAGCCAAGGCGTGATATTTTAAAGGTTTTGGCGCAGGCGCTTGAGGTAGATTATCTGTGGCTTGAAGGCGATGATGTGGCAATGACAGCAGACAGTCAGCCGGCAAAAGAGCAGCAGAGTAAAAATTCATGGAGTATAGGAGAAGACGGTATGAGAACATTTAATAAATCATCAAAGCTGGACAATGTATTGTATGATGTGAGAGGACCGGTTGTAGAGGAAGCAAAGAGAATGGAAGATGCAGGTATGCATGTTCTGAAATTAAACATCGGAAATCCGGCACCGTTTGGCTTTCGTACACCAGAAGAGGTTATCTTTGATATGCGCCAGCAGCTTACTGAGTGTGAGGGATACTCTGATTCTAAGGGCTTATTCTCAGCAAGAAAGGCAATCATGCAGTATGCACAGTTAAAGAATCTTCCGAATGTTACGATCAATGACATCTATACAGGAAATGGCGTCAGTGAGCTTATCAATCTGTCTATGCAGGCACTTCTTGATGAGGGAGATGAGATTTTAATTCCGTCACCTGATTATCCGCTGTGGACAGCAACAGCTACACTTGCCGGTGGAAAGGTTGTTCACTATATTTGTGATGAACAGGCAGAATGGTATCCTGATATGGATGATATTAAAAAGAAGATAACAGACCGTACAAAGGCCATTGTTTTGATTAATCCAAACAATCCGACTGGTGCATTATATCCAAAGGAAGTATTGATGGAGATTGTAAAAATTGCAAGAGAGCATCAGTTAATCATTTTCTCAGATGAGATTTATGATCGTCTTGTTATGGATGGAGAAGAGCATATCTCAATTGCATCGCTGGCACCAGATCTGTTTTGCGTAACATTCAGTGGCTTGTCTAAATCTCACATGATTGCAGGTTTTCGTATTGGCTGGATGATTTTAAGCGGAAAGAAGGAGATGGCAAAGGATTATATTGAAGGCTTAAACATGCTTTCTAACATGCGACTTTGCTCCAACGTTCCGGCACAGTCTATCGTACAGACTGCACTCGGAGGATATCAGAGCGTAAATAATTATATTATACCAGGCGGCCGTATTTATGAGCAAAGAGAGTATATCTATAAGGTATTAAATGATATTCCTGGCATCAGTGTTGTAAAGCCAAAGGCAGCTTTTTATGCCTTCCCAAAGATTGATACAAAACGCTTCAATATCGTCGATGATGAGAAATTTGCTCTTGATTTCTTAAAGGAGAAGAAGGTTCTGATCGTACATGGAGGTGGCTTTAACTGGAAGCAGCCAGACCATTTCCGTATTGTATATCTGCCGCGTATTGAGATACTTGAGGAATCATTAAACAATTTGCGTGATTTCTTATCGACATATCAGCAGTAAGGGTTGCTTACACTGAGAATCGCTTCACAAGTTTTGCGGAGACTTCAATTTTACAGGTGTGTTGCTTGGACTCTTCAATTTGAGAGAGAAGTTCACGGGCAGCCACCTCTCCCATATAGTGTCTTGGAATTGAGATAGTGGTCAGTGCAGGATCAATTATGCGTCCCTCAGAAATATTGTCAAAGCCTACTACAGCGATATCTTCTGGTACGCGAAAGCCACGCAGTTTCAGCGCTTTAATGGTACCAATTGCAATTAAATCGTTGTCTGCAAAATAGCAGTCAGCGAGTGTATCGGCGCGGTCAATAATGGCGAGCATATCTGCCATAGCACCGTCAATTGTAGGAGAAAGCTGATGGATTATGCAGCGAGAGCGTGACATTCCATTATCCTGCACAGCACGGAAAAATCCCTCCTGACGTTCAGAAAAATTTCGAAGCGGATATGAGGACTGAAGGTATCCAGGCTGTTTTAAGCATCTGCTGATTAAATAGTCAGTGGCAAGATATGCACCTTGTCGGTTGTTTGGCAAAACATAGGTAAAGTCAAGCCCTTCAAAATAGGCATCCATGATGACAACAGGGAACGGAAGTTTAAAAAAAGGTCTGACGACTTCCTCTCGCATTTCTGTTCCAAATAATAGAATGCCCACACAATCAGTTGCGCGTAAATCCTCCAGATAATGATCTAGGTTGTCACGCTTTTCATAGAAATTGACAACTTTTAATTTATAACATTCTTTTTGTATTACAGATTCCATTCCCTCCACCATAGTATCGAAAATAGGAGAATAGGATAAAATAGCATTGTGAGAACGATAGCTGACAGCGTAAATGCTGCCAGCTTTATTTTTTTTAAGAGAAAGTTTTGTAAAATCATAATCATATTTTTCAGCTGCTTCGATAATCATCCTGCGTGTTTCTGTGCTGACGCCAGGCTTATTATTAAGCGCCATAGAAACTGCAGTTTGGGACAGACCAAGTTTTTGTGCCAGTTCTTTGGCAGTAATGGACATAATAGACCTCCTGATTAGAAAATATAATAAAGTGATTGTACATCATGCATCGAAAATACACAAGAAATTTGAATAAAATAAAGTAAAAATAAAGTGAAAAATACTTTATTATCTGTTGGAATAAAGTTGAAACAGAAATATACTAAAGCCAGAAGTTAATTATTAAAACATATCATCAGCAAAAAAAGTGAAAGATTTGATTTTGCTGGGAAGGTGAGGAGAAAAAATGGCAAATATAAAGCTTGGATATGCACCAACAAGAAGAAGTATTTTTAGTGCACCAGATGCGGTAAAATATCGTGGATTGACAGCAGACAGATTACGAGAATTGGGTGTTGATTTTGTTGATATTACGGATGTAAATGAGGAAGGTCTTCTGTATGATGAAGAAGGTCGAAAAAGAATTGCAGAGAAATTTAAAAAGGAAAAGATTGATGGTTTGCTTCTTGCACATTGTAACTTTGGAACAGAGTTTGAATGTGCAAGACTGGCAAAGGAACTGAATGTACCAGTCTTGCTATGGGGACCACTTGACGAAAGACCAGATGAAAATGGTGTACGTCTTCGTGATACGCAGTGTGGATTATTTGCGACAGGAAAGGTATTGCGAAGATTTCGGGTTCCATTTACATATCTGACAAACTGTAGACTGAATGACCCTGTGTTTGAACGAGGAATCCGTGACTTTTTGGCAGTCTGTAATGTAGTAAAGACCTTCCGCAATATGAGAATTCTTCAGATTTCAACAAGACCGTATGAATTCTGGTCAACAATGTGCAATGAAGGTGAGTTGTTGGAAAAGTTTAATATTCAGTTGACACCAATTCCAATGCCAGAGCTTACCGATGAGATGAAAAAGGCAAAAGAGCAGGGAGAAGAAGTAGTAAAGGTTATGCAGTATTGCCGTGAGAACATGGAGATTTGCATCAAGGAAAATGAGCTTGAAAATGTTGCTGCTTTGAAGGTTGCAATGAAGAATTTGATCCAAAAGTATGGATGCCAGGCAGCTGCAATTCAGTGCTGGAATCAGCTACAAAAGGAAATTGGCATTATGCCATGTGCAGCAAATGCGCTGTTAAATGAAGAGGGCATTCCGGTTGTATGTGAGACCGATATTCACGGTGCAATCACAGCACTTTTGGTTGAGGCAGCAGCACTCGATGATACCAGAAGCTTCTTTGCAGATTGGACAATTCGTCATCCAGACATTGCAAACGGAGAACTGTTACAGCACTGTGGACCATGGCCAATTTCAGTTGCAAAGGAAAAGCCAAAGCTGACTTATCCACTTGCATTCTCTCATCCAGGAAGCATCACAGCAGAGGCAAAGCATGGAGAGGTGACACTTGCCCGCTTTGATGGAGATAACGGAAACTACTCAATGCTGTTAGGAAAAGCAAAGGGTGTTGATGGACCAAAAGGAATGGGAACCTATCTGTGGGTTGAGGTTGAAAATATTAAGAGACTGGAAGCAAAAATCGTAGAGGGACCTTATATTCATCACTGTGTAGGAATTCATAAGGATGTTGTAGCAAGACTTTATGAGGCATGCAAGTATATGGGAATCACACCAGATTTGTATGATCCGATTGAAGAGGATGTAAAAGCATATTTAAGAGGTGAATGAGAATGGAAAATTTAAAAGCAAAGGCTTTTGATTTACGAAAAGATGCAGTTGATATTATTGTTGCCGGAAAAGGTGGCCATATCGGCGGCGATATGAGTGTGATGGACATTTTGATTAGTCTGTATTTTTGCCAGATGAATGTGTCACCGGATCGTTTAGAGGATCCAGATCGAGACCGCTTTGTGTTAAGCAAGGGGCATTCGGTTGAGGCTTACTATGCAGTGCTTGCTGCAAAAGGCTTTTTGGATCTGGAAGATGTAAAGGCAAATTTCTCGAAATTTGGTTCCAAATATATTGGACATCCAAACAACAAGCTTCCAGGCATTGAGATGAACTCTGGATCGTTAGGACATGGACTTCCGGTCTGTGTTGGAATGGCACTTGCAGGAAAGATGGATAAAAGATCCTACCGCGTTTATACTGTAATGGGTGATGGTGAGTTGGCAGAGGGCTCTGTATGGGAAGGCTTCATGGCAGGTCATCAGTATCAGTTAGATAATCTGTGTGCAGTCATTGACCGAAATCATCTTCAGATCTCTGGAAATACTGAGGATGTGATGGGGCATGAAAAGTTGGCAGAGCGCATTAGTGCATTCGGCTGGCATGTGATTGAAGTAACAGATGGAAATGATCTAGATCAGTTAAATGCAGCATTTGAGGAGGCGAAGACCGTGAAGGGACAGCCGACTGCAGTGATTGCAAACACAATCAAGGGATTCGGATCAAGCGTGATGGAGAATAAGGCAAATTGGCATCATAAGGTTCCAACACAGGAAGAATATGATCAGATCATAGCAGATTTTGCAAAGCGAAAGGAGGCACTTCTTCATGAATAAGATTCCAAATAGACAGGCAATTTGTGAAGTATTGATGGACAGAGCAAAAGAAGATAAAAATATTGTAGTACTGTGCTCTGATTCAAGAGGTTCAGCATCTATGACACCATTTGCGGATGCCTTTCCAGAACAGTTTGTTGAAACAGGCATTGCTGAGCAAAATCTTGTCAGTATTTCAGCAGGTCTTGCTAAGTGCGGCAAAAAGACGTTTGCCTGTTCACCGGCATGTTTTCTTTCAACAAGAAGCTATGAGCAGGCAAAGATAGATGTTGCTTACTCTAATACAAATGTGACATTAATTGGAATAAGTGGTGGTGTCAGCTATGGTGCATTAGGAATGAGTCATCATTCAGCACAGGATATAGCATCAATGGCAGCAATTCCTAATATGCGTGTTTACTTGCCAAGTGATCGTCACCAGACAAAAAAGCTGATTGAGTCTCTTCTTTTGGATGAAAAGCCAGCATATATTCGCGTTGGAAGAAATCCAGTTGAGGATATATATACACAGGAAAATTGTCCTTTTGAGATGGATAAGGCAACTGTATTACAGGAGGGAAGCGATGTGGCTATTATCGCATGCGGAGAGATGGTACGCCCTTCATTGGATGCAGCAGCATTATTAAAGGAGCAGGGAATTTTGGCTAGTGTGCTTGATATGTATTGTGTTAAGCCACTTGATGAAACTGCTGTGAGAAATGTAGCAGAGCGGGCAAAGGTCGTGATTACAGTAGAGGAACATTCACCGTTTGGAGGTCTTGGGGCGATGGTTGCGCAGACAGTAGCTAGAGTGTGTCCTAAAAAGGTAATTAACATGGCGCTTCCAGATGCTCCAGTTATAACAGGAACCTCAAAGGAGGTCTTTGATTACTATGGATTAAATGCAAAGGGAATTGCAGATAAAGCAGTCAAGGCACTGAAAGGAACAAAATAATGGCAGCGTATATTATAAGCATAGACCAGAGTACGCAGGGAACAAAAGCACTGCTATTTGATGAGAACGGACAGATTGTGCGCCGCACAGATTGTGCCCATCGGCAGATAATTAACGAGAAAGGCTGGGTTTCACATGATCCAGAGGAAATTTATCAAAATGTGCTTAAGGTGACACAAGAGCTTCTTGATGGAATTGATAAAAGTTGTGTTGCAGGTGTAGGAATCAGTAATCAGCGTGAGACTACACTTGCATGGAACAGAATAAGTGGAAAACCATATGGGCAGGCAGTTGTATGGCAATGTGCGAGAGCATCACAAATTTGTGAGCGAGAGTCTATCAAGCTTCTGGCAGAAAAGATCCGCCAAAAGACAGGAATGAATCTTTCTCCTTATTTTCCAGCCGCAAAGCTGGCTTGGCTTCTTGAAAATGAAGAGGGAGCAATGCAGGCAGCACAAAAGCATGAAATTTGTCATGGTACAATTGACAGCTGGCTTGTATATAAACTGACAGGCAAAAAGGAATATCGTACAGATTATTCCAATGCATCAAGAACACAGTTATTTAACATTTTTGAATTGAAATGGGATAAAGAACTTTGCTATTTATTTGGAATTGATCCGACAAACCTGGCAGAGGTAACAGATTCTGATGCTTGTTTTGGTGAAACAGATTTTGAAGGTCTTTTGCCAAAAAAGGTTCCGATTCACAGTGTAATGGGAGATTCTCATGGCGCACTTTTGGGACAGGGTTGTCTGCAGCCAGGAAGTATTAAGGCAACATATGGAACAGGTTCTTCTATTATGATGAATATTGGTGAAAAACCAATTATAAGCACGCATGGAGTTGTGACCTCGCTTGCTTGGAAAATTGGCGGAAGTGTTAAGTATGTTTTAGAGGGGAATTTAAATTATACGGGTGCTGTGATTACATGGTTAAAGGATGATTTAGAGTTGATCTGCTCAGCGTCAGAGACAGAAGATCTGGCCAGACGTGCTATAAAGGAAGATAAGCTATATCTGGTTCCGGCATTTAGCGGACTGGGTGCACCATATTGGGACAGCGAGGCAAAGGCTTCTATTGTTGGAATGAGCAGAACTACTAAAAAAGCGGAGTTTGTGCGGGCAGCACTGGAATGTATTGCATATCAAATTACAGATATTGTAAATGCAATGTCGGAGGATGCTGAGATTAGTGTAAAGCAGCTTTGTGTGGATGGTGGTCCAACAAGAAATTCCTATTTGATGCAGTTTCAAAGTGATATTTTGGGTGCTAGTGTTCTTGTACCAAACGCAGAGGAGCTTTCAGCTATTGGACCTGCCTATGCGGCAGGATATCGTCTTGGCCTGTGGGGAGAAGAAATTTTTACAAAGCTACAGCGCACGTCATATAAACCTTGCATGGAAGAGAATATAAGAAAAGAAAAGTACTCAGGCTGGAAGAATGCAGTCAGTTCAGTTTTAAATAAGTGAGGAAGTGTACTGGTCAAGCTTTTTTGTAACACAACTGCACAATTGATACTTGAAAAAGAAGCGCACGATCCAAGTGGCGATTTTTGCATGAAACAAGGAGCGGATGGACTTTTCTGTGCAGAGATTGGCTCTGGAACCTGGACTGTTTCATATTTAAAATAAAACATTTTTTAATTGTAATCTTCGCAAAAAATTAAAAAAACCGTAAGAATCACTTCCTTGTGTTTGACACATCGCTGTGCTATAGTAAAAGAAAAAGCTGTGTCGAAAGATGCAAAACAGTGCAGTCAAATGTGATGCGCATGGGGAGGCTGGATGAAAAAACAAATTATACTTTTTGTGCTCCTGTTGTCGCTTATGACAGCAGGAGTTTTTCCTTTACAGAATACGATTGGCTATGCAAGCGAGTCATCAGGAAGAAAGATCGTGACTATTGTTTTTGATGATTCCTTTAGTATGGCAAATGAGAATCGCTACTCGAATGCTAATTATGCGATTCAGGCATTTATTGCGCTTTTAAATGAAGAGGATGAACTTCATTTAATTTATATGAGTGATGCTGCAAGACAGCTGGCGGCGCAGCCGGGAAATTTTGATCCGTCAGCGATTGCAAAAGATATTGACATGACAAATCCGCAATCAGGTGCTGATCAGGTGAGAAATAATCCGTGGCAGGGTGCAGGAACACCGTTTGGTGCAGTGCAGATGGGATATAATGAATTAGTATCTCATGAAGATACTGATTCTTCCACACAATATTATCTGATTGTATTGTCAGATGGTGGTTTTATGGACGATGCGACAAATCAGATTACGATTGACACTGGGACTGTGCAGGGACAGTTTGAATCCTTTTATGGAACCTTGATGCCAAACCAGACACATATGAATACATATTATCTGGCAATTGGTGCAGAGGCAGTGGCGCTTACTGATAGGCCGGATCTTAACTTTCATGCGCAGACGGCGTCAGATGGCCAGAGTATGATTCATGCAATAGGAGCGTTAGCTGATACTATTTCAGGACGCTATCGTCTTGATGCTTCAGAGATTTCTGTTTATGATACGCTTGTCAGTTTTACTAGCGCACTGCCATTAAAGAGTGTATCCTTTTTATCGCAGGGAAGAGAGGCAGCAGTATCTTCTGTCACTGGACCAAATGGCGAAAACTATGAAATAAGACGAAACGTGACTCTTGCACCAGATGGATACAATGCCGATCCATCACTTTTTGGAAATGCAATCGTGACTGATGCAGGTGGTGCGAATATGCCTGCAGGTACATATCAGGTGCAGTTTACAGCAGGAGTTGATCCGGCCAGTCTGAATGTTATGATTGAGCCGGCTGTAGAGTGCCGTCTGGCTGTACAATATAATGGGGAGACAGTTTCGGCAGAAAAATTAGCAGAAATTCCAGAGGGTGAGACAGTGACGATCACGGCGCAGGCTGTTGAGAGCGGAACAGATACGATGGTTGATAGTTCATTTTTGGAGGAAGGAACTGCCAATACACTTGTCTACGAGGTAGATGGAAATGAGATTATACGTTCCGATACAGGTGAGCTGACGATCACTTTACAGCTTGGTGAGGGGCGCATAAGCGGACAAATTCAGATGCCAGGATTTTTGCCAAAGACGGCAGATGAGCGTTTTACGACAAAGTCAAAAGTTGTATATCGTGTAGAATCAGATGCGGCTGATGTATCTGTGCGTCAGAATGAGTTAGATTCCTGCGAAGAAATTCGTTTTTACCTTACAGCAGATGGCGCGAAAATGAGTGCTGATGAAGCAAAGAATTACCCGCTTTCTACACCGGTATTAACTGGTGCAGAGGTGGAGTATGAGTGGTACCAGGATGAGGATAGTGGTGAGTGGATTTTTAAGCCAAAGGGTGAAACAGACAGTACTGGCACACTTACGGTTTATGTAGAAAATGAAGAATTAGAGGCATCAGGTCAGGCAGTTATTGATGTGATTCCAAGAATACATTATCAGATTATACAGATTGGTGGACAGGATGCTCATGCAGCTCAGACATCTCTTGGGCAAATGGAGCCAATAAAGTTTAAGATTACAGCTGATGCAGAGGCACTTGATAAGGCAGCAATTGATGCGTTAAAGACAAAGCCTGCTTTAGCTGTTAAGATGACAGACAGCTCATTTTTTATATGGAAAACAGGCGAAAAAAGAAATGGCATTTCTGGACGGTGGTATATTGAAGATGATGGAACATGTGTATACCAGCCGAAAGGCCTAAGCTGGTTTTATGGAACTGGAGAAGTGGCACTGACACTCTCTGAGGAGGCATCGTGTACGGCAGTCTTTACAATAGAGGAAAGAAGTTTTCTTTATTGGATACCGATTGGTTTTGTCTTATTCTCACTTTTTCTTCTCTGGTGTATCATAGGGTGGATTCGTCAGCCTAAATTCAACAATCAGATCATGGAGATTGTGGTATATACAAAGTTTGGAAGTGCAATTCAGGAATCACCGCGCATCAAGGTTATGAAGCGTCGCATCGGATTAATCCCATATCGTGCATGTCGCATGCGTGTAGGTGATCTTGTATTTATTGCAGCGCCAGGCCGAAAAATCGTACTAGATAAGGATTGTGTGAGAGGACGCGTTGTATATTCAGGTAAGGTTCGGTTTATGGGAAGAAGTGCAGGAAACATGAAACGTTTGCTTCGTATGATGGAACCGGCAAAGCGTGATGTGCGCATGGTGCGCGGCATGGAACTTTATGTGGCACCAGATAAAAATGCGCAGGCGCTGACTGGATACCGTATTACAGGGTAAGCAGAAAGGTATGGGTATTGGTATGGATGCATATGAGCAGATGGGAAGAGAACTTTTTGAAAAAAGTCAGGGTGCACCGATATTGCTGATTGGTATGGGCGGTGTCGGAGGACGCATTGTGGCACAGATAGATAAAATGTTAGCAAAGGATTCACCAAGGCGCGATAAGGTGGCGATTCTTGCGATTGACACAAATGTAAAGGATCTTCGAAAGCTGCGTGAGCAGGGAATAGAGACAATTCAGATCAGCGATGAGCGTCTGGTTCGTCAATATTTGAAGGATCATCCTCAGTATATGAGTTGGTTTCCGAATAACATTTTTTTGAATAACAGAGGAATGCTTGAGGGCGCCGGACAGATTAGAGCAATATCTAGACTCGCGGCACTAGCTGCTGAGGAAGAAGGAAAGTTTCGCCCGATTGAAGAGGCAGTCAGAAAAATTGCAGCTGTCACGGGAAGTGGATTAAAGGAAAATATCATGACGATGGTTGTCGGATCAATATGCGGCGGTACAGGAGCAGGCATGTTTATCCAGATCCCATTTTATGTCAAAAAAATCATTCAAAAGGTGCTTGCAATTCCAAATGTGATGGTTAGAGGCATGTTTTTGGGACCTGATATTATGGCTCCCATTCAGCCGGGAGATTTAAATCGTCAGGCTGTATATGTTAATGCATATGCCTGCCTAAAAGAATTAAATGCGTTTTATTTATTGCAGAGACGTGATGCTTCATCGTCACTTCTTCGCATGGAATATTATGATTACGGAGAAAATGAGGATCTTGAGGCAGAGGTGATGGAGTCGCGCCAGATGTATCAGGCAATTGCAAAGGATCTTTCGTCAAAGGGCGTGGCTGTATTAGATGAAGAAATACCAGAGGAGGTACAGGAGGAATATCTAAAGCGAAACGGAACTATTCCATATGATCATCTGTTTTTATTTGACAGCAGCTTTAATGGCGGCACGATTGGACAAAAGCAGCTGGCAGAGGTAGAGCGCATGATTGCGTCAATGGCATATGTGCATCTGCTTACAGATGTAGGAGAAAATGCGCTGTCTGTTGAGGATAACTTTATTCTTTCCACGATTGGAAGCAATGGTATGGCTCGCTTTGGAAGTGCAGGTCTTTGCAAGATTATTTATCCAGGTGAGCAGATCATGCAGTATTGCTCAATGAGATGGATTACAGAGCTTGTTGATTCTTATTGGATGCGTATTGATAAGCGCTTTGAAGAAGAACTTATTCTGGCAAGGGAAGAACAGGCAATGAATCCGCGTATTCAGCTGCCTGGAATTATCGAGCGTTATCAGGAGATTTTTTTGGAGGAGACATCAGGAGAACATGCAAGTATGGCATCCTTATATGCTCAGGTTTTCATGCAGAGTGATGATGGAACAGATTTTTCGCTTGCAGATCGCTTTTTGGAGCAGATTGAGGAGATGATAGAGGATGCAACTTCAAAGGAAAGCCTGCAGCGCCTTGGAGAATCCTGTATGGATATTTCTATTGATCAATGGATTCAGTCACCGGAAGCAGCAAGACAGGGAGTAGCAACAAATAAGCAGTCAATTAGAAATTATAGGGCTGCTGTCATGAAGGTTATTGATGATACGAAATATTCACTTCCAAACCAAATGATTCCGGCAACGCTTAGCGCAATGATTCAGATGAGTGACCGTGACAGCTGCATTGCTCAGATTCTTGGACGTGTGCATCCGATTGCGGCTCGTTATCTTTTGTATGCGATTTTAGAGCAGACTGCAGCACGGGCAAGAGAGGCAAATGAGGATTGCTTTGGACTTGAGCTTGATCTGATCAGCACGGCAGATTATGATATAAGCGGCAAAAATCCAGGGCTTCCGATAGAGGCTATTCTTGGAAAAAGGATGAACCGCAAACAAATGCGTCAGGTACTTGAGGTGTATGAGGATGCATCTGGAAGAACAGCTGCAAATTTGACTGCATATTTGTCGGCACAGCTGCGCGCAAATGTTTATGAGACGCTGCAAAAACGTCTTGAAAAGCTGTGTGATCTGTACAGACGTTTTTTCAATGTATTAGAAAGCTCTACGGAGGATCTTAGAAGACAGATTCGTGAGCTCAAAACGATGGGAAGACAGTCATCTGTAGGAGAACAATATATTTGCTGCAGTGAATCGTGTCTGGAAGCATTATATGAAAGATTTGCTCTTATGTGTCAGAATACAGGAGCCGAGCTTCCGCAGGAGTCGGCAAGAATGATTCTTCGAAATATTTACGGAGAGATGGAGCTGGAATTAAAGAAAAACAATATGGAAGACCGCCGCAGAGAAGATATGGCTTATAATAACCGCATGAGAACGATATTTAATCAGGCGGTGGCAGAGGTGATGCAGCAAAAAGCGCGTGAGCAGGCTTCTTCAGTAGTGGGAATAAGTATATATGATGCATTTGCACTTGAGATGCAGACAGAGCTTGGAATTGTGCGTGAGCATGATCGTGATCGTTATGATGCAATGCTAGATGCATGGATTAAAAGCAAGGTATCAGCTGCCATGACAATGGCGCAGCCTTGGATCGGCATATGCAATACAGTTGGTGCGACAACTATGTCTGTTTATCTTGCAATGCATCCTGACAATGCTGTTAGAATGGATAATACACCATCTGTCGAGGCGACAGCAGCACGTTATTTAAAAGAACGCACAACACCACAGGGTCATGCAGTTACTGTGCTGATCCATGATAATTTCCGCCAGAATGAATTGATTTGCTATAAGGCACGCTACAACTTGCTCATTGAAAATCTTGATAAATTCAAACGGGCAGGAGAGGCACATCGCTACTATGAGCAGCGAATCAACCGTATTGGTCAGTTGCCAGGTACGTCAAGAGAGTCAGAGATCATTACTGTAATCAATCCTCATTTAAATAAATATTGGTGCGAGGAGGGATTTCTTCCAAGTATTTATCCAGCGCAGCGAATTGTGGATGAAAAAAATAACATGCGAGCCTTTTTCTATGCACTAACACTTGAAAAACCTTGCTGTGTACGTTTGAAAAATACTAAGGGAAAAATATCATGGTGGTTTCTTCGTGGTATGGATACGATTCGCGTCAAGGCAGCAGGTGTCCCAATTGGAAGCTCTTATGCAGATCTGTATGAAGCGATGAAATTTAACAGGGATATGAAATATACACTTTTATATTATGGAAAAAATCATTTGCATCGTATAAAGGCTCAAAGCATGCAGGATCAGCTAGAGCAGGAAATTTACACGCAGCCGATAATTGCCGATATGATTCAGCAGGAGAAGGAGCCAGACGATGAAAACATGCTTGATATTTTTGAAAAGATGTCAAGAAGTATGGAAAGTGCACAGTTTAATCGTTTGTTAGAGGGATTGGCACAGTTTATTCGTGAGTATTGTGAGTACATGTTTGATAAGGACGAGGTCAAGGTAATATACGCATGCCGAAATATAAGAAATGCTATTGCAACATTCTCAAAGCTTTATCAAAGAAGCAAACAGGAAAAGCTTACATACAGAGAAGAACATTTATTGTCAGTTTTCCTTGAGCTTTATGAAGAAGATGACATGGCAGATTCAAATGCAGGATTAAGCAAAGTCCTTTATGATACTGATGATCCGGATGCAGAAGCTGCAGTCGCAAAAGATGAGCCAGGTGAGAAAATTTTTACAGATGATTATGATGATCTTGCCTAAACAAAGGCAGCGCTATAGTAAGGGGGTGAAAAAATGCTGTATGTGGTGAATGTGGAAGCGTGTATTCATCAGGAAAATTATGGTATTTTTTTCTATGAGCCTGCAGCAAAGCAAAAGATAGAGCTGTTTGAGGCAAAATGGACATTTGAGTCACTGACAGATGTGTTTTCACAAATTGCAGCGCATATAAACCGCCGCGAGTTTGAAGATAATGATTATCAGGTCATCGTATGTGTAAGAAAACATAAAAGAGCATCAAGACATCAGATGAATGCTCAGCTTATATGGCATGACACAACACTATATGCAAAGACACTCACAGCAAGAGCACTTGAGCAGTCTGGTATGACATCTGTACTGACTTCATCGTATACAAGAAAAATAAAAATTGTTTTTCAGTCTGAGCAGGAATATTTTGGAAGTGCACAGCAGATAAGCAGCTGGGAGGAGGAACAGGAAGGTCTTAGATCCTTTTTAGTAAGTCTGCAGGCTGCGTGTGAGGCGATACAAAATGATCAGAGTGATCATGAAGATATGTCTGGTGAGAAAAATTCATATGTCATGGTAGACAGCTTTGGACTGCCATCAGTGCTTACTCCTAAGGAGTGGGAGAATACTCTTTTTCAGGCGCTTAATGTTGCAGTGCTTAACGCAAAGAGGGAATCTTCACAGACATGGCTTCAAAGAAGGATTCTTTCTGTAATAGAGGAAGAAAAGTTGCTTGACGAGAAAATGAGAATGCCAGAGGAGGAACTTCCACAGATTGATAATATAGATTCGCTAGATGAAATATCAGATGACAATTATGGCGAATATATAAGCCATCGTCTTAGAAGTGTAATCGAAGGAAGTCAGATAGGGCGTGTATGTGAAGTTATTTATTGGTCGGTTGCAGCAAATAGCAGCCAGGCGAGTACACTTGCTATGTTTGGGCTTGTGGAGCTTTTGTGTATGCAAAAAGAAATCACACAAGAAAGCATACAGCGTTATTTGACACATGGAGATCCTCGTGCAGCCAAACAATTGCAGGAACACTTTTTGGATGTTCTGGATGGATACCGATATCAGCTTAGAAAAAAACGTCAGCAGATCATACGTGAAATTCAGGCAGAGCATGCAGACTTATATGCATCAAATGACCAAGAAACATCTTTTGAGCAGGAACAAAGGATTCGTATAGAACCTTTGATGGTTCCAAGTGCACCGCAGGAATATCAGGAGCATTTAAAAAATGTAAAGATGCAGCTTGACATCTGTGAGCTTTCTTTAAAAGAAGGAAAGAAAAGTGAGATGAAGGAGCGTATAGAGCAGGCCTCTGATATTCTTTTTAAGACAACAGATGGTTTAGAGGATGAGCTTGTGGCATATCAAAAGGCGGCAGCGAAGACACTTTATCGGGAGATAGAGCAGTCTGCTTCAATTGGTTTTGAATCAGTATCATCAGTAAATAAGCTAAGCGAAGCATCTATTCAAACAAAAAAAATACAGAAGCAAAAGACAGAAGCATCTGCAAAGGAAATGATCACAAAATGGAAGCAAGATATGCAGTTTCTTGTGCACTGCGCAAAGCTTACAGGATTCTTGCCATCATTTTTGTATCTGTGCGGCTGCATGGCATTTGCTGCAGGTGTCTATTTTCCAGTCCATAAGGGTGAAGGCGTACAGTCTGTGTATGCAGGTCTTTGCGCTATGGCTGTTATCATTATTTTTCTGGCGGTGGGCAGTTTTAATATTTCTGGCTATTTTATGAAGGAGATTCGTAAGAGCTATGCACATTTGCAAAACCAGATAGAGCAAGTTTTGAAGGCGTATCAATTTAGAGCACAGGATTATGAAAATTGTCTGAATGAATGGCTGTGTGAATTTAATAAGCAGCAGTTTAAGAATGATCAGGCACAAAAAAATCAAGGCAAAAATGAGCAGATATCAGCGCGTGCATGGCATCTTGCGAACATCAAGCGCATTTTAGATTTGCTGGATTCATTTGGGTTTGAGCAGAATAATCATGTGACTGTACAAACAGAAGATGCAGCGATTGCATCACGCATTGTGCAGCCAATGGATTATAGTCAAAAAGAGCTTGGAAACGAATGCTATTGGCCAGTTTGGACAGAAAATGAGATTGAAAGGGGGCAAGGAAGGTGAAAGAAATTGTGACGATTATTTTTGCTTTATTATTTCTGGCACTTGATTTGTCTCTGATTGTTTCAGTAAAGAGGCTCATAAAGGCAGGAAGCAAGATTCAGGGAGCAGCGGCAGCTGTCTGCTATGGAATTTTTGGTGTTGTGGCTGTATTTGCGTGCGGAATTGGAAGCGAAGGCATGTATCAGTCAATGAAAAAGACAGCATTGTTTTCTTATATAAAAACAAATTTTTTGTCTGGAAGCAATCCGCAGGTTTTATACTTTCTTTTTTATATACTGATGATTAATTTTGCAGTATGCATTGCTGGTCTTTTGATTTGGTGGTTTATTTTACTTATGAGCAAATTGACATGCGTGCAAAATGCAGCCATATATATCAAAGAAAAAATGAGAAAACGTCCATTTACAACTATACTTGGTAAATGGATCTGGAATCTTAGCAGTGCGATGCTCGTTTTATTTTTTATTCAAATTGTGTGCGGACTGATTGCAGTGTATGTGAAAATTCCAGAGTTTTCTTATATAAGAAAAACACAGTGGTTATACGGCTTTTTTAGGCTTACGTTTTTGATTAGTCTTGTAATGGCTGGTGTTGGCAGAGCACTTAGCTATGATGTCAAATGGTCACTTGAACAGGGAGCACCACAAGAGTCAGCAACACAAAAAACTGAAAAAAAGCAAGCATCGTATGAGCGATTGCTTTTGGGTGTTAATCTGAGGGTGGCATCTGGAAGTGATTTGAAAATGGTGCTTCCAGATTATCTGTATGAATGCTTTCAAAGACGCCACAGAGTAGTCTTTCTATGCAGAGGAAAAGAAGAAAAATTGCATTGGCAGATGACTTTAACTGATATGCTTACAGGACGATTTGGTGAAATTTGCTTGATTAGAATTGGTGAAGCAATACACTTGAAGAATCGCGAAGATATTGATATACTTGTGGCAGATGCGGATGAATTTTTACATACAAATTTACAGCAAATTTGGCCGCAGTGGTTTTTTCAGGTTGGATTCGTCATTTTGTCTGATTCACATCGTTTTCTGGCAGATACGACACAGGCAGATGCTTTTTTTGCTCTTTGGAGACAGATGGCTAGTCAGGATTTTTTGCAAAGAAGCAGCAAATCTTCGATTCAGTATTTATTTTTAGACTGTACAATGAGCGCACAGGAAAAAGAAGCACTTGTTTATTATGCAGGAGGCGATGTTGAAGATCAAGCTGATTGGGAAAAAGAAGCATCTAATGAGGAAAGCAGAGAATTAGTTCCATGGCTTGTTGTATCACAGGCAGGTCTTTACAGAAGATTACTTCTTTTAATGAAGACAGAAAATGGGGTGCCTGAGAGTTGGCTTATCAGACAAAAAAAGCGCTTTGGTATGGAGCATGCATCAACGGAGGAGTTTCTAAAAAACGTATTGTCAGCTGTTCTTCCAGACTATCCGGTGCAAAGCATCTATGATATCTTTTCATTTGAGGAGGAGCCAGCCTGGCCGCATGGCAAATGGAAAGTTCGCTTAAGCGATGCAGCAGCAGAGGCAATTTTGACAAGGAGAGACACAGAGAAAAAGCTTATCAGCACTCGACCAGGAATGATTCGCCTGCCGGATATAGTCTACGAAATGGAAGATGCGGCGCCGCTTGGAAGCAAGCTTGAGCAAAACAATTGGCGTATGCAGCTTTGTGAGGCAAAGATAAAACGAACATGCAGGGGTGTTTATTTTCTTGCAGAAACAAGGAGTCTTTCTGATTATGATCATATGATACATGAGGAATATGAAGAAAAATCAGTATTTAGACAGCCTGATCAGTACGAGACAGTTTTTTTGCAGCTTACAATTATGTGCAGTGAGAGTTCAGAGAAAAAACAGCTTGCGCAGTTATTGGCATCAGTTTGCAATGAAGTGTTATCGACCATCTTTCCTTATAATAAAGGGCAAATTACGGCATGTTATCGTGATGAGGATTCTTCTTTGGGAATTGTTCCTTTTATCAGACATAGTCAGACAAAGGAAAATATGTACCAGGATGCGTTTGTGATTGATCTTATCGAAAATCAGAGTGAGGAAGGACTTGCCGCCGCACTTTATAAAAACAGCAGTCTTCTTTTTATGCTGTGCAGGGAATGGCTAAGACGCGCTGTAGATGATCCAAAGTCAAACGAGGCCGCGCTTGTAGATTATATGATGAAAGCACAGCAAACACAGCTGATGCTTCCTGCCGCATCTGAAAGTGCAGGACAGCTTGCAGGATTAGCGAAGCTTCTCTTGGGACTTTTGAGCGAGTAAACATGATTGTCACCTGCCAGCCAAATAGCGATGAACAGCTAGAAAATTAGGAGGAAAACAAAAATGAGTGGAGAAAAAAATCAGGTATTAGAGAATATGAAAACAAGAAGAAGTATCCGCAAATATAAGCCGGATATGGTTCCGAAGGAAATTATTGAGAAGATTGCAGAGGCTGGAACATACGCTGCAACTGGCATGGGCAAGCAGTCTCCAATCATTATTGCCGTTACAAACAAAGAACTTAGAGATCGTCTTTCCAAAATGAATGCACAGGTTATGGGATCAAACAGCGATCCATTTTACGGTGCACCAGTAGTTTTAATCGTTCTGGCAAATAAAAATTATGGCACTTATGTTTACGATGGAAGCCTTGTCATGGGTAATCTGATGTTAGCCGCACATGAGCTAGGCATAGCAAGCTGCTGGATCCACCGTGCAAAAGAAGAATTTGAAAGCCCAGAAGGAAAGCAGATCTTAAAAGATTTAGGCATTACAGGTGATTATGAAGGCATCGGTCATTGTATTTTAGGTTATGCTGACTGTGAAGAGCCAACAGCTGCACCGAGAAAAGAAAACTATGTGATTTTTGCGGAGTAAGCGCAAAAGTGTTTATAGGAATTTAACTTGCCTCTTTTCGAAAATGGCGGTATACTTGCTATATGAAGCGATTTACCGCTTTTTGGAAAGGGGTTTTTCATGGCTATAGCGACAAAAAAACTTCTGGCGGACGGTTTAAAAGAGCTGCTGGAGAAAAAAACATTAGATAAAATCACAGTAAAAGAGCTGGTGGCTACCTGCGGTGTAAATCGCCAGACCTTTTATTATAACTTTCAGGATATTTATGAATTATTGGAATGGATTTTTGTGGAAGAAGGAAAGCGCGTCAGAAAAGAAACAGCAGAAAAGAAAAATTGGCAGGATAGGCTTCATGCTGTAATTGATGAACTGAATAAGGAAGATAATAGACGTCTTATTTTGAATGCATTTTATTCTGTAAACCCTATGCAGATTGACCGTTTTATGCAAAATTATTTTCGGCCGGCTGTAGAAGAAATTCTTACTGAATATATTCAGGATGTGGATATTTCTGAGGAAAACCGCGAATTTATGATTCGCATGTATGATTTGTTCTGGGTGGATCTTGTGATGCGATGGATTCAGACAGGCATGGAGATTAGTGAGATGACAGGTGATATTGAAAAGATCATGTATGTCATGACGGGCTCTAGCCAGTACATAGCACAAAGTTTGAAGGCATTTGAAAACAAGGATCGTAAGGCATTGCGACCGGCAGGAGAAAAAAATAAAAAAAATTAGCTAGACAAAACAGGCACTTTGTTTAAATTTAAACAGAGTGCTTTTTTTTGTCTATTCCTTTTATTTCCAACAATAGGTACAATAAAGTCAATTCAAAGGCAATAGCATTTATACAAAAGATGCAGCCACGAAGGATTACAGTTCACAAAATACGAATTGCAATCAAGAGATGGGAGGAATCGATATGTTTGGACAGGAATTAAAGAAAATGGGTATTGCCACTGCATACCGTTATATTGAGAAGAATCCAAAGGATAATTTAAGGAAGCTTATGACCTGGGTGGACCGCATTGCAGGAGAAGGTCCAGATAGCTTTGAGGAGCAAAGAAAGGTAATATGGGATATTTTAGATCATCCAGAATCAAATATGTATCAGCTGATCATGCGTGTCATTGAAGAGGTTGATCCAGAGGTTGTGAAGACAGTATTTTCAAACTTCTTCTTAAATGCAGCTATTCTTGGATGGCCAAAACAGGAGAAGTTAAGAGCTGAATATAATTGCAATATTCCGTGGGCTATTCTTCTTGACCCGACATCTGCTTGTAATCTGCATTGTACAGGATGCTGGGCTGCTGAGTACGGCAATAAATTAAATCTTACATTTGATGAGATTGACAGCATTATTGAACAGGGAAAAGAGCTTGGCATTTACTTCTATATTTATACCGGCGGTGAGCCGCTTGTCAGAAAGAATGATCTGATTGCACTGTGTAAGAAGCATTCTGATTGTATTTTCCTTTCATTTACAAACGCAACGCTGATTGATGAGGCTTTTGCTGATGATATGCTTCGCGTAAAGAATTTTGTTCCAGCAATCAGTGTAGAAGGTGATATGGCAGCACATGACGGCAGACGAGGAAAAGGCTCCTACGAGAAGGTAGAAAAGGCAATGAAGCTGTTAAAGGAGAAGAAGCTTCCATTTGGTGTTTCATGCTGTTATACAAGTGCAAACTGCGACAGTATCAGCAGTGATGAGTTTTATGATTGGCTTGTTGATAAAGGTGTATTATTTGCATGGTATTTCCACTATATGCCAGTTGGAAATGATGCAGTAACGCAGCTTATGCCGACACCAGCTCAGAGAGAGATGATGTATGACCGTGTTCGTTATTGCAGACGTACAAAGCCGCTCTTTGCAATCGACTTCCAGAACGATGGCGAGTATGTTGGAGGATGTGTAGCCGGAGGACGCCGTTATCTGCATATCAATGCAAATGGTGATATAGATCCTTGTGTATTTATTCATTATTCCGACAGCAACATTCGTGAGAAAACACTTCTTGAGTGTCTGCAGTCTCCGTTATTTATGGCATATCATGAGAATCAGCCATTTAACGAGAATCATCTTCGCCCATGTCCAATGCTTGAGAATCCGCAGAAGTTACGCGAGATGGTAGCAAAGACACAGGCAAAATCAACTGATATGCAAAGCCCAGAGAGTGCAGATCATCTTTGCAGCAAGTGCGATGAGTATGCAAAGAACTGGACACCGTCTGCAGAGAAGTTGTGGAATGAGTCACATAAAGAATAAGTGATAGGCAGCCTGAAAGTTAACAAAGGGCTTTTCATGAAATTAGAATCCTTCCTGATAAGATACCATTTATTTGTATTTTGTATCTTATGTCAGGGAGGATTTTTTGCATTGCAGTTACAGTTCATGGATAAGCCAATATTGCGGCAAAGCCCGAAGGTGAAGGGCTTTCGTTGCATGACGCATTGTAAATTTTGCAAGAAAAATGAATTGACAGCCGCTTATTGTAAGGGTAAGCTAATATTATGAAAATTAAGGTTCATTGCTAGAATATTAGAAAGAGGGTGCAAAGAATGGGAAGATTTGTAAATTCAGGAAACAGTGAGTGATAAGTGGGATATGTTAATTAGAGACGAATCAGCAAAAGAAAATGTGCAGAAAGAGTATATTGATTTTTTGAGAGGAATGGTTAAATGAGAAAAGAAAAACTAAGAAAAAAGCAGTGTCTTATAATTGCTATGAGTATTTTAACAGTGCCCTTTAATAATATCCATCATGTGCAGGCTACAGAGACAGATCAGCAATATCGAAATCTGGAAAAATTATGTTTGGTGTGGGGCTATACAAAATATCGTCATCCGGTATTTCTTTCAGGTCAAAAAGATTGGGATGAAGAGCTATTAAATTTAATTGATCCGGTCAGTGAAGCTTCTAATGACGATGAGGTAAATAAAATCTTGTATGAGTGGTTTGAGGGACTTGGCAGTACAGACTATGGAACAGATTTTTATGATCTATCATGGGAAAATGCAGATGAGGATGATAAATTGTTTTTAGCAGATACAACATGGCGCGATGATCCAGAATATCTCGGTGAAGACTTGTCATCTGCATTGATGGAAATTGATGAGGTTCCAACGATATACCGTGGAAATGCACCGATGTTTATTACGCGAGATCAAATTAGTATAGCTAGTTTTGATAATGAAAAGGTACTTGACGATTTTGATTTTTCGGATAAGGCAGATCGATTGCTTGGACTATTTCGTATGTGGAATGTAATTGAGTATTACTACCCGTATTTGAATATCTTAGATAAAGAATGGATTGAAATTCTTGATGAGATGATTCCGATTATGCTTGAGGGAGATGATGAGCATAGCTACTGTATGGCGATGGAACATTTTACCGCACAGCTTCATGATGCACATGCTTTATATGGATATGCTGGTGTATTGGAAGAATATGGTGAGTACAGTGCACCAGTACGCTTAATCCAAGCAGAAGGGAAATATGTGGTAAATCTTGTATATAAAGACTGCGACCTTCAAGTAGGAGATGTGATTGTGGCATTTAATGGCAGACCAATTGAAGATATTATTGAAGAACAAAAACAGTACATATCCATCACAGAAGATGATAAGATCTTAAATCAAATGGAGGGATTTCTTTTAAGAGCAAAGGAATCAGATATGGATATTACTGTCCGTCGAGGTGATGATGAGATTTCTGTCAAAATACAAGGGTTATCATTAGATGAAAATCAGGCAGTAAAAGTAAAAGAAAAAGAACCTTATGAAGTATTAGATAATAATATTGGACTAATGAACCCTAGCGTGTTAACAGATGATGAATTTTCAGATATTATGAAAAAAGTGAAAGAAACAAATGGACTTATTATTGACCTGAGACAATATCCTAAAAATGGTAATTGGATTAATAAACTTGCCGAGTATATTAAAACGAAAGAGACACCATTTTGCAGATCTATTTATAATTCTCCTACAATTCCAGGAGCCTATTTAATAAATTATGTAGAAACATCAGGAGGGAAACAAGTACCATATCATTATGAAAAGCCAGTAGTAATTTTAATGAATGAGCGAACACAGAGTTTGGCAGAATATACGATAATGATGTTTCGTGACGCAGATAATACCGTTGTGATGGGTTCAAATTCGGTTGGGTCAGATGGTAATTTAGCCTATTTATATGCTCCAGAGGGAAATATTTTACAATTTTCAGGTATTGGAATATTGACGGCAGAAGGAGAACAAACACAGAGAATTGGATTATCACCTGATATTTATGTGGAGCCTACGATTGCAGGAATTCGAGAAGGCAGAGATGAGCTGATTGAAGCTGCGATTCAGTATATTGAGAAGAAAAATAATTAAAAAATGAGGTTCGTACAGAAAGGAAGCAGTGGTTTATGATTTATGTGGATCATGCAGCAACAACAAAGATTAGTGAGACAGCAAAGCTTGCTATGTTGTCTGCTATGGAAAAGGATTGGTATAACCCGTCTAGCCTTTACACACAGGGGCAGCAGGCATCTGGCACATTGATGGATGCGCGTGTGAGGATTGCCCGCTGTCTTGGCTGTCTGCCAAAGGAAATTTATTTTACTTCAGGCGGAAGTGAGGCAGATAATCAGGCAATTTTGTCGGCAGCAGCTATTGGTAAAAGACAGGGGAAGATGCATATTATTTCAACCGCATTTGAGCATCATGCCGTTTTGCATACATTAAAAAAATTAAAAAAAGAAGGTTTCGAGATTACGCTTCTTGATGTTGGAGAAAAGGGAATTGTAAGTCCGGCACAGGTCGAAAAAGCAATTCGTCCAGATACGGCACTTGTTACGGTTATGTATGCCAATAATGAGATTGGAACTATTCAGCCAATTCGTGAGATCGGAGCAGTGTGCAGACAAAATGGTGTGCTGTTTCACACCGATGCGGTACAGGCAGCAGGTCATCTTCCTATTAATGTAAAAGAAGATCAGATTGATATGCTGTCTTTATCTGCCCATAAATTTAACGGTCCAAAGGGAATCGGAGTGTTGTACGCAAAAATAGGTGTATTTTTGACCAATCTGATCGAAGGTGGTGGACAGGAGAGAGGAAAGCGAGCTGGAACCGAAAATTTGCCTGCAATTGTGGGAATGGCAGCGGCATTAGAGGAAGCTTGTGCACTTCAAAAAGAGCGCTCCATCTATGTGACAAAGCTTCGCGACCAGTTAATAGACGGACTAAAGAAAATTTCAGGTGCGCTATTAAACGGAGACGAAACAAGACGCCTTCCAGGAAATGTAAACTTCTGCTTTCCGGATACCGAGGCAGAGGGGCTATTACTATTACTTGACAATAAAGGAATTTGTGCTTCTTCAGGTTCAGCGTGTACATCGGGCTTTTTAGATCCAAGCCATGTGCTTCTTGCAATTGGACGAGATCCACAGACAGCAAGAGGATCCCTTCGCTTGACACTAGACTATGAAAACACACCAGAAGAGGTAGAGACAATCATCGAGGCAGTAACTGACACAGTTCGCATTTTGAGAGGGTGCTAAGTATATCAAAAAAGGGCGGTCCAATCTGGGCCGCCTTTTTCTCATAAGTATAACATCTCTGAATACGCCATAATAAAAGGACCACTTCCTTTGCCCTCATCTGGCAGATAATATTCTGGAATCTCATAATTATTGGTATTATTTGCACTTGCCTTTAAGTAAATATCTTCCAGTACATTGTCGTGAAGCTTAGTATTTACAATTGCGTTAAATGCTTTGATAGCAGGTTCGCGGTAGGACTCGTTAAGCCAACCCTTTCTTACACCCTTTAACAGCGTGTAAATCATCATTGCAGTACCACTGACCTCAAGACGATTTGTCTCGGTGACAGGCTGATCCGCTAAATTTGCCCACAGACCAGATTCATCCTGATACTTTAACATGCCATCAGCAAAGAGCTTTAAAGCAGCTTTTCTCTCTTCAATATAGCATTCAGGAAGAACTTCCATTACATCGACCATTGCCATTGCATACCAGCCCATTGCGCGGGTCCAGTGGTACGCGCAGACATCCTCACGGCTGTTGCATGCATGATAATACATGCCATTCGGGGCAAGCATAACATCAGCAACCCAGTTCAGGCGCTCATTGATAATAGCAAGCTGCTTTGTATCACCAATTTTGGCAGCATAGTGAGCTAAAAATGGCTGCAGCATATAGATACCATCGAGCCATACCTTATACTTAGGTGGTTGTCCGCCGGCCCAACAGTGCCAGTAGTTATTGCCAAGTGCATTTTCTGTATATTTTTCAACTACAACATCACCCTTTGAATTGACGTGCTTTGGGTCAGTCAGATCGCGGTAGAGCTCAGCCATAACATCAGCGTAAGCTGGATTTTCATCAAAAGCCTTCATTACTAGTGCAGCAGTCTTATAGCAGTCAGCACCGTGATGATCTACATATCCTGCAAGGTTGCGGCTTAAATGATATACTCCATTTTCATCAGTTACAAGCATTGCATTCAAATATTCTAATACATACTTCTTATATTCAGCACTCTCATCTGGTCGTGCCTCGTATGTATCATATAGACCTTCCATCACAACACCATTGTAATAGCTCCAGTCAAACAGATATGGTTTGACAGAAGGAGTACGCTTCTCATTATCCCATGAAAAGAACTTGTGCTCATCAGAAACGACTTCCTTTGGAATGTTGCATGAAGATTTTATAGTAAGCGCATCCACATAATTTTTTGCCTTTAAAATAGAGGCTTGAATATCAGCAGTTAAATTGCTCATAGTAATTCTCCAATCTTAGTAAGTTTTATGTAAACTCAGTATACCATGGAAAGCATTGATTGGAAAGAAGAATTTGGTCCGGCGACGAAACCATTGCACCTTAGGGCTTTTGTAAAATGTAACAGTTCCATGAGCAAAGATATTTCTTAAAAGAAATAAGGTCTGGTAATAAAAAAGAAAATATGGTATAATGACACAGATAACGTTGAAGGGTCAAGCCAACAACACGAACAAGACCAAAAAACGAAAAAGAGCGAAAAGGAGGATTGCATTATGTTAATTATAAAGAAACGAACGGTGGCGTTTGAAGTGGAAGCAAAGGATTGGTGTGACGCATAGCAGTGGCTAATGCAAAAAGACAATTGTGAGAAAATTGTTTTGTATAGCCATTGCTTTCCGGTGAATAGTACCGCACGGAAAGCCGCTGCAGCCGCAGCGCAGAATGAGAGGAAGGCATGAGCTATAGAAAGGCAGAGGAGATCCTGCCAAGAGAATTAATCGAGGTGATTCAGCAGTACGTGGACGGAGAGAATATTTATATTCCGAGAAAGCTGGAGCATCGAAAGGGCTGGGGTGAGCGTACACAGGCAAGACAGGAGCTGGATGCGCGCAACAGTGCCATTTGCAGGGAGCATAGAGAGGGCGAAAGTGTCCCGCGATTATCCCAGAAATATTATCTTACAGAAAAGAGTATACAGCGGATTATCCGTCAGTATCGATAACAATAAGAATGAGGGCTGCCGAAAGGTAGCCCCCATCTTTTGAAAAAAATAGCTTTGAATTTACTTTTAACAGGAGGAAGATTTTGTGAAACAAAAACGCTTATACCAGTATATCGCGCCAAATATATTGGCAATGGTAGGAATATCATGCTACATTTTAGCAGATACTTTTTTTATTGCAACAGCACAGGGTACAAATGGTATTACTGCACTAAATCTGGCACTGCCAATTTATGGTATTATTTTTGCGATTGGTTCCATGATTGGAACAGGTTCTGCTATTCGTTACGCATTGGCAAAGGCGACTGATCAGCAGGAGGCAAAAAGATATTTTTCAAATGCATTGATATGGGATGTGATTGTCAGTGTGATCTTTATAGCAGCAGGACTGTTTTTTCCAGGGCAGGTTATGCGAGTGATGGGTGCTGACGCAGTAATCGAAGCAATTGGTATACCATATATTCGCATTGTACTATGCTTTACACCATTTTTCATGATGAATTATGCATTTACTGCATTTGTGAGAAATGATAATGCGCCGCATATTGCTATGGCAGCGACGCTTCTTAGCAGTTTGTTTAATATTGTGTTTGACTATGTATTTATGTTTCCGCTTGGAATGGGTATGACAGGTGCAGCTCTTGCAACAGCAGTTTCACCAATTGTAAGTATTTTGATTTGTATGGTGCACTACCTGTCACCAAAAAGCAGCGTATCATTTCATTTTATGGTGCCATCTGTAAAAATGCTTATCTCATCCTGCAGTCTTGGCGTAGTTGCCTTTGTCGGAGAGATTGCAAGTGCAGTTACAACGATGGTCTTTAATTTTGTTCTTCTTGGACTTGATGGAAATACAGCAGTTGCTGCTTACGGTGTAATTGCCAATACAGCGCTTGTAGGTACAGCTATTTTCAACGGTGTTTCCCAGGGACTTCAGCCTCTTGCAAGTGAGGCGCATGCAAAGGGAGAGGCAGAGGAAAAGAAGAAGATTTTGACAAAGAGTGTTTTAACTGGCATTGTGTTAACAGTTGTTTTGATTGGCAGCGTATGGATTTTTGCACCACAGATTACGGATGTATTTAATAGTGAACACTCAGAACAGTTGGCTGCGTATGCAGTACCGGGAATTCGAATCTATTTTGCTGGCTTCTTTGCAGCAGCAATCAATATTATTTTTGCCGGATTTTTGAGTGCAACCGACCATGCAAAAGAATCCTCAATTGTGGCAATCACCAGAGGAATTGTCGCAATCATTGCGTTTGCATTGGTTCTTCCAAAGTTTCTTGGAATCACGGGTGTGTGGCTGGCATTTCCAGCGGCAGAGGTGCTTACTCTTTTTGTAGCACTTGTGATATCGAAAAAAAACTAAGAATTTGTTTTTTAAAACGTAATAAAAAATAGAAGTTAACAAAATCGCTTGACGTAAGTCTCAATCACGGGTATCATAGAAATCCAGGGAATGTGAATTTTTTCACAGCTTCTCTGGATTTTTATAATACGAATGTTTTTAGAATTGCTAAGCTCTCAGCAGCACAGCAATTCGTAGGTATCAATATATCTTATGTACAAGTAAGGAAAGAAGATATCCATTTTGGATATCAGCGATGGAAGGCGCGAAAGAAAATGACACAGTTTGAATCAAGAAATATAACAATGATGATGGATCTGTATGAAATGACAATGGCATATGGATACTTCAAGGAAAATGACACAGAGAAGAAGGTAGCATTTGATGTATTTTACCGTAGGAACCCAGATGGCGGCGGATTTTCTATTTTTGCCGGACTTGAGCAGGTGATCGAGTATCTGGAAAATATGCATTTTGAGGATGAGGATGTTGAATACTTCCGTTCATTAAATCTGTTTGATGAGGATTTTCTTACTTATTTAAAAAATTTCCGTTTCAATGGAGATGTTTATGCATTTGAAGAGGGAACGATCATGTATCCAAATGAGCCAGTTGTAACAGTTGTTGCACCGTTAATTGAGGCACAGCTTGTTGAGACTGCAATTTTGGCGCAGATCAATCATCAGAGTCTGATTGCTACAAAGGCAAGAAGAATCGTAAAGGCAGCGGCAGGACGCGGTGTATCTGATTTTGGTGCAAGACGTGCACACAACATGGATGCAGCGATCTACGGTGCTCGTGCTTCCTACATTGGTGGTGTAAATGGTACTGCAACAGTTAGCGCAGGCCAGATGTTTGGTATTCCGGTTGGCGGAACTCATGCACACAGCTGGGTAATGGAACACAGCGATGAGCTGACAGCTTTTAGAAGTTATGCAAAGGTATTCCCAAATAATTGTACACTTCTTGTTGACACATATGATGTTTTAAAGTCTGGCGTTCCGAATGCAATCAAGGTATTTCAGGAGATGAAGGATGCAGGAATCCCGCTGACACGTTATGGCATTCGTCTTGACAGCGGCGACCTTGCATATCTGTCCAGAAAGGCAAGAAAGATGCTTGATAAGGCTGGTTTTACAGATGCAAAGATCGTTGTATCAAACAGCTTAGATGAATATACAATCACTTCTATTCTTTCTCAGGGTGGATGCATCGACAGCTTTGGTGTTGGTGAGCGCATGATTACAGCAAAGACTGATCCTGTTTTCGGCGCTGTTTATAAGATCTGCGCAGTTGAGGAAAATGGTAAATTTGCACCGAGAATTAAGGTTTCTGAGACAGTTGAAAAGATAACTAATCCGGGACTAAAGAGTGTATATCGTGTATATGATGAGGAAGGTCATGCAGTGGCAGATCTGATTACTGGTTTTGACGAGAAAGTTGACTTTAGCACACCGTATCGCTATGTTGATCCAGAGAAGCCATGGAAGAACAGAAGCTATGAGAATTGCACTGCAAAGCCGCTTCTTCATAAGGTAATTGAGAGTGGAAAGCGCCTGACAAAGACAAAGACGCTTCAGGAACTTCAGGCTTATGTAAAGAAACAGCTTGACAATGAGATCTGGGAAGAGGAGCAGCGTTTCGAGAATCCGCATAAGCATTACATTGATATGAGCCCGGATTACTACGAGATGAAGATGAGCATGCTTCACAATATCAGAACTGTATAACATTTGCAGAAAGGAAGAAAGCACTGTGAAAAAGTTTGCCATAATTGGAGGATCCTTCAACCCGGTGACGAAGGCACATGTAGAGATCGGACAAATCGCAGCCAGAGAATTGCCAGGTTGGCAGATTTTATATATCCCGGCACCAGATCGTTTTTTGACATCATGGAAGGCAATGGAAAAAAACGATATTCTGTCAGGTGAGCAGCGCCTTAACCTTTTAAGAAAGGCAGTTGAGCCGCACGGCTTTTTATGCGAAGACTGTGAAGTACACTTAAAGACAAGCGCTAAAACGTATGATACAATGCAGTATTTAAGAGCACAATATGGGCAGGATACGCAGCTTGTCTATGTGTGCGGAACAGATAAGCTTTCAGAGCTTTCTATCTGGTATAAGGCAGAGGGCATTTTTGAACTATCGCGATTTCTTGTAATTCCAAGAGATGGAGATGAGCCGGAGAAAATGATTGAAAAGATTTCATTTTTAAAAGAGCGCAGAGACCGGATTCTGATCAGCCATGAACCGCGCATTTATCCGGATTTTAGTGCAACAAAGGTTCGGGAAAGCATCAAAGCTGGAGATGGAAAATGGAAAGAAATGGTTCCAAAGGAGATTGCAGCAGATTTGGAGGCTTTGCAAAAACTATAAAAGTTATATGGTGAGATTTGAAAATCTGAAAATAAGAATCTAGAAATATGAAATCTGGAAACAAGAGAGGATGGTAGTAGAATGTCATTGAGCAAAAGCGGATATATAAAAGCAGTGGCAGTTCATATGAAAACGTCGCTGGGAAGACCGATGGAGAATGCAGAGGAGATTGTAAGGCAGGTAAAGCAGTATGAGGCGAAAAATCCAGACCTGATTGTGTTTGGCGAGCTTTCAATAAGCGGTTACAGCTGTGGTGATCTGTTTTTGCAGTCCTTTATGGAGGAACAGTGCAGAATGGCAATCACGTATCTATGTGACAATCTGCCGCAGTCAGATACACTTATTGCAGTTGGAGCCCCACTTAGAAAGGACGGCATGCTGTTCAATACAGCGCTGATTTTTAAAGGCAATGAGCTGCTTGGTATTGTGCCTAAGACATTTGTACCTAATTATAAGGAATTCTACGAAAAGAGATGGTTTGCGGGAGCAGATCAGCGTTTTTCAGATACGATTCGCTATGATGAGATTTTCTATGATGAAGGAGCTTCACTGAATGGTGAGCGCACATTCCCATTCACACCGAATCTGATTATTGAGGGACGAAATGGTATTCGCCTTGCATGCGAGATATGCGAAGATTTGTGGGTTAATATTCCGCCGAGTTCATTCCATGCATCAGCAGGAGCAAATGTGATTGCAAATTTGTCAGCATCAAATGATGTTGTAACGAAACCAGAGTATCGCAGAGACTTAGTTCGCATGCAGTCCGGTACAAATATGTGTGCTTATGTATATTGTTCTTCGGGAAGCGGTGAGAGTACAACTGATCTGATTTTCTCAGGTCACAATATTATTGCAGCAAATGGAACAATTTTGGCGGACAGCAACAAAGAAGCGACAGAGGCACTTATTGATCTGGAGCGAATCAATAACGACCGAATAAAGAATAACAGTATTTCCTATGCAGCAGCAAGATATTCGCAGATGGCATCAAATGGAAAGGGTTATGTAAGACTTCATACGCAGACAAGCAGCGTAGCACATTGGCCAGAATCATTAAATCCATATCCATTTGTTCCATCAGAGGCAGAACGTGCCGGAAGATGCAAAGAGATCATGCGCCTTCAGGCTACAGGTCTTGCAGAGCGTCTGACAAAGATTGGCATCCGCAAGTGTGTAATAGGTGTATCAGGTGGTCTTGACTCAACACTGGCTCTCCTTGTCATTAAGGAAGCATATGATATGCTTGGCTGGCCGCTTACAGATATCATCGGAATAACCATGCCGGGCTTTGGCACAACTGATCTGACAAAGACCAATTCATGGAAATTAATGGAGCAGCTTGGCATTACTATTCGTATGATCAATATTACAGATGCATGTCTGCAGCACTTCGAAGATATCGGTCACAAACGCGATAGCTACGATGTCACATATGAGAACACGCAGGCAAGAGAGCGTACCCAGATTTTGATGGATATCGCAAACAAAGAGGGCGGTATCGTAGTTGGAACAGGTGATATGTCTGAGTTAGCTCTTGGCTGGTGTACTTATAATGGTGATCATATGTCTATGTATGCAGTAAATGTCAGCGTGCCGAAGACACTTGTTAAATATCTGGTGCGCGCTTATGCTGAGCTTCATCCAGCTGTCCATGATACGCTCGAATCTATCTGTGACACAATCATCAGTCCAGAACTTCTGCCGCCAGATGCACAGGGCAACATTGCACAGTCCACAGAGGCAACAATCGGAAAGTACGATCTGCATGATTTCTTTTTATATCATTTTGTCCGTAATGGGTTCACGAAGGAAAAGATTCAAAAGCTTGCAGAGATAGCATTTGCACAGAAGAACGTGACAAAAGAGGAGATTACATCAACACTCGATAACTTCTTTAGACGTTTTTATGCACAGCAGTTCAAGCGCTCCTGTCTGCCGGATGGTCCTAAGGTCGGTACTGTATCATTATCACCTCGCGGCGACTGGAGAATGCCGTCTGATGCGAAGAATCCGTATTAAGTGCAACCCGGAAAGCTTACGAAGGGGGCTTCGGCGCTTGTTTTGTCGGCCTCACTTTTCCGCAGGCACCTGTTACGTTGTTTATTATCGTACTTTACTTTGAAAGTCCTGCTACAACGTTCCGCTTCGTAAAAGCAAGACGCCTCAACCCCCACTACAAATTGAAAATAGTCCGAGAAGTTTGTGAAAATAAGAGAAAATAATTATTTAAAAAGAACTTTGGTTATATATAACTAACCGAAGTTCTTTTTTTACATTTTAATAGCTTGACAGAAAATGGAAACTTGTGATATAGTATCCTAAGGTTAGTTATAACTAATTTTAGGGAGGCATAATGAACACAAAGGATATCAGAAAAATTGCGATATACGGCAAGGGCGGTATTGGAAAGTCAACGACGACATCCAATCTGTCGGCGGCGCTTGCAAAAAAGGGTTACCAGGTGATGCAGATCGGATGCGACCCGAAGGCAGATTCTACAAAAAACCTGATGGGGGGAAAACGAATTCCAACTGTTCTTGAGCAGATTAAGACAAAGGGCGAGGAACTTACGCTGGAGGATATCGTATTTAAAGGCTTTGGCGGCGTACTGTGCGTGGAATCTGGAGGACCGACACCGGGCGTAGGATGTGCAGGACGAGGAATTATATCTGCATTTGAAAAGCTTGAAGAACTGGAAGCATTTGAAACCTATCAGCCAGACATTGTGATATATGACGTGCTTGGCGATGTTGTATGCGGTGGATTTGCAATGCCGATTCGAGGTGGATATGCAAAAGATGTGTATGTTGTTTCATCTGGTGAGATGATGTCATTATATGCAGCAAACAACATTGCAAGCGCAATTCGTAATTTCGGCAAGCGAGGCTATGCGCAGCTTCGCGGATTGATTTTGAATGCAAAAAATATTGAAAACGAACGCGAGATTGTTGCAAAGGCAGTCGAGGAGATTGGTACGCAGGTAGTCTGTTATGTTCCGCGTTCGCCAGAGATTCAGGAAGCAGAGAATCGGGGAGGAACAGTATTTGAGTTTTTAACAAATTCTGTGATGCAGGGCGTTTATAACGAACTGGCTGACCGAATTCTTGCAGATGCATGACAGATACCAACGAATTGCTTCGTTGCGATGCAACTCTCGCAATTCTAAAAACATTCGGATTCGCTGATTTGCAATGCAAATCGCTGCATCCTCATGTTTTTGACGGGTCTCAAGCTCAAAAGCCTTATCGTGCAAGCACGATCGGCTTTTAGAGCTTTTGCCCCTGGTATCACAAATCAAAGCCGAAAGGCAGCCTATGGGCAGAAAGGAAAAGAAAATGAAGAATACAAAGTTACAGGCAATGATCATGGCAGGAGCAATGGCAGCAAGCTCTTTTAGCGCAATGAGCGTATTTGCAGATGAAACTACATCTGAGGCAGCAACTGAGGCAGTAAGTGCAGCAGAGGTTGATACCGAGGGCAAGTTTGTCTTGGAGTATCCAGAGGATATGCAGGAGTTAGGCTACACCGATCCGATCGTGTTTGACGAGGTTCCGGAGCGCGTTGTCTCCTTATCCGCAGCACCAGTTCTGGCACTGTATGAGCTGGGTGTAAATTTAGTCGGTATTCCAAACAGCATGGTTGTAACTTGGCCGGAGGATCTTCAGGAGAGCACCGAAACTGTTTCCTTCTCTGTTATGAGTCCGGACGATTTTGATTATGAGAGCGTTGTTGATCTTGAGCCGGATCTGGTTTTGCTTGCTTACAATGGCGCCGATACTGCGGGAAAGACACTGGAATCCTTAGGAATCCCGGTTTACTATATCTATGCAGGTCATACCGTTCCATACGAGTCCATCGTAGGACAGACAAATGCACTGATTGATGCATTTTCCGTTGATGAGGAGTCTGCTGCAGCTGGTGAGAAGATTCGTGAGCGTTTTGAAGCATTGGATCAGAACATAGAAGCAGCAAAGGAAGCATTCGATGGCAAGACAGTTATGGTACTTCAGTCCAGCGGTGATGCTCATTATATCCAGACTGAGAACGGAACACTTGGAAGCATGGCAGCAATGATCGGCTTTGAGAATGTGTACACAAATGATCAGTCATCCATGGTACAGTTAGACTATGAGCAGGCACTTGACTATGATCCAGACATCGTTATGTGTGTAGGTGCAGAGGATGCAGAGGGTCATAAGGAACTGATGGAAAAAGCATTTGCAGAAAATCCAGAGTATTGGAACAGCATCCCGGCAATCGCAGAAGGAAGAGTTCTGTATCTGCCAGTATCTTATGTATCTACAGCAGGAATCAATGTAATCGATTGCATAAATGATCTGATCGGAACCGTTGCAGACTTTTACGGAATCGAAGTAGAGACCATCTCTGTTGACGAGGAAGAGGAATCCGAGCAGGCAACTGGTGAGGACGCATCCGAGGAGAATACATCTGACGAGGCAGACGAGTCTGCAGCTGAGACAAAATAATGAGCGAGCACAAGAAAAATAAAAATAACCGAAGCGGCAACCAGCTGTTAAAGACGGGAATGGTATGGACCATTCTTCTGGCTGCGTTGGCAGCGGTATTTGTACTTAGCATTGCAATTGGAAGTTCTGGCTATCCACTTTCAGAGGTCCTTCGGGGCCTCTGGGATACCGAAGCTGGAAAAATCCGAATTATCGTGTTTAATCTGCGTTTGCCAAGAGCAGTACTTGCAATTATGGTGGGCGCGTGTCTTTCGGCAGCAGGTGCTATTTTGCAGGCTGTGATGCGTAATCCCTTAGCTGATCCTGGCACCATTGGTGTATCAGCAGGTGCAGGCGCAGCGGCGATTACAATTCTTCTTTTGTTTCCGAGTTTGACTTATTCTGTTCCGTTGTTTGCATTTGGCGGAGCCGCACTTGCATGTGTATTAATCTATCTGCTTGCATGGAAGGATGGTGTGGATCCGGTGCGAATCATTTTGTCAGGTGTCGCTGTCAATTCTGTCTTAGGAGGCTATAACTCCTTCTTACAGCTGCAAAACAGCGATAACTTAAACGGAGTTTTGTCTTTTATGAACGGAAGTTTCTCAGGTGGAAACTGGACACAGGTGCGTGTAATGGCAGTGTATGCCGTGATTGGACTTGTGCTTGCATGTTTTTGTATCCGAAATGCCAATGCACTTCAGTTGGGAGATGAAATGGCCAAAAATCTTGGCATTCGCGTAAATGCGAGCCGTATCGTGCTGTCTGGTGTTTCCGCATTTTTGGCAGCGGCTACGGTTTCTGAGGTCGGAATGATCGGCTTTGTCGGTCTTGTTGCACCGCACATTGCAAGAATGTTAGTCGGTTCGGACTACAAAGTGTTACTTCCAACAAGTATCCTGACGGGAAGCGTGATGGTACTGCTTGCCGATACAGTGGGAAGAACAATTTGGCCTGGTACAGAGATTCCGGTTGGCGTTATGATGAGTGTATTTGGAGGACCATTCTTCCTGTATATGCTCAGAAAGAGAGGTAGTTTCAATGGAGCTTGAGGCAAGTGGACTGCAAATTGGCTATGGAGAACACGTGATCGTAAACCAAATGGATGTGTCTATTGCAAGAGATAAAATCACAACAATTATCGGACCAAATGGCTCTGGAAAATCGACACTGTTAAAGGCACTCACGAGACTGATTCGTTATCAGAAGGGAAATGTTTTGCTGGATGGCTGCGATATTCAGACAATGAAGCCAAAAGCATTAGCTAAAAAGCTCGGAGTGCTGCCGCAGATTCATACGGCACCGTCCGATTTTCGTGTAAAGGAGCTTGTCGGCTATGGTCGTATGCCGCACCAAAAGTTAATGGCAGGAAAGAGTAAAGAGGATGAGGAAGTCATCCGTTGGGCAATGGAAGTCACAGGCACTTGGAAATTCCGCGACAAGTCAATTTACGAGATTTCAGGAGGAGAGACGCAGCGTGTGTGGATTGCTACCGTACTTGCGCAGAAGCCGGAAATCATGTTTTTGGATGAGCCAACGACCTATCTGGACATTTCTCATCAGCTTGAGACGATGAATCTGGTGAAAAAATTAAATCGCGAGACGGGAATCGGTGTGGTTATGGTGCTGCATGATTTGGCGCAGGCGATGGAAGTCAGCGATCATGTGATTGTGATCTGTGACGGGGAAAAGTACGATGAGGGTGCACCGCAGAATGTCATCACATCAAAGATGATGAAGGACGTCTATCAGGTGGAGTGTGAGATCTTGAATGTGCCTGGACGCGAAAAGCCGCTGCTTGCGTATGCAGCAATCTGAAAATGAGTATCTAGTGCCTTGCAATTTTTCTGCATTCAGGCACTTTTGTGAATAACATAAAAATGAAGAAAGAGGATATTATGGGATTAAATGGAGAAAAGATGCTCCAGAGCCTGAAACACCTAAGTCAGGTTGACAAGATGAAGCAGGTTGAGCCGATGTCTTATGCACTGTTTCCAGGCTATCATTGTCCGTTAATGGGTGCTATGCTGACAATCCGTGCGATTAAGGATAGTGTGATGTTGGTACTCGGCCCAGATGAGTGTGCCTACTATACAAAAATGGCAACTTCTGGAAATGGAAGCATGTCGGCGGATGGCTGTCAGATCGTGTCTGTTGTACTAGAGCAGCATGATGTCACCTTTGGCTGTCAGGAGAAGCTTGAGGAGGCAATGGAAGAATTAAACGATGAATATCATCCGAAGGCTGTTTTCATCGTAACCACCTGCGTACCAGAAATTACCGGTGATGATGTGGAGTCAATGGCAGATTTATTTACCGATCAGTATGGCTTCCCAGTTATGGTCGTTCACGCAGAGAATTTTAAGACCGATGACCATCTGCCAGGTATTGAGCATACGCTTGAAGTCTGTTGTGCGATGATGCAGCCGCAGGAAAAGACTGACTGCGTTAATGTACTTGGTCTGCGGCTGGGTGATTTTACAAAAACAGAGGTGTACCGCGTATTGCAGGAGCAAAGCATTCCAGTAGGAATGCAGCTGCCAGGAAATAGTAGTGCAGAGGAAATCGAAAGAGCACCGCAGGCAGCAGTCAATCTAGTCGTTCATCCAGTTGGATTAGCGCTTGCAAAAAAAATGAAGCGAAAGTTTGGAACACCGTATATAGTATTTGAGCGCTACAGCGATCCAGACCGCATTTATCAGTCTTACAAAGAATTATTTGAAATTCTTGAAAAGCCACTTCAAGAAAAGCTTGCTGGCTGGTATCAGGAGGCAAAAAAGCGCTCAGAGGCAGCAAAGCCTATACTTGATGGCAAAACTTATTTTAGTGGAAATACAGCGCTTTGTAACTATGAACTTCACAGTTTTCTGACTGGTCTTGGAATGAAGCCGCTTCTGTTACAGATCTCGGATTTGACTGCACAAGATGAACAGTGGCGTAAAGAGATTTTGACGCACTGCGATCCATATGTGACAAGAGCAGCCAATATTGGACCTTTGCAATATCTATATCCAGTATTAAAACCTAAATTTAACATTGGAGCTGGAAATGCGAAAGAGATGAAAACATCTGGCACACAGATGATTCGCATGATGCAGGCCTACAATGTGCTAGGTTTCGAGGTGAACGAGATGGTTGTGAATGCATTTGTTCAGGCACAAAAAGGAGGGATGAAATGAGTCTATGTAGATTTTACCCGCCGGCGTCCGACCGCATGGCGATCATATGGAGCCTGATGCCGATTCAGAATGCGATTGTACTTGAGTACGGCCCGGCTGGAACAACTCATTTTGGTGGTGGCCTTTACAGCTCGCTTGGCATTCGACTTAGCCAGTCTCTTTTTACAACTCATATCAGTGAAGATGATGTCATAATGGGAGATGTCACTCGCTTGGAAAAGGCGATTGTCGAGATTGATGAGACCTATGAGCCAAAGGTAATTTTCGTTGTGGCATCAGCCGTTATTGCTGTCATTGGAACAGACATCAAAGGTGTCTGCCGCTATATGCAGGAAAAGGTCAATGCAAAGTTAGTTGCCTTTGAGGATGGAGGTTTTCGCGGTGATTATACCTACGGACTTCGTGCTGTCTATAAGCTTTTGGCAAAGCAAATCGCAAAGGATTGTTATAAAAAAGAGGAAAAGACTTATCAGATCATCGGTGCGTCGGCTGGTTCCTACCGAATCCGTTCCGACGTGTGGGAGTTACAGCAGCTGATGAGTGAAGCATTTGACTGGAAGTGTAGAATGGTGATGGGACTTGAATCTGATATTGAAGATCTTGAGACGGCAGGGGCAGCAAGACTTAATCTCATTATTCGAAATGAGGCGCTTGAAGCAGGAAATAGTTTAAAGGATCGCTTTGGGACACCTTTTGTCTATGGTGCGCCGTATGGCTATCAAGGAACCATCGACTGGTTAAAGCAGATTTCGGCTGTGATTGGAGAGCTAATCAACGAAGAATTGCTTGCTCGCATCGAAGAAAAACAGGCTGATTTGATGCCGATGGGCGGTGGACCAATGGCAAGCATGAGAAGAAAGCCGGCACAGGCCACTATTCAAGCTGATTACGATACATTACTTGGATTAGCCAGTGCAATGCGAGAGCTTGACATTGAACTGACTGCTCTGATTTGCAGTCACAGCCTAAAGGCAATTGAATCTCCAAATGCAGACGTTACCTACTATGCAAAGGAGAAAGATCGACTTGATTTATATCAGACACTTCATGGCCAGTGGGTGCTCGGCGATAGCGTGATGGAAAGCTGCGTGCCACAGGACACCTATTTTACCTGTGTGAGTTTCCCGTTCTCTGGAAAACCACAGATTGCCCACCATCTTCCATTCATGGGCGAGAAGGGCATGGATTATTTGAGAGAATGCAAGGAACTGTACTTCGATCAGCTAGAGATTTGATAGCAGAGCTATATGGTGACGGAGCAATTCACCAGTGCCAGGTGATAAAATATTTCAATAATAGAGTTCGCACTTGACAAATACTCTCTTGGGGCATACGATAAACATACCCCAAGGGGGTATGATTTTGCTAAGAAAAGGCAGGTGTAGATAATATGATCAAGACAACATTAAAAATCGACGGAATGATGTGTGGCATGTGCGAGGCACATATGAACGAGTTGATTCGCAACAATTTCAAGGTAAAAAAAGTCTCCTCATCAGCAAAGGATGGAGAGACTGTTGTAATCAGTGAGGATGCACTGGATATTCCGTGGGCAAAAAATAAGATCAAAGAGATCGGATATGAGCTTGTCTCCTACGAGAGTGAGCCATATGAGAAAAAGGGCTTTTTCCACTTTGGAAGAAAGTGATTTGTTATAAAAATTTTAGGCGAAAACCTGGGATGAAGCCAAGAAATATTTTTCTAAATCT
>ERZ779890.589-NODE-589-length-39767-cov-6.613945_pt1 | contig 39767 bp, 37 predicted proteins | sample MGYA00511553_ERZ779890 | MGnify/ENA primary metagenome ERZ779890 (study PRJEB29588, sample SAMEA2152064) | human gut metagenome | biome: human gut; feature: human-associated habitat; material: faeces | place: Denmark | collected 2008/2010 ... | reverse complement strand
TCTTTTTCATCAACGTAACAATTACATAACCACCACCAAAAGTAAAAGCACTCAGATATAATGTTGAAATAAATATCTTCCACAGCATCTTCTTCTTATTTTTTTTCTCCATCTTCTTTCCCTTTCCTTTCATCGCTTTTTAGTATATTCTTGCTTGACACTTATGTAAAATACTATTATTATATACAAAATATAATGATTTTATTATATATTTTTAAGGAGGAAAATTATGACATTACGACATCTTCATATTTTTGTTTCAGTTTATGAACATAAGAGCATAACCAAAGCTGCAAATACACTTCACATTGCTCAACCCTCTGTTAGTCTTGCAATCAAAGAATTAGGAGAATACTATGGAGTTCAGTTATTCGACCGGATTGGTCGTGGAATTACTCCCACTGAAGCTGCTAAACATCTTTATGGTTATGCCATTCATATCGTCTCACTATTTAACGAAATGGAGCAACATATAAAAAACTGGGACAATATCGGGACTCTACGTATTGGGGCAAGCATCACAATTGGTACTCATATTCTTCCTGAACTGATCAAAGAATATCAAAAACATAATCCTGATCTTCGCCTTGAAGTCATTGTTAATAAGTCTTCAGCCATCGAACAACATATCCTCGATAATAAAATTGACATTGGTCTAATTGAAAATCAGTCCGAACATCCAGATATCATTTTGCGACCTTTTATGGAAGACAAACTTTGTGCAATCGTTCCACCAGACTCTTCCCTAGCTTCCAAAACGTCTATTACTTTAGAAGAACTAGCCCTACACCCGTTTCTCATGAGAGAGAAGGGAAGTGCTGGTCGTGAAATTTTGGATGCATATTTTTCTTTAAAAGACATACACATCCATCCATTATGGGAAAGTTCCAGTACTCAAGCGATTGTACAAGGTGTTGCAATGGGGCTTGGTGTTTCTGTTCTTCCTGAAATGATGATTAAAAAAGATATCCTGGAACACCGTGTTTCATATCTATCTTTTCCAAAACCTCTAAAAAGGAACCTAAATCTTATTTTGCATCGAAACAAACACTTGACAAAAAACATGAAATCATTTATCGAATATTGTATGTTATATTCAGAAAAATAGGAGAAACGATGTAATCCACCATTTCTCCTGTTTTTCTGAATTCGTATGACTTTTTCATTTCTTAAATTCTTTTACGATAATAATATCTTTATTATTTTTCGTATCCATTCGGATTCTGAGACTGCCATCTCCATGAGTCTGCACACATCTCATCCAGTCCTTTTTCAGCCTTCCATCCCAGAACTCTTGCTGCCTTTGCAGGATCTGCATAACACATCGCAATATCTCCGGCTCTTCTTGGTTTGATTTCATAAGGAATCTCTTTTCCGCAAGCCTTGCTGAATGCTTTTACCATATCAAGTACAGAATATCCGACACCCGTTCCAAGATTAATCACATCCAATCCCGGATTACTGAAAATATAGTTGATTGCTTTTACATGTCCCTTTGCAAGGTCTACAACATGGATATAATCACGGACTCCGGTTCCATCCGGTGTATCGTAATCATCACCAAATACTCCAAGCCTCTCAAGCTTTCCGACTGCCACCTGTGAAATATATGGCATCAGGTTGTTCGGAATTCCCTTTGGATCCTCTCCAATACGGCCGCTTTCATGTGCTCCAACCGGGTTAAAGTAACGAAGCAGGATAACATTCATATCCGGATTCGCCTTCTGTACGTCCGTCATGATCTGTTCCATCATAGATTTTGTCCATCCGTAAGGATTGGTACACTGTCCCTTCGGGCACTCCTCTGTGATTGGCATCTCTTCTGGACTTCCGTATACAGTTGCTGATGAACTGAATACAATATTCTTAACACCTGTCTGTTTCATCACATCCATCAGTGTCAGGGTTCCTGTTATATTGTTACGGTAGTACTCTAATGGCTTCTGTACCGATTCTCCGACTGCTTTCAGCGCTGCACAGTGGATTACTGCATCTACGTTTTCTTTTTCAAACATTTCTTTTAAAGCAGCTTCGTCCATTACATCTCCTTCATAGAATGTAATGTGCTTTCCGGTAAGTTCTTCTACCCGTTTTAATGATTCTTTTGATGAATTGCAAAGATTGTCATATACAACCACTTCATATCCTTCATTCAGAAGTTCCAGTGCCGTATGACTTCCGATATAACCGGCTCCTCCGGTAATTAATATTTTCTTGGCCACAATAGTACCTCCTAGTTGTTACTATACTTTTTCACGATTTCGTTCATAGTATACCACTTTTGTTCCATATCTTCAACAAGCTTGAACTGGGTACGGCATCTGTCAAGATTATGACCTTCTCTGTGTATCCTGAAATATTTATCTCCCTGCAGATAATCCGTAAGGAAACGCATGCCACATTCAAATGTCATCGTCTTTGCGCCCATCGGCATCAGCTCGATCTCCTTAGATGTCAGCTTTCCGCCACATCCTTTTAAAAATCCTTTTGTATACAATTCAAATAATTCCATACTGCAGGATACTTTCGTAAGGTCTGTCTCATCCTCCAGTGCCGTACTTGCACCGAAACGGATGGAATCCCCGAAATCATTCATCGCAAGCCCCGGCATAACTGTGTCCAGATCGATCACACAGATTCCTTTCCCAGTCTTATCGTCCAGCATAACATTATTCAATTTTGTATCATTGTGTGTAACACGAAGTGGAAGCTCATGCCTGTCCAGCATTTCTGCAAAACAATTAGCAATCTCTTCTCTTTCGAGAACGAACCGGATCTCTTTCTCTACAGAAGCTGCTCTTCCCATAACATCTTCTTCCACTGCTTTCTTAAACAGCGCAAACCGGTTTCTCGTATCATGGAACTTTTCTATCGTCTCATGCAATGTCTCCGCCGGATAGTCAGACAGCAGACTCTGGAAATTCCCGAATGCCACCGCACTTTCATAAAACTGCTCCGGCTTCTCTACCAGATCATAGGTACTTGCATCGGTAATAAATTTATAAGATCTCCAGTAATCTCCCGTAGAATCTATGTAATATGGTTTTCCATCAACCGCCGGGATCACATTCAATGTCTCACGTTCCGGATCTCCGCCATTTTCTATAATCTTCTTTTTCAGAAATGACGTTACTCCTGTGATATTCTCCATGACTTCTACCGGTTTTGGAAATGCCGTAGAATTCATTCTCTGAAGAATGACTTTGATTCTTCCCATCTCGGCAATCTCGAATATCAGAAGAAATGTATCATTGATATGTCCGCTTCCGTATGGACAGTCCTTTACTAATGTTCCTTCATATTTGAAATGTGCAATCACTTCATCTCTTTGTTCCCGTGTTACAGGATTCATTTATTTTCCCTCCCAAAGATGCTGCGGGTACAGTCCTTCGTCTTTCATTCTCTGAATGGCTGCAACCACAACCGGTTTATCTTCTTTATAAGTTACTCCATACCATTTATCTGCGGATTTCAGTACCGATACTGTTGCTTTGTCTTCTGCGAGAAGATTACTTACTACAGTTGGCAGGAAATACTCGCATTTCATAGGATTCTCCTGCAGTCCTTTGTCAAGAAATGCCGGGAATCCAGCTTTGATCTCTTCTAAGATGCTCTTTGTAAATCCCCACATATTCATAGATACCGTTGTATCATCCGGTACCTGTACCCATGTGTTACCGTCGTCTTCTGTGTATGCAACGCCGCCGTTGTACTTTTCGATTCTGGTACGTTCTGTTACGGATATCAATTCTCCATTCTCATTCGTCTCGCATACACCTCTGGATACATATCCGTTGTCCGTTACCGTATTGGCAAGATGATATCCGACCATTGTATATCTGTACTTATCATCATCTGCATGTGTAGACAGATAATCATAGATGAGCTTGAATGCTTCTACTCCATAATAGTCATCTGCATTGATCACTGCGAACGGTCCGTCAATCTCATCCATACAGCTATATACAGCATGTGCTGTTCCCCAAGGTTTTACACGTCCTTCCGGTACTTCATAGCCTTCCGGAATGTTGTCGATATTCTGATAAGCATATGCTACGTCCATGTATTTTTCCATACGTTTTCCCACATGCTCTTTGAACTCTTCTTCGATCTCGTGTTTGATTATGAATACGACCTTCTCAAAGCCGGCTCTCTTTGCATCATACATGGAAAAATCCATGATAATATGTCCGTCATTGTCTACAGGATCTAACTGCTTCAGACCTCCGTATCTGCTTCCCATTCCTGCTGCCATGATCACTAATACTGGTTTATTCATTATAATTACCTCCATGTCTTTAGGATCTTTCGTTTCTAGATTCATTGTAGTATAACTATTTCCAGAAATCTTTATCCTATTATTTTCTTAATTTGCATTATTTATGTGGTTTAATTGTTCCAGATAGCTGATGAATTTTTCTGCCATTTTCTGATTCTGTGCATTCACCATAATAGCCGCATGCGCATCATCATAAGAAATAATCTTCTTCTTTTTAAGCATATTATCTTCCGGAAAATCAATGGTTTCTTGAAAACCATCCTGTTTTTTGTACTCTTGATATACATCTTCTCTACAGATCAGTACATCCACTGCATCTGCGCCTACCAGCGTTGTCAGCGCTGTCTTTGAGGACAGGCTTCCTCCATCTTCCGGAATGTTCGCCTGTATCCGGATGATCCCGTCCTTTTCGTCAATGCCTGCGTATTTACAGAAATCTTTGTTCAATTCTTCTGCCTTCTGCGAATCGCCCCCTGTGACCGCTACATTCAGAAGAACTGTCGTATGTCTGCCCTTGTACATCGTACAGCCAAGGTAGATAACACCGATTACCACTGCAAGTATGACCAGCCATATCTTATAGTACATCCACAGATATTCTACCTTTTTTCCCAACGGCATTGAACCAAAATTTTTGTCCAAATATACTTCCTCCTTTTTTCAATGACGACTTAGAAATGATCTGCCTGTTTGACATCATATGTAAAATTATAACATATCTTTCACATCCTATATATAATATGTTACAATAGTTAGAGATTTTTATTATTATTTATTTTTATACGGGGGATAATTATTATGAGTCGTTTTTTCAATCCCGATAACCCTATTATGGAGTTCATCGCAAAAATATTTGATCTGATCCTATTGAACCTGATCTTTATCTTCAGTTGTGTTCCGATCATCACCATCGGTGCATCCACCAGCGCACTTTCCTATGTGACACTGAAAATGGTTCGTGGTGAGGACCCCTACATCTGGCAGAATTTCTGGAAATCATTCCGTCAGAATTTTAAACAAGGTACACTGATATGGGTATTTTCCATTCTGGTCTTTATCTTTCTTGGAATGGATTTTTACATCATCAATTCACAGAATACAACACTGTTTGCAGTGATACGCATTCTCCTCTGGTGTGTATGTCTCGTTGCATTATCTGTATTCCTATATGTCTTTCCGATCATCTCACATTTTGTGTGCAGTACAACACAGGCGTTAAAAAATGCAGTTTTTATGACATTCGGACACCTGCCGTATACACTGGTAATGTTGGTGATCACCGGACTGATCCTGTACTTATGCGCCTGCTCTGTTAAGACATTTGCTCTGGTCGTTGTGATCAGCGGGATCTGCGGATTCTCTGTAGTAGCATTTATCTACAGTATTCTGTTTGACCGGATATTCAAAAAATATGAGCCGGAATCCCCGGACAATATAGAATAATTGTAAAAACTATAAGAGACTATCCTGTTATTGACATAACGGATGGTCTCTATTTCATATAAAAAGAGGACAAGACCTGCTATCTCATCCTCTTATAACTATTCATATTCTAGCCCTTGATTCCTGACTGTGCCACACCTTCAATAAACTGTTTCTGGAAGATGAAGAACAATACAATGATCGGGATAACCGCCATTACGGCTCCTGCCATCTGCATTGGATACTTGGTTGTATACTGTCCCTGTAATGTCGAAAGAGCAGGACCAAGTGTCATCTTATCCATAGACGTATTAACGATCAATGGCCACATGAAATCATTCCATGCAAATTTCGCTGTAAAGATTACCAGCGATACGATACCTGCTTTTGTAAGCGGAAGCATGATCCTTCCAAAGATCTGGAAACGGTTACAACCGTCCAGCAACGCCGCTTCTTCCAGTTCCTTCGGCAATGACATAAAGAACTGTCTCAGAAGAAATGTTCCAAATGCACTGAATAAGTTTGGCAGGAACAATGCCGGTATCGTGTCCAGAAGTCCAAGACTCTGAACAATCCGGTACTGTGGGATCAGGAATATCTGACCCGGTACCATAAGTACGGATAACACCAGTACAAAGATTGCATTCTTGAATGGGAATTCGATTCTTGCAAATGCATAAGCTGCCATAGAGCAGAACAGCACCTGTACAACAGTTGTTACCACAGTTGATATAATTGTGTTCAAATATACTCTTCCAAACGGAAGTGCTGTTACGATAGATGAGTACGCATCTGTCAGAAACTTCTTCGGGAAAATGGTCGGCGGTATCTGCATGGCCTCTCCGACTGTCTTAAAAGAAGTCAGGATCATCCACACAAACGGAAATACCGTGATCGTAATTCCAAGGAGAAGTAAGATATGTACAATTATTTTTCTTGAATTTTTACTCTTCATTTTTCTTCTCCTCCTCTCTTAATCATAATTTACCCATTTTTTCTGACCGATCATCTGGATCACTGTTACCAGCATGATTACTGCAAAGATCAGAATTGAAATTGCTGCTGCATATCCTTTGTATCCATAATCAAATGCCTGACGGTAGAATAACATAACAACCGTCTGCGTATTTGCATATGCCGGATTCGTTTTTCCGATCATCATATAAATGACATCGAACACCTGGAATCCACTGATGATGGATGTGATCATCACAAAGAAGATCGTTGGTGTCAGAAGAGGAATCGTTACTTTAAAAAATAACTGAATTGGTCCTGCTCCGTCAATCTGTGCTGCTTCGTAATAAGATTTTGAAATTCCCTGCATACCTGCAAGCAGGATGATCATGTTATATCCGACCGACATCCAGAGACCTACGATCATAACACTATATAATGCAATTTTCGGATCTGTCAGCCAGCCGATACCTTTTCCACCCAGTGCACGGATCACACTGTTTAAGATACCCATTTTCTCGTTGTAGATCCATTTCCATACCATGGCAACAGCTGCTGCCATGGTTACGGATGGTAAGAAATACAATGTACGGTAGATAGAGGTACCTTTAATCTTGGAGTTCAGAAGAGTTGCGATCAGAATTGATAAGAACAATCCAACCGGAACCGTAACTACAACGTACTTCAATGTATTTCCAAATGTTTTCAATACTTCGCCATCATGAAATAATTTCTGGTAATTTGCCAGACCGCAAAAAGTTGCGACATTAAATTTACTTACTTCGTTAAAACTAAACCAGATATTCTGGATAAATGGCCAGATATAGAACACCAGAAGGCCGAGGGTAACCGGCGCAATAAATATATACGCCGCAATCCAATCCTTCTTCTCTCTCTTACTCGCCCGTTTTTTCACTACGCCTGTTTTTAATTTACCTTCAGCCATATCTTTTCACCTGTTTCTTACTATTATTCCTGAAGTAACTTATCTGCCTGTTTTGTCAGACTCTTGCAGACATCTGAAAGTGATTCCTCTCCATTATATGCTTTCTGAAGTTCTGTTGCTTCCAGATCATACAGTTCTGCTGCTTTCGTACATACCGGAAGTGGATATGCTTCATCAGCGTGATTTGTGTAAGCTGCAAGATTGTACTGTGAATTAGCTTCTGCAAAGCATTTCTGTGCATCTGTTCTTGCAGAGATTACAACACCTGTTTTTCCCTGGATTTCCTGAGCTTCTTTACTTCCAAGCCAGATAGCGAAATCTTCTGCTGCTTCTTTGTTCTTGCTTCCTTCAAACACTGCATATCCAAGTCCGTTGATGCAGTTGTCTTCTTTTCCGTTGAATGTCGGAATCTCTACGCAATCAACCTTATCTTTGATTGCGTCATTGCTTGCATACTCTGGAACCATGTATGATCCGGCAAAGTTCATTGCAAGCTGTCCACCCTCGAACATCGCATCTGCTGTTGTCTCTGAAAGAGCTGATGCACTTGGAGATAATCCTTCATTGTACATATCGATCCAGCACTGAATACCTTCCTGTGTCTTAGGATCATCATATCCTGTAGACTTCTTATCATCACTTAAGATATATCCGCCATTTGCATAGACGGTCTGATAATACCATGTCTGGAAATCAACCGGGCAGGCAAACGGATATACACCGTCTCCAAGTTTTCCGCTGTCTTTTAATGCCTTAGCAGTTGCAACCAGGTCATCATAACTCATATCATCTGTAGGGTATGGAACTCCGCACTTGTCAAAGATTTCTTTGTTATACCACATTGCATTAGTATCAAAATCTTTCGGCACAGCATAGTTCTTCTTATCACGGACATAGTTATTAACCAGTGTCTCAGAATAGCTGTCCTTGATATCTGAGTCTTTGATCTTATCTGTCAGATCATCCAGGATTCCTCCCTCTACATATGAGTCCAGATGAAGAACGTTCAGCCAGAATACATCCGGGGCTTTTCCACCACTTGCTGCAGCTTCAAGTTTTGTCCAATATTCCCCACCTTTATATGGTGTTAACTGGATATTGATCTTGACATCTGAATTTTCTTTTTCATATGCCTTTACCATTTTCTCCATAGCCGGTCTCTGATTCTCATCCCAGATACCAAAATTTAATTCTGTCTTTCCTCCGGAAGCACTTTTGCCTTTACTTCCGCCACATGCTGTCAGCATCGTTGCACCCAGGGCTACACAAAGTCCCAGAGCTGCTACTTTTCTCATGTTCTTTTTCATAATGTTCACTCCTTCTCTTATTATTACAGGGTTACGTTTTATATGAAGTCTTCTGCTGCTCTGCAAAAAACACATATACTATATTGTTGTCATATTTACCGGAATGTATCTATCTCAACTGCTTTTCCGTCATGCAGTCTCGAATATTCGGCTGCCAGTGCACAATAATGACTCTGAAGTGATCTGTCCAGAGATGTTATGTATGTACTCTCTGTCTTTTCTCCGCTTATAATATCCAGAAATTCCTCAACCATCTTATTGTCTCCACCGCCGTGTCCCGAAAAATCATCCGATAAAGCTGCTACATCGATTACTTCTTTCGTCCTTCCCGGATCGAAATACTCGATTACGATTTTGCTTTCCTTTTCATCCGGCTGCATATCTACGATCACTTCACCTCTGGTTCCCATAAACTTCGCATATCTGGAAGTCTCCGCTGTAAAGCCACACATGGTAAAGCTCATCGTTGTTCCATCTGTCATATTCAGATTAACCACCTGATGATCCACTACATTATTGTTACAATGGAATACACATTTTCCATATGGACCTGTCTTCAGTGCTTCTATCAGCTTTTCTTCTGTTGGTCCGGATGGAACAAGCACATCTAACGGCCACCCTCTGTTACCTTGGCGGTAACCGATTCTTTCATGTTCCAGGTATATCTTTTCTGCATCAAAGATGCATTTTTCTTTTGCCTTACAGCCTTCCAGGCATCTGCCTGTACATCCTTCCGGTGCATGTTCCGGTGTGAAATAATTCAGATCGCCATAGGATGTTAATGATCTGCAGGTCTTTTCCGCCAGCCACAGATATAAATCCATATCGTGGCAGCACTTCTGTAAGATCATCGGGCTTGTCTCATCTGAATTTGCCCAGTTGCCTCTGACAAAGCTATGTGCCTGATGAAACCATCCGACATTTTCAATCGCCATGATCGAGATCACATCACCTATCGTTCCTGCATCCAGGATTTCTTTCACCTTCTGATAGATTGGTGTGTATCTTAGAACATGACAGACAACCACTTCTCTTTTACATTCTTTTGCCACTTCGGATATTTTTCTGCATTCACCCAGATCCGGTGAAATTGGTTTTTCAAGAAGCAGATGATACCCTTTCTTTAAAGCTTTTATAGCCTGACCCACATGTTGTCTGTCCTGTGTTGCTATGATCATCGCATCCGCAAGTTTTTCCTCCTTTAACATGTCTTCGGCACTTTCATAACAGTGTGACATCGGGACGTCATATTCTTCTGCCGTCAGTTTTACTTTTTCCGGATCAATATCTGCAATGGCTACGATTTTCATCTTATCCGGATATATTTTTGCAGCTTTTGCATAAGTATCTCTTCCTCTGCTTCCGAGACCTGCAATTGCAACCGTCATCTGTCTGCTCATCTTTTTCATCTGTCTGCTCATTTTTTCATCCGCCTTCCTTCATTTGTATTAGTGTATCTTACATTTCAATGCTATAAATCTGTTTCCCGAAATCAACGGTTACCTTTGTGCCATCCGAAAACATCGTTCTTTGGATCTCCGGATTGCCACCCACCATTTCATGGCTTACCATCTCGCATTTTGCAACCTTTTTGTGAAGTTCCGTCACCACTTTACATCTCTTGATGTCCTCCATGATAGGCATCTTAACATTTCCTTCAAAGGAACCGTCAAAATCCGGATATGCTCCATCACGGATCAGATATGGTGCACCTCCATTCAGTAAAGCATACAGCATGTAATCTTCGGTATCATCTATCTTTTCCATCATCCATGGTTCGATCAGGCAGTCATGATATACCAGATTGAACAGTGGTATCGGTATTCCGTATTTCGGACTTCCCGGTTTGCGAAGCATAAAATCATATGGTGCGTAATGACAGAACACCAGGCTTCTCACGCTCCAGTCACTGACTTCCTCCGAACTTGGAAGGATTCCTTTTGACATCAGATAATCAAAACATCTTGCCCGGTAGTCGTAACATTCCCTTCTTGTCATACGATGTCTCGGATTATAGCACTCATCTCCTTCGTTACAGGTGAACACATCCAAATATGCTCCGTCCAGATGAATCTGGTTCTTTTCCAGTTCACTAAAATTACGTTGTACATAATGTGGAGCCTGTGTTGCACACAGATATGACTGCTGCCCGCCTGCCCATCTCTTATGTGTCGGAATTGTTCCGTCCGGCAGTCTGCAGGCATAGTCTTCGTCAAAACTTTCTGCCGAAAAGTAATAATCACGGTACTGATCATGGATCCCGAACAGATCCCCCTGTTCTTTCATAGTATCCGACAATTCTTTCATTGCCTTCCATCCACCTGCTTCTTCACAAGCCGGTGTATAATCCGGGTGATTATTATCGTATCCAGGTTCTGCCCATCCATCCAGATGAAGATATAGTTTACCGGCTCCCAGTTCGTGAAGTTCTTTCATTTCTCTGGTTCTGACCGCAAATGATGTCAGGTTATTATTCTTTTCCGGATTTTCCGGATCAAAAAAGTCTGATTCCGGCTGGACAAATGTCTTAATCCCTTTATGTATAAAACTGCATCCGATCAGATCATTAACCGAAGGAACTCTTGCTGCCTTTTCATTCAGCGTACATAAATTGCCCTGTTCTTTTACATATCGCCGGTAGATCTTACATGCATCGTTATAGTCACCATCTTCGATCAATGTATATCGTACAATTCTTCTGTAATCCATCCTTCCGAGACTTGGCTCAAATCTCACACTGACATGTGTGTATGGTCCGTTCTGAGGATGCTCCGCCTGATATCCTGCATCCCATGGTGTAGTACAGATCGCAATGTATCCATTTCCATCTTTAAACTGTGCGAACCAAGGCATATATCCTCCGGTTGTCTCAAAGAATCCATCAAACGGGATATCCTTTAGTTCTGTCTCCCAGTCATTCGGAATCATCACCCCCTGCTGCATATTCAGGAGCGTATACCAGTCTTTTCTCTTTTCTTCCAATTCCAGTTCTCCCGGCCAGAACAATTTTTCCACCGCAAGCCCTTCCTCACAAATCGGAATCCATTCAAAGAAAATGTCTTCTGTACATTCTTCAATCCATGCATAAGTTTCAAATGCATATGGAACTTTTTTTCCTTCTATCTCAAATCCGGCAAATGAACTACGGATTCCCTTTCCGATTCCGTTCTGTACCAGTTCATGATGAATCTCCAGTGCTTCGTCAAAAAAAACGGTTCCCTCTTTACACTCCATTTTCGGACGGTAATCCTTCGTCCAGCTCCACTCTGTTTCCCCTTTACAGAACGAAAACTTTAGATCACTCTCGTCCATTCTAAGTTGTATTGCGTTTATCTTTATGTCCAACATATGAACCACCTCTCATTGGCAAATTTGCCAATTTTCTTGTTTCTTTTTGTTTATTATATTGTATTATGCACAACAATGCTTAGAGTTTCGTCCTCTCTTATTGTCATATTGTCCATATCCTGTTACAATATAAGCTAGGAGGACTGATTATTACTTATATAAAGACCAAATTAAAGCGTTCCATCGATATCGATGCGATCATCACTTTACACTATTTTGAATATATGAAAAATTTTGAATTCAAAGGTGAATCTCATAACTTCTGGGAGTTTCTCTATGTTGACAAAGGAACCGTTGCCGTCCGTGCTGATGACACCTGGACTACTCTCAAAACCGGAGATATCATCTTTCACCAACCAAATGAATTCCATGCGATCAAATCCATCGGAAAAGACTCTCCGAATCTGGTAGTCATGTCATTTACCTGTGATTCTCCTGCCATGGATTTCTTTATCCGCAGGAATTTCACCCTGAGTATGGAAGAACGTTCCATGATATCACAGATCATCACAGAAGCCCGGCAGACGTTTTCCACGCCAATGCATATTCCTTCTGTCGAACAGGTAGAGTTAAAAGACAATACACCGTTTGCTTCACAGCAGATGATCCTTCTCTACCTTGAATTATTCCTGATCACTTTGATCCGTGAACATCAGCCCACCAGGAATGTGTCCTCTGCGATGCACAAATCTTCTCCGGAAAAAGAATCCACAGAACATGAACGGCTCAGTGAAATTCTGAAATTTTTGGAATTTCATATCTGCGAAAAACTGACCGTCAGCGATATCTGCGATACATTTTCCATTTCCAGATCTGCTCTTCAGTCTCTGTTTCATGAACAACTTGACTGTGGCGTGATCGACCATTTTAATAAAATGAAGATTCAAAGAGCGAAAGATATTATCTGCGACGGATCCATGAATCTTACCGAGATTGCATATTTCCTTTCTTACAGCTCTCTTCCATATTTTTCCAAACAATTCCGGATCGCCACCGGGATGTCACCGTCTGCCTATGCCTCTTCAGTCAAAGGCATTACCGATGCCCTGCGGAACAGCAAAGAACGGGAACGTGATACATAAAAAGTGACGCAATGAAGTCCGGTATTCCGCACCCCATTGCGTCACTTTTTTTGTAGAGAGTTTTTTATAGATAATGTTACCGCATCTTAAAATTCTGCTTTTAAGAATGCTTCATAACACCTTACAGCCTCATATACATCAGCTTTACTTGTTGTCTCCCATGGTGCATGCATGCCTAACACAGCCACACCACTATCAATGACTTCCATTCCATATACACTCATCAGATAAGCGATCGTTCCACCGCCGCCTACGTCAACACGGCCAAGCTCTGCTGTCTGGAAGTTCACACCTGCTTCTTCCATAATCTGTCTGAGCTGTGCAATATATTCCGGATTCGCGTCATTGGATCCGCTCTTTCCGCCGGATCCTGTATATTTGTTAAACACCGGTCCGCGTGCCAGGAATGCTGCATTTCTCTTTTCATATACATCCTCGTACATCGGATCAAATCCTGCACTTACATCGGATGATAACATCTTTGAATTTGCCAGTGTTCTTCTGAGCACAATATCGTTGTATTCAACGCCTTCATTCAAAAGAACATATTCTGCAACTGCATTTTCGAAAAACCGGGATGTCATACCACTTGCTCCCGTACTACCGATCTCTTCCTTGTCTACCAGCAGACAGCAGGAAGTTCTTGCAACCTCTTCTGCTCTTAATATTGCGAACAGGGATGTAAATGCACATACTCTGTCATCCTGTCCGTATGCAAGGATCATGCTGTTATCCAGACCACAGTCTCTTGCTTTTCCCGCAGGTACAATCTCCAGTTCTGCGGAAAGAAAATCTTCTTCTTCGACATCATATCTTTCTTTCAGAAGATTTTTAATTCTTCTTGTAACTGCATTTTCTTCCTTGTCCTCCGGGCGGTTGCCGATCAGAAGATCCATCTGTTCCCCATCGATAAAATCTTTTGCCAGCTTCTCCCTCTGTCTTGCTCCAAGGTGCGGAAGAAGATCATTGATAACCAGTACAGGATCTGTCTCTTTTTCCCCAACGCAGACCTCTACTTTTTCTCCATTCTTCTTTACGATTACACCATGAAGTGCAAGTGGGATTGAAAGCCACTGATATTTCTTAACACCGCCATAGTAATGTGTGTCCAGATAAGCAAGTCCCTCATTTTCATACAACGGATTCTGCTTTACATCAATTCTAGGCGAATCAATATGTGCTCCCAGAATATTCATTCCTTCCTCTACCGGCGCTGTTCCTGCCTGGAAAAGTACAATGGCCTTCCCCATATAATCCATATATACTTTATCCCCTGCATGAATCTTTGTGCCGGCTTTGATCAGATCTTTCATATTCCTGTATCCCTCTGCCTCTGCCAGTTCAATCGTCTTTTTGACGCATTCACGTTCCGTCTTACCTTCATCCAGACATGTACGATACTGCGCATTCACTTCTTCCAACTCCCGGATCTGCGCTTCACTGTACGTCTGCCATAAGTTTTTACGTTCCATACCTCTCGTATCACCTCATATTCTTTTATTATTTATGTTGTATTATAGACCAAGTGTTTCATAAATGTATTATGCTTTCGTCCAGTGAAGTTATACAATTATCCACCTATACCGATAAATATTTGTACAATCTTTATTTTCCCTTTACTTTTCAGACAACTCTGCGTTATGATGATATCAAATATGATGCAAATATTTGCAAAGGAGAAGCATTATGGCATATCATGGAGTTGAACTGCAAAATTCTATCACCATCGGGAAAATATTCAGTATCCATTATTTTGAATATATGAGTAATTTCAGTTTTGCCGGGGAATCTCATAATTTCTGGGAATTTATCTGTGTAGACAAAGGAGAAGTCGGTGTTACCCGTGGAAAATCTTATACTATTTTAAAAAAAGGAGATCTCATTTTCCACAAACCGAATGAATTTCATGATGTAAAAGCAACCGGTGGGATTGCTCCCAATCTGGTCGTTATTTCTTTTGAATGTAACGATGATGCAATGTACTTTTTTAATGACCGTCTTTTACAAATTGACGAGACGGAACGTAATCTTCTTGCCAACATCATCATAGAAGCCCGCCGATGTTTCGACTGCCGCCTTGACGATCCTTATCTTCAGAATATGCCGCTGAAAGATCCGGACACGTTTGGCGCACAGCAGATGATCAAGCTTTATCTGGAACATTTTCTGATTCATCTGATCCGGCGCTACTCTAATCCGATCGTACTTTCAAAAAAACTTCCGAAGGCTGATCCTCCGAAAGTTACGAAAAGTAACAGTGATGCCGAGATTTTTGGCCGTATTGTGGATTATTTGGAAAGTCATCTGACAACACATGTAACCATTGACCAGATCTGCAAGGATAATCTGATCGGACGTTCCCAGCTCCAGAAGATTTTCAAAGAGCACTGCAGTCTTGGTATTATTGAATACTTTTCTATGTTGAAGATCAATGCTGCCAAAGAACTAATCCGGACCAACCGGATGAATTTCACTCAGATCGCAGAACACCTTGGATATACCTCCATCCATTATTTTTCCAGACAATTCAAAAAAGTGGCCGGAATGACTCCTTCGGAGTATGCATCTTCGATTAAGGCTATGGCGGAGGGGGAATTCAAATAATTTTTCTTGGGATTTAATTTATTAACTGGGGAAGCGGCCTCTCAGTCCTTGAAGGAAACAATAGATAAGGCTTCTTGTTCAGGTTCCATACCATAAGAAACACTAAGAGAGTCAGAATCACCTAAAAGCAAAGGAACTACGCTCAAACTCGGCGTTCGCCTCAAACACGTTCGCTTCGTTCCTTTAACGGTGCTTCTGACTCTCTAACTGTTTCTAACGGCATTCCACATTCACAATAATCCTTATCTATTGTTTCCTTCAAGTCGTGACTGGCAGCGAATGTTAATAAATAAAATGCCCGGAAGTGTAACCCGGTGAAGGCCACTACGGTTACGCACTTGCCATTTCATTCTTAAGGTATTCGACACACACGGAATAAAAAGTAGAAAGCCGTTCCAGTGAATGTGAAGAAGGTGTTGGAAATAGTTAAGCGTCAAAATTATGCGTTGGGTTTTCGAAATTTGCCTGTTTGAGCCGAATGGCGAGTTGCAAATTTCGGAAGCCCGTTTTTAGCATAATTTTGACGCTTTAGTATTTCCCACCGACGGAGCCTGAACAGGAACGGCTTCCTACTTTTTATGCAGGTCCGGGTAGTCATGCCTTCTAAATTAAATCCCAACGATATTTCCGTCCAGATCCTTCCAGGTGAATTCGCCGCCCTCGCAGATCATATATCCATGAGCAGAACCTTCCTTAGGAATTGATACAGAACCTGGATTCATATAGATAAAATCCCCCATATCTTCATTTGCAGGAATGTGTGTATGACCATTCAGAAGAATATCTCCTTTTTTCAACATCGGAGGATTCTTTGGATTGTGATGATGTCCGTGAGAAGCGAAGATGGTGCGCCCGTCAATTTCAAGGAAGCAGTAGTCGGCAAGAATCGGGAATTCCAGTACCATCTGGTCTACTTCCGTGTCGCAGTTACCACGGACACAGAGCAGCTCCTGTTTCATAGGATTTAACATGGCAATGACTTCCTTTGGATTGTAATCCTTTGGCAGGTCATTACGCGGACCGTGATAAAGGATGTCTCCGAGAAGAAGAAGGCGGTCAGCACCTTCACGTTTGTAAGCGTCAAGCATTTTACGGCAGTAGTAAGCAGAGCCGTGGATATCGGATGCAATCATTAATTTCATATGTATATACCTCACTTTGATATTATATAAGTATCTGTTGTCAGAGCATCTAATATCAGAATGAATATCAGGAGATCTGATATCAGAGCACCTAAAAGAATTTTAACATAAATCCCGGGAAAAATATAACAAAATTAAGAACATTAAATTGTCGACATTCACCATTATACATTTATAAAAGAATGATTTACAATAAAGTTAAGAAATGCAGAAAGCGAGGAAGTAAGATGAAAGCTTACGAAAGATTTTTAAAGTATGTGTCTGTATGGACGACAAGTGATGAGACGAGCGAGACGGTTCCATCGGCAGACAGGGAACTGGTACTTGCAGAGTTACTGGTGGAAGAGATGAAAGAACTGGGAATTGAAGATGCAAGAGTGGATGAGAAAGGATATGTATACGGATCTGTTCCTGCAACACTGGGATGTGAAAATGCACCTGCACTGGGACTGATCGCGCATATGGATACAGCACCGGATGCGTCGGGAGACAATATTCATCCGCAGATCATCGAGAATTATGATGGCAAAGACGTAGTACTTGGAACAAGCGGAAAGACGATCAAAGTAGAAGAATTTCCATATCTGGCAGATTTAAAGGGACGGACATTGATCACGACAGACGGAACAACACTTCTGGGCGCGGATGACAAAGCCGGAATTGCAGAAGTGCTGACTGTCGTAGATGAGATTCTGAAAGAAGGACTTCCACATGGAAAGATCTGTATCGGATTCACACCGGATGAAGAGATTGCAAGGGGAGCAAAGCATTTCGATGTAGAAGGATTCGGAGCAGATTACGGATATACTTTAGATGGAAGCGCCGAAGGTGAGATCCAGTATGAGAACTTCAATGCATCTACAGCATTTATCACGATCCATGGTGTCAGTGTACATACAGGAACTGCAAAAGATGTATTGGTGAATTCACAGACGATTGGAACAGAATTCCACCAGATGCTGCCGGTATCAGAAAGGCCGGAGACAACGGAAGGGTACGAAGGATTCTATCATCTGGTAAGCTTTCATGGAAATGTTACAGAGACAAAGATGAAGTACTTTATCCGTGACTTTGATACAGACGGATTCCATGCAAGAGCATCAAAAATGCAGGAGATCGCAGGCAGTCTGAATGAAAAGTATGGAGCAGGAACGGTTGAAATTGAGATCGTAGAATCCTATTACAATATGCGTGAGAAGATCGAACCATGCATGCAGCTCATTGAATATGCAAAGAAGGCCGCAGAAAATGCGGATATCGTTCCAGATGTTGCGCCGATCCGCGGGGGAACAGACGGTGCAAGATTAAGTTTTAAAGGACTTCCTTGTCCGAATCTTGGAACCGGTGGATATGCATTCCACGGGGTGTATGAGCATATTACGGTAGAAGGAATGGATAAAGCTGTTGTGATGGTAAAAGATATCGTTGGTATGTTTGCAAAATAAACAGGGATTTCTTTGGCGGTTGGTGCTTGTTTGTAATGACGATCTGCTGTATTATGGGGAAGTACAGTAAAGAACCGTTTACATTTGTCAGACAGGAACGGAACAAAACGGAAGATGAAGAGGAATATAATGGAAACAAATATCATATCAGAACTGACAACATTTATAGAACATGCACCGACAGCATTTCATGCGGTTGCAGAATTAAAAGAGATCCTGAAGCAGGAAGGATTCGAAGAATTAAAAGAGTCAGAAAAGTGGAAGGTCAAACCTGGGAAAAGATACTATGTAACAAGAAATAATTCCAGTATCATTGCAGTAAAAGCCGGAAAAGAACTGGACAACTACAGTTTCCATGTGACAGCATCACACAGTGATTCGCCGGCATTTAAACTGAAAGAAAATGCGGAGATTGAGGTTGCAAAGAAATATACGGTACTGAATACCGAAGGTTACGGCGGTATGATCTGCCAGACATGGTTCGACAGACCATTGTCACTGGCCGGAAGAGTTATGGTTAAGAATGGGGAAAGAATCGAAACCAGACTTGTGAAGGTGGACAGAGATCTTCTGATGATACCGAGTCTTGCAATTCATATGGACCGGAAAGTGAATGAAGGAAGAGCTGTTAATAAACAGATTGATATGTTACCGGTATTATCGGGAAGCGTGAAAGAACAAGGAGAGGTAAGATCCTTAGTTGCAGAAGAATTGGGATTAAAAGATACGGATATCTATGGCATGGATCTGTTCTTGTATAACCGTATGGGAGCGGTCAGATGGGGAAGCAACCGTGAATTTATCGGGTGTCCGAGACTGGATGATCTGCAGTGTGCATTTACATCTATGAAAGGATTCCTGGCAGCGGAAAATGAACAGAATATCAATGTCTATGCCTGTTTTGATAACGAAGAAGTGGGTTCGGGAACAAAACAGGGAGCTGCATCTACATTTCTTTATGATGTATTGTGGCGGATGAACAAAGCACTTGGAAAGAACGAAGAGGAATTTCACCGTGCAGTAGCAGGAAGCTTTATGCTGAGCTGTGACAATGCCCATGCGGTACATCCGAATTACAGGCAGAAGATGGATGCGACAAACTGCGTCTATATGAATGACGGCATTGTGATCAAATCACATGCCGGACAGAAATATACGAGTGATGCGGTCAGTGTGGCAGTATTCAGGATGATCTGCGAAAAAGCAGGCGTACCATTACAGTATTTTGCTAATCGTTCGGATGAGGCCGGGGGAAGTACATTGGGGAATATTGCGATGACGCAGGTGTCAATGAATACAGTGGATATTGGATTACCGCAGCTTGCCATGCACTCGGCCTATGAGACGGCCGGTGTAAAGGACACGGAGTATATGGTGAAAGCGGTAGAGACATTTTATGCATCGCATATCCAGGCTGATTCGGATGGAAATTATCAGATTAACCAGTAGTTAGAAAAATAAGACAGGATAACAGAAGTTATGACAGAATTAGGATACAAGACATTACGTGAAAGTATTGTAGATATTATAAGAAAACGGATCATTAACAGGGAATTGCAGCCGGGGCAGAAGATTGTCGAACAGGAACTCGCAAAGGAATTCCAGACCAGTCGTGCGCCGATCAGAGAGGCACTGCGCGAACTGGAGAACGAAGGCCTGGTAGAATATGTAAGAAATGCCGGATGTTCCGTGAAAGAGATCACATTCGAAGAATCATTTGAAATCTATCTGATGCGTGCGAATTATGAGATTATGGCAGTGCGTCTTCTGGGAGGAAAGATACCGGAAGAAACGCTGCAGGAGATGGAAGAAATCCTGGAACGCATGAAGAATCTGGATGTGGACGAATATGATCAGCTGTTTTCATATGATAATAAGTTCCACAGCTGTCTGATCAGAATGACCGGAATGAAAAGTCTGTATAAGGCATGGAAAAGTCTGAATTATGGGAATATCGTAACGGGGTATAATCTGGCATCGGACAAAAAAGCAGTAATCACACGACAATATCCGATACATAAAGAACTGCTGGAAGCATGCAAGAGCAGGAAGAAAGAAGAAATCTGCAGGGTATTGTCGGATCATTATATGAGTACGATTCACAGACTTTTAAAAGAACAGGGAATGACGGAAGCAGACACGAAGTTTTCACTGGACTTTCTGATTTCATAAAGAAGTCGTAGAGGGATCTTGGAGAGTATGATTCCGGGAAAATGAATGATGGATGAAAAAGAGAAATGTTGGTGTAATGACACAGGCATTTCTTTTTTATTGTCATGTGTTGTAAGGAGATGCCTGTAACGATCTTTTTAACATACAGCAGGTTTTAAAATGACAGATGTTGTGCATAAAATACAAAAAGAGATATAAAATACAAATAATATGTTGAAAAATATACAAATATATGGTATATTACATTCAACCTCATTGACGATTGTCGACAAAAGATATAAAAGAAAAATATATCATCTGAAGCAGTCATCGGAAGGAAGTATGCAAAATGAGTCTTTGGAAATATAAATATTTTTTGGATGTAGTGGAACTCAAGAGTTTTACAAAGGCCGGAGCAAGAAATTATGTAACACAGACGGCAGTAAGTCAGCAGATCGCCTCTTTGGAAAAAATGGCGGGAGGGACTCTGCTGGAGAGAGGCAATGGTAAGATCTGCCTGACAGAATTAGGGGAGATTGTCTATGAGTATGCCAGGGAGATGGTGCAGACGCACGAACGGATGCTGCATGAGATAGAAAGATATAAAGAAAGCAGCGTAGTCCGTATCGGAATCGATAGTTCTATAAACAAATTGTTCTGGGCAAAGATGCAGAAGATGATTAATGATAAGCATTCCGAAGCAGACTTCCACTTCAGTAAACTGGATTCCTACATAGGCAGCCGGATGCTGAGAGAAAATACATTGGATATTTATATTGGATACGGACTAAATGAGTTGGAGCAGCCGGATGAAATAGGAGAAAAGCCGCTGATATCCAGCCGGATCGGAGCATATATCGGACTGGAATCATCGATAAATGAGCAGCCGGAGTTTAAAGCAAAGGATCTTGAGCGTTATACCAGATATGGAACAAAGTCATATTTATGCAGTATGATGAATGGACAAAAGAATGATCCGCAGTTGCTTACACAAGGAATAGAATTGGTTGACAATGTGGATACCATGAAATTAAAGGTAGAATTTAACGACGGATATGCACTGGCAGACAGTCAGTATTTCTCCTATAGTGATGGAGATATGCTGCTGCTTCCGGGATATGAAGGAGAGTGCGTGATCAAAGCATTCTACAGAAAAAAAAGAAACAAAAAGAAAGTAAAAGAGATTTTGGAAGAAATTAAAAATGTAGTGAACTCATAAGAAAAAATTATTGATTGTGAAAAACGATCGATAATTTTTTGCGATTTTATAATGGGAAAATATATATTTTATATTTGACAGAACAATGAAAAAAATAAGATTTTCTTATAGTACATGCGCTTTTCTTGTTGGATATATTCTGTGAACGGAGATACTATTTTTATAGAAAGACTGCAAAGTAAAAAGGAGGAGCGAAAAGATGCAGCGAAAAAATATGTGGAAAGAATACACAGAAATTCAGCAGAAAGAATTAGAAGAGCTGAGTGTCCGCTATAAAGAGTGTCTGGATATCGGAAAGACAGAGCGTGAATGTGTAAAGCTTGGAAAGAAGATGGCAGATGCATGGGGATATAAGAATCTGGAAGATTGTATTTCTGAGGGAACCACTTTAAAAGCCGGGGATAAGGTGTATGCAGACTGCATGGGGAAAGCGTTTGTAATGTTCCAGCTCGGTAAGAAACCGTTAGAAGAAGGTATGAATATTCTTGGAGCACACATTGATTCACCAAGAATAGATGTAAAGCAGAATCCATTATATGAAGACAGTGATATGGCATATCTGGATACGCATTACTATGGTGGGATCAAGAAATATCAGTGGGTTACAATTCCGCTTGCAATCCATGGAACGATTGCAAAAAAAGACGGAACAGTGCAGGACATTATTATTGGGGAAAAGGAAGATGATCCGGTACTTGTGATTTCAGATCTTCTGATCCATCTGTCACAGCAGCAGATTGAGAAAAAGGCGGGCGTGGTAGTCGAAGGAGAAGGATTGGATATCCTCGTTGCAACAAAGCCGCTTACAGGCAATGATGAGTTAGAAAAAGAAGAAAAAGAGCTGGTAAAGGCAGCCGTAGTACAGTTCTTAAAGGAGAAGCTTGATATGGAAGAGGAAGATTTCCTCTCAGCAGAACTGGAGATCGTGCCGGCAGGAAAGGCAAGAGACTGCGGACTGGACAGAAGTATGGTGATCGGATACGGACAGGATGACAGGGTCTGTGCTTTTACTTCATTATTTGCAATGCTGGAAACAGAGAATCCGGAAAGAACAAGCTGTTGTATTCTGGTAGATAAAGAAGAGATCGGAAGTGTTGGGGCAACAGGTATGCATTCCAGATTCTTTGAAGATTATGTGGCAGAACTGATGGCACTTACCGAAGATGGCAATCCGTTAAAAGTCAGAAGAGCTCTGAGAAATTCTTATATGCTTTCTTCTGATGTAAGTGCAGCATTTGATCCATTGTATGCAGATGCATTTGAGAAAAAGAATACAGCATACTTTGGAAGAGGTCTGGTATTTAATAAATTTACCGGAAGCCGCGGAAAAAATAACAGTAACGATGCCAATGCGGAATATATCGCAAAAGTGCGTCAGGTATTAGACAATAACGAAGTCGGATTCCAGACAGCGGAGATGGGAAGAGTCGATCTTGGGGGCGGCGGAACCATTGCATATATCATGGCAAATTATGGCATGAATGTCATTGACAGCGGTGTTGCTGTACTTTCTATGCATGCACCGTATGAGGTGACAAGTAAGGCTGATATTTATGAAGCTTACAGAGGATATAAAGCATTCTTGAAAGATATAAAATAAGACAGACAAGGATATATGTACAAAATAAGGAAGAGAAAATAAAAGTACATAAAAAGTAAGGACTGAATTTAGAAAAAAGTGGGGAAAAGAATATGGAGACAAAAAAGGAAGGCTTTCCGGCAGCGTTTTGGGTATGTGCCTGTACAGAGATTTTTGAACGTCTGGCATATTATCTGGGACGTTCGCTGATTTTGATTTTTGTAACTGCTTCGGTTGCAACCGGAGGACTCGGACTTTCGGATACAGTGGCTGCCAATATGCAGTCAAACCTGACCGCATTTTCTTATCTGCTTCCACTGTTTGGGGCAGTGATCGTAGATAAGTATATCGGTGCGAGATATACGACACCGGTTGGTATGTTTATTGCTGCGGCAGGATATTTCACCGGAGGAATCGCAAAGAGTTCTGCCGGAGTATATGCGATGATCTTCCTGGTAAGCCTGGGACTTGCATTATTCAAAAACGGTGCGATCATCGGACGTGTTATCACGGACAAATCACAGATGGATCCGGCATTTTCGATGCGTTATACACTGGTAAATGTGGGTGCATTCATCGGAACATTCCTGGTGGGAATCCTGTATAAGGATGTATTTGCAAAAGATGGTGTGCTTGGATTTGCACCATGCTTTAAGATGGCAGCATTGATGATGGTTCTCGGAGGACTTTGGTATATCTTTGTGTGCTGGAGATTCTTAGGTGATCTTGGAAAGCTTCCATTCAAGAAGACTCTGACAGAAGAGGAAAAAGCAGCAGAGGCAAAGAAAAAAGAAGAGACAGGAACAAAGCAGCCGCTTACAACGATCGAGAAGAAACGTATCGGTGCAATCTTTGTAGCTTCGTTATTCTCCATCGTATTCTGGATATTCTGGTATCTGGGATATATGCCGGTATATTTCTACTGGGCAGAGAATATGGACTGGGTAGTAGCAGGTTATCAGGTACCGTCTACATGGTTTGATGCAGCCAACTCACTGTTCTGTGTTATCCTGGGACCTGTAACAGCGGCATTATGGAAGAAACTGGCGGCAAGACCGCAGGGGGATATGAGTCTGTTCAGAAAGACCGGACTTGGAATTGCGATCATCGGTGTCGGATATCTCTTCTACGCAGCAATTGATATCATGCGTGGTGGGGAAAAGGCAAGTGTGTTATGGCTGATCGTATTTGCCTTCCTTCTGACAATGGGAGAGATGTTCTTCTCACCACTGGGGCATTCATTTATCAGTAAATATTCACCGAGCCGTTATCTGGCTGTTATGATGTCAGTATGGGGATTTGCAACATTTATTGCAGCAAAGAGTTATGGTCCGGTATATGGACTGCTGTTTGGCGGAAAGATTGAATTCAAAGTAGCATGTATCGGAGTTGCGGTTGTATCGTTTGCAGCGGCGCTGATCATGATAGCTCTGGACAAGACATTATCGGCATTGGTGGACTAACCGCCGGGTGCTGGATAAAAACAATGATAATTGTATAGATATGCCTGAAACAGATTTAGGCATAGACACCCTTCAGAAAAAGATGTACTCCTCTTTGCACAAAAAAGAGGAGTACATCTTTGTGCAGAAATATTGAATTAAGGAAGAATGAAATGAAGATAACAAAAAAAGAATTTATTATGATGCTGGGCGGCATGTTCTTAATGTCGGCAGCTGTATATTATGAAATGATGCCAAATAATCTGGTGCTTGGAAGTCTGTCAGGACTGGTTCTTGTTCTGGTAAAGATCATTCCGTTACCGGTATCGACAATTACATTTGTCTTAAATATGATACTGTTGGTCATAGGGTATATTTTTATCGGCAGGGAATTCGGTGTGAAGACCGTTCTTGCATCACTTATGCTTCCGATGTATCTGAGGATTTTTGAGATACTGACTCCGCATGTGGAATCCTTGTCCGGGAATATCGTGATCGATCTGGTATGCTTCATGATCGTAGTTGGCGCAGGACAGGCCGTCTTATTTAACATGAATGCATCCAGCGGGGGAATTGATATTGTTGCGAAGTTGATCAATAAGTATCTTGGATTTAAAATAGGACAGAGTATTACGATCATAGGTGTGCTCATATCGATGGCAGCGATCTTTGTATATGATCGGGAGACAATGGTAATAAGTCTTGTTGGTACGTTGATCTACGGTCAGGTATTAGACCGGTTCTGTGATGGATTCCATGTGCGTAAGAAAGTATCCATTCTTTCAAAGGAGCATGAAAAAATTCAGAATTATATTGTAAGGGAATTACGCAGAGGTGCGACGATTTATCCGGCATATGGAGGCCTGGATCATGCAGAGCATGTAGAAGTTGTAACGATATTAGAAAAGAATGAATATGGAAAATTATTATCTTTCATCCACGAAACAGATGAACATGCATTTGTGACCGTCAGTACCGTAAATGAAGTAGTCGGAGCCTGGAATACAGTGAAAAGCAGATAAAAATACATTCCCGGATAACTGAAACATCGACGAAAAAAGAGAGATTGGATTTTTATCGGGAATGTATTTTATCTATGTACTATTTAAGGATGGCTGCTGCTCATATTATTTCTGCTTATATCCGTCAAGGAATGTTCCCATCCGGCGAATCGCATCACTTAAGATATCTGCCTGCGGAAGCATGACGATACGGAAATGATCCGGATCTTTCCAGTCGAATCCACTTCCGGGAACGAGCAGGATATTGGTGACATCCAGCAGATCATGGGCAAACTGCTTGTCATTGGTGATGTTAAATTTCTTCACGTCCAGTTTCGGGAAGACATAGAATGCAGCGTCATTTTTTACAAATGACAGACCGTCGATCTTCTCAAGTTCACGAACGGTTGCTTCACGCTGTTCATAGATTCTGCCGCCCGGCCGAACCATAGAAGCAGGTGTCTCCATATCATCAAGAGCTGCAGGGATGACGATCTGTGCCATGGTATTGGCGCACAGACGCAGAGATGTTAACTGGATGATGCCCTGTCTGTAATCTTCGGTCAGTTCTCTTGGACCGCTGATGATCATCCATCCGCAGCGGTATCCGCACAGACAGTGTGATTTGGACAGACCGTTTAACGTAATGACCGGAACATCCTCTGTCAGTGAAGCAAGAGAGATGTGCTGTTTGCCATCCATAACGAGACGGTCATAGATTTCATCTGCAAAGATCAGAAGTCCGGATTCTCTTGCAATCTGGATGATCTCAAGAAGGAGTTCCTTTGGATAGAGTACACCGGTCGGGTTATTCGGATTGATGATAACGATTGCTTTTGTCTTATCTGTGATCTTGGAACGGATATCCTGAATGTCCGGATACCAGTTGGCCTGTTCATCACAGGTATAGAAGACCGGTTTACCGTCTTCGAGATATACGGAATTGCCCCAGAGGGAGTAACTAGGAGAAGGAACTAAGACTTCATCTCCATCATTTAACAAAGGTGTTAAAGCGAACGATACAACTTCGCTGACACCGTTACCGATAAATACGTCATCCGGCGTGATACCTTTGATCCCTTTACTGGTCTCATAATCACAGATTGCCTGTCTTGCCTGAGGCATTCCTTTGAAGTCACAGTAGCCGACACCGTCCTGCATGTGTTCCATCAGAGCGTTTTTGATGCTGTCAGGCAGACCAAAGCCAAAGGTTGCAGGATTCCCGGTATTTAATTTTAAGATATCGATCCCCTGTTTCTGGCGTTTCATAGCTTCTACGAATAATGGACCACGGATATCAGAGTGTACTGGTTTCATGCGCCCGGCGCGTACGATTGGTTTCATAATTTTATTCCCCGCTTTTTATTATTTTATCTTTATTCCAATAAACCCCAAATTCATATTGGAATAATTGTTTCATTAATATAATGATACGTCCGTGTGGACAGAGAATCTAATACTTATAGTGTTATAACAATTATAAGAGTCTGACTATAGCTGTCATGTGAAAAGAGGAAACAGATGATAGCAGGATATGAGAGGTTACGTGTATGTTTGTATGGAAAAAATATGTTTATGAAGTGTATAAAGAAAGAAGTTTTACCAAAGCGGCACAGAATCTGTACATCAGTCAGCCGTCTTTGAGTGCAAGGATCAAAAAGATTGAAGAGATTATCGGGGAACCATTATTTGACAGAAGTACAACACCGCTCCAGCTTACAGAGGTCGGAAAAGTATATATTGAGGCAGCGGAGGAGATCACCCAGATCGAACAGCGGGTAGAGAATTACATCAATGACCTGGCGGGTCTGAAGACGGGGAATCTTGCAGTAGGAGCAAGTACGCTGTTTGCCGCATATGTGGTACCGTCTCTGATCACCCAATTCAATCAGAAATTTCCGGATGTACATATTCAGCTGATAGAGGGGAATACAGCCGAACTGGAAGAAATGCTGGGCAGTAATGCGCTGGATTTTGTCATTGATAATTATCACTATGACAGTATTCTATATAATAAAGAATTATATTGCGAAGAAAATATATTACTTGCGGTTCCAAAACATTTTGCCGTAAATGAAGAACTGGGAATGTATCAGCTTTCTTATAAGAATATCAAAAATAAAAATTATCTGAACCAGAAATATCCGGCAGTTCCGTTAGGGAGATTTGCGGATCTTCCGTTTATTATGCTGACACAGGGAAATGATACCAGAACCAGAGGAGACAGGCTGTGCCGAAACGTCGGATTTAAGCCCAATATCGTGTTGGAATTCAATCAGCAGTCGACAGCATATATGGCCTCGTCTACGCAGCTTGGAGCAACCTTCATCAGCGATATCCTGGTAAGCCAGCTCCCGACATTTGAAAATCTGGTGTACTACAAATTAGATGGGGAAGAAGCAAAGAGAAAAGTATTCTTCTATTACAAGACACACAAATATAAAACACGTGTAATGGAAGAATTCGTTCGAATGATGCATGAACAAATCTGAGAAAAAGATAATAATTTGCAAAAATTAATCAAATTGTAACATAATTTCAGAGAATAGTAAAAAGTTTTGTGTTATAATGCTGATATATACATTGAGGTAAATCGATCATCGGAAAGTAAATTTCCTGATAGACAGTAAAAGGGAGGTTTTTGATATGACAGAGAATTTAATCAAAGATGTAAAGAAGATTCAGCAGGCACTCATTAATAAGGAATCCATCGGGGATGAATTCGAAGAGAAGATGGAGGCCGTACATAAATTAGAAGAAGTTGCAGATTATCTGAAGGATGCACTTGGAAGAGGCATAGAGTTCTAGGATGGATATAAAAGCTTTTATATTTGACATGGATGGTCTGTTGTTCGATTCTGAGCGTATTGTACAGCGCTCATGGGAGATCGCAGGTGATGAATTGGGAATCCCGCATATGGAGGACGTCATCTATCACACACTCGGAATGAACCGCGCAGGCCGGAATGAATATTTCAGAAAATATATCCGGGAAGACTTTCCATTTGAAGAATTTGGAAAACTGACACGGGATAACTTCTGGAAAATTGTGGATAAAGAAGGTCTTCCGCTGAAAAAAGGTGCAAAAGAACTGCTGGCTTATGGAAAATCGCAAGGATATAAGATGGCGGTAGCGACATCTTCCAGCAGAGAGTATGCCATGGGGAATCTAATCCGGGCCGGAATAGATTCGTATTTTGACAGTGTGGTCTGTGGAGATATGGTTAAGAAAGCGAAGCCGGATCCGGAGATTTATCAGAAAGCATGTGAAAGTCTGGGAATACAGCCGGAATATTGTATGGCGTTTGAAGATGCGCCGGGAGGAATCCTGTCCGCACATCAGGCCGGGATGCATGTGATCATGGTGCCGGATCTTGTGCAGCCGACACAGGAGATACGGGAACTTACGTATCGGGTCTGTGATTCGTTAGCGGATGTAATAGGAATATTAAATTGAGCCATTGGGATGGAGAAAAAAGAGTGGTATCTGTCCCAGTGGCTTGTTTTATATCGTTGTGCCTTGGGAAAAAGTTTTTTAGAAGCAACATATTTATTCTTTACAGAATAGCAAAAAAGGACTAAGATACTTTTGTAAAATAATTTATAAAAGAGGTCTGATATGGCAGGGCGAAATGAAAAAAAGAATATTACAAAATCTAAAATTGTAAACTATATCATCAATAATAAAATTACATCAAAGGCAGAACTGGCGCAGAATCTGAGCTTAAGTATGCCGACGGTGCTTTCTAATGTAAACGAACTGATCGACCGGAATATGGTCATCGAGATAGGAGAATATGAATCTACCGGCGGTCGTAAAGCAAAACGGATAGGGATTAATCCGGCATATAAATATGCAGTCGGTGTAGTGATCACAGCAAATCATCTGGGAATCGTATTGCTGAACATGCAGTATGAAATAGAAAAAACAATCCGGATGCGGTTAAAATTTTCAACAGAAACATCTTATTGCTTAAAAGTAGCTGAAATGGTGGAGGACTTCCTGAAGGATGTAGAAGACCGGGAAAAGATATTAGGAATCGGAATTTCGATTCCCGGTATTATTGATCAGGCGAATAGAATGGTTGTGAAATCTCATGCACTGCAATTGGAGAATTTCAGTCTGAGTTTTCTGGAACAGGTATTTTCTTATCCGGTGTATTTTGCAAATGATGCAAATGCTGCGATGATGGCAGAAGATATGCATGAATATCAGGATGCTGTGTATCTTTCGCTCAACAATACATTAGGCGGCGCATTCTGTATTAATGGAAAACTGGTGGCTGGTCAGAATCAGAAAGCAGGAGAATTCGGACATATGATTCTGGTGCCGGGAGGAAAGAAATGTTATTGCGGAAAAGCCGGGTGTGCAGATGCCTATTGCGCAGCCAGTGCATTGACTGATGAAGAGCAGGAAATGACGTTGGAACAATTTATGGAAAAAGTGGAGCAGAAAAATACAAAGACTGTGGAAAAATGGAATCAGTATCTGGATAATCTGGCTATTTTGATTTCCAATCTGCGAATGGCGTATGACACAGATATTATACTTGGAGGAGAAGTCGGGGGGTATTTATCAGAGTATATGATACCACTGGGGGAAAAAGTGATGGCATATAATGGTTTTGAACATGATGTACGTTACTTAAAAAATTGCTCCTATAAAAGAGAGGCATCAGCTGTCGGAGCGGCAAAACATTTCCTCTCTGAATATATACAGCATTTATAAATTTGATATGTTGTAGGAAAAAGAATAAGAATGAAAAACTGAGGTGAAATTCAAGGCTCGTAATGATTACAGACTTTGAATATTTACCTCTTTTTTTTATTGTCAGATGTTCGGAAGAAGTTGCAATTGGCAGGTTTTATAGATATCTAAGTATGCAAGAGAAGTTGCCAGTGGCAAATTCTATGCATATCCAGTTGGTAAATATGCATAAAAAAGTTGATCAAACTTGTGCAACAAGTAGAAATAGGCATTCATATATTGACAAAATAGAGTGGTTGTACAATAATGTAATTACTTTAATAAAACATTTAATAAAAGACAAGATAAAAGAATGAAGGAGGAAAACAATATGTTACAGCAGGTAATGACAAAACCAGGAGAGATTATTTTCAGAGAGGTACCAGTTCCGGAGGTAAAAGATGATCAGGTATTGGTAAAGATTATGAATATCGGCATTTGTGGTTCTGATATTCATGTATATCACGGCAAGCATCCATTTACCTCATATCCGGTAACACAGGGACATGAAGTATCCGGTGAAGTTGTAAAACTTGGGAAAGATGTGACAGTATTTCACGAAGGTCAGAAAGTAACAATTGAGCCACAGGTTTATTGCGGAGAATGTTATCCATGCAGACACGGAAAATACAATTTGTGTGAAGAATTAAAAGTTATGGGATTCCAGACAACCGGAACAGCATCAGAATATTTTGCAGTAGATGCATCGAAAGTAACACCAATTCCGGAAGAAATGTCATATGAAGAAGGTGCAATGATCGAGCCACTGGCTGTTGCAGTTCACGGAGTAAAGCAGGTTGGTGATGTGAAAGGAATGAACATTGCCGTGCTTGGTGCCGGTCCGATTGGTAATCTTGTGGCGCAGGCAGCAAAGGGAATGGGAGCAGCAAAAGTTATGATCACGGATGTCAGTGATCTCCGTCTGGATAAGGCGAAAGAATGTGGCATTGATGTCTGTGTGAATACAAAAGAAAAAGATTTCGGTGAAGCAATGTTGGAAACATTCGGACCAGACAAAGCCGATGTGATTTATGATTGTGCAGGAAATAACATCACAATGGGACAGGCAATCAAGTATGCAAGAAAAGGAAGCATTATTGTATTGGTTGCAGTGTTTGCAGGAATGGCAGAGATTGATCTTGCAGTGGCTAATGATCATGAACTGGATATCAAGAGCACAATGATGTACCGGCACGATGACTATGTTGACGGAATCAGACTTGTAAATGAAGAAAAGGTTCATTTAAGACCACTGATCTCAAAAACATTTGCATTCCAGGAGTATCTGAAAGCTTATCAGTATATCGATGATAACCGGGAAACAACGATGAAAGTAATCATTAATGTACAGGAATAAAGATTAGATCAGGAGAGAACAGAAGTTTTGTCAGAAACGCTGATAAGGAGGAGCCATGGGAAACGAGGGTAAGAATGGAAAAGTGCCATTGATCAGTAAAATTGCATATGGATTTGGTGATGTCGGATGCAATTTCAGTTGGATGTTTGTAAGTAATTTTTTAATGATATTTTATACAGATGTGTTTGGAATCAGTATGGCGGCTGTTTCAGCATTGATGTTATTTTCAAGATTCTGGGATGCGATTAATGATCCGATTGTCGGAGGGTTGACGGATAAGACAAAAACAAGATGGGGACGTTACCGTCCATGGCTGCTTGTTGCAGCACCCATTACGGCAGTGCTTTTAATGTTGACATTCTGGGCACATCCGGACTGGCCAGATACGGCAAAGGTTATCTATATGATTATTACATATTGCCTGCTTGTACTGGGATACACATGTGTAAATATTCCGTATGGAACACTTTGCGGTGCGATGACACAGGACATTGATGAACGGGCAAAAATTAATACTTCGCGTTCGGTTGCGGCTATGATTGCAATCGGGATTATCAACATTATTACAGTACCTTTGATTGGAAAGCTGGGAAGCCAGAGTGCGAAGAACGGATATTTATTTGTAGCAATTATCTATGGATGTATATTTGCGGCATGCCATTTCTTCTGCTTTGCGAAGACGAAGGAGCAGGTGACAATTCCGGAAAAGGAAAAAATATCAATTAAAGTACAGTTAAAAGCCGTGATGCAGAACAGACCGTATATACTTGCATTAATCGGACAGGTTTTATTTGGATTTACATTATATGGAAGAAATGCTGACATTTTATATTATTTTACATATGTAGAAGGAAATGCATCTTATTATACTACTTATTCTATGTGCATTATTATTCCATCCATTATCGGTGCCGCATGTTTTCAACCGGTATTCCGAAAACTTAACAATAAAGGAAGGACAGCTTCGATATTTGCCTTTTTAACAGGTATTTCAATGCTGGCAATGTATTTCTTTAATGTAAAAGATTCAGCAGTTGTATTCTATATTTTGGCAGGTGTTACACAGTTCTTTTTTTCAGGATTTAATACAGCAATCTATGCGATCATTCCGGACTGTGTGGAATACGGAGAATGGAAAACCGGACTTCGGAATGATGGATTTCAATATGCATTCGTTTCTCTTGGAAATAAGATTGGAATGGCGATCGGTACAGCGATGCTTGCGGCATTACTTGGAAAATATGGATACGTGGCAAATCAGGCACAAAATGATACGGTTATCAGTATTATGAAATATGCATTTACAACCATTCCGGGGATTCTGTGGATTGTAACAGCTGTTGTATTATTTTTCTACCGGTTAAATAAAAAACGGTATAATGAAATTGTGGAGGATCTGAAGAATGGAAAAAGAGGTTGATATTGTTGCGTTAGGCGAACTGCTGATTGATTTTACAGAAGCCGGGGATAGAACGTGGCCGTGAAGAGGGAAGATTAATGAGTAGAGCATGCGAAAACGTAACTGAATAAAAATATAGAAGCGCTTTCTGTGCATATGAGTTACTCCATGATTGAATCAGCACAGAAAGCGCTTCTATATTTTTATTCAGGACCGGGAAAGTCAGTTCCTATTGCGTTAAACCGCTTCCCATCTCCCAGAAGCCCCGCAAGGCAGCACCAGTCCGGAATGCGTAACAGGAAGTCCGATCTCCTGTGAATCTACATGTCCGTTCCATTTCTTGAGCTCCGTTCCAAGCATATAAGTCAGAACGGCCGGTGCAAGTCCTGTTGTATAGGAGTTGACCAGAAAGAATAATGGGTCATCCGACAGAATCTGTGTACATAACTTGATCAGCGGATGAATTGCATCCTCGATTTTCCAGATCTCACCTTTAGGTCCACGTCCGTATGACGGAGGGTCCATGATGATGGCATCATAGTGATTGCCACGGCGGATCTCACGCTCTACGAATTTTACACAGTCATCGACCAGCCAGCGGATCGGTCTGTCAGATAATCCGGAAGAGGCTGCATTTTCCTTTGCCCATGCAACCATTCCTTTAGAAGCATCTACATGTGTAACACTTGCTCCGGCAGCAGCGGCTGCGAGAGTAGCACCACCTGTGTAAGCAAAGAGATTCAGTACTTTGATCGGTCTTCCTGCATTTCTGATCTTCTCAGAGAACCAGTCCCAGTTCGTTGCCTGTTCCGGGAAAAGTCCGGTGTGCTTGAAGCTGAAAGGCTTCAGATTAAATGTCAGTTCTTTATAATGAATCTGCCACTGTTCCGGGAGACTGAAGAATTCCCATTCCCCGCCGCCTTTCTTGCTGCGGTGATAGTGGCCGTTCATATGTTTCCATCCACGCTCGGTTTTCGGGGTATCCCAGATAACTTGCGGGTCAGGACGGACCAGAGTGTACTGTCCCCAGCGCTCTAATTTCTCACCTTTACTACAATCTATTACTTCATAATCTTTCCATTGATCTGCAATCCACATAGAATTATATCCTCTTTCTTCTCAAATAATAAGTTTTCATATGTTTGTATTCATTGTGTTCGAATCTGTAGAACATATTACTGTCAGCTTTTTGTATAAAGGTTAATATCGAATATAATTTTTGAAAAAGCTGATCAGGAAAAGTCCTGCAGAGGAATTATAGCATGAAAAATTAAGAAATTCAATTTTACATTTCCATACATTTCCTACATACACTTTACACACATTTAACAATTCGCAGATTTTGGATTTAACATACGTCTTATAAGATAGCTATTGTCGAAAGCGACAAAGAAAAAAATCAGAATAAAAAAAGATGAGAATCTAAGGAGAGTATGATTATGAAAATGAAAAAGTTTATCGCAGTTTTATCCGTAGCAACAATGGCAGCAGGACTTGCAGTTGGATGTGGAAGTTCAGATAGTGGTTCTTCTGATGATAAGAGCAGCAAAGGTGACTGGGATTCTTCCAATGATATAACAATCGTTTCCAGAGAAGATGGCTCAGGAACAAGAGGAGCGTTCATCGAACTTTTCGGAATTGAAGAAAAGAAAGACGGCGAAAAAGTAGACATGACAACAGATGATGCACAGATCACAAACAGCACATCCGTAATGCTTACAACAGTAGCCGGAGATGATTACGCAATCGGTTATGTATCACTCGGATCTTTAAATGATACTGTAAAAGCTTTAAAGATCGATGGTGAAGAAGCAACAGAGCAGAACATCAAAGATGGAAAATACAAGATCTGCAGACCATTCAACATTGCAACAAAGAAAGGTGCAGACAATGAACTGGCAAAAGACTTCATCTCATATATCATGAGTAAAGAAGGACAGCAGGTAATCTCAGATAACGGATATATCGGAGATGATTCAGCAGAAGCTTATGCAGGAACGAAACCATCCGGAAAAGTTGTAGTCGGTGGATCTTCTTCTGTATCACCGGTTATGGAAAAACTGATCGAGGCTTATAAGAAAGTCAACACAGGAGCAGAGATCGAACTTCAGACAACAGACTCTACAACAGGTATGACATCAGCAATCGATGGAAGTTATGATATCGGAATGGCTTCTCGTGAATTACAGGATGATGAGAAAGACAAACTTGACAGCCAGGCAATCGCAACAGACGGTATCGCAGTTATTGTGAATAAAAACAACACAACAGATGAGCTGAGCAGCGATCAGGTAAAAGACATTTACACAGGCAATGCAGTTGCCTGGGATGAGGTAGTAAAATAATATGAAATCAAAAGCATGGACGGAAAAATTCATGCAGGTAATATTTGCAGTTGCCGCCTGCGCTTCGGTGCTGGCGGTTGCTCTCATTTGTATATTCTTATTTGCAAATGGTATTCCTGCAATGAGTAAGATTGGATTTGGAAAATTCTTAACCGGCGAGTTGTGGAGACCGAAAAATGATATTTACGGAATCTTTCCAATGATCGTCGGAAGTTTATATGTGACAGCAGGTGCGATCATCATTGGTGTACCGATAGGAATCCTGACAGCTGTATTTATGGCTTTCTATTGTCCGAAAGCAATCTACAGACCTTTGAAAATGGCTACGGAACTTCTGGCGGGAATTCCGTCCGTTGTATATGGATTCTTCGGACTGGTCGTTCTGGTACCGTGGGTAAGAGAAATCGGACGAAGTCTTCACCGGGGCGGCAACGGAAGCAGTATGATCACTGCATCCATTCTGCTTGGAATGATGATCCTGCCAACGATCATCGGTCTGACAGAATCAGCACTCAGAGCAGTTCCGACACAGTATTACGAAGGTGCTGTGGCACTTGGCGGAACACATGAAAGGGCAATCTTTACAGTTGTACTTCCGGCAGCAAAATCTGGTGTGGTCGCAGCAATCGTTCTTGGAATCGGACGTGCGATCGGAGAGACCATGGCTGTGATCATGGTAGCAGGTAACCAGCCGAGAATGCCGCGTGGAATCTTCCAGGGAGTCAGAACGCTGACAGCCAATATCGTAATCGAGATGGGATATGCATCGGGACTTCACAGAGAGGCACTGATCGCAACAGGTGTGGTACTTTTCGTATTCATCCTGCTTCTGAACTTCTGTGTGGCACTTTTGAACAGGGGGAAGAATCATGAGTAATAATGAAATGACTTTGAAAGACAAATTAAAAGCCTATACGAGAACACCGGGTTCTCTGATCGTGATGCTTCTGGTCATGCTTTCAGCGATCCTTACATTTACAGTACTGATATTCCTGATCGTGTATGTAGTTGTCCACGGAGTGCCGTATCTGAAGCCGTCGATCTTTTCGCTTCATTATACATCAGAGAATGCATCCCTGATGCCGGCGCTTATTAATACCGTGATTATGACATTTTTATCACTTTTGATCGCTGTTCCATTTGGTATCTTCTCAGCAATCTTCCTTGTGGAATATGCAAAGAGAGGAAACAAATTCGTAGAAGTCATCAGACTTACGACAGAGACATTGCAGGGAATTCCATCCATTGTATATGGACTTTTCGGAATGTTATTCTTCGTAACAACCTGCGGGTGGGGTTTTTCCATATTAGCAGGTGCATTTACCCTTGCAATCATGGTACTTCCGTTGATCATGCGAAGTACAGAAGAAGCATTGAAAGCCGTACCGGATTCATACAGAGAAGGAAGCTTTGGACTTGGTGCAGGAAAACTCCGTACCGTATTCCGCATCGTACTTCCGTCAGCGGTACCGGGAATCCTGGCAGGTGTGATCCTGGCGATCGGACGAATCGTCGGAGAGACAGCAGCGCTGATCTATACAGCGGGAACCGTTGCAAAGGTACCAAGTAGTGTATTCGGCTCCGGACGTACTCTTGCGGTTCATATGTACAACTTATCCAGTGAAGGACTTTATATGAATCAGGCATATGCAACAGCAGTTGTGCTTCTGGTACTGGTTGTACTGATCAATACTATATCAGGTATGATTGCAAAACGAATCACGAAATCGTAAAGAAAAGAATAGATGAGGAACAGGAAGGAATCTTAAATGAGTAAAATAAGTATTAAGAATATGGATCTGCACTATGGTGATTTCCATGCTCTGAAAAATGTGAATCTTGAGATAGAAGCGAATAAGATCACAGCATTTATCGGACCATCCGGATGTGGTAAATCTACATTGTTAAAATCCATCAACCGGATGAATGATCTGGTAGAAGGCTGCAGGATCGACGGACAGATTCTTCTGGACGGTCAGGACATTTTCCATGATATTGATGTGAATCTGCTTAGAAAAAGAGTCGGAATGGTATTCCAGAAACCGAATCCATTCCCGATGAGCATCTATGACAATGTTGCATACGGACCAAGAACACACGGAATCCGTTCGAAAGCAAAGCTGGATGATCTGGTAGAAAAATCCTTAAGAGATGCAGCCATCTGGAATGAATGTAAAGACAGATTAAAGACAAGCGCGCTTGGAATATCAGGCGGACAGCAGCAGAGACTCTGTATCGCAAGAGCATTGGCTGTACAGCCGGAAGTTCTTCTGATGGATGAGCCGACAAGCGCACTTGATCCAATCTCTACATCGAAGATTGAAGACCTTGCGATGGAGCTGAAAAAAGATTATACTATCGTTATGGTAACACATAATATGCAGCAGGCTGTACGTGTATCAGATAACACAGCATTCTTCCTGTTGGGAGAAGTGATCGAGTATAATGAGACAGAAAAATTATTCTCCATTCCGGCGGATAAAAGAACAGAAGATTATATTACAGGGAGGTTTGGTTAAGATATGCGTAATCGATTTGATCAACAGTTGGAGTTACTTAATAAACAGCTTATTTACATGGGTGAGTTGTGTGAAGAGGCGATTGGAAAAGCAACGACTGCATTAAAAGAAGGAAGCATGGAACAGGCAGAGAAAGTAAGAATTGCAGATGAAGAGATCGATCAGGCGGAGACAGATATTGAAAGACTTTGCTTAAGACTTCTTCTTCAGCAGCAGCCGGTAGCAAGAGATTTGAGACAGATATCCGCAGCACTTAAGATGATTACCGATATGGAGCGCATCGGAGATCAGGCATCAGATATTGCAGAGATTATTATCACTGAAGACAAATCAGAAGCGCAGGATATTCCGATGATCATCAAGATGTCAGAGGCGGCCAGCAAAATGGTCCGTGACAGTGTCAATGCTTACGTAGAGAAAGATCTGGATCTGGCAAGAAAAGTAATGGAAAATGATGATGTGGTAGATGAACTTTTTGAGGAAGTGAAGACGACATTGATTAATTTCATTGCTGAAAATAAAGGTCTGCAAGGTGTGGAAGCAATCGATCTGATTATGGTTGCCAAATATCTGGAGCGTATTGCAGACCATGCAACGAATATCGCAGAGTGGGTGGAATTCTCAATTACAGGAATCCACAAATCATCTGTAGTATAAAGAAGGAGAATGAGGAATGATTTTTTGTGTAGAAGATGACGGTAATATACGGGAACTGGTGGTGTATACCCTGGAAAGTACAGGGTTTCAGGCACGCGGATTCGAAGATGGAAGTTCATTCCTTGAAGCTCTGGCATTAGAGACGCCAGAGCTTGTTCTGCTTGATATCATGCTGCCGGGAGAAGACGGAATGGAGCTTTTGAGAAAGTTAAAAGCATCAAAGAAAACGAAAGACATTCCTGTTATTATGGTTACGGCAAAAGGTGCAGAATATGACAAAGTAAAAGGACTGGATGCCGGGGCTGATGACTATGTGACGAAACCTTTTGGTATGATGGAACTGATCTCACGTATCAAGGCGGTATTAAGACGCAGTGCGAAGGGAAGTGTATCCAGTGAAGATACATTTGAGATCGGAGAGATCCGGTTAGATCCAAAGAAACATGAAGTGACAGTTCATGGAGAAGTAGTGAATCTGACCCTGAAAGAATATGAATTACTGAAGCGCCTGATGAAGAATTCGAACATTGTGCTTACCAGAGACCAGCTTCTGGAGGATATCTGGGGTTATGATTTCGACGGGGAGACGAGAACCGTGGATGTGCATGTCAGAACCTTAAGACAGAAGCTCGGAGATGCAGGTGAACAGATTGAGACGGTCCGGGGAGTCGGATACCGTATGAGTAGGTAATAATATGAAACAAAGTATGAGAAAAAAGATCCAGAGCAGTATGATCCTTGTGATTGCGCTGACATTGATCATAGCCTATGCGATCACTACACTGGTCGTATATCGCCAGACGATCCATATCATGGAAGGCG
>ERZ779890.587-NODE-587-length-39787-cov-9.050111_pt1 | contig 39787 bp, 72 predicted proteins | sample MGYA00511553_ERZ779890 | MGnify/ENA primary metagenome ERZ779890 (study PRJEB29588, sample SAMEA2152064) | human gut metagenome | biome: human gut; feature: human-associated habitat; material: faeces | place: Denmark | collected 2008/2010 ... | reverse complement strand
CCACGTTTTCTTTTGAAAGATAATCCACAGATTCTTGTGTTTTAAAAATCGATGGTGTTGGCTTAATACAAGTATGGATCAAAATTGGCATACCATTTGTGATGCCGCCATTGATTCCGGCATTGTGATTTGTCTTGGTTTCAATTTTATCATTAAAACGGAAGGCATCATTGGCTTGAGATCCTTTTAATTTCGCAAAGCCAAATCCTTCACCAAAGGAAACGCCTTTAACGGCTGGTACAGAGAAAATCAAGTGCGATAAAATGCTTTCTACTGAATCAAAGAAAGGTTCTCCTAGTCCTGTAGGAAGACCTATAATGGCAGTTTCTAAAATACCACCTAATGAATCACCTTCAGCAGCCGCTTTTTCGATTTCTTGAATCATTTGATCTTTGACTTGATCATCTATAACCGCAAATGTTTTATCATTGACTTCTTGAATTTGTTTTTCTAAAACACGAGAGTCCTGACTAAAAGGTATATCCGATAGCGTATATAAGCTTTCAATGTGTGATCCAATAACAATGCCATGTGATTTCAGAATTTGTCGACAAATACTTCCGGCAGCTACAATGCATGCGGTAAGTCTTCCGGAAAAGTGTCCGCCACCACGATAGTCTTGATATCCGTTGTATTTTTCAAAGGCTGTAAAATCAGCATGTCCAGGACGCAATCTTCCATGAAAAGCAGAATAGTCTTTTGACTTTGTGTTTTGGTTTTCAATTAGAATGGTAAGAGCTGTACCTGTTGTATAGCCATTATACATTCCAGAAAGAATATGCACTTCATCCGCTTCGTGTCTTTGTGTTGAAATTTTGCCTGTTGCCTTACGCTTATCCATGTAAGATTTGATTTGTTCCATATCCACCTTAAATCCTGCAGGAAGACCATCTAACGTAATACCAATGGCAGGACCGTGGCTTTCACCAAATAATGTCCAAGATATATTTGTACCGAAATTATTTTTCATAAGGTCCTCTTTCTAATACGTTTTGTATGTCTTCAAAAGAAAGTTCTTTGATGATATAAGAACCAGATTGTTTCACTAGAATTGTAGAGACTGTGTTATGACTGCTTTTCTTATCATGTGTTACATATTCTAATAATGTGGCAGTATCATAGTCTGGTACTTGAGGCAAATCTAGTTTTTTATATATGTTTAATACGCGTTGTTTTAATGTTTTATCTTCAATAAAGAATAACATACCCATCGCCACGCATTCTCCATGAAGATATGTATTTAATCCATATGCCGATTCAATGGCGTGTCCAATGGTGTGTCCAAAGTTTAAAATTTTTCTAAGATTACTTTCTCTTTCATCTTGTTGAACTACATCTCGCTTTAATTCAATGGAACGCGTAATAATCGCATCGATATCTATTGTTTCTTGTTCAAATAGAGAGACTAAATGATCATCTAAAATGAGTCCCATTTTTAAAGCTTCACATAATCCATTGTGTTGTTGGCGAAGTGAAAGAGTCGATAATACGTTTGGATCGATAATAACGGTTTTTGGTTGCCAAAATGCCCCTACAATATTTTTGTAGGAACCCATATCAATAGCTACTTTTCCGCCTACACTTGAATCAACCTGGCTTAATACAGTTGTTGGGATGTTGTAGAAATCAATGCCGCGCATATAACTAGCGGCGACAAAACCTGCAAGATCTCCGACAACACCACCGCCTACCGCGATAATGGCATCTTTTCTAGACATGTTGTGTGAAATCATTTCTTCTAAAAGATGTTTATATTGATCAAAACATTTGGACGGTTCACCTTGAGGAATGGTGCATATAAAAGAATCAGGGCACTGTTCTTTTACGATGTTGACCCATTTTTCAGGCACACCTGTATCTGTGATAATCGCAATTTTTCTTGATACAGGAATATATTCATGTACTTTTTGAATTGCGTTTCTTTCAATATATATTGGATATGAATGATTTTCTAAATCGACATTTAACTTCATAATAAAAAACTCCTTTCATATATCATACCATGAACATAAGCTTTTTTCAGAAATTTTCTGAAAGAAATAGTATAATGAATATATGGAGTACTTAGTTAAGGTTCAAGACTATTTGAAATTGAAAATAAAGGATACATATCGTTTGGCTCATTCGTATCGTGTCTCAAATATTGGAATGGAAATTGCTGAAAAAGAAGGGTTGAATGTAGAGGATTTAATGATTGCGTGTTTGTTGCATGATGTGAGTTATTGTACACCTTTTAAAACACAGGATGAGTGGCAAAATCATGGAAGGGTATCTAGTAAAATGGTGCGTACATTTCTTGAATCGATTGACTATCCTAAAGAGCGTATTCATGATATATGTTATGCCATTGCGATTCATGTGGATTTAAAAGCGGATTTTGATGGGGAATATAATGCGTTTACACTGAGTGTACAAGAAGCGGATAATATTGATCGTGTAGGTGCCTATCGCTTATATGAAACGTTAGAAGCTGTGCAGTTTAGTAAACAACCAATTGATGTACAAATTCAATATGTGGAGTCTATGTTACAAACATTGAATGAATATGCTTCTTATACATGTACTACAAAGACAGCACAAGCATTATGGCTAGATCGTATTCAATTTCAAATGAATTATTTTGAGCGTTTAAAAGATCAATTAAAAATATCCACAGCCTTATAAGCTGTGGATAAATGTTTCTACACGATACATGATTTGTTTCAGATTCTCAATATCTGTTTGAATATTTCCTGTTTCTAAAGAATGATTCCCATCAACAATACTATGAAATTCGATAAGATGATAAATACAATAGTGTTCAATCTTATCGAAGTTAGCCCACTGATCTTTGGTTCCAGAATACACTAAATCCTTTTGTTGAAGATATTCCAAAGTAAAATCTAATGGTGTGAAATAGATATTGGCAGTTAACTTATATTCATGGGCAAGTTTAGCTGCACAATAAGTACCTATACTTTTTGAGATAAAAAGAATGGAATCATAAGCTTTTAAATCGAATTTATGAATTTGGTCTTTGGCTTGTTTATATGCCTCATCTTTAGATTTGTTTAAATCAAAGTCTAGGTTTTTAAAATGAATTTCTTTTATTTCATAATCCATATTTTTTAATATCTTCTTTGAATAGTATAGTAATGGTTTATCTGTGTGATATCCAATTCCAGGAAATAATATAGCTAGTTTCATGTCTTTAGTATAGGATTATTCATCTAAATTATCAATCGCATATTGTGCTTCTTCAACTGTGAATTTTTCTCCATATTCTGAAGTTAACTGATCATAGATGGCATCTTTTGACACGTTCATAGTTTCTTGATAATTCTTGGCAGATTTTAAGGCTGCCTCTAAATAGTCTCCCTTAATATTATCAATCGCATATTGTGCTTCTTCTGAAGTAAATTTCTCTCCGTTTTCAGAAGTTAATTGATCATAGATTCGAGCTTTTGACATATGCATCGTCTTTTTGTAGTTTTCTCCGCATTTTAATGCATTTTCATTATAATCCGCATTTAGATTATCAATCGCATATTGTGCAGCTTCTGCATCAAACTTTTCTCCATATTCTGAAGTCAATTGATCATAGATTCTTTGTTTGGACATGTGCATCATTTTACTGTAATTTTCAGCTTTATGCAGTGCATTACGATACTCTTTTGGAACACTTGTATCTTCCTTTGTTTCTACGACCTTTTCTTTTGTGTCTTTATTCTTTGTTTCTTCATCACTCGTTGTTGAACAAGCAACAGCCGATAAGACAATAGCGGCCCCTAAAAATACTTTTAAACCCTTTTTCATATATACTCCTTATTTCTTTTTCTTTAGTATAAGAAATATATAAAGATGTTTGGTATGCCATGAGCATACATTTAGAAGAAGGTGTCGATCCATACAAAGAATTCTACGTTTATAAATGTGAATATAAAGTAGATAATAAAGTATAAAATAAACCAAGGTATTTTTTTGAAATGTTTGTGAAACAGATTCTTGTTGTAGTAAAGGAATAAACCAAAATACATAAATGTAAAACAACTAATTTTATTGAGTGTGCTGTTTTTGATAGTTTCACCAGGTTGCATATCCACTGTTACCATAAACATAAATACAATCCAGGCAAGACTAATCATCTTGGATTTGAATGTATCATTATTAATAGCTGGAATTATAACTTGTTTTTGTTGAATGGCTAGATCCATTTCTTTAACCGAATTATAGCGGTTTTTATAATCCAATTGTGTTGCCTTTAAAATAACTTGTTTTAAATCAAAGGAAATATTGTTTTGATGTTCTAGTGAACCATTTAATAGGTAGTTCATTAATTTACCCAAGGCATATACATCTGTTTGCGGATTGGATTGTTGAAAACCAAATTGTTCAGGTGCTGCATAGCCAACACTGCCTAAGATAAGGGTATCTTTACTTTTCTTGGAATCTAGAAAACGAGCAATGCCAAAATCAAGGAGTGTAACCTTATTATCATGATAAATAATATTTTCTGGTTTGATATCACGATGGATAATAGGTGGATTTAACTTATGTAATGCATCTAAACACTCGCATAATTGATGCATGATGTCTTTAACTTGTTCTTTTGAAAAGGATTGTTGATCCAATGTTTTACCTTCTATATATTCTTCAATTAGTATTAAATGGTTGTCACTTTCTTGTATCACAAAAATTTTAGGTAAGTATGGATTCTTTATCTTTTGAAGTGTTTGATAAAGTGTTTTATCATAATAATTTAATTCTTTCTGGATATATTTAGTGTGTGATGTTTCATGTTCTACTAATGAAATAGTTTTATCTTGATCTTGTTTAATTATTTGTAAAGTCTTCATAAATTGCTCTTTCTTGTGTATATTAAATAAAAGCCTATATATAAAGCATATATAGAAACATTGGCATATTTTTGGCATATTCTTACATGAATTATGCCTTTTTTTTATCCTTTTTCTTGTGTATGATGATAAAAAAAGAGGTGCGAGAAATGGCAGTCAAGAAAGATGAAGCAACAGGCAAATGGATGTATTATGGTTCATATAAATTAAATGGAAAGACCAAGCAATACAAGAAGCGTGGGTTTGAAAAAAAGAAGGATGCTATAAAAGCCGAGATTCTATTCAAAGAGAATTTAAAAGAACCAAACGCAACCATCACATTTAAAGAGTTATCTTATCAATATCAAGTATACTCGGAAAAGAGAATTAAAGAAAGCTCATACTTGACGCAGAAAGCGATTTTAAAATATTGGGAAGATGAACTAGGTGAATGTGAGGTTAAAAAGCTTACATCTAACAATATAGAAAAGTTCATTAATAAATTAATGCAATCAATGTCATTTAATTCAGTACTTAACTATTATACGAAATTTAGAGCAGTATTGAATTACGCAGTAAGACAAGGCTATATTCAAGTGAGTCCGTGCGATAATATTGATTTAAAGAAAGACCCAAACGAGAAGAAGAAAGACATGATGTATTGGACAGTTGAGCAATTCAACAAGTTTATAGTGAATGAAAATAAACCTGTATATCATTTATTATTTATGAATCAATTCTACATGGGCATGAGGATAGGCGAAACATTGGCTTTACAGTGGAAGGATATTGATTTAGTAAATAATACCATTAATATACAAAAGACATGGGCAGACATGCTAAGAAAAGCTACAACGCCTAAAACAAATAACAGTTATAGATTAATTACTATGCCACAATTTCTATCTGATGAATATAAAGCTTTTAAAGAGAATATGAACGCAAATGAGAACGATTATATATTTGGTATGACAGTACCTTTTTATCGTAGTTCGGTTAGAAGAGAACTGAATGAGACTATTAAGAAAACAAATATCAAGCTACCACGAAATGAGCAGATACCTATTATAAGAATACACGATTTAAGGCACTCATGTGCAAGCTATATGATTAACAATATGGTTACAGATGGAATAGTGAATTTTTCTGTATACGATATTGCAAAAAGATTAGGCGATAACCTTGATACGGTGCTTTCAGTATACGCTCATTGGTTACCTCAAGCAGATAAAGGTATTGTACAATTTATGGAGAAAGACAAATTTTAGCACTAAAAATTACCCTCGAAATATAGTTATATGTGTTATAACCTTAGAGTTATTAATAATTATAAAGAAAGGGGGAAGCCACATGACGAAGTATGAAATGTATGTATTGATTAATAGAATGTTAGAAGAACTAGAAGAAAAAGAAGTGGCAAGAGTTTATGAGTATACTCAACGGATTTGGATAAATTCCACAGATGAAAAGAGCGATTAATTTCGCTCTTTTTTAGTTTGGAAACCATTGAATTTCTTTAAATGTTGGTGCTTCATCAGTGTTTCCTGTCCAATCACAAGTAATGACAAAGCCAAGTTTCTTATCATCTACATATGCGTATCCTTTTACTGCATATGAATTATCTTGTTTAATCCAATCAAAGTTTGAGATTGTATCTAATTCAGATATATTGAAATCTGAATGTAATGCGATTGCCATTTTTACCCAATCATATAAAGCTTCTTTTTCTGCTTGTGTCATAATAACAGTTCTAGGCATTCTAGTAACTGAACCATTTTCATAGAATACTGTTTCATCCTTTTTAACAGTGTTTACAGTGTCATCTTTGATATTAAAAGTAATATCAGTGTCTATATATTTAATTGTGCAAGAATCCTCATCTAAATGAGTGATATGAAGTTTTGATTTTTTAATTCCTAGTTCTTTCGCAACGGATACAATAGATTTTACTTCTTTTTCCGGTACTTCCCAATTTTCTGCTATTTCTTCGGTATATGTTAGCTTCTTTTGAGGTTCACTAGGAGCGATAGCAATAATTGCATAAAAAACGGCAATAATAATTGCACACCATAATAATATCTTTTTCTTCTTACTTCCACCTTGTTGAATAGGTGGTGTTTTAGTTTTGTTCCGCATTGTCTAATTCCTTAATAATTCCATAAATGAAATCTAATAACCTTTCCTTTGTTTCTTCACTTGATTTTAGATACGCCTTTATAAGTGGCTTTTGGTTTGGGTTGATTTGGTATTCATCAATTAATTCGTCAATAGTGTTATCCGGCACATCTAGAAACATATCTCCAATTCCTTCAGTAAGCCAAAAATAATCAACATTATATTCTTTGCATATTAGTTTTATTGTTTGGTCACTAGGATTGTTTACACCTTTTTCGAGTGAATTGACACTACTTCGAGTTATACCAATCTTCTTTCCGAACTTTTCCATGCTTAGGTTCAAGTTAGACCTAAGCGCATTTATTCTTTCACCTATAGTCAATTTTTTTACCTCCTCTACATTCATAATATCACAAAGAATAAACTTGTAAATTAAAAGGACAAAAAATGCTTTACAATGTCATTCAAAAGTACTATAATGTACATGCAAAGTACAAAACAACACAAAACAACACAAAAAAACGGAGGAACAAGAAATGAAAAAGGAATTAGAAAAATTATTAGCAAGAGTAAATTGGCAAATTGAAAGCAAAGAACGTTCGCTAAAACAAGAAAAAGAAACTTTAGTTCACGAAGCTCAAAATTTGAATACAAATTATGTAAAGCAAACTTGCGAAAGAATTGAACAACTTGAAAAGGAATTGTTGATTCACGAGACATACAAATACACATTAGAAGGAATCTTAAAAATGGAGGATTAAGAGAATGAAATCACAAGAAGAAATTAGAAAAAGACAACAAGAATATAAAGACAAAATGTTCAATAAATTCAGTAATGAATTTACAAGAAAAATCATACTTCAAAAGCAAAATCAAATGCTTAGAAAAGAAATAGAAAGATTAAAAGCTAATCAATAAGGAGGACACAAGAAATGACAAACGAACAAATCATACAAAATGAAAAGAAGTTATTAGGCATGGGAGAATTTGAACCATTGCACACATTCGCTAAATGGAAAGAAATGGGATTCAAAGTTAAAAAAGGTGAGCATGCTACAGTTTGCACAAAACTTTGGAAACGCAAATCAAAGAAAGTTGAATCAGTTGATGGAAAAGAAGCTGAAGAAAACAATTTCTTCTTAGCAAAAGCTTTCTTATTTAAGCTAGACCAAGTTGAAAGAATTGAAACCAAAGGCAAACCACAATTAATGAATTAGTCGAAATAAGCCGAAAGGCTTATCTGCTAGAGATGACCTACTAGCACTGATGATGACAGGTTATGGAGGTGAAACAATAATAGATGCAAGAATTTTCGAAGCTTTAGGCTTACTTGAAAAGAAAGGCTATGAGCTATCTGAATTCGATAAAGGGTATATCGCTTGTATCCTTAACGAATCCAAAAAAGAAGAAAAGAGGTGAATGAAATGACTAGAACGTATTTTGTAACCTTCGATGTGACTGCAAATGTCACATTCGAGGTTGAAGCACATGACAGTGCAGAAGCAAAAGAAATTGCGAATCAATTAAATGTTAGGGATTTACAAGAAGTGAATAAAATCAATACATGTGAATCTAGGATGGAGGTGAACGAATATGATAATTGATTACAAATCATATTTAAATAAAGACGATTTGGTAAAGGTGTTTGATATGAGCGAATTGTCAAAAGACCGACAAAGACACCAATCAAGCAAGATTATGAAATCAGTTAGAGAGTTCTATAAAGAAGAAACAGGTACTGCTTGGGAAGACACATTTGTATATAGAAATGTTAATCAGAATGTAATCCCAACAGAATATTTCTTGAAGTGTTGCCCTGAAGCTAGAAAGTCATTTAGAAGGAGTTAGTTATGCAAGATATAAGAATGAATGCAATACAGGATGATGAGATGGAGTTGAGCATTTATCCATTTAATCCAAAGCGAATACATTTAAGCAAAGAAGAAAAGGAACTGTTAAGGGAACAAAGGTATCAAAAAAAAATCACAACAGGAATAAACATTATGTTATTCGCAACAATCGTGATTCTACTTATTTCAATAGCTTGTTTAGGTAAGTCGTATGCAATGCTATTTCTATAAAAAAGAGGTGCGCACTCGACAAAAGCACGCACACACAAGAAATGACGTTCTTAAATTAAGAACACATACATTATAGCAGAAAAAAAGGAGAAACGGAAGAATGGAAGAAAAGAAAATGAATGTATATGAAAAGCTATCTCATATACAAAACGAAATGAAAGTGGGGAAGAATCAATATAACAAGTTTGGTAAATATAGTTATAGGTCGGCAGAGGATATCTTAGCAGAAGCAAAAAAGATTTGCGTTAAGTATAGAGCAACTTTGATTCTTACAGATGAAATTGAAGTTATTAAAGATAGATATTATGTTGTGGCAAATGCAATCTTAAACGATTGGGATTCAAATGAATCAATTGAAGTGAAAGCAATGGCTAGAGAAGAAGAAAACAAAAAAGGAATGGACGCTTCTCAAGTAACAGGTTCATGCAGTTCATATGCTAGAAAATATGCGTTAAACGGTTTATTCAATTTAGATGATACAAAAGACGCAGATACAGATGAACAACATGAAGCAATTCAAAATGCACAAACAAAGCAACATAAATCAGAAAACAATGACAAGTTGAATGAAATTCGTATGAGGTGTTTTAAGGCACAAAATGAATTACAGAAGCTAGGAATTGATACGCATTCAGAAGCGTTTTGTGAGCATTTAAAAGCCGAATATAAAATCAGTTCACAAGATATTCCTAATCTAAATGGAAACGGTCTAGTGGCATTAATTAAAGCATACGGAGCTATTTACAAAGAAAATGCGAAAGCATAAGGAGGAAAGAAAAATGGAATTAGTAAACGTAGAAAATGGACAAATTGAAATTCAACAGGAAGCATTAAGCAAATTAAAATCATTTCAAGAATACAAAAAGGAAATGGACAAATTAGAAAAAGATATTAAGAAGAATATCTTAGAAGCTATGGAAAAGAACGGTATCAAATCGTTTGAAAATGATGTTGTGAAAATTGCATATGTAGAACCATACACAAGAACAACTATTGATACAAAGTTAGTGAATGAATTAGGTCTTATGCACCAATTAGCAAAGGAAACACAAGTTAAATCTAGTGTTAAGGTAACTTGGAAATAAAACGAGATAAGTCAATTTTACAAAAAGACATGTCTAAATGTTATGTATGTGGTTCAACTTTAGATTTGCACACGCACGAAATTTATTTCGGCACTGCAAACCGAAAAAAATCAATTGAGCATGGGTGTTATGTAAGATTATGTGCTAGACATCACAACATGAGCAGTGAAGGAGTACATTTCAATCACAAATTAGACATGAAACTTAAAAAGGAATGCCAACAGGCATTTGAAGAAGTACACACAAGAAATGAATTTATGAAGATATTTCATAAAAACTATCTATAGGAGGTAAATATGCATTCATACAATGTTATCACGAATCAAGAATCATATCCTAGAGAAATCTATTATTCTCAAGCTAAAAGAATTGAAGAATTAGAGAATTACATCATGGATGAGAATTTTAATCCATATCAAGATTCATGGACGGATGTAAGCAAAATGAAAGAACTAGGAATCACAGAAGAGCAAAAAGAATTGTTCAGACTTCAGAAATTTGAAGAAATGGAGCAAATTAGATTTTGAAAACAAAGTTGATAGGTAACTTCATTCGTAAATCAAGAAACGAAGATGGAAACCTAGAAATAACATTCGAATTGACTGAGCCAATATACGAATCATATGCTCAAGCCATCGAAAAAGGGTCATATAGCGTGATTATAGATTCTGTTAAACATTTACGCACAAACGAACAAAATCGGCTTATGTGGCATTTAATAAAGGAAATATGCAGTAATGAAAACGCAAGTTATAACGATACATGGGATATGTACTGCGAGTTCTTGAGAATGGCAAAGCAAAAGTATACATATGTTTCAGTTTTGAAAGATGGTGTTGATTCGTTGGCTCAAGCTCATGGAGTTAGGGCAGTTCAAATATTGGGAACTGAGATAAGAGACAATGGAAATGAATTTGTGAATTGTAGATTGTTTCTAGGTAGCTCACAAATGGATACAAAGCAAATGGGAGTATTAATTGATTGCATATTAGATTATGCAGAACAATTAGGAATCAGTACCCAATATTATTTAGACAAAGGAATCAAGGGGGAAGAAAAATAAAGTTTGTAATAAAAGGAAAACTAGATGGATTGAATGAATATATTAATGCTTGCAGAACAAATCGTTACAAAGGAGCAGAAATGAAGAAAAAGAATGAGCGTCTTGTAATGGCTTATATCTTACAGGCAGTAAACTTTGGTGAAATTTACGAAGTTAAGAACTACCCAATTAAATTAAATGTTAATTGGTATGAGCTAAATAACAAAAGAGATATAGACAATATCACATTTGCAACTAAATTCATTCAAGATTCATTAGTTAGAACAGGAATATTAGAGGATGATTCAAGGAAATACATTAATCAAGTGAATCATTCAGTATTTACAGATAAGGAGAATCCAAGGATAGAGGTAGAGATTTTATGAGAGAAGAAGAAATGGCAGTAAATGTAGCAAAGCAAATTTATTTTGATGAGTTTAATTCATTTTACTTAATTGAAGAAACTGGAAAAGATACAAATGCAATTGGCGTGTATGAAGAAATGTGTACTTGTTATGACATTACAAAGGAATTCATGGATAGATTAAATGGGTGTAATGACTACACAAAAGAAGGATTAAACCGAGAAAGAATAATTGCAATATATAAAGCGTTGCGCAAAATTGACGGATATTTTAGTGATAAAAGAATCAAATGCTATATAAAATACACCGACAAAATCATTGATGAAATCCTAAAGCAAGTGGTTGTTTTAGGTGGAGGTGATTAAAATATCAGAACTAAAGAAATCGTATTACGCAATAATACCTGCGGAAGTTCGATATGATGAAGAATTGCCACCAAACGCAAAACTATTGTATGGAGAAATTACATCATTGTGTAATGAAAAAGGATATTGTTGGGCAACAAATCAATATTTCGCAGATTTGTATCATTGTTCAGTATCTGCGGTAAAAAAATGGATTAGTGCATTAGTTAAAAAAGGGTATATCAGTTTAGAGTTGATTTATAAAGAAGGAACAAAACAAGTATTGCAACGAAAATTATATATCAACCCTAGTGTAAATTTTTATACTACCCCATATAAAAACGTACATGACCCTAGTGTAAATTTTTATACTACCCCTAGTGTAGAAATGTATACAGATAATAATAAAGTTATTAATACTAAAATTAATAATAAATTAAAAGTAAGTAAACACAAATACGGTGAATATTCACACGTGTTACTTACAGATAAAGAACACACACACCTATTAGATTTATATGGTGATTCATTAGATGAGCATATAAAGATTTTGGATGAGTATATTGAAACGAGTGGAAAGAAATACAAGAACCATTCACTAGTGATTCAAAAATGGGTACATGATGAATGGATGAAAAGAAATAAGAACAATCCTGTAAAACTTGATTCTAAATTCTATGCACAAGAAAGCAATCAATCGTATGCAGATGTACAGAAAGAAATGGAACGAGTGAGAAGGGAAATATTAAGAGCATAGAAAGAGAGATAAATAAATATGACAATTAAAGATATTGAATTGATTAAAGAAATGCTACAAATGCAAGCCAAATTGGATGAAGCAATTATGAAAGAATATGGATTATTTTGTATTGATGAAGAGAAGTTGAGCTTTGCAATCCTAGATGAAGTCGGTGAGTTGACTCACGAACTCAAAGCCAACTGGTGTTGGTGGAAGAAAACTCAAGCACCTGTTGATGATAATAAGGTATTAGGCGAATTAGTTGATATTTGGCATTTTGTATTAAGTTGGCAAAACAACTTTAATGGTGGTGAAGAAGGATTGTTAACAGATGAGCAATTAATGGAAAAAGTTGACGATAATCGGTGGTCAATTGAAGAATACGGAAACGGTATTGTTATAAAATTAGCGGAATTATCAAGTTTTTCATTGTGGAAAGTAGAACCATTAATCGCAATCACAGAATACTTAGGCTTCACAATCGAAGATGTGTATCAAGCTTATTGCGAAAAGAACAAAATCAACTATCAGAGATTGAAGGAGGGGTATTAATGTGGATTAGAAGCCAAGATGGAAAAATTTTAATGGATTGCGACTTTTTCGCAATTGAAGAACACGGCGTTAAATATGCAGTGATTACATTAAGTAGCAAAAGTGGTATAAGCGTTAATTTAGGTACATATACTGCTAAATATAAAGCTTTATCAGTTTTAAACGATATTCAAGAATGGTACGAATGTTCATACGGTGAAACATTCCAAATGCCACAAGATGAGGATGTTGAGGTATGACATTTGAAGAATATCATGAAATAAATAGGAAATATGGATGTAAAATTATGCCATTTGATATTGATTTGAATAAATTTACAAAAGAAGAATACGAAGACATGATTAGAGATTTTCTTCAAAGTGGTTTAGTAGTTAGATGCTTACCGCCAAAGGAGGATGACTTTTAATGGAAAGTTTTGTGCAAATGTCATTGAGAGAATATGACATATTGAAATTTAATAGTGAGCACTTAAAAAGAGAACTAAAAGATGAGCAAGAATCACATAGTGAAGATGTTGCACAAGCCAAAAAAGAAATAAATGATTTGGCAGAAAAAATAGAGCAGTATAAACAATACATCTTAGAATACAGATGTAAATATATAGATGTTAATAATGATTCACTAGAGGAATTATTGAGTGATGATATATGGAATTATGGAATGAATTGTAAAGATGAATTATTAAAACTAGGTTTCACAAAGCAAGAAATGGATGCATTTATACTCGATAAATATGAAGAATTAGTAAAAGAGAAAGAAAGAAAAGATGAAGATGATTAAATTTTGTCCTGATTTAACTTCAAAAGAAGAAGTTGTGCCTATTCCAACATATCATGGAAACAAATATTACCCACGTTGTCCGTTCTGTGGGCAGAAGTTAATGGAGGAAGATAAAGATGACTGCTAGAGAAATGTTTAAAAAGCTAGGGTATAAAAAGCGTACTTTTGGCGATTGTATTGTGTATGAAAAAGGGGATTATATTAGGCTTAAAGTAATTGAGTTTCATTTGAGAACTGAAATTGTACATTCTTATATAGAATCCGTAGCAGGAAATACGATAAAAAATTTAGATGTAGATGAATTAAAAGCGATTAACAAGCAATGTGAGGAGTTGAATTGGCTATGATGAGCACAATAGAAACATTTTAAGAACTCGGATATAAGAAGAATGTAGAAAATGGGAAAATAACTTATTCGCAAGATTTTGGAAGTGGATATTTTGAAATCATATTTGATTTATCAGAAAACGAAATTGAAATAGAAACTAATATGGAAGTTGTAATCGAGAATGATTTATTACTAGCAATTAATCAACAGTGTAAGGAATTGGGGTGGATTTAATGAAATTAAAAGAATTACTTCCGACAATATCGGCAAATCGAGTTAATTTGTACGATAAAAGCTTTCTAACAAGTCAATTTATAGTATATATAAACCCAAGCAAAAACGTAGGATATCTTAGTGATAAATTACTTGAAAGAGAAGTTTATTCAATTGAAACAAATTCATGTAGAGAATTTAATATATGTTTAATAAAGGAGAAAGAAAATGATTAATGTAGCAGTAATTGCAGGACATCTAACTAAAGATGTTGAACTATCAAAAACGCAGAACGGAAATAGCGTAGCAAAGTTTACGGTAGCAGTAAATGGATACAATGACACTACAGATTTTATTAATTGTGTAGCATGGAATAAATTAGCAGACATTGTGAATATGTATTGTAAGAAAGGTGATTTAGTTACAGTTGAAGGAAGAATCAGTGTTAGAAATTATGATAATCAACAAGGGCAAAGAATTTATATCACTGAAGTGGTAGCTAGTAACGTACAATTACCGCCTAAAAGCGCTTCTAATGGGCAGAATTACAATCCTAATGTAAATACATATCAACAACCTAATCAAGCATATAACAACGCTTACGGCACGCAGAACACATACGTGCAACCAAGCTTGACGCAACAAATCGCACAACAAGAATATAACGATGGAAGTGATTTAGATATTGCTTCAGATGATTTACCTTTTAAGTAATTCTATAGCTTGACGAACTATAGAATAAAATTGTCAAAAAATGGAGGTAACTAATAAGAGAACATTGGACAGAAGAAAAGATAAAATCACAAATCAAAGAAATGATTATTGATACAGGATTAAACAGAATGCCTACAAGAAGAGAAGTTGAAGAATACTATGGAGATTCAAAATTAGGCAATGCAATTTCAAAAAGAAATCTATGGTTTCCTTTAGCAAAAGAATTACATTTGGAATCAAAACCAAGTAGAACAAATTTCGGCAGAAAATATGAATTGAAATTTATGGATTATATAGAGGACAAAGGATATGAAGCTATCAAAATGTCTACAAAACATCCGTATGATATTTTAGTGAATGAATGTGTAAAAGTTGATGTAAAAGCAAGTACCTTATACAGAGGTAGGAATGGGAGCTTTTACACATTCAACTTAGAAAAAACATATCCAACTTGCGACATATATATCTTGTACATACTTAGTGATGATGAACAGGTTTTAGATGTATTGGTAATTCCTAGTAAAGATGTTATAGGGATAAGCCAAATAAGTGTAGGAGAGCATTCTAGCAAATATTACAAATATTCAAACAAATGGAGTTATATAAAGCGGTATTGTGATTTTATCAAATCATTAAATTAATACGGAGGTGGCTTCAATAGAAATGAATTATGAAGAAAGGATTAAAGAGTTAATTTCAAAAAACAATAAACTAGGAAGGACGAATATTGAGCTTAATCAAACTATAAAAGAAAGAAACGCAACAATTCATAATCAAGCTCAAGAAATTAAGAAATTAAAAAGTAAAGTTGGCGAATTAGAAAATAGATTGTATAAGGTATACAGTTCATGAGCACGTATGAAGATATTAAGAGACACTTCTTATGTGAATGTCAATCTTACACATACTATGAGCAAAAGATAGCAGAGCTACAAAGGGATGAAGCAATTTATCCATTAAAAGCCGAGCTATTCTTGGCTCATGCAGATTATGCAAGAAGAATGAATTATGTAAAAGACAAATTAAGCCAACTTGATGATACAACTCGAGCCATGATTGAGTATAGATATATAAAGGGATTCAGTGCAGAAAAAACATCTAATATTGTAGGTTATGCACGAGAAGAGATTCCAAGAAAAATAAATAAGAACTTGAAGAAAGTGCTCACAACGTGAGCATTTTTTCATGTAATAATTGTTTTAGCAGGATAGAGCAGTAGTAGCTCACTAGTCTTATTAGCTAGAGGTCGAATGGTGCAATTCCTTCTCCTGCAACCATGTTTACAAAGCCTATCAGTAAGTCCTTCCCAAATTAGATGTTAAATACCAACAATGGCATACAATTAGGCTTTTATATTACCGAGCGTTTGTCTCGGCTCTTTTAATAATAAGGAGGAGAATATGGGTTCAAAAGAATTTCAAGAATTAGCAATGAATGCAGTATTTCGAGTAAACCCAAATATTGCAATCAGTGAAATGTTCGTTGTATGGATGGTTAAAGTACTTCAAAACAATAAAGCATTGATTAGTGCTATGAGCACAGATAACTATTACGAAGTAACGTATAACGGCGATAAAAATGAATTATACGTTGATGAATACATAAAGAATACAAATACTTGTATAAATGTAAATTACGCTCTGCACACCAAAAATATTGAGTGATAAATATAGAAAGGGGATGTAATAATAGCGAATGGAAAAGTTGGAAGACCTAACAAGGATTTCGACAAAGAAGAATTTGAAAAATTGTTAGCTATTCAATGCACGCAAGCAGAAGTATGCTATTTTTTTAACACGACAGATAAGACACTATCAAAATGGTGTAAACGTACATATGGAACTGATTTCTCCGAATGTTTAAAAAGGTTCGGCGCACAAGGAAGAATTTCGTTACGAAGAGCGCAATTTAAACTAGCTTCAAAGAGTCCTGCTATGGCTATTTTCTTAGGCAAACAATTCTTAGGTCAATCAGATAAGGTAGAAACACATTTTGACGCTTCAGAAGTAAATGCAATTAATAAAGCTATGATTACAGATGTAGCAAAAGAAAGAAGTATTGAAGACTTTGAATAAGCCTGCGCCTTTCAATCAAAAGCAATTAACTTATCTTAAAAAAACATTTGATTCATGGCTTAATGTATTAGAAGGTGGCAAGCGTGGAGGAAAGAACGTACTCAACACATACGCTTTCTGCATTGCATTAGAAACACATCCGGATAAATTCCATTTGATAGCAGGAACAGATACATCATCTGCACGTGTTAATATTGGAGATTGTAATGGATATGGTTTGCAAAACTATTTTGCTAATAGATTCAAAGTAGGGAAGTATGAAGGTAAAGATTGTTATTACATCAATACAAAGGTAGGAGAGAAGGTTGTATTCTTTGCCGGTGGTGCGAAGAAAGGCTCAGAGAATGCGATACATGGTTATTCATATGGAATGGCATATGTAACAGAAGCAAACCTTTGTTGCATAGAGTTCTTGCAAGAAGTGATGGATAGAACGATAGCGTCAAGCGATAGAAAGATATTTCATGATTTAAACCCAAAAGGAAAGAATCATTGGTATTATACGGAATTCTTGAAATATCATGAGGAGCAACAGAATAAAGATTCTACATATGGTTATAACTATGGACATACCACCTTAGTTGACAATTATTCTTTAAGTGATGAGCAGATAAGAACGGTCTTGAAATCATACGATAAGAATAGCGTTTATTACAAAAGAGACATAAAAGGACAAAGGGAAGAAGCCGAAGGACTTGTATTCCCTTATTTTGCTAATAACTGCAAACCTTATTTATTCAAATATCAGAGTCTAAAAGAAAAGATGAAGGAAGAAGGAAAAAGGTTCAGTCATTTAATCATAGGCGTTGACTTTGGAGACAATGGCTCAAAGTATTCATGGCACTTAACAGGATTCACGAGCGATTGGGATTATATGTGGGCACTAGATGAGGGAGATATGGAAAAATCTAATTCCATAGACGCAACAAAGTTTTGCAAAGCATTTGTAAGATTCTATAAGCGTTGTGTTGAGTGTTATGGATATATTGAATGGATATTTCCGGATAGTGCTTCTAATACACTTATAAACACGCTTAGAGCTTATTTCTACGCAGAAGGATTAGACGGAAGTATAATTGCACCGGTTAAGAAGAATGAGCTTGCAGACCGTCCTATAACAGTTGATAGCTTACTTGTTACAGGAAGGTTAAAGATAGAAGAACATTGTAAGAATTTAATAAACGCATTGAGCGAATTAGTATGGGATGAAAAGAAAGATATTCCCAAAGATGAGAACGTAAACAATATCAATGATGATTGGGATTCGTTCTGCTACACATTTATCACACATAGTGGATATATAGATTTAAGGAGGTAAGAAATAGAAACATCTAACACACGTAGACCGTGGTTTCAAAACTACCTTAACGAAAGAGGGTATTATGTAGACACAAACGCAATTGAGATTATTGAATTGTGCAACAAATGGTATACAAATACCGAAACGGAATTTCATACGGCTTACACGCTAAATAATGAGGAATACACACTTGATAAGACAGACTTTGCAAAGCGTTTGTGTGAAGATGACGCAAATCTAATTGAAGTCTTAGATATAAACGCAACAGAGGACAGTGCTACAAATGATATTATTACAGGCATTCTAAACAAGAATAGGTTTGATGTTATGTATAGAAAGCAAGTTGAGCAAATGTCTGCAAATGGTACAGTAGGAGCTTATATTACAGTAGCAAATGCCGAAATTTATGAAGATGGTTCATTTAGTGGGGGAGACATTAGAATTAACTACTGTGATTCAATGAATATCCTTCCATTAACTGTTATAAATGATGAAATTGTGGAAGTAGCTTTCGTTGGAGTAAATTATGAGAAACTAAAAAAAATATATGTGATGGTCATGTTCTTAAAAGGACAAGACGAAAGATATATCGCAGAAACACATTACTTCAAAGATACAGGCGAAGAAATAAAAGACCGTGCTCAGATTGTTCAATTAGATGTTGTAAAGCCTTTTGCAATTATGAGAAACGCAAAGGTAAACAACTTACAAATGCAAGGTTACGGATTTCCGAAGATTTGGAGTGCAATTGCTCCTTTGAAAACAATTGATTTAACAATGACAATGTGGAATAGAGATTTATTGAAATCGGATAAAATCGTTCTTGTGAATGAAGCATTAATGCAGAAAGACGAGAATGGAAAGATTAAGATGAATCCACAAATGAAAAAGATATTTGTTCAGTTAGGCAGAGACAAGTTACCGGAAGAAAAAGCTTTATGGCAGGAATACAATCCAACAGTAAGAACGCAAGAAGTAGTTCAATCATTAGAAACTGCGTTAAGTATCTTATCAATGATGTTTGGATTTGGTACAAAAAAATACACTTTTGAAAGTGGCAGAATTGTAACGGCAACAGAATATATCGGTGAGAATCAAGACGCAATGAAGGAAGTAAACTCACAACGTAAAGAATCTACTGCATATATTCAAGATATCATTCAAGCAATAGCATACTTCTATGAATTAACACAAGGTAGAAAGCTTAATATCAATTCATTAGACATTGCAATTGATTATGACGATACATATATCGAGGATAAACAAAGCACTGCACAAGCGTTAAGGAATGACGCATTAACATTTGATATTCCAAGATTAAAGATTATGTACTTTATGAAACAATACGGTTTCACCGAAGAAGAAGCAACGGAATTGTTGAATGAAGAAATTCAAGATGATGGAGAGGGGGATGACGAAGAATAGCAACTACATATTTTCCATTCGTCTCAAGAAATGGAGATAGATTAGTATTATATGACGCTTTCAGAAGATTGTTCTCAAGCTATTTTACGAATGGCGTGTTCATAGATGATTCTAGTTCAGACCATTTAAGAGTTGAGAAAGCTCAAGGCTTAACCTTAACAGTTAAGGCAGGACGAGCAAACATTAATGGAGCATTCTATTGGCAGAAAGATGACGAAACCATCACATTAGAAAAGAATACTGCAACTAAAAACTACAATATTATTCTTAGGTTAAATGATAATGACGCATACAGAAACATTACCTTAGTAGCAAGTGATATCAATGATGGAATCACAAGAAGTGATTCTATTTATGATTTAGTATTAGCTACGGTAACAGTGACAGGCAATGCGAACGAAGTTAAAGGTTCAGATATCACTGATACAAGATTAGATTCAACACGTTGTGGAGTAGTTACAAGCGCTATTAAGAGTGTACAATCGTTGGATTTATTCACCCAAGTTACTGAGCTATTCAAAGAAATTAAAGCTCAGAATGAATCTGAAATGAATGCAAATAGAACAGAGTTCAATGATTGGTTTGAAACTGTAAAAGATACGTTAGACGCAAATACGGCAGGGAAGCTATCGAACAGAATTTCAAATATTGAAAAGATGATTATGGAGAACCATTTCACTACAATTCTATTAACAGAAGATGGAACACTAGTAGATGAGAATGGTCATGAGATTCTAGCAGATTGGTCTTACGAAGTAGCAAGTGGAAAAGTTGGCACGGATTGGAAATATAAAGTCAAGGAGGAATAGAGAATGGCAGGAAAACAAGTCACAGAGCTAGACGCATTGCCTAGTTTTACAGATAATAGTTTATTGCCTGTGCATAATGGCGCAGGATTGAAAAAAGGCTTATTATCGCAATTATCAAATTACTTAGGAACAAAATTCAGTAATCCGAATTTATTGATTAATCCGGATTTTAAAATCAATCAAAGAGGTGCTACAAGCTACGAACAACAAGGCTATTCAGTAGATAGATGGAAGATTTGGAATGCTACAGTTACGCCAAGTGCTAACGAAGGTATCACCGTCAAGAACGATAAATACTCAGATACCGGAACATTTCTACAATACTTAGAGAATGCGACGGAAGGTGATTCTACATTATCGTGCTATGTAACATCTGTAAGCGGAACGGTAACTATGATTGCAGATGACAACTCGCAAGTAGTATTGAAGCAAGGATTAAATGTTGTACATACAAATAAGAGTACAAAAAAAATTACAATCTTTTTGAATCAAGGAACTAGCATAACTCTTAAATGGGTGAAATTGGAGCAAGGCAAAGTAGCTACGGAATTTATTGCACCAATTCCGGCAGATGAATTAGTGAAGTGCCGTAGATACTATAAAAGATTATCAACGGATAGACTTATTGGAGTATGCAGAGACAACCATGTTTATACATATATCGAAAACATTGACTTTAGAAAGCCTTTTACTATCGTGGGGGACGTAACTAAAGTTGTATTCACGAGAGAATACAAATCTGTCGCAATGAAAAGTATAGAAGCTATTGCAAATGATAATTCAAAGCTATTTATTTCTTTTTTATGCAACCCATCCGGTATTAACGACTTAGTAGGAAGCTTTAATGCTTATGATTTAGCTGTTGACGCAGAAATCTATTAGGAGGAGCTATGGAAAACGAATATAAAGTATACGTATCCTTATCAAACGGATACATCACATCTATTAATTCAGAAATCTTTTTATCACAAGAAGAAATTCAAACAATGACAGAAATCGACCAAGGGAAAGGCGATAAATACGCTCATGCTCAAGGTCTATATCTAGAAAAAGGATTAGTAGACGAACATGGAAGATATAACTATAAATATGTGGATAGCAAAGTGGTTGAGGTTGCAGAAGCAGAAAAGCCAACAATCGAAGAACCGAAAGCAGTACCAACTGAGCAAGATAAGATTAATGCACAATTAATGTTACAGATTGCTCAATTAAAAGCTCAATTGAATGGGGTGAAGTAGTATGAGTTATGAATTAATTAAATCGTATTATGAATTAGGCTTATTTACAAAGAGTGATTTAGAAATGTTTGCTTCTATCGGTTGGATTACAGAAGCTCAGAGAAAAGAATTAATTAAATAGGCTTTAAAAACGTTTTAAAGGGCTTAAATGCCCTTTTTCTGTAGGAGGGCACATAAATGTTAAGTGAAGAAGAACAAAGGGAACAGGAACGAAAAAAAAGGCAAGAAGAAAGGAAGCAAGAACGCCTACAAAAGCAAATCGAGAAAAGAAGAAAGCTTGAAGAAAGAGAAAGAAAAAGTGTAAAGCGTGCAAGTGTATTTGAATTAGGGATGATGATATTCGTATCTAATAAAATTCGTGAAGTTTTGGAAAAAAGCACCGAAGAAAACGCAAAATTTAATGAGATATTGGCAAAATCACTCGTAGATTTGCGTAAATTTACGAAAAAAGAATCAAAAAGCCTAAAAAAAGATGTAATTAAGGAATCTAAAAAGGATTTTGAAGAAAATAAGCAAGGAATACTTGATTTAATCGAAGTAGCAAGTGGAAAACCTATCAAAAAGAAGCTCAAAATAGATTTATATATCAGTCCACAAGACGATACATCAAAGCGTTGGAAGAAATATATCAAGACAAGTGCTAACACGTATGCAATCGGTAAAGATAAGCTTCCTGTATTCTTTACAAAGGTAGTTCAAGAAGAAGTTAAAAATGTAGTAGGTGGTAAATGTACAATTGATGATTCTTGTAGAAAAGCTATCTCAAAATTAGCAAATAGTGGCGTAAAGATTGTGGAATATGATACAGGCGTTAAAAGAAATGTGGATGTATGGGTAAGGCAACAAATGCAGTACGCAGAAAAGGAATCATCACAAGAAATTAACAATAAATGCGCTAAAGATATGGGAGTTACTGTATTTGAGTTTGACGCTCACGCAAATGCAAGACCAAGCCATAAGAAATGGCAAGGGAAACGATACGACACGCAAGGGAAATTATATCCTAGTCTGTATCAATTAACGCATGGAGAAGAAAAAGATTATGGATGTAGGCACTTTGCTCAACCGGTTTGGGATGTTGATATGCCTTACGCTTACACAAAAGAGCAGTTAAAGAATATTGATACGAAACCTTTCATGTTTCAAGGAAAAGAATATGAAGGATATGACGCTAGGCAATACCAAAGAGAATTAGAAAGAAATATCAGAGCATTGAAAAGGGAAGTAATCTTATTGGACAATCAAGGATTAGGAAGTACAGAAGCCAAAATCAAGCTAAAACACGCAAATGCAATGTATAAAGCTTTCAGTTCTGAAATGGGAGATAGAGTTCACAACGATAGGCTTAGAATTGGCTAAAACGCTCACATTGTGAGCTATTATTCAAGCTAAAATATAGTTAGCCAATACCATACCGGAGAAGATTCGGTTTATAAAAGACTTTAGGAGGGCAAATGAAGAACATTATTGAAATTTTAAAAGAATCAAACATTGAATTAACCAAAGAACAAGAGGAATCAATTACAAAGCTAGTAAATGACAACTATAAGACGATTGCAGAGTTCGACAAGCAAAAAGAAAAGCTATCTTTAGCAGAGAGCAACGCAAAGGAAATTCAAACAAAGTTTGATGATTTCAAAAAGAGCTATGATGGAGTTGATGTAGAAGAATTGAGAAATAAAATCAATACATTGACGAATGATATTGACACTCAAAAGACAAGCTACGAAACTCAGATTAGCAAAATGAATCTTGATTCCGTATTAAGCGCAAAAGCTAAAGAATACGGATGTAAAGATTTTGATTTAGCAAAATCACAATTCAACTATGATGATTTACTAAAATCAAAAGACCAAACAAATGATATTGACAAAGCTTTCAAAACATTGAAAGAGAATAAGCCAATCTTATTTGAAGAAGAACAAACTGAGCCTACTGTTAAAGGCAATATTGTTGGAAACAGTGGGCAAGGAGCAAACCCAAATGCCGAAGATTTACTATTAAGACAGGTAATGGGTTTAACTACAGAGAAGAAATAAGGAGGATTAATTAATAGCAAATCAAATTGCATTAGCTAAAACGTATGTCTCAAATCTTGATGAGGTATATAAGTTAGCTTCAGTAACAGGTGATTTAAACGCAGACGCTACAATGGTAAGAGCCGGAGCAAATGCAAAAGAAATCATCTATCCACAAATTTCTGTTAAAGGTTTAGGAAACTACGATAGAAACAGTGGTTATACATCAAACTCAGTTAAATTGGAATGGAAGACTGCTACATTCGACTATGATAGAGGAACTAAGATTGCAGTTGATACACAAGATAATGCAGAATCAATGAATATTGCATTTGGTAGGGCAGGAGCGGAATTAATGCGTACAAAGGTTGCACCGGAAGCAGACGCTTACACATTTGCTAAAATTGCCGGAACAACAGGAATCACAAAAGTTTCAGAAGATTACGCAAGTGCAGAAGAATTCTTGAGTGCATTATTAAAAGCCGTTACTCAAATGGATGAAGATGAAGTTCCGAGTGAGCAACGTATCTTGTATTCAACACCTACGTTATTAAATAGCGTAAAAGCATTAGATACATATAAATCACGTGAAGCTTTACAAGGATTTGCAAAGGTTGTTCCAGTGCCTTCAACACGTTTCTATACAAAGATTAAATTGTTGAGTGGAGCAGATACAGAAATAGATGGTGGATATACAAAAGCAGAAGATGGTCACGCAATCAACTTCTTAATCGTTTCTAAACCTGCGGTTATGAAATGGGATAAACACACCGTTTCAAATGTAATTCCTGCAAGCAATAACATTGAATCAGATTCAGATGTATTGAAATATCGTAAGTATGGAATCGTTGATGTATACCAAAATAAGGTAGCAGGTGTTTACTTATCTGCTAGTGCTAAGTAATGGCGAAAGAAATCGGATGGGGTTATCCTTCTAAAGTTGAAAAGCCTAAAAAAGGTAAACCTCAAACAAAAAAAGAGGAAGCTAAACCTCAAAAAGAAAAATAGCATAAAAAGGGGGTTGTAAAATGAACAACATTTTAGATTGGGAATATTACAATTCCCATTTTCCTAAGTTTGATGAAAATCAATTCAATCAGTATTCTTACAAAGCGGAAGCAATGGTATTGAAGTATGTAAACACTGATTCTATTAATGAACAGAACGAAAGCACTTTAAAAGATTGTATTTCTGATGTTTTGAACAATGTAATTCTTCAAGATTCAATTGATGGTGTATCAAGTATTTCAAATGGTGGATATTCAAAAAGCTTTATAAACACTACACACTCAGACAAAAGAAACACGCTTGAGGATATTATAGCCTTTTGGTTAGGTGATACTGATTTAATGAAAGAAAGATGGATTGCATTATGATAGGATTTTTTGAAGATTCAATCACACTTGTAAATCACTACTATGACACATTGACAAGAGAAGATAGATTTCAAGCTTCTATACTTGATAAATGTATGTGGAGACAATCAACTGTTAGAACTGCAAACGGTAATATTCTGAGCATAGCCACATCCACAAATATTACCATTCTATATCGTGAGGGATATGTTGAACCTTACGTATATGCAAAGCTTTCAAATGATGAGAAACAAAAGCACTTCACATTAAATACAGATAAGACAGATTTTGTATTCTTTGGAGAAGTAAAAGAAGACTTATCTAGTATTAAATCAATCAACGAAGCAAAAAAGAAATACAAATGGACAACCGTTCAAAGCGTAACAGATTGTACGAATGTTGATATGTTGAAGCATTGGGAGGTTGTCGGTCAATAGGTATCAAAGTTAAACTTGATGTTAAATCACTTCAAGAATTTAAACAATCAAGAGGACTTGAAGAACGTGGACGAGTTCAACAAATGATTGATTCTGAAGTCATTAGGCTTATGGCCCCCTATACGCCTAGAGACACAGGAGCATTGATTAACTCGGCTACAAGAAACACTCAAATCGGAAGTGGATTGGTAAAACAGGGCGGACCAAGCGCTCCATATGCAAGACGTTGGTATTACAACAAAGAGAATGCTCATTTCGTTGGTGGTAAATCAGACCATTGGTTTAAAAAAGCTATGCGAAATGGTGGAGCAGAGACAATCGCAAAGAAAGCACAACAAATGATAGGAGGTAGTGAATGACAGTATCAAAAGCGTTGATTCAATGGCTTTATGGCTATGGGAATATACAGATAGATGAACGTATTGAAACGGATGTGTTAGCGCAACAAGCTATCTCTTATGCATTGTATAAAGAGCCTAATGCAATTGTAGATACATACATTGATGGCTCTCAAATGCGTACTGAATACTACACATTTCTAGCTCGTAGGAATACACAAATTGAATCAGAAAGACAAGACAATAATGTTTTTCTAGAAGAATTAGAAAATTGGATTGATGAAAAGAATTTAAACGGAGAATTGCCACAACTAGACGGAAACAGATATTGTCAAGATGTTTCCGTTTCAAGTGGTTTATATCTATACACAAATGAGGATAGTCAAGCAGTATATGCCTTGACAATTCAAATTAAATACAGAAAGGATTAAATACAGAAAGGAGCTTAATTAATAGCAACTCAAGGAACTGAAGTAAATACAGGACAGACAGTCAAGAAGTATATGATTGGATTGTTCTTACAAATGGGAGAAGCTTATAAGCGTATTAAAAAGTCTACAACTTTAGATATTTCATTCAATAGTGAAACTGAAACGTATGACTTTATCGCAGATAAGAACCCAACAGAATCATTAAAGAGTTATTCACCTCAGATTTCGCAAGATTTAACAATGATTAAAGGCGAAGATGACTTTGAATATATTTACGAACAAATGATGAAATCCGTACCAAACAATGAAGAAGTAAATACAAAAGCTTTACTTGTATTCATGTTTGACGGAGACAAAACAAAAGGATACAAAGCGTGGGAAGTTGACGCTAAATTGATTTTCGATACATTAAGTGGTGTCGATTCAAAAATCAACTTTAATATTAACTTTGCAAGCGATATTCGTGTCGGTGTTGCAAAGGTAGCAGATGGAACAGTAACATTTACAGAAGGCACATCAGAAGTATAAAGAAAGAAGAGGTAAATCATGAATAAAATCACGTATGAAGGGAAACAGTATGAAATCCCACCTAAAACAATTGAGGTATTAAAAGCAGAGGACGCTTGTAATGCATTTCACAATACGCATGAAGAAGCATATCGAGCAAAATTCGACTATCTGAAAACAGTATTAACAGATGAACAAATTGAAAGCATGTTAGGAAGTGCAGACTTTGAACAAGTTGATTTGATGGAAGTATTGTATATTGTCAATTTGATTGATGATGAATATTCAAAGAAAACGGTTGAACAGTTAGAAAAGAAATTAAAAACAACATTCGGAACAAATGGAATGAAGCAATTTCTTGACGCAAGCAAAACTGTTTCTAGCATTTCGGCGAAGAAATGATTGATTTACGCATAAAAGGCTTGCCAAATAGCATTCAGTCGCTAGATGGCGAGCCTATTTTATTAAATACAGACTTTCGGTTGTGGATAAGATTCTATAAAGAACTAGAAAGATTTAATAATCATATCATTGATGAAGTAGATTGTTCTTATTTATTCGCAGATGAACCACCTATCATAGATGAGCATATTTTAAAAGAGTTAAAACGATTCCTATATAACCCTTCTAGTACGCCTAGAAGTGATTCTACAGGCGTTAAGACATTGGATTATGTACAAGATGGGGAATATATTTATTCGGCATTTATGCAACTTTACGGCATTGATTTAACTGAATGTGATATGCATTGGCACAAGTTCTTAGCATTGGCGAATAATATCGTTGGTGATTCAACTTTATGGGGATATGCAAAGAGTGTTAGAGGATATGAAAAACCTTCAAAAAATGATACACAAGATAAAGCATATCAAAGAGCAAAAGAAGCGTGGTCTTTCCCAATCGAATTAACAATAGAGGAACAAGAAATGAAGGATGAATTTGATTCATATTTCGATGTTTAGAAAAGGAGGTGGCAAATTGAATATCAGACGGAACATTAAAGTTTGATACAAAGATAGATACAAGTGGTCTTGAAAATGGTATTAAATCGGTTAGTGATGTATCAAATAAAGCTACAAATGCTATTAAAGATACTTCAAATGCGATAGATAAGTTAGGTTCTGAAGGTTCAAAAGCACCACCAAAGATTAAAAATAAACTTAAAGATTTAAATGAAGAGCAAAAGAATACACAAACAGAAACGCAAGAAACAGGTTCTAAATTTGATGTATTTAAACAAGTAGGAAACAGTGCCTTAGAATCAATTCAAGGTGGGTTTGATGGATTACTAGAGAAGATTCAAAATATTAGTCCGGAAGCAACTACAATCACTGAAACCCTAACAGGATTAGGCGTAGGAGGTGTTGTTGGTGTTACTGCCGTAGCAGGAGCTATCGGTGGAATGGCATTAGCAATTAAGACAGGTGTTAACCAAGCTACAGAACTAGATGACGCTATGGCTAAATTCCAAGCTCAGACAGGTGCTTCAAGCAATGAAATGAGCAAATTTAAAAACATTGCTCGTGATGTTTGGTCAAACAATTTTGGTGAAGATATTTCAGATGTTGCCGATATGATGGCACGTGTCAAGCAACAAATGCAAGGCATAAGTGATGTCGATTTAAAGGATGTTACTGAGGATTTATTGACATTAAGAGACACATTCGGAATGGATGAGAACGAAACATTAAGAGGTGCTCAACAATTAATGAAGCAGTTCGGAATTAGTTCTAAAGAAGCTTTCGACCTTATGGCTACAGGTGCTCAGAATGGTTTAAACAAATCAGATGAGTTAGGCGACAACATTTCAGAATACTCCGGTAAATTCGCACAAGCAGGATATTCGGCAGATGAATATTTCCAATTAATGCAGAATGGATTAGATGGTGGAGCTTATAACCTTGATAAAGTAAATGACGCAATCAACGAAGTTACCACAAGGTTAGTTGATGGAACTATTGAAGGAGCTTTAGATAGTTTTGATACCAAAACACAAGATGTATTTAAGGCATGGCAAGAAGGAAGAGCAACTCAAAAAGATGTTGTGAATGCGATTGTGGAAGATATTTCAAAGACTACAAATGAACAAGAAAAATTGAATAAATCTGCAACGGCTTTCGGTACAATGGGAGAAGATTTCAACGCCGGATTTATTGAATCCTTAACTACGGTAGGAAATAAATATAAAGATGTAGAAGGAGCAATGGATAAAGTCAAAGATATTGCAAATGGTGGCTTAAAGAACGCTTTAAGTGGCTTAGGGCGTGCATTTCTTGATTCATTTACTCCAATAGGCGAACTTATTACCCCTATTCTTGCAGGTATCATCGGATTAATTACAGTAGCTATACAAGGCATTCAACAAGGATTTGCTAAAGTTGGTGATGTAATTTCAAATGTATTAAGCAAGATTGATACAAGTGGAATTACAGAATTGACAAGTCAAGTTTCAGAGGTGTTAGCTCCTGCTTTTGATGAGGTCAGAAAAGCGATTGACGAAATGAAAGTTGCACTTGAACCTATTGCAAAAGAAATTTTAAGCAAGATAGGCAGTGCAATTCAAAATGTAGTAAACCAAGCTCAAAAGATTCTTAGCGTTGTAGGACCACCGATTCTAGCAATCATTAAGAAGATTATTCAAACAGTTATCGGTATGACTCCTGTAATAACATCTATTCTTCAAGTAGTTGGAAGTGTGGTAAGTGGAATCATTTCATTTATAACTATGGTTGTGACGTATGTAGGAACTGCAATTGCAACAATACTAGGATTTATCATGCCTATTGTTCAAATTGTAGCTACAATCGTAGCGAATATTTGGTCTGTAATATTAACTGTTGCTCAGAATATTTGGAGTAAGGTTAGCGAAGTAGTTACTGCGATTATTGGATTCGTAAGCAATTTATTTAAGACGGTTTCGGATATCATAAACAATATTTGGAGCAAGATTCAAGATGCAATGAACAGAGTTGGAGATAAAGTTAAAGGTGTTATTGATAATATCAATAAATATTTCAATAATGTTAAGAGTACTGTTTCTGATGTATTCAATGGTATTTGGTCTAAAGTTCAAGGTGTAATGGATAATGTAGGGAATAAAATTTCAAATGTTCTACAAGGAATACAGAATTCATGGAGCGGTTTAAAAGGATTTGTAAGTGGTGTATTTGGTGGAATTGAAGGAGCAGTTAGTTCATTAGTTGGAAGTGTAAAAGGAATGGTAAATGGTGTTATCGGTGGCATTAACGGCGCAATCGGTATCATCAATAAGATTCCCGGTGTACACATTGGAAGGATTCCAAGACTAGAGCGTGGTGGTGTATTGAAGCGTGGTCAAATCGGTTTATTGGAAGGTAACGGAGCAGAAGCAGTCGTACCATTAGAAAAAAATAAAGCGTGGATTCGTGCCGTTGCTAAAGATATGGCTCAAATCATGCCTAGCGTAACAACAAATAACAACGGACAAACTATCAACTTCTACAATAAAGTTCAAAGTCCGGATGAAATTGCTAGAATGTTACGTATGCAAGCAAGATATGGATATGGAGGTGTTGTTCAATAGATATCAATAAAGTAAGAGTTATTGTCCGTAGGGATGATGGCAAAGAATTTGAAATCGACAACAAAAGATGGAGAATACCATCTAGTGATGGTTTAGATGGATTTGATTATGTAGCACCTTCATATACGACTCAAGACAATGCATTCGGAAATGGTGCTAGATTAATCGGTTCACGTATTCCAACGAAAGAAAGAAGCGTGAAAGCTACATTTAAAGGTTCACTTGAAGAAAAAAGAGAAGAAAGGGAGAAGCTACGGCGCTTCTTCCAATATTCTCATATATTTGATGTGATAGTTGAGTACATGGGAGAAAAGAAATATTGCAGAGGAAGGTTATATGCGTATAGCTTGCCTACTGCTAACATCTACAAAGATTTAGAGCTTAACTTTACGATTCTATGCACACAACCTTTATTGCTTTCATTTGATGATTTCGCAAGGAATATAGCAGAAATTGGTGAAGGTTTAGCGTTCAATTTTGAAATACCGGAAACAGGCGTAAACTTTGGAACATTTACATTCGCTAGAGAAATCTATATTGATAATCAAGGCGATACAGAAACATACTGTAGAGCCGTTATTGAAGCATTTGGAGAGGTAACAAATCCGAAACTATTCAATAAAGATAAATATATTCGTGTATTAGATACACTACACAATGGTGATGTGTTAGAAATTGATTTAGTTTCAGAACCTATTTCGATTAAAAAGAATGGTGTGAATTGTATCGGCAAAGTTGACAGAACATCATCATTCAATGATATGACGATTCAGTTAGGTGAGAATATCATAGGATATACGGCAGACAATGGAGATACGAATCTAGCTTGCACGGTTTATTACAATGAAAGGTATTTAGGTTTATAGTATGTCTTACTTTGGATTAGATAAAGATTTCAATATCGTTACACATCTAGCACCTTATAACGTGCAGTGGAATAGGCGATATTATGAAACAGGAGATTTCGAGATTTATATTGATATAGGGCAGTATTCAAGCGATATTAAATATATTTATTCTACTGAGGATAAAGAGTTAGGAATCGTTGATATACCACATTATTCGGTTTCAAATAACACGAAACAAATGTTGCTAAAAGGTTCGTTTTTTGAAAAGATATTAGCAGATGATTGTATTTATCCTACATTCTCAAGTAGCGGAAAAATTGTTGATGTGGTCAAAAAGCTATTAGACAAGTATTGCTCATGGAAAATGGGATATAGATATGATGAATCCATTACCGATAGAGTAGATTTTCAAGAAACAGGAGCAAACCTTGACGAGAAGCTTTATGAGTTGTTATATCCGTTAGAATTGTCGTTCCGTATAGAATATGACTATGTATCGAGTACGTTCACATTCGTGTTATATCGTGGTCGTGACTTAACTCAGAACAACGCAGATGGAAACAACTTTGTCACATTCTCTACAGAGTTTGGAAACATTGAAGAACCGGACGTTATGATTGACTCAAGTAAATACAAGAACTATGCAATCATTTGTGGTGAAGGACAATCAGAAGAGCGTATATACGTTGAATATGACGCTAGAATAGATAAGAATGAAAGAATCAAAAAGTTATTCGTAGACGCACGTTCTGAGCGTATGGGGGATGATGTGACACTTGATGAATATAAAAAGGTACTTATTCAGAAAGGAATTGAAAAACTAGCAGATTGTCAAATTCAAGAAAATGTGAATTTCGGATTGAATACTGATTCATACGAATACAAAGTTGATTTTGATTTAGGTGATAAAGTTGATGTTATAGTAGCAGATATTGGACTAGTAATGACTGCGAGAATTAGAAATATATTTGAAGTCATTAAAAGTGGATATAGAACCTTAGAATTAGAGGTTGATAATTTAAAAATCATGTAAGGAGTGAATTTAATAGAAAAGAAAAATGGAGGATTTAAACAAATAACAAGAAGTATGTTTTTTTTAGATAAGATTAATGCAATGTGTGGTGTAGCCGTAGCCGTATTAACATACGTATTAGGTGAGCATTGGTATTTATTTGCGTTCTTCTTATTTATGAATATTGTGGATTATATTACAGGGTGCATGAAGTCGGCGATTAATCACAAAATCAATAGCAATAAAGGATGGATTGGAGTTCTTAAAAAGCTAGGCTATTGGATTATGATTGTAGTTGCGTTCACATTCAGTGCATTCTTGGTAGAAATTGGAAAAATGCTAGGAATTGATTTCCATGTAACAACATTATTAGGATGGTTCGTATTAGCTTCTTTATGCATTAATGAAGTGCGTAGCATTATTGAGAACCTTGTACAATGTGGATATAGCGTGCCTAACGTATTAACTAAAGGATTAGAAGTAGCAGATAAACTCGTTAACGAAGAACAAGACAATGACGAATCAAGCACCTTGGAATAAGATTATCCTTGAAGAATTTATTAATCTAGCTTTATTAACTAAAGATGAAGAAATGATTTTAAGAACTAGAATATACGGATGGACAGTCAGAGAACAAGCCGATAGATTAAATATGAGCGTTTCTAGTGTAAATAGAATCATTAAAAAGATTAAGAATAAGTATGATGAAGTAGAGAAGTATAGCGCAGTTTTACCACCAAGAAAAAGCAGTGAAAAGGAAACGTATCTAGATGAAAATTAAGAGGTTGAAAGACCTCTTTTTTTGACATTTATTTGACATTAATGTGGAAACAAATTGAGATTGCTCATGAATATAATTATGAGTGTAAAGAGGTGAGCGAAATGTATAATCCAATTAATGACAGAATTAATAATTTAATGAATCAAAAGCAGATGATTGAATCGCAATTACAAAACATTCAACAATTAGCAAATATTCCACCTATTAACATCAATAACCAAATCACGCCTAATATGCCATTAAATGATTTTAATGGAAAATGGGTAAATAATGAGCAAGAAGCAAGGAATATGATAGTGAATGGTTTGCCTAGTATTATGCTAGATAGAAATGATTCAGTATTCTATATGAAGTCTTTAGACGGTAGTTTCAAAAAATACAGATTCCAAGAAGAAACAGAACCAAAGAAAGATAACATAGAACAACGCTTAGACAAGCTAGAAGCTATGATATTAGGTCTAACAAGCGGAAGTAATATAAATACAAAGGCAGAGAAAGAAACGCCTAGAAAGGAGCTTAAAGCGTGAATCCTTTAATGAATATGATGAACCCTCAACAAATGTTGTTGAGTATGTTACAACAAAGAAATCCACAAGCATTTAATCAAGTACAACAATTAATGCAAAGTGGGCAGAATCCCCAAGTATTATTGAATAATATGATGGGACAGTTAACGCCACAACAGAAACAACAATTTGAAAATGTGGCTTCTCAGTATGGGCTAAAACGCTAATTGCGTTGAAAGGAGGAAATATAAATGGAAAGCATGAATGGTATTCAACCAATGTACGATTTAGCAGACAAAAACAATAACGAATGGGGTGGTGGATATTGGATTTGGATTATCCTTTTATTCTTCCTATTTGGTGGAAATTGGGGTAATAATGGAAATATGCAGAATGACGCATTAATGAATCAAGAATTTATTAAGCGTGATTTATTTAATACAAATCAAAATGTATCTAGTCAAGGCTATCAAAATTCAAGAGACATTTTAGAAAGCCGATACACAACTCAATTAGGCTTGCAGAATCTAGGTCAACAGAACCAAGAATGTTGTTGTGCAACGCAAAGAGCGATTGATGGTGTAAATACACAGAGCTTCAAGAATACGTGTGATATTACCACTGCGATTCACTCAGAAGGCGAAGCAACAAGAGCATTGATTAATGCTAACACAATGCAAGAATTGCGTGATAAATTAGCAGACAGAGATAGAGATTTATTGACTGCGAACTTCCAATTAAGTCAACAGGCACAATCTGCAAATATCATCAATACATTGCAACCAACGCCAAAACCTGCATATCTTACTTGCTCACCTTATTATGCATACAATATGACAGGTTGTGGATGTAACCAAATCTAGCTCGAAAGAGATTAGGCAATAGCCTTTGGATTATAGGGTAGTCGAAAGGCTACCCATTTATTTTATATAGGAGGAAAAGAAAATGATTAATAGTATAGCAACGGCAATTCAGACAGTAGCAAATGGACAAAATGTATTATTTCCAACAGATAGAGTAAGAACGAAATCTTGCCAATGTGCATGTAAAGGTTGGCTTGCTCATGATGTTGGAAGTGGATTGTTTACATTAACGAAACAAGGAATCTATGAGGTAGAATATACGGCAGATATTACAAGTGCAACGGTAGGAGTTGCTTCTTTAGAATTAGAACAGAATGGAGAAGCAGTAGGAGGAACAGAATCTCTATATAATGTAGCTACTGCAAGTGCATATGGAAATGTTAGTGGAGCTACATTGATTCAAGTACCTTGTGGAGCTTCTTACACAATCACGCTAGGAAATAACAGTGGCTTAGATTTATCTGTTCAAAATGCAAATATCATCATTAAGAAATTAGCGTAGGTGTATCATGCAAGAGGTTAGGAAACGAAATCTAGACCTCTTAACGGAAGCAATGAGAGGACTAGAAAAAGGATACAATGATTTAGACTTTAGAGTTATGAGCCAAGCTTTAGACAACATCAAAGACATTGATACAATACTAGCTATGAGTGATGGAAGAACGGCTATAAATTCATTAAGAACAAATGACACAAATATTGAAGGAACGGAAATTGATGACAATATCGCATTGATGAATTCTCATTTTAGGAAATATATAGAAGCAAAGAAAGAATATCGAAAAGGCAACAATGAAATAGATAAGCGAAATTCTATTCGTGAATTAGAAGCTTTTTTGAGTGCTATGTATGGAATCTTGGAAGAAATGAAAACATCTAGCGACTTTCAAGAAGAAAGAGAAATGGTCAGAGATAAATTAAGAGAAATGTTCTCTGTATATCAGTAAAAAAAACTCTTTTATGTGCTATAATTGGTACATAAAGGAGGATTTTTAATAAATTATCAAAATTTCAAAAAAGCCGTATTAGGCAAAGCTTTCGACATTGACGGATACTATGGTGCTCAGTGTTGGGACGGATTCGCAAAGTACATGATTGATTTAGGCTATCAAGCTATTCATTGTACAACAAGTACATTTGTAAAAGATATTTGGAATAACAGAAAAACAAATGGTATCTTGAATTATTGTAATGAGGTCTCAATCATGCAAGCCGGAGATATCGCAGTCTTTAAAGAAGTAGCAGGAGTTACGCCTTACAGTCATATCGCAATCTTTGATTCTGATATTGACGGAAAGCAAGGATGGTTCTTAGGTCAGAATCAAGGTGGAAAAGGCGGAGCATTCAATTTAATTAAATTACCTTATTATGCAACCTTTGATACTGCTTTTAGACCTAAATGTTTCGCAAATACAGGAGCAGTTAAACCAAGCATTCCACAACCTGTAGAAGCAATTGACCAAATCTTGCACGCAGGAAGCTACGTAACATCAGTTCAAATGAAGATTGGCAATCAAGGATTGAAACAAATCAATGGCGATTTATGCGCATACCTTGCACAATTAGGTGGTTGGTTTCCAATTCGTATGGTTGACAAAGTTCGCTATTCTGATGGATATAATGATAACGTATTGCATACAACAAATGCCGTTGTCTATGTAACAAGAATCCGTGTTGATGAAGTCAACGTGCAAAAGAATCTTGCGAAAATCGGTGGAATTTGGGTAAATTGTGGCCCATTAATTGAAGTAGCATAAATTACATATAAAAACTTCAACTTATTTTTCGTATATTAGACCGTATGATTCTGTACGGTCTTTTTTTTATGTGCTATAATTTATATGGCTTTGAGGTTAATATTCATTTTGATATTAATTTAAGGGAGTTCTGTTTATACAGGGCTTTTTTTATTTTCCTAAAAAAGTTCTTTACATGTATATACGTGTATGTTATACTATATATGTGGTCAGAAAGACAAGGATATTTGTTTTAGGAGGTTAAATATGAAAACAAAGAAAAAAAGCAATCGCAAAGCAGAAACCGTGAATATCTACTTAGAGATTGCTAAAAATGTTATTGAAATTCTCGCATTCGCAATAACAATTATAAAGAGTTTGGGGAACTGATTCCCTAACTCTTTACTTCATTGTACCACATAAAAGGAGGAACAAGAAATGGAAAGACTACAGAAAGTAAAAACAATTCTAGATGTAATTGTAATTGTATTAGGAATTGCATTGTTAGTTGTTTGGCTTATTAAGTAATACATATATAGGAGGAAACAGAAATGACAAATTTAAAGCAATTGCAAAAAGTATGTAAAGAAGTAAATGAAAAGATGGATGTAATCAGTGAAGAAGAATTGAAAGGTATCGTAAACAGATATTACAAGGATGATGTAATATCTTGCAGACAATGGGATTTCTTGATTGGTTACATTGAAAGAAAAGAAAAGATTAGTGATAGTTTCGCATTTATGTATAGCGAATAGGAGGTATCATGGCTTCAGAAGCAAAGCTTAGAGCTAACAGTAAATCGAACAAGATTAATACAAAGATGATTTGTGTTCGTTTAAGCTACAACACGGACGCAGACATTATCAAAAGATTGGATGAGGTTGATTCCAAGATGGGATATATTAAGGAATTGATACGAAAAGATATGCAGACTAAAAAAAAATAGTCTGCATTTTTTATTGGCATAGTTTTTGGCATATTTTATATTGGAAATCGCAGTATCATAGAGTACACAAAAGTACTATAGATTACCACAATGACAGAGTGGAATATACCTGTTCGATTCTGATATAATAGTGGTGTAGGAGGAATCTATATGGCTATATTTCTAAATCCTGATAATGCGAATTTTAATGAAGCGGTTCATTCAAAAATATATGTGGATAAAACGGGTTTAATTGAATATACAAATAGTGTGCTTTCAACCACAGCTAAATTCATTTGTAATTCAAGACCTAGACGTTTTGGAAAATCCATGACTGCCGATATGCTTTGTGCTTATTATTCAAAGGGATGTGAATCTAGAGAATTATTTCGGTCATATACGATTTCTTCATGTTCTACATTTGAAAAGTATCTTAATCAATATGATGTCATTCATATTGATGTACAATGGTGTAAAGATCAAGTTGAAAATATAAATGATATTGTAAATTACATTAAAGAGAGTTGTATGCATGAATTACAGAATGAGTATTCCAATATTGACTATAATGGAATTATTTCTTTGTCTGGTACACTTTCTAAAATCAATGATGAAACAGGACATCGCTTTGTGGTAATCATTGATGAGTGGGATGTATTGATTCGTGATAATGCGAATAATAAAAAATTACTAGAAGAATATATCGATTTCTTAAAAGGATTATTTAAAGGATCACAACCTTTTCGTTATATCGCATTAGCGTATTTAACAGGTATTTTACCAATCAAAAGAACGATGACACAGTCCGCATTGAATAATTTTGATGAATATACAATGTTGAATCCAGGTCCATTGGCTTCTTTTATTGGATTTACAGAGGGGGAAGTAAAAGGATTAAGTAATAAATACAATATAGATTTTGATAGAATCAAAAAATGGTATGATGGATATTACTTAAATCATCAGCATGTATATAATCCAAAAGCCGTTGTGAGTTTATTTACTTTAGGTGTGTTTCAAAGTTATTGGGCACAGACAAGTAGCTATGAATCAATTCATAGTTTGATTCAAATGAATTTTGATGGCTTAAAAGAAGCTGTTTTAGAAATGTTAAGTGGTAATGAAGTGAAGATGCAGACAACGTCTTTTCAAAATGATATGGTTTCATTTAAAAATATGGATGATGTCTTAACGGCATTGGTTCATTTAGGATATTTGGGATACAATCAAACATATAAGACGGTATTTATTCCAAATGAAGAAATTCGACAAGAATTTGTGAATTCTGTTTCAGAAGATAAATGGAATGATTTGATTCAATTTGAAAGGGAATCGGATACCATTTTAGAAGCAACTTGTCAAATGAAGACAGAAGTTGTAGCTCAACAAATGGAAAAGATTCATAATACGTATGCTTCTAATATTGCATATCATAATGAAAATAGTTTGAGCAGTGTTTTAACGATTGCGTATTTATCAACTTTGAAGTATTATTTTAAACCAATACGAGAATTGCCAACAGGAAGAGGATTTGCGGATTTTGTTTATATCCCTAAACCTGAATATAAAGATTATTATCCTGCCTTATTGGTGGAGTTAAAATGGAATCATAATGTTCAAAGTGCATTAGATCAAATCAAGGAAACGGTATATCCTCAATCGATTCGAGAATATACCGATAATTTATTATTGGTTGGAATTACTTATGATTCCAAGACAAAAGAACATCGTTGTAAAATAGAGAAGTTTTAATGTATTAAAAATAGGTGATAATTATGTTTTTTAAGAAAGAGAAAGAGAAAAAGATGAATGTTCCAGATTTATGGAATTTTATGACATCCTTAAATAAAAAGGATAAGGCTTTGTTTGAAGAACTATTAGATAATGATAATGAACCTTTGGAATATAAGGGGGATGTCAAACAGGGCGGATTATTAAAGAATAAAAAAATGATTGAGAGAAGGGTCATTGAAAAAGAAGAGAATGGAAGATTGCGTGATTATACGCAATATCGTATTCAGCCAGATGTATATGAAGTGTTAAAACCTTCTTATGATCAGTTTTATTCAATTATTGGTGATTAAGCTTGTAGAAATACAGGCTTTTTTTCTTTGTAGGTGCAAATCATAAGGCAAAAAAAGTCCTTAAAGGTGCAAATGGATAAATAAAAAAAGTCCTTGTAGGTGCAAATGAAGTTGATAAAAAAGTGCTTAAAGGTGTAAATAGGGATGAAAGTGTGCTATAATACCCATATATAAAGGAGAATATATATGTTAAGAAATGCGACGAATTTATTGACAAAATGGAATGCTCGAAAGAATCGAAAGCCATTTATTGTATGGGGCGCTCGTCAGGTGGGTAAAACATATCTTGTTAAGGATATATTTGCCGAAGAATATTATTCAAATTCTTATATATATATGTGAGTACCCATCTGATAACCCCATTC
>ERZ779890.584-NODE-584-length-39859-cov-11.878354_pt1 | contig 39859 bp, 34 predicted proteins | sample MGYA00511553_ERZ779890 | MGnify/ENA primary metagenome ERZ779890 (study PRJEB29588, sample SAMEA2152064) | human gut metagenome | biome: human gut; feature: human-associated habitat; material: faeces | place: Denmark | collected 2008/2010 ... | reverse complement strand
GCATGAATCCGTCACCGATATCTGCCTGGTTGTTAATCTCATTAAATGTCATCCAATATTTTACTTTGTCTTTGTATCGCTCAAAGCATGTTACTGCAAATTTCACGAAGAAATCAATCAGTTTTCTGTTTCTCCATCCACCGTACTCTTGTACAAGATGCAGAGGCATCTCAAAATGACTCAGTGTGATCACTGGTTCGATCCCATATTTCAGACATTCATCAAACATGTCATCATAGAATTTTAATCCGGCTTCATTCGGCTGTTCTTCATCACCATTTGGGAAGATACGTGTCCATGCAATACTTGTACGGAAACACTTGAATCCCATTTCCGCAAATAAGCGGATATCTTCTTTATAGTAATCATAAAAATCGATTGCTTCATGATTCGGATAATTCTCGCCTTTTAGTATTTCACCTGTTATTCTTCTTCTTGTATTTACATCTCCGCTGGTTACAACGTCCATAATGCTCAAGCCTTTTCCATCTCGATCATAGGCACCCTCCAGCTGATGAGCAGCAACTGCGCCGCCCCAGAGAAAATCTTTTCGAAATCCCATTGTTATTTCCTTCCTGTTGTCTTAATTGCTTTGTATAATAGTGTTGGGGGCTTTTGCCCCCAACTTTTCTGTTTCTATATTCAATTACATCTTGATGATTATTTCTCATCAATTCTCTTATACAGTGCAATGAATTCATCTGCGAGAATACGGAAACTCTCTGCACTCATAAGCTGATCTTCTGCATGCATCAGAAGCATGTATCCATTAGAAATCTCTCCGTTTGCATCCATTGTCAGAAGGTCTGCATGAGCGTTATGCCCAAGTGAAAAGGCTTCATCTCCTTGTTTAATCAGCTCTGCTGCCTCATCATATTTTCCTTCTTTCGCACAATGGATTGCATTGATAAAATGTGTTCTTGCTGTACCTACATATGTAATAATCTGAAAACATGCCAATTCAAATTTTTCGTCCATTTCTGTCTCCTGTCCTGCTTTTATTATTTTTAAATTCTGATTTTACCAGTCTTCATCCTCATCTTCTACCGGCTGATTCTTCTCCTGAACCAGATTCATCTTGTCAACCTTCTTAATGAATGGCAGATAAACAAAGAATGAAACACAAAGGATTACTAACTGAAGCAAAGCACTTTTCCATCCTGCTAAAAGGAATCCTGAGATAATCGGTGGACAAGTCCATGGGATCTGTGTTGCTCCATATAATGGGCAGATTCCTGTATACAGTGCAAAATACTGGATTAAACATGCAATCACAGGCATTCCAATAAACGGAATTGCAAGCATTGGGTTCATAACGATCGGAGTACCAAACAGAACTGGCTCATTGATTCCAAATATTGCCGGAATAATTCCCACTTTACCAAGTGCTTTCAACTGTTTTGATTTTGCAAAGAAGAACATATACATTACAAGTCCGATTGTGATACCTGCACCTGTTATATTGATAAACTGATCATAAAACTGCTGTGTTACAATATGGCCTCCGTTTGCTATTGTAAGTTCTACACCACTGTCAATAATAGCCTGGTTTGCAAGACTGTTTGCCTGTAAAAGTCCTGTCATGATTCCACCAACTACTGTTGAACCATGAACTCCGAAGAACCACAGGAATGGTCCTGTAAAGCACATCAGAACTGCTCCACCAAGGGAGTCTGTCATTTTCTGAAGTGGTGTCTGAACAACTTTGTAAATAATTTCCATACCTGTTGTGTTGAATCCAATAGAACAGATACCGTGAATTACTGCAGTCCCTGTCAGGATTACGAATGCCGGGATTAATGCTGAGAATGCATTTGTTACACCTTCCGGAACTCCGGCCGGCATTTTAATACGTATATTTTTCTTCAAAAACCAACAGTAAACAAGCGGTACGATCAATCCGACAATGATTGCTCCAATCATTCCCTGTCCTGCTGTCCATGTCTTATCAATGATTCCACCAACAACTTCTCCACTTTCTGTTGTTTTGGACGAAGGCATCAGAATCAAGAATGATGCCAATGAAATAATTGCACAGTTGAGTGGTTCCTGATTTTCCAGTTTCGCATAGCTATAGCTGATACCGATAACTGCGATCATCGCACTGATGGAGAATGTTGCACCACATGCCTGATCTAATACTGCTTTGATTCCTGTAGACTCTAATACATCGACAACTGCCTTTACCGGAAAGTTTGACAGGATCAGGAAGATTGATCCGATGATCAGAGGAGACATGGAAGTCACCATACCATTTTTTATTGACTGTATTCCCTTTGTATTAATAAACTTAAGGATCACAGGGATTACTTTTTCGTTAAATTTCTCTTTCATTTGCTACTACCCTTTACTTTAAATTGTGTATCTTTGTTTTCTCTTATTTATTTTTCGCAAGCTTATATGCAAATTTCAAAACATTCATTCCATTGCACATTCCATAATCCTGCATTGGGATCACATCTACCGGAACCCCTTTTGGATCACAGATCTCTTTTGCTCTGGCAAGCTGATATCCTACCTGTGGTCCGAGCAGTGCTACATCCGCACCTTCAATCATGCGTTCCATATCTGTAAATGGATATGCTGCGATATCAGCATCTTTTCCTTTTTCCTTTGCTGCCTCTTCCATCTTTTTTACCAGAAGACTTGTTGACATTCCTGCTGCACAAAATAATCGAATTACCATGATTGTTTCCTCCTTAATTTTTTCCCATTTGTTTTGATGTTGCTAGTATAACAGGCATTTTCCATTTTGTCAGTACTTTTTCCTGTTTCTGGTTTCCGTTCCATATAGACGGAATTTGTTACATAAAAAAAACAGGGCATTCTACTTTATTGTGTAAAATGCACTGTTTTCCTTTTCCTTTTTTGTATATTATGATACTTTTTCGTGTATTCTGTTTTTTTTGTTACTTATCTGGTTACTATTCGTACCATTACATTCTACAACCTTAATGAAATAAGTCTTCCATATCATTTTGAAACAGATCATCTGTATCGTTATGGACGCCCTCCAATTCTCTTCCAATTAATTCCAAAATAAAAACGACTGCCATTTGGGATGTCAGATCATAATTTTCGTCTTTTTTATACTCTGAAACATAATAATTTATATTGCAGTCACTCATCTTCGCCAAAGAACAGTTTGCCTTATTTGTAATAGATATCAGGCTGCTCCCTCTTCTTTTCAACTTTTCTGCCAACATCAGTGTCTGTTCCGTCTCTCCTGATACAGACAATGCGATTGTAGCTGTTCTCTCACCTTTTCCACGAAATACTGGCGTGAACGGATCATCAATAGCAAATGAAAACCAGCCTACATTATTAAAATATCTTGCCCCATACTTTCCTATAATAGAAGAATTCCCCACACCTACAAATATAATTGACGATGCCTTTGTAAGCAACTTCACAGCTTCCTGGATATTCTCAGCAAATGCCTGTGTCTGCACCCTCTCAAAGAAATCTTTAACCGCAGTAAGATCCATATTGATTTTCTTCTGTTCTTTGCTGTTGACTTCCTGTTTTAATTTCAAACGGAATTCAGAATATCCCTCGCATCCTACCTTTTTACAAAAGCGAAGGATCGTTGTTGTCGAAACATGAACCTCCTCTGCCAGTTCACGTACTTTCATATATACTACTTTCTCTTCATTGCTGATGATGTAATTATATACATCCATCTCTAACTGATTAAAAGACTTTATCATCTCATGCGTAAACATATGAATTCAGTTCCTTTCTATTTTTTCTCTCTATTCCATTCTTCTGATTATTCACTCAACAGCTGACTTGCTTCCTTCCAGCACTGCCGTCCTGCTGCCAGGATGGAACACGGCTGATCCAACGTGATCATTCCGCCCTCTGCTGTTGAGATAAACCCTCCGGCTTCCATCACGATCAGTGATGCTGCCGCATAATCCCACGGATACAGCATCAGTTCAAGATAAACTCCATTTGCGCCGGATGCCACACGGCAGATATCAAGTGCTGCAGAACCACCTGCACGAATTCCAAGGCTGTTCAGATACAGCTTCTTCGCATAGTCAAAGATTCTGTCTGTATCTTCTGTCTGATACCGTGCAGTTCCGAATGCAACCAGATTGTCTGCAAGTCCTTTATCCGAACAGTGAATCTCTTTTCCGTTCAGCTTCGCCCCTTCGCCTTTCACAGCGGAATACATTTCTCTTGTGTAAGGGTTGTAAACACATCCAAACAGCATTCTTCCAAACTTTGTTAATCCGACTGAAATGCAACTATGCTTGTAATCAAAGATAAAGTTCGTCGTTCCGTCAATCGGATCTATAATGAAGCAATATCCATCTCCAAGTTCCTGCTGCATCCCGTCTTCCTCTGCAAGAAATGTCGCTTCCGGTATGAGTTGACGCAAATTCTGGATCAGATAAAACTGAATCTCCTTGTCATGCTTTGTCACAAAGTTTGCAGTTCCTTCTTTATCAAAAACTGTCAGTTCCTCGTCCTGTGCCTGAAGCATCAGTTCCCCTGCCAGTGTTACTATCTTCATGATTTCATCGTATAACATGTTGGTTGTAGTCCTTTCCTGTTTATTCATCCAATCTTACAGATTCCATTTTTCTATACTGCTGATTCTGCTAATACTTCTTTGTCTTTCTATCTTATCATGATTTTCTACATTAATCTATATAGAACAAAGAATGTGCTCGGCACATTCTTGCGCCTGCGGCGGTCGCTTGCGACGCCTACCTTGTACGCCGCAGTGCGCATCCTAAGCGGAGCGTTTTTTTATATGTTAGGAAAGAACTTTCCTAACATATAAAAAAACATCTGCAACCGGCCAATTCAGGCTGTGCAGATGCTTTTTCGTATTTTCATCCTCTATTTCATCGCGTCTTTAATCGCTGTCAGAAGCTCATCATAAGTCTCATATGCCGGAAGTTCCGGATGATCTGCTTTGATCTGCTCTGTGCTGCGGAACAAGAATCCTGCCTTACTTGCCTGGATCATGCCAAGGTCATTGTAGGAATCTCCACTTGCGATCGTGTCGAATCCGATAGACTGCAGTGCTTTCACAGTACTCAGTTTAGACTGCTCTACGCGCATCTTGAATCCTGTGATCTCGCCGTCCTCAGCTACTTCCAGACTGTTGCAGAACAGTGTCGGCCATCCGAGTTTCTCCATCAGCGGTGTCGCAAACTGTGTAAATGTATCACTGATCAGGATTACCTGGCTAAATGTGCGGAGCTCATCTAAGAACTCTCTCGCTCCCGGAAGCGGATCGATCTTTGCGATTGTCTCCTGGATCTCTTTCAGTCCGAGACCATGCTCTTTCAGAATTCCAAGTCTCCAATTCATCAGTTTATCATAGTCAGGTTCGTCTCTTGTTGTCTTCTTGAGTTCCGGAATTCCACTCGCCTCTGCGAATGCAATCCAGATCTCCGGTACAAGTACTCCCTCTACATCAAGACATGTTATATACATCGTAATATTCCTCCATCTGTTTCATTCTCTAATCACTTTATTACTTTACTGTAATGTATTGATTTTAACATATATGCTACATATTTACTACTTATTTTTTACGACAGTGAAAAAGGAGACCAGATATCTGATCCCCTTTCCCATCTTCTATTACTCCATAATAGGTTTCAGTGCTTCTGCAAGCTTCTCTTTCTCAGCTTCTGCCTCTGCAAGATCTTTACCAAGTGTTGTGTAGTAGATCTTGATCTTCGGCTCTGTTCCGGATGGACGAACGATTACTGTCTCGTTGTTCTCCAGTTTGTAAACAAGTACGTTAGCCTTCGGAAGTCCTGTTTCTTCTGTCTTCTCGTAATCGATCACGCTGGCTACTTTGTATCCTGCGATCTCTTCCAGAGGATTCTTACGAAGATTTTCCATGATTCCTGACATCTTATCCATTCCGCTCAGTCCCGGGAATTCAAAGCTATCGATCTTGTTGAGATAACGTCCGTACTGTGCGTAGATCTCTTCCAGTCTCTGTTTCAGTGAGCTTCCGATGCTTCTGTAGTAAGCGGCCATCTCACAGATCAGCATAGATCCGATGATTGCATCTTTATCACGTACATAAGGTCCTGCAAGGTATCCGTAGCTCTCTTCAAATCCGAAGATAAAACGGTCAACTTCTCCTGCTGCCTCGAGGTTCGCAATCTGATCTCCGATCCATTTGAATCCTGTCAGTACGTTGCGAAGTTCTACTCCGTAATGCTCTGCAACTGCATCTGCAAGTGGTGTAGATACGAGAGATTTCACTGCTACCGGTTTCTCAGGCATTGTGCCTTTCTCGATACGTCCTGCTGCGATGTAGTCAAGAAGAAGAACTCCGACTTCATTTCCTGAAACGAGCTCATAGGATCCGTCCGGGCACTTCATAGCGATTCCTACACGGTCTGCATCTGGGTCTGTTGCAAGCATGAGGTCTGCGCCTGTCTCTTTCGCAAGATTCAGTCCCAGCTCAAGTGCTGCAAAGATCTCTGGGTTCGGGTAGCTGCATGTTGTGAAATATCCATTCGGGTACTCCTGCTCCGGTACGATTGTTACATCTGTGATTCCGATGTCTTTAAGTACACGTGTTACCGGTACTAATCCAGATCCATTCAGTGGGCTGTATACAAGCTTCAGTCCTGCACTCTTGCACAGACCCGGACGAACCTGACGGGACTCGATTGCCTCATACAGTGCATCCTTACAGTCATCTCCTACGAAACGGATCAGACCTTCTTCAACTCCCTGAGCGAAAGACATATACTTCGCACCTGTAAGTACATCTGTCTTCTGGATCTCTTCGTATACGATTGCTGCTGCATCATCTGTCATCTGGCATCCATCCGGTCCGTATGCCTTATATCCGTTATACTTCGCCGGGTTGTGGGATGCTGTTACCATAACACCTGCGTTACAGTTATAATAACGTGTTGCAAAGGAAAGTGCCGGTACAGGCATCAGAGCATCATAGATTCTTACTTTAATTCCGTTCGCTGCAAGAACTCCTGCTGCTGTCTTCGCAAACACATCACTCTTGAGACGGCTGTCGTAGCTGATTGCTACTGTCTGTGTACCGCCCTGTGTCTTTACCCAGTTAGCGAGTCCCTGTGTAGCCTGACGAACAACGTAGATATTCATTCTGTTTGTTCCTGCTCCAAGAACACCACGAAGTCCGGCTGTTCCAAACTTCAGCGCAACTGCGAAACGCTCCTTGATCTCATCATCATTTCCCTCGATTTTTGCTAATTCAGGCATCAGATCTGCGTCTTCCAGGTCTGCTGTCATCCAGCGCTTATACTCTTCCTGATACATCTTAATCACTCCTATCATTTACTTAAAATGTAAAATTATTGCAATTCAGCCATACAACGTAAGACCGTCAGTTTATGACCACTTCGTTGTATGGCTGAACTGTTTCTAAACTTTACAAGTCTAGTCATATTATACCATGCAGGTAGATTTACAGCAAGATTACTTGTCTATTTTAACAAGCATTTTCCATTACATAGAAATAATTCCCAATACATTTGCAATAGAGCTAAGTAAAATAATGACCAGGAAGATTGGTGCCAGATATTTCAAAAAGAACATATATAACTTCTTTCTCTTAAATGCAGATGACTGTTCGATCTCTCTTGCGATTCTTTCAAATCCAACAGTACGAACGATCAGGAAGCATGTTGCAAGTGCTGCAAGCGGCATCATCACGGAATTTGTCAGGAAATCGAAGAAATCCAGACTTGCCATTCCAAAAATCTGAATAAAACTCAGTACTCCATATCCCATAGAAGATAAGGTTCCGATTATAAGCATAACAGCAACCATAAGGATACAGCATTTCGGTCTGCTCCAGTGAAGTTCATCCTGGAATGTAGATACGCTTGTCTCCAGAAGTGAGATTGCACTTGTCACTGCTGCAAGAAGTACCAATATGAAGAACAGGATACCAGCCAGCCTTCCAACACCCATACTTGCGAATACCTTCGGAAGTGTGATGAACATCAGAGATGGTCCTGCCTGCAGGTTATCCGGATTACCACCGGAGAATGCAAACACTGCCGGAATGATCATAAGTCCTGCGAGCATTGCGATTGCTGTATCGAAAATCTCAACCTGTGTTGTACTCTTCTCAAGATCAACGTCTTTACCAATATAAGATCCGTATGTATACAGAATTCCCATCGCGATTGACAGGGAGTAGAACATCTGTCCCATTGCCGCAACAACCGTCATTGCTGAGAAGTGCTTTGGATTCGGAATCAGGAAATACTTCACACCTTCAATTGCTCCCGGTCTTGTTACAGAATAAATTGCTACGATAACCGCAAGGATAACAAGGATTGGCATCATAATCTTAGATACTCGCTCTACACCATTCTCAACTCCTGCCAGGATAACGCAGAATACAAGAATAGAAAACACGATGAACCATGCTTCTACCTGAAAAGAATCTGAAATAAATTCTGTAAAATATCCGTCCTGTGCAACAGTCTGCACATTTCCTTTCAAATACTCTGCAAGGTACTTGATAACCCAGCCACCGATCGAACTATAATACGGCACGATCAGCATAGGGATTATTGCATTGAGCCATCCGCCGATCTTAAATGATTTTGTCTTACCAAATGTCTGAAAAGCTCCAACCGGACTTTTTCTTGTCATTCTTCCAAGTGCTGTCTCTGACATGATCAGAACATATCCAAAAGATACGGTCAGAACCAGATAAACGAGAAGGAAGATTCCCCCTCCATATTTCGCAGCCAGATACGGGAATCTCCAGATATTTCCCAGGCCGACTGCTGAGCCTGCAACAGCAAGCACATATCCAATTTTACCCGAGAAGCTTGCTCTCTTTGCTGATTGTCCATTGTTACTCATAAATTGCCTCCCATCACATAACAGTCTGTACTGCTATTTTCCCATCTTTTTTATAGCCTATACTGTTCTATTCTACCATTCACAATCATGAATAGCAACAAAAAAGAGCGTTGACAGCGCTTTTTAAACACATTTAAAATGCTATCTCGGCTCATTTTTATACGTTTTTATAATTTCCCTTCTATTTCTGCTCTTTCAAGCAATCTCTCAATCCCTATATTCCATGTTCCGATCTTCACTCCGGCATTGATCACACGCTTACATTTCCCTATTGTCTCAAATGCTTTCTGAAGCGTTTCTTCCCGAATCTCCTCAAACGGTTCTTCCGTGATCACTTCTGCTGCCAGTAATCTTGCCAGCCGGTAATCCATATCATTTTCATATAAAATACCTGCCGCAAACGGGATGTGCTCCTTCTGAAGTCTTCGATAAACCGGGATTCCAGTTCCGCCGGAAGAGATCACGAACACTTCCGGCTCACCCTCCGGCGCGGGAAGTTCAATACTTCCAAAAAGCGGGTCAAAATATCCATTATTGATTCCATACAATTCGCGAATGATTTCTTCTGTAAATACTTCTTCCGGGCTTCCGTAATGTGAAATCGTCTCGCCTTTGACACAGATGATCTTATCTGAAATCTTCTGTGCCAGATCGATTTCATGAAGAGACATAATCACCGTAATCTTCTTCTGCCTTGCCATCCGCTCAAGGATAGACAACAGCTCCAACTTATATTTTACATCTAAGAATGAAGTCGGCTCATCTAAAACGATCACATCCGGGTCCTGACAGATTGCTCTCGCCAGCAGAACGCGCTGCTTCTGTCCGTCACTAATCGCATTAAAATCACGGTTGCCGAGCTCCTGCGCATGCACCGCCTGCATCGCCTCTTCCACCAGACATTCATCTTCCTGCGTCAGAATCCCGAGTCGTCCTGTGTAAGGATAACGTCCGGTCGCCACAATATCATGACAAGTCATCAACTCTGTCTTGATCCGATCCGTCAACACGACCGCCATCTTAGACGCAAGCTCTTTGTACGGCAGTTTCAGGAGAGAAGTATCGTCAAAAAATACATTTCCTCCAACGACTTTCAGCTGTCTTGTAATACTTTTTAAAATCGTTGACTTTCCCGAACCATTCGGCCCGATCAAAGTCACGATCTCCCCCTTGTTGATCCCGATATTAATATCACGGATCAGGGAGTTTCCATTATAACCTACCGACAGGTCTTTCATTTGAAAATAATAATCTGCCATCTTATTTTCTTCCTCCCTTCGGTATCATCATATAGATAACGATCGGTGCACCCAGAATAGAAGTCACCGTACTGATATTCAATTCCACCGGTGCCAGTGCCATTCGTGCGATCAAATCACAGATCATACAGAACACAGCTCCCATAAAGAACGTTCCCGGTATGACCACGATCGGTTTTGACGTTCCAAATGCCTTCCTTGCAAGAAACGGAACTGCGATTCCCACGAAGGAAATCGGTCCCGCAAATGCTGTCACACACGCTGACAGAATACTGGAAAGCAAGATCAAAATCACGCGAAACGTCTTGATGTTGACTCCCATACTCTGCGCATATGCTTCTCCCAATTGATATGCACTGATTGGTTTGGACAGGAAAAATGTAAACAGCACCGCAAGTCCGACAACCACTGCTGCCACACGAATATTGCTCCAGCTCATTCCGGAAAAACTTCCCTGTGACCATCCGTGCAGATTCACAATATCAGAATCATCCGCAAATGTCACAACAAAATCCGTGATAGCCGAACAGATATATCCAATCATGATCCCCCCGACAAGAAGAGACGCCATATGCTGCACTTTTTTCGACATCAGAAGGATAAATCCCGTCGAGATCAGCGACCCGATAAATGCTGCAAGAATCAGTGTATACGAAGAAAATCTTCCGATATATTTCAAATACACGATCATTGTAAGTGCCACGACCATTTTCGCTCCGGAAGAAATTCCGAGAACGAAAGGTCCGGCAATAGGATTAGAAAAAAATGTCTGCAGCAAAAAGCCTGAAAGAGACAATGCACCACCAAGCAGCGCTGCCATCAGAATTCTCGGAAGACGGATCTTCCATATAATATTGTACTCTGTCGCCGCTCCTTCTTTCAGAAAGAGAATGCGCAGAATCTTAGGCACCGGAATATGAACATTTCCGGTATTGATATTTAGCACTGTCACAACACAAAATACTGCTGCAAGAATCAGAAATACCGCTGTGTATCTTGTACGCCGTCTGAAATTTTCCTGATGAAAACTTGTCTGCTCCATTCTTCTACTCCATCTTTTCAAGAAATGTCATCTGAGATGCATCACCGTCTGTCAGCATCAGATGCATATCTTTGATCAGCTCTCCGACCGTATCTGTTGCCTGATATAAGTTCTTTCCGGTATACCAGACATTTCCGTCTTTCACCGCCTTGAATTCAGAGAACAATTCATTCTTTGCTTCCAACTCACTGATACTATTTACCTGTCCGTCGATCGTCCCGTTGTAGATCAGATAATCTGCATCTACAGCAGTCGCATAGAATTCCTCCATCGTCAGTTTAACAGATGGTGCGTTACTGTCCGGATTCTTCAGATCTTTGAACGCATATCTTCCACCTGCGATTTCAATCATTGACGGAATATAATCGTCAGATTTTCTCACAACGATTGAACCATCTGTACTCACATAGAAATAAGCAACCGTCTTTTCCGTGTTCTCGAATCCTTTCAGTTCCTCGATCACATGAGCCTGCTGGTCAAAAAATGTATCCGCTTCTTCCTCTTTATTCAGAAGCGCCCCATAAAGCTTGATCCACTCGGTTCTTCCAAGCGGATGTGACTCATAACTGGAGTAGTCTACAAATACCGGAATCCCAAGATCTTCGATCATTTCCTGTACCTTCGGTGTATGAAGGATCATCGTTGATTCGATTGCCAGATCACAGTCTCCGTCAACGAGAGTCTCATAATCCGGTTCGCTGTATTTTCCCGCAAATGTCATCGCTCCGGATTCCATTGCTTCCTTTGCACTCTCTACATACCAGCCGGAAGCCTCAAGCCCGGAGAATTTCACCTTGTCAATTCCGCCGATTGCATCAAACAGAGACATGGATGCTGTCGCCGCCATATAAATATTCTCTGTCGGCTGCCGGATCACAACAATATCATCCGCCAGATTTTCCGGTTCTTCTTCACCTTCCGGAACGATCAGATATTGCTTATCTTCATGGACATCGATCAACTTATATCCATCCTTATAATAGTATACATCGAATTCTGTCGCGTAAGTCAGATCCATTGTAGATTCATAAGTAAGTCCTTCAATCTCCGGTGCTTTTTTTGTCTTGTCGGCTGCATCTTTGGTCTTATCCTTTGTTACATCTGTACCTGCTGAATTATTACCGCTGTTTCCACCGGAGGCTGCGGTAGAACCGCAGCCTCCGAGCAGAAGTGCAGCTGAAAGCATTAACGCTGTGATTCTGCATCTTCTTATCTTCATTCTATTTTTCTCTCCTATTTCTCTGCCGCTGCTACTGCCGCATCAAACTTCTCGTTCGTCAGCTCTTCACATCCGTAGAGAACACCGTAAACCTTGATCCACTCCTGCTTTCCAAGTTCTGTCTTTTCCTCGGAAGAACGATCAACGAGTACCGGAATTCCAAGCATTGCAAGCTTTTCTGTCAGCTCTTCGAACTGTTCCGTCTTCTCTTCTACTGTCAGAGTCTCTTTTGTATCTTTACTGTCTTTATCTGCTATTTTGTCAGTATCTTTCGCTGCATTTTCCTCAGAATCTTCTCTTGGAAGAATATCTCCTGTAAACAAAGCAAGATTCACTTCACTCTTCACAAGGTTCTTCAACTTCAGCTTGTCCGCTGTTCCTGCATATGCAACTTCAGCATTCTTTTCTCCGTCTTTTGCTTTCATCTTATCAGCAATCTCGGATACTGTACAGTCTTTGCTCTTCATTCCAACTGCCGCAATATTATCAAGAAGATCGAGATCTTTCATCGTATTCAGAATCTCATCAGACTCTGCATAAGTATGATCCACAGGTTTCTTCACAATGATCATATCCTGCTCAAGACCAACCGGAACTTCCACATCCTCCGGAACGATCAGATATTTCACAACATTTCCCTTGTAAAGCTCTGCTGCCAGTTCCTGTTCGCTTGTGCCGTTGTTATCCGAAGCTGCGGATTCCTCGACAGAAGCATCTACTTTGCTTTCTGCATCTGAGTTCTTAGAATCTTCTGATCTATTGATCGTAACAGAAGCTACTTTCTTCTTGGAAGACTTCTCTTTATCTTCTGCAGACTTCTCATTTTCAGACTTTGTTTCCTCTGCTTTTTCAGGATCTCTTGCTGTGTCCTTCGTCATATCGATTTCAAGAAGTACAATCCCCTGATCATAATGATAAATCTTGAAATATTCTGCATAGTCAAGCTTTGTCTCTGACTGATATTCCAAACCTATGATTTCAGGTGCTTTTTCATCCAGCTTCTGGTTACTGCTTGTTGAAACATCTGTTCCGTTTGCAGATGTTCCTCCATTCGCCGCTGCAAGATAAATGAAAATCGTATATTCTATCTCATGTGCGACAGACATTTTATCTGTCATTCCAATAATCTTATTATTCTGATTCAATGCAACCGGGATAACAACTGTCGCTGATCCGCCGCCCTTTGTTGTGTAATACTTATTTCCGTTCGCTTTCACATACTGATAATGATTACTGCTGAACACGAGTGTTGCATAAGCCTGTCCATTCTGGATCGTCACTTTATTACAAGTAATCTGAACCTTACCTGTTCCACCGGACCAGGTAAAACGATCCGGAGTGTATACACCGTCTTTCAGTGTTGTTCCACTGTCTACATGAGAAGTAGAACCACTTGTATCGGATTCGTATTTTGATACATTATCTGCTTTTCCATCATTTCCATCTGTTTTTCCTGAATTAGTTCCAGATACAGAACCGCCTGGGAAAGCAGAATTGTTTGTTCCTGTATTACCTGTATTGCTAGAACCACCAGTAGTTCCGGAATTTCCTGTGTTTCCGTTGTTTCCGGAATCACCTTTATTCTCAGAATCTGTAGAATTAAGATCGGCAATCTTCTTCATTGTCTCTGACTGGAAAGTCAGCGTTCTGTCATACCAGATTCCTTTTTTAATGGAATAGGCTGCTACTGCGATTTCCTTATCCAACGCTTCTACCGGAACAGTATAAGTATATTTTCCTTCTTCATTCACCTGATATGGAATCCAGGATGACTGATCTGCGCTTGCAGCCTCTTCCTTTGTTCCCATATACAGATAGCCGTAACCGGTTCCGCTTAATGTAAGCACAGCACTCATTTTTCCGTCTTTTGCTGTCAGAATACAATCCACTACTTTAAACATGGAAGAACTGGAAGTTACGTCCATACTGTAGATTCCGTTTGCTACTGTTGCTTCCGGTGTCGGAGTTGGAGTTGGTGCTGGATCCGGTGTTGAGGTTTCTCCCGGATTCGGAATGTACATCCATAAGTACTGTTTGTCATACCAGGTCTGATCTTTTGACTTTCTCAAAGATACCGGAATTGTCTGACCTGCTTTTTCTTTCGGTACATTGAAATGAAATGTCCATGCACCTTCTTCATCCTGTGTTCTTTCTATAACAGATGCCTTCAACAAATCATCTTTTGAACCAAGATATAGCGCATCAAATCCTGTGTTGTTTGTCTTGATCGTGATATCAAGTTCGCCATCCTTTTCAACAACTGTTGATTCACTGACCTTGAACATCTTGAACTCTTCAGCGTCTTCTTTTACTACTTTCACAGATTCTCCTGTTACAGAAGGAGCCTCCTGCAGTGGCGGAAGTTCCGGTTCCGGAGTATTCGTAGAATCGTTAGAATCCGTAGAAGGTTCTGACTTGCCTGTCTCATCTTTTATCTGTGTATCCTTATTATCAGCTTTTTCGTCCGCAACCTGATCTGAGACAGTTGTGCCTGGATTTTTCCCGGTGGTTTCTGTATCTTTCTCTTCTGAGTTATTTTCTAAGTTGTTTTCTGAATTATTTTCTGAGTTATTCTCTAAATTTGGTTTTGTTTCTGCTTCGATTGAATTCTGATTATCTGATTTATCCGAAGAATTATCAACTTTATCAGATTCCTTTTTCTGATCTTCTTTTGTTAAATCGTCATTTCCTTTATCTTCTTTAACATTTCCTCTATCTTCTTTAACATTTCCTGCGTCTTCTGTCTGACTCTCATCTTGTTTCTTATCTAGATCAGCTTCTTCCACCTCAACAGTTTCCTGTAAATTTGTCTCATACTGCTGCTCATTTTCTGCCGCATATGTTCTTGTATAAGACAATGGTGAAATCACCATAGAACCTGTCAGCATAAGCGCAAGCCATCTGCTCTTATTTTTCATTTCTTTTTTGTCTCCTCTTAAGTTGTGAATTATAAAATACGGAAAATGGATAGAATTATCTTGAATCAAATGAATGATTGCTGGTCACACGTAATGCGAACAGTAAGAATGGTTCTTTCGGTACAATCAATTACTCGTGATCTGGAATTCGTATATTCCCCGCACCAACGGCCGGCAGGTTTCCTGACTTACAGATCTTCTATACAGAACACCTTCCCGGTCTCCCAGTGGATGTATGGACTCTCCACACTTGTCTGTATAGGAGCGATCTTCTGAAATCTAATTTCTAAGAAGACCGCATCTCTGCTCACAGTGACGAGTTCGTACAGGTCTTGCACCTGTTTCCCTTTTACCTGTTTCGATCAGGATATGGAAATATATTCTCTGATCAAACAGCACCGAACGCTATTATTTCTGACTAACTATAACATTTCATTATATTGAAGTCAACTATTCCGCCTTCACGGCCCAGCGCATCTTCGTAGATCTTGCCCTTCCGTTCTGTGCACATTCCTGTGCTGACGGACGTACAACATCCCTTGCATATTCGGAATAGATTCCTTCTTTGTATCCTGCTTTAAGTGCTTTTTTTACAAGCTTGTCCTCTCCGGAATGGAATGTAAGAATTGCTACTCTTCCACCTGGTTTCAATGCTCCCGGAAGTTTTTCCATAAATTCATACAGTACTTCGAATTCATTATTCACATCTATGCGAAGTGCCTGGAATGTTCTCTGGCAAGTCTTTTTGATAATGTCCTTCTTTTCTTTATTATTTGGAAGGAAATCTAAAGTCTTCTCGATGACATTTCTAAGCTTTGTTGTTGTATCGATACGATTGCCTCTGCGAATCTCATCCGTGATCGCTTTCGCCAGCTCTTCGCAGTATGGCTCATCTGAATTCTCGTAAAGCATTCCGGCAAGCTCTTCCTCGGAAATGTTGTCGAGTCGTTCTGCTGCGCTGATACCTTTCTCCTGGTTCAGTCGCAGATCCAGCGGTCCGTCAACTTTGAAGGAAAATCCTCTCTTCGGATTGTCGATCTGCATAGAGGAAACTCCAAGATCCGCAAGGATAAAATCAAATCCTCCAACTTCTTTTGCAATCTCATCGATCGTGCAGAAATTCTGCAGACGGATACTTAAAATGTCTTCTCCGAATCCCTGATCTGCCAGACGTTTTCTTGTCTTCGCAGACTCTTCCGGGTCAACATCTGTTGCATAGATGTGCCCCTCACCTTTCAGACATTCCAGCATGGCTTTCGTATGTCCACCATATCCGAGTGTCGCGTCGAATCCTGTCTCACCCGGCTGGATTTTCAGAAAATCAAGGATCTCATTTACCATGATGGAAATGTGCATTCCGGCAGGAGTATTTCCCTTCTGGATTACATGCGCGATTGTATCCTTGTATTTCTCCGGCTGTAACTCTTTATATTTCTCCTCGAATTTCTTCGGGTATTTTCCTTTATATCTCACACGACGCTTGTGCGGTGTCTGTGATTCCTGTGTGTTCTGATTATTCTGTTCGCTCATTTCGCTCTCCTGTTCTTATCTTTACAACGTATGTACAGTATATCATGAAAGTTATTCACAATATACCATGATCTTTAAAATGTTTTCCACATAAGTCTTCATATTTTTCACCTATTCACATTTCTTTACCGGAACCTGCATGGATTCGCTATTTTATCCGGCTGCATATCTTACTGCCACGTTCATCACTCCGGCAAGCATCATCACAACCACCGGATTCAGTTTTGTCTTACGAAGCAGTAACAGACAGATTCCAAAGATCACCACCATAGACCATTTTGTCGCCGCAACCTGCACAATTCCATCTGTCCAGAATGCAGTGTACAGAATTGCGATTCCTGCGGATGCGATCAGTGCAACAACTGCCGGTCTTAGGGATTCCAGCACGCTCTGGAACATTTTCATTTTCTTATATCTTAAATAAAACCATGCGATCAAAGTTACGATAATACAAGACGGCAGAATGCACCCACAGGTCGCCGCAACAGATCCCGGAACTCCCGCAATCTTGCTGCCGACAAATGTTGCCGCATTGATTGCAATCGGCCCAGGTGTCATCTGGGAAATCGTGATCAAATCTGTGAATTCTGTCATCGTAAGCCAATCGTGCTGCGACACTACCTGTTCTTGGATCAGAGGCATCGCCGCATAACCGCCGCCAAAGCTGAACAGTCCAATCTGAAGAAAGCTTAAAAACAATTTCAAATAAATCATTTCTCTTCACTTCCTTTCTTCGTGATCTTTTTCTCAATTAATGCGCGGAGTACTCCGACAATTCCACAGATCAGAATCACATAGACTACATTTACCTCAAATATGCAGGAAGCTATAAATGCCCCGACCATAAGTACGTATGACAAAGCATCTTTCTTCTTCACGATTCCGGCACCCATGTCATATGTCACAGATGCGATCACGGCGCCCACTCCGGCCTGCATTCCTTCGAGCATTAAGCTGATGATCTGGTTACTTCGAAATGCCTGATAACCGGCAGAAAGTATCGATATAATAAGAAATGGTGGGATTACTGTCCCGGCAATTGCTGTCAGAATCCCCGCAATTCCAGCCAGTTTATATCCGATCACGATTGCTCCGTTCACTGCGATTGCTCCCGGTGCCGACTGCGCGATCGCCACAAGATCCAGCATCTCCTCTTCTTCGATCCAATGATATTCATCTACGAACTTTTTCTTCATCAGGCTGACGATCACATAACCTCCGCCAAATGTGAACGCACTTAAGTAAAAGGTTGACCAGAAAATCTTCCACAATTTTTTATCTTGTTTTTTTCCTTGTGTTTTTTCTTGTTGTTCTTCCATATATGTTGTCCTCGTATATTATGATTATGCGAATTGCGTAGCACTAGAACTCCCGACACACTATATGCTATTGGCAGGCAAAATTCCCTAACTATGATATTCTTTCTCTTGTAGTCTATCGCAATCAAAATGATTATGCAATCGCCTTGAATTTTTTACATTATATTTTCCTTTTTGAAACCTTAATTTTATCTGAATTTTCCCTATTTAGAAAATGATTATGATACAATGAGAACAGTAATATTTATCATAAAGGAGATTGAACTTGAAAAACCCATTTTTTCGATTCTCTTGTGCCGTTCTCCTGTGTTGCTGCCTGACCGGATGCGGTAGCATACAGCACAAATCCAGTACGGACACGGCGCAGGGTACTAAGGCACCATCCAAGACAGCGGATGATTTTTCTATCTCATCAGATTCTGAAAATGAAACTGTAGATGAAACTTCTTCTGCTGATGCCGCCACCCCATCTGCTTCTGAATCTGAATCCGTAACTCAGCAGGAACTGCTGACCGGCGCAGCGGCTCTTTACAGCAATGGACAGGAGATCAGCTTTGACCCTTCCTGGCAATACGCAGACTTTTCTGCAATCAATTCCGGAACAGCTACTATTTATCTTGCAGATTCTGACCGCAAGGATATCGTCGTTGGCGTGAATGCCGGACATGGAACTTCCGGTGGTGCTTCTGTAAAGACACAGTGTCACCCGGATGGTTCTCCAAAGACAACCGGCGGAAGCACTGCTCAGGGTGCAACTTATGCGACTGCAGTTTCCGGGGGAATGACATTTAACGATGGAACTGCTGAAAGCACTGTTACACTTCAGATGGCTCAGATTCTGAAAGATAAGCTGCTTGCTCAAGGATATGATGTCCTTATGGTGAGAAACAGCGACGATGTCCAGCTTGATAACGTTGCCCGCACCGTACTCTGTAACAATGTAGCTGACTGTCACATCTCACTCCACTGGGATGGAGATGGATTGGGATATGACAAAGGCTGTTTCTACATTTCTGTGCCGGATGGCCTGAAAAGTATGGAACCTGTCGCTTCCCACTGGCAGGAACATGATGCACTTGGGGTCTCTCTTGTAGAAGGACTTCGTACAGAAGGAATGACCATTTACCAAAATGGTTCTATGAATATTGATCTGACACAGACTTCTTATAGTACAATTCCGTCTGTTGATATGGAACTTGGAAATGCAAGCTCTGACCACAGTGATTCCACACTAAATAGTCTGGCTGATGGTCTGGTTCTTGGACTCAATGCTTATTTTGGAAATTAGAGTTCTTATTGAGTTATTTATTTTATTTTTTAAGGAGGTTATTATGGAGCCACTCATTCGTGTTAAAAATATGTACAAGATCTACAATCCTGGAGAAAATGAAGTCCGCGCGCTGGATGATGTTTCTCTTGAGATCAACCAGGGAGAATTTATTGCCATTGTCGGACATTCCGGCTCTGGTAAATCTACATTTATGAATATGCTCGGCTGTCTCGACACACCTGATTCCGGGGAATATTTTCTGGACGGAAAAGATGTTGCCAATCTCTCAGACAATGAACTGTCTGATATCCGCAATCACAAGATCGGCTTCATCTTTCAGGGATTTAATCTGATTCCAAACCTGGATGCACTTGGAAATGTAGAACTTCCACTGATCTATCGCGGACTTGGAAAGCAACAAAGAAAAGAGATTGCCGGGGAAGCTCTATCGAAAGTTGGACTGGAAAATCGTATGGATCACAGACCGAACCAACTTTCCGGTGGACAGCAGCAGCGTGTCGCTGTAGCCAGAGCAATTGCCGCACAGCCGCCGATCATCCTTGCCGATGAGCCGACCGGTAACCTGGACAGTAAGTCGACTATCGAGATCATGAATATTCTGAAAGATCTTCATGAGTCTGGAAGAACAGTTATTATCATTACACATGATGATGAAATTGCTAATCAGGTTGATCGTGTTGTCCGCATTATGGATGGAAAGATTGTAAGTGATAGTGTAAATCCGTAGCAATTTAAATCTTTACCTGCAATTACAGAGAGAGGGCAGTACTTCACGATTTCTCAATCGTTGAAGCACTGCCCTCTCTTTATGTTTCTTATTAGATATTTCTTAGTAGAATTTCTAATTACTTCTATTCACTTTTTATTCTACTGATACAAGCTCAATCTTGAAGTTCAGTTCTTTTCCTGCCATCTCATGGTTTGCATCGAAAGTGATTGTTGTCTCTTCCTTAGCTGTTACCTTTACCGGAAATGGCTGTCCATACTGATTGGACAGGTAAACCTGCTGTCCCACTTCAAGGTCTTCAGATCCCGGGAGTTCTGCAATCTCTACTGTGAAGATAGCTTCCGGATTCGGCATTCCATAAGCTTCTTCCGGCATCAGATGGATGTCCACTACCTGACCAACTTCCATATCAGCTACTGCTGCGTCAAATCCTTTGATCATCTGTCCTGCACCACATACGAACTCAAGCGGCTCTCCACGATCATAAGAAGAATCAAACTGAGTTCCGTCATTGAATGTTCCTTTGTAATGTGTACGGCATTTCTTTCCAACATTCTTTCCTTCCATTGTAGTGTGTGATCCGCATCCGCCACCGCAGCTGCTTCCACAAGAATGTCCCTCTTCATGATCTCCACAGGAATGTCCTTCCTCATGGTGATGATGATCACATGTAGCTCCTCTGGATACAAGCTCACCTTTCAGGTATGCCTCTACTGCCTGATCTGCGTCTCCCTGAGCACCTGAACATAATTCAACGCCGGCCTCTGCAAGTGCAGTCTGTGCACCTCCGCCGATTCCTCCACAGATCAGAACATCTACATTCTGTCCTGCAAGCAGTCCTGCCAGTGCTCCGTGTCCTTCCCCATTAGAACCGATCACTTCACTGGAAACCACCTTATTATCTTCTACTTCGTACACTTTGAAAGTCTCTGTCTTTCCAAAATGCTGGAAAATATTTCCGTTGTCATAAGTTACTGCAATTTTCATTGTAAAATCCTCCGTTTCAAAATTCCCTGTCAGACTAGTATAATCCATTACGCAGGTAAAAGCAACCTTTGTGTAAATGCGACGTTGCGCTTTGTAGCAGTTACTGTTCACACAGTGTGCGACCAGCAACGCAAACAGTATCATTGACACAATCTCCTCAAGACACTATACTTGTTATAAAACTTACTCCAAACCATCAGAAAGTGAACGCAACCATGGAATACGAACACATTACCCATTCCTTTAAACCAATATATAATGAAGACTCCGAGATTCTGATTCTTGGAACTCTTCCTTCTGTAAAATCACGGGAAAATAATTTCTACTACGGACATAAACAAAATCGATTCTGGAAATTGTTGGCGAAACTTTGTGAGGAGGAAACTCCGCAGACAGTTGAAGAGAAAACGGCCATGTTGCTCCGCCACCATATCGCCATCTGGGATGTTATTCAAAGCTGTGACATCAAAGGCTCCAGTGACAGCAGTATCAAGAATGTGACACCAACTGATTTGAAACAAATCTTAGATCATTGTCAGATTCGACAAATCTATGCAAATGGAAATAAAGCCGGAGCTCTTTATAAGAAATATCAGCAGCCGCTGACCGAAAGAGACATCCTTGTGCTTCCTTCCACCAGCCCGGCCAATGCCGCCTGGTCACTGGATCGTTTGTACGAAAAATGGAGTGAGATACTGAGGTGAATTATATTGCCTCAGTTCTCACTCCATTTTTATTCGAATAAATTACTATTTCAAACAACTTAGATTATTCGCTAACCTGCGCTCTTCTCTGCTCAAACACTGCTGCCAGTCTCGGCAGAATCTTATTGCATGCCATCGTGTATGCCGCGCCAAATACATTTGCCCCAATACGAAGCGCTACCGCATACGGCATCCCAAACAAGCCGGACGCGATCGATAATGCTCCAAATGTATTAAATGCTGTCTGCCATGCATACCCTGCAGAATATCCGACTCCGATTCCTCCGATCATTCCGATGTATGGATACATTGACTCCGGAAGCACCAAATACAGGATAACAAATAACAGACATCCTACTATATTAAATGCAGCTCTCTTTCCTGCTCGTTCTTTACAGTCATCCGGAAATGGAAGACAAACAGACATGCTTGCGATCCCCGCCCACATTGCTCTCGGAAGTCCAAGCAATGACATGAATAACATTGCACTGGAAACAACAAATGAAAGACGAATGTACCATCTGTTTCTTGCAGAGCTGATATTGAACTCGCGGAACAAATCAAGAAATGATCTTCTATACGGTCTGTTCTTCTGATTCTTATAGAAGATTGCCATACACAATACCATTCCAACCAAAAGGCCAGCCACGCGATACAAGTACTCCTGTCCGGTCACATCATATCCCTGGAGAAGAAGATATCCAAGAACAAATGTAGAATGATTGTACATGATCACATTGTGACATCCCAAAATCATAAGAAGCAAAATACATACTATATTAATAAAGAATGCCGGAACCGGTGACACCATATTCGAAAGCTTCGGTCCTGCAATCAATATTCCAAAGATTCCGACGATGGAGGCCAATCCGTGCGTTGTACGAATTCCAAAATCTGCCTGTCGAAGAACAAGCACCGCAAGAAGCACTGTAACGCCTACTACACTGTTGTTATTCCCTGTGAAATGACTGTATAAAGAAACTACCGCCACACAAAATGCCATTACAAGATAGACTTTAAAATTATAAATAAGAATGTGGCGATACCTTTCCTTCTTGTCTTCTGTCGCTTTGATCAGCTGTTTAGATGCAACTGAACTGAGCTGTAACTCCTGATAAAATGTCATATATCTCTTCCTCCCACTGTTATTTTTCTTTAAAATATCAACGAGAAACTATAATACAAATCCATCTCGGAGTCAATAAAAACTTTATTAAAGTTTTCTGATAAATCTGAATTATTCAAACAATATATAGAATTTAATTTTTAGACTTTACAAAACGCAGGCTCTATGATAAGATAGTTTGTGTCGAGCGGAAGTGGCGGAATGGCAGACGCGCTAGATTCAGGTTCTAGTGGGAGTTTTATCCTGTGGGAGTTCAAGTCTCCTCTTCCGCATTGATAGAATGTGAGAGAAATCCTTAGTTCAAGGATTTCTCTTATTTTTTTGTTATCATATGTTTAGGCTTTATGCCTGGGTGCTACTTCACACTGACATGAATGGCGGTTTGCTTTGCGCGGAGAGTATTTAATAGCTCCGATTACATAGATTGTCTCTTTTGAGAAATCTTGAAAAAGAGAATTAGCCTATGCTGACCATTACTGACCTGATTGCAGTGATCTCATTGTGTGCGACTTTTTATAGTCTTGGTTACGTGCGTGGAAAGCATGATTCCAAGACGCAAAAATAACCGCCCATCGTCCTTGCAAAACATGAGCAGTTATTTTTAATCAAACATTTTTTCATCAGGCGAACCGTCATCAGTAGCACCTTTCTATTTATTAGAATAGCATTTCTTTTTTCTTATGTCAAATAATTCTTCTCCTTTTGTACATTCTGTGTCTTTAATACGTGACTTATATTGCGGATATTCAGTAATAAACCGCTTAATTACATTGGCATCATTCCAGTAATGCATTGGAAAAATGACATTGCAATCTACATTTTTAAGGAAATACAGGATTCCGTCGGCATAGTGATCTTCCTGCCTCGGATCTAAAGGAACAAATGCAGCATCAAAATGCATACCCTTAATTTTCCTGATTTCTGCACGATATGCTGAAGTAAGTCTCTGGTTGTCAGCTTTCGGTTCACCATCCCAATACCAGTCATTTAAGTCGCCGGCATGATAAATGGTACCTTCCTTTGTTTTGACAATAAATGCTACACCACTATCGTTAGACAGCAATGTATCAACTTTGGTATCATTATCCAGATTATAAGTCTGATCATGATAAACATATGTAATCTTCATATCTGTCAAATGATTTCTTTTTCGTATATCATTCGCCAGGACTGCCTGATAAGTCATCCCCATATCATCAAGAATCTCAAAAATTTGAGGGTTAAAATGATCCTTATGGAAGTGACTACAAAAAACGATTACTTCTTTTTCCTTATCAAGGTGCGGTAATTCACCCTTATAATAATCAAAAATATAGTAGCAATCTTTGGTTTCAAGTAAAAATCCACTGTGGTTAATGTAAGTAATTTTCATAATATCTCCTGTATAAATTAATATTGGAAACTTCATAAGAAAATTCTGATTTCTATGTTGTTTAAATTCCTAATAAAGAATCAATCTATGATTGATTTATAATAATTCCCAAAATCGGCCAGTGCATCTATAATTGGCAGCATTTCTTTTCCAAGTTCCGTTAATCCATATTCTACTTTTGGCGGCATCTCCTGATAATCGTGCCGATAAGCAAGCCCGTCATCAATCATTTGCCTGAGACTATCTGTCAGTACCTTCTGTGAAATGCCTTCAATATCTCTCTGCAGTTCATTAAAACGCCAGGGACGTTCTTTTAAATTACGTATGATCAAAAGTTTCCATTTTCCACCTATAAGGGACACGGCCGTTGCTACCGGACAAACAGGAAGTTCATCTTTTGTCTTCATTTCACATTCACCTCCAATTTTATAATAACACATACATTTTAGAGTGTATAGTTATAAAAAGGTACGTACTTGTTTTTGCATGTGTAAAACGTTAAAGTATAGATGAGCAATCGAAAATTGCAAATAATCAAGTGTTGTAAACACAGACAGACTCACAATCTCCCCATTAACGGAGATTATGAGCCTGAATTTTTATGAATTTCTCACTTCTTCATATTTCCATTTTGTACTTTTGAGATACTCTGTCATCCCAACGCCACATCTAGAACCATCATCAAACTGAACCCAACCGCAAAGAAAACTGTACCGATATTAGAGTGCTCCCCTTGCGACATTTCCGGAATCAGTTCTTCAACCACAACATAAAGCATTGCTCCTGCTGCAAAGCTCAGTAAATATGGTAATGCCGGGATTATCAGCTGCGCAGCAATGATTGTAAGTACTGCTCCAACTGGTTCAACCACACCTGAAAGCACACCTCCTAGAAATGCCTTCCCCTTACTTTCTCCTTCTGCTCTAAGCGGCAGAGATATAATTGCTCCTTCTGGGAAATTCTGAATTGCAATTCCAAGTGATAAAGCAAGCGCACTCGCTGCTGTAATCTTTGTATTTCCTGCAAGAAGACCTGCATACATTACACCAACTGCCATCCCCTCAGGAATATTATGCAGTGTAACCGCCAGTACCATCATCGTTGTATGCCCAAGCTTGCTTTTAGGTCCTTCTGACTGTTCACTTCCTACATGAAGGTGTGGAATCAAATGATCCAGCGCAAGCAAAAACAACACACCGATCCAAAAACCGACTACTGCCGGGAAAAAGGATAAAGCCCTCATATTTTCAGATTGTTCAATTGCCGGAATCAAAAGACTCCAGATCGATGCTGCAACCATTACCCCTGCAGCAAATCCTGCAAGTGCACGCTGCACCTGTTTTCTAAGTGTTTTTTTCATAAAAAGTACACATGCTGCACCGAGCGTTGTTCCAATGAACGGAATCAGTATCCCAAGAAAAATTTCCATTTACGCATCTCCTTTCACTGTTAGTTTTAACTAACTATGCATTTTCTAAAAATCCGTGTGAAACTGAAACTGTAATTCCACACGGATTATTTTTCTACGCGTTCAGTATATCACTAAAAAAGTGTATGGCAAGAAGCAATTTTTATCAATACACAACATCTACTCTTTATATGCCTTCTCTATCACGCAAGTATGCTCTTTCGTAATTTTATCATAATTGATCCCAACTAAAAGTAAATTTCCCTGATATTGCTTTAAAGTATCTGTATATTGTTTCTCCTTAATCTGGCTTAGTGCTCCTGCTGCACTCTTATCCCATTTTAATTCTATGAGTACAGCTGGTTTATCGAGATGGATTTCTCGCGGAATAAAACATACATCTGCAAATCCTTTTCCTGTCGGAAGTTCCCGGACTATCGTATAATATTCTCTTGCAAAATAGAACGCCAGATTAATTGTACAACTCAATGCATTTTCATTATTATACTGAAGAATAGAAATCTCCTTATGTGCTTTATCAATTCCTTCTGCCACGGCTCTTTCGTCCATATTCCAAAGAGCTTCTAATAACTTTCTTGAATCCTCAACAGATGCAGTCACCTCTGACCAGTCCATTGTACTAATTGCATTGATATATTCCTGCGAAACTTCTTTATTCGGGATTGTAACCGTCTTATCCGGCCAATGATAGCTCAAATATCCTAAATGAATCAACAGTGTCAACACATCATCTTTCCCTTGAAAGCTCGTCATATCATTGGAAAATGTCCCTGTGTTAATCTGCACTTTATCTCCTGCAAGCATCCGTACTACTGCATCTTTCAATCCGTCAAAGTTTAACTTGATATACGATTTTAAGGCCTCATAAGTTTCCGTCTGATTCCAGTAATTATCAAACACACCACTTAGCATTGCATCAACTACTGATTTCGGACTGTATATGGAATAACAGATTTTATCTTCACCAGCAATTGCTACTAATTCATATCCGTCATACCATGCACGGGTTTCCTCAAAATTACGTTTAAATTTTTTACAAAGTACCTTTACTTCTTCCTCGGTAAACCCAAAATATTCTGCCATTTCCCGTGGATTTGTCATAGAATACTCTGTAAACATATTCAATGCTGAATGAGAACCGTATTTTTTTATTGGAAGAATTCCTGTCATATATGCAAGTGCCACATAATCTTTATCTTTCAACCATGCACGCAAAAAATCTAAATACTTTTTCTGTTCCTCTTTATCCTGTTTATACTCACGAAAGAGACAATCCCACTCATCAATTAAAATTACAAATGGACATTTTGTATAAGAAAATACATCCTTCATAACTTGTATCAGATTCTTCTCATCACGCAAAAGTATTTTTGGGTATGCTTCTTTAAAATCAGAAATCAGATAATTTTTGAGCATTTCCAGCATTTCCTCTACTGTCCCTGTCATACTTAAAAATTCCTGAATATTAATTTTAATCACATCATACCTGTTTAGGTTTTCTCTGTAAGACTGGTCTTTACTAATCTTAAGATTTTCAAACAATTCGTTTGTATGCTCACTTCGGTCATAATATGCTGCCAACATATTTGCCGCCATTGATTTACCAAATCTTCTCGGACGACTCACGCAGATATACTTTTGTTCTGTGCAAAGAGCTTCGTTTGTTCTGGCAATTAATTTACTTTTATCAATATAAATCTTTGAACGCAGACTTCCTCGAAATGAAAAATTACCCGGATTCAAATAGCTTCCCATATCTGCATACCTCCCCTGTTTTCATGCTATTATTTTATCCTATTTATAACTCAAATACAATCACAAAACCTGACGGCTCTGTAAATTGCTCCTGTACAGTTATTTTCTATTTTCTCGCCTGATCACTTCTAACATCCAATTTTCCTGTTTTTTTCACAGTTTTCACTCAATCTTTCGATTTCTGTGCTATAATATGACATTGCGAAAATATACGATGCTTAAACAGAGGTGAATTACTTGAAGAAAAAAACGCTTGTGTCTCTTATCGTTTTTTTACTGGGCATGTGCCTTGTTGGTTTGATTGTATACAAAACAGATGCCACTGAAAAAGAACAGAAACGCACGACCGCACAATTAAATGCAACAGCTTACGGTGAACGTATAAAGAATGAGATTACTAATGGAATTGAGGTCACTGATACGTTACAACAAATCTTGATCAGTGAAAATGGAGAGATCAATTATTTTGATACCATTTCCAAAAATATTATGTCCGACTCTATAGAAAGTATACAGCTCGCCCCAAATGGTGTTGTGACAGATATTTATCCTGCTGAAGGAAATGAATCGGGCAAGATTGATCTGCTCCATGATAAAGATCGTGGAGAAATTTCCTGTTATGCGAGGGATAACCATACTTTGATCACACAAGGTCCCTTTGAATTAAAGCAAGGAGGCTATGGAATTGCAGTTCGCAATCCGGTCTACTTAAAGGATGAAAATGGACAGGAATATTTCTGGGGATTTACGATTGTTATTTTGCGTGTTCCTGATATTTTTTCAGACTCAATCAACGCACTTTCGGATTTTGGTTATAAATATAAGCTTTCGAAAACATCCTCTCCCTGGAGTGACACATATGAAGTTGTTTATCAGTCAGATGGAACTTTAACAAATCCGGTTTCTTATGATTTTACAATAGGTGAAGAGAACTGGATATTTGAAGTAATGCCTGAAAATGGCTGGGGAAACACTGCACTTATAGCTATAATTATCGGATTTTTTACTTCTATCATATTGATTCTGTCGGTTCTTATCTGGGTCTGGCTGACATCAAAAGAAAATAAGAACAGATTCCAGAAACTGGCACATATGGATTCACTTACCAATATTTATAATCGTTACGGATTTGATGAATTAGCAGAAGAAATGATTGCTAAAAATCCGAACGCTCATTATGTAGTTGCACTCTTCGATATAGATGATTTTAAGTTTATTAATGATATCTATGGACATGTTTACGGTGACAGGGCTTTAAAGAATCTTGCTGACAGTATGAAGATTTCTTTTCCATCGGATGCATTATTGGGGCGAAACGGCGGTGACGAATTCTGTATTCTTCTCCCAAATCGCACATATGATGATGCGAAAGAACAGTTACAACAATTCACTATGCTTCCAAAGATATTCTCATACAAGGGAAATGACTACCCATTTTATATTTCTCTTGGATATGCTGAATACCCTACCGCTGCATCAAACCGTGCGCAGCTCATGCGCTGTGCAGATGCCGCACTTTATGAAGTAAAACTACATGGAAAGAATGGATGTATGGCTTACAAGGAAGGACTTCAATCCGGTGTCCGCAAACAACTTGGATTTGCACTCAAGGATATCTCTGAGCATCTTCCTGGTGCGTTTATTATCTACAGAGCGGATAAGGAAAATGATGAACTCTTTTATGCAAACCATGAGTTTCTCCACATGGCCGGATATAAAGATATAGATGATCTGTTTAAGCTTACAAAGAAGAGCTTTCGAAACCTTATCCGGGAAGATGAGCAACAGCAGATTGAGGCAAGTATCTGGAAGCAAATCGACAGCGGCAATGAAAATGACTATATTTATTTTCATCTTCGAAAAGCTGATGGAACTTACCTTTCTGTACTTGATCATGGAAGAATTGTAGAAAACCAGCAATATGGAAGAGTATTTTATGTGTTGTTTATGGACTGGGCTGACATGCATATCCGTTACAGTGATAAGTTCTCTGAATAAATAACAGATGGTGTGGGATCATATCAAAATCCCACACCATCTGTTATTTCTTTCAAGAATGCCTTTTTATAAATCTTCCTGTATTTTGACGTCACTGTTATCTGCCAGACACTGTTTTAACACAGTGATCATTTTTTCCCCATCCAATGGTTTTGCAATATGACCGTTCATTCCTGCATTTTTTGCCATCTGTATATCTTCCGCAAAAGCATTCGCAGTCATGGCAATAATCGGTATGGCGGCTTTTTTCCGGTTTTCCATCTGCCGTATCTTTGCAGTCGCTTCATATCCATTTAACCTCGGCATCTGAATATCCATGAGAATCAACGCATAATATCCATCCTCTGCTTGTCCCAGCATATCACAGCATTCCTGACCATCTTTTGCCCAGTCAGTCAAAATCCCCTCTTCTTTCAACAGTTCTATCGCAATTTCAGCATTTAATTCATTATCTTCCGCAAGAAGAATTCGCTTTCCAATACTCTTATCAGATATAACAGACTGTTCCGACTCTTTCTTTTTGTATACATCCTCTTCTGATGCAATCTCCAGTGGAATTTCCACTGTGAATTTTGTTCCTTTCCCCTGTTCGCTTTCTACATAAATCTTTCCGCCCATCAGTTCAACAAAAGATTTCACAATAGAAAGTCCAAGACCAGTACCGACCACTTTATTCTCTGTCGCTGTATGTTCTCTTGAAAATTCATCAAAAATATGTGGAAGGTATTCCTGCTTCATCCCTATTCCGGTATCTTCACAGATGAATACATACCATGCTTTTTTATCATCTGATGCTGTTTCCGTAATATTTACATGAATCGCCTGACCGTTTGGAGTATATTTGATTGCATTACTCACTATATTTAAATATATTTCCTGAAGTTTTGTCTTATCACAGACTGCATATTTATGCTGTATATTTGTATCTATCGAATATTGAATTTCCTTCGATTGGATAGCAGATTCAAATACTGTATTTACAGAATAAAACATTTCGCTCAAATTCTCTGCCTGCATTTTTAACACAGCTGTTCCACTTTCAATGCGAGCCTTTTCCAGCACCTGATCAATAATCGTCATCAGAAAATTGCCCGAGGACTTGATCTTTCCTAAATACTCCCTTGCTTTTTCCTCGTTCTTAAGATTCTTTCCGAGAAGATCTGAAAATCCAATAATTGCATTCATCGGGGTTCGGATGTCATGACTCATATTAAACAGAAATCGTGTTTTTGCCTCACTTGCTTCTTTTGCCTGTTCTGCCGATTTTTTCAATTCAGCTGCATACTGCTTCTCTCGACGTTTTTTGCTGCAGACCTGATCAAAAATAGTAGCACCCATCATGGCAATTATGAGGGCTGATACAATAACAGCAATCCATTGATAAATTGAAATCCATCCCTCCTTTGGTACGATATCCACATACCATGTGTAATTAGGAATCTTACACTCTACCGTAAGGCTATTCTCAGGCATATGTTCCTGATTTTGAGTCAGAACAATCCGATCATCGGTATTCTCATCATTCGTCCATATCTCATAACAATATGACGCTTCACTTAGCCGTTCCATGCCAATTTCATCTATAAATTTATCCCAGTCGATAACTATGATCACAAACCCCCAAAAGGTGTCATTTCCTATAATATTATTCTGATAAACCGGATGGAACAGCAAAGCTCCCGTTCCTCCCTGTTTTAATTGATATGGACCTCCAAGAGTATATTTTCCTGTTTCTTTGGCACGCTTTGCGTCTCCACTGCGTTCATGCTCTGTCAGCATATTCATTCCAAAAGCCTGCTCATTTCCCTGCTTTGGGAAAATATCAGTAATAACCCCATCCGGTGCGAGTTCGAATGCTTTTACAACACCTGCTTCATTCGGAAGCATTTCTGCCAATTCTGAGAATGTAGTCTGATTCAGATCATATCCTGCAAGAATCACGTTTTCAAGCAATTCTGAAAGTTCAACATACTGATCTAATTGTGCATTGATCCGCTTTACTGTACTTTGTGCAGTATAAGCAGCTGCTGTCTTTTTTTCTTTCTCTATGTTCTTTACAATAATACAGCCCAAAAGAAGTGCTGTTATAAAAATAAGCAAGCCAATGATCCAACTGTATCTTTTTGTCTGTTTAGAACCGGTACTTCCCTTTTCCATTTACTGTTGCCTCTTCATCTTCAATGTTTTCTGTTGTTTTTAATTATATCATGTCATGTTTTTTCATGTCTATTTTTTTCTACAGTAAACGGATAACAAGTTCTTTCATTGTCTGCTGCTTTCCTTCGCATTATCCTTAAGCTATTTCCTTTTTCATTGCCCTGTAACCGATCAGCACTGTCCATACATATGCACATGTTTTCGGAATCATCAGCATTCCGATCATCGGAACAACATCAGCCCACAGTACAACCGGGATATAGAAAGCAAAGCTTAAGACGATCGTCAGCCACATCCAGCGGAAAGACTGATCATTGCTTTCTTTTGCACTTTTGTAAAATAAAACGATGATAAGTAATCCCATCAGTGCAAACGGAATATTACGGTAAATGCCCCAGGAAAGCGGTGCTTCTGCACTGAGCCATTCATTCTGTGGCATCATACACAGAACAATTCTTAATCCTGCGAGTACATAGATCGCTGCTGTAGTTGCATTGTGTCCTTTGATCTGATAACGTTCACGCCAAATATAGTAAAGAATAACATAAAAGATTGTCATTGTAACGGATGTGATCCATTTACCTAATCCTAACTGTACAGTGAAATTCTCAAGACCTGTTGTACAAAGTGCAAATGCACGTGGAACCAGGTGGAATGCATCTCCACTTCCTAAAAGAACTGCCATGATTCCAAACATGGTGAACTGACGTTTTCCTTTGCTCTTACGGATCATCAAGATTCCGATTGTAATTACCGAGATTAAATACACGGCGTCAAATAAAGTTTCTACAATTGCCTGCATAATAAATATCCTTCTTTCTTTTGAATTTATATTGAATTATGTTGTTCTGATAAAACAGACCTGCACAATTACAATCACACATAACTATGCGTACATGAACATTGTTCATTTTTGTTCAAAAAATTTCCCACAGCAATTGTGGGAGAATTTTAATACAACGTTTTCTTTACAAGCATCAATACTGATGATGGATCATAATCCTGACGAATCATCGACACAAGAATCAGGGAAAACAGTATGTCTGCAAATTTTTTCTCTGTAAATTCCTGGTCAAATACATCTGCACGGACCTTTGGATCATTTTCTAAGACCTCACATAATCCATTCAGAATATGTCCCCATGTCTTCATCATTCTTTTCTTCCCACTTGTTTTTTCATCTCTCATAAAACCAAATGAATGTAATGAGAAGAACCCAGGAAACTGACGATTACCGTATTCTAATCGTTCATAGATCCATGAGATACAAGATTCGACATCGTGAAAGACCTGTTCATCTTCCGGATGAAAAAAGATTTCATGCCAAATACTCTCTATTGTATCACTGAGCAAATCTGCCTTGGATTCATAATAATTATAAATAGTACCTGCTGATACAGAACATCGGGACGCAACAGCCCGTATACTTACGGCAGCCCATCCATTCTCCTTTATCAGATCTCTGCTGGCAGCTAATATGTCTTCTTTTGAAGTAGCAAGATGATTCACGATCTCACCTCCGATATCTCATTTCTGTATTCTAAATCCATAATGAACACAGTTCATTTTGATAATATACAGCACTCAGGTAGGTTTGTCAAGACTGTTTTAACCTATTTCTTTTTTCTTATGTCAAATAGATCTTTTCAGCATTACCAGCATTGTAATAAAGCACAAACTTCCGCCAATCACATTAGATATAGGCTCTGCTAAGAACACCCCTCTCGTCCCCATGTGAAATGCATATGGGAACAAATACGTCAGTGGCACAACGATAAATACTTTTCTAAGTAATGAAAAGAAAATTGCCTGCTTCTTTTTGTTCAATGATTTGAAAACCGTTTGCCCAACATATTGCAGATCCATAAATATAAATGCTGCGAAATAAAGTTTCAGTGCTTCTACGCAATCGGCAAGTAATTCACTGTCTGTGCTGAAAATTCCGATCAGAAATTCCGGTTCGAAAATAATCACGCTCCACGCAATTGCTGTATAGATCAATATCATACAAGTCAATACGCAGATAGCTTTCTTGACTTTCTTCGGACGCTGAGCTCCATAATTATAGCTCAAGATCGGAGAAGTTCCTTCATTGATAGCATAGATCGGAGTTTCCACCATCTGACGAACACTTGATACGATCGTCATAACAGAGATATATACATCACCGCCAATTCCTGATAAGACGCTGTTACAACATATTGTTACCAGACTATTGGTCAGCTGCATGATAAACCCTGCACTTCCAAGGCTCACAATATTCTTCGCATCATCTCTACATGCTTTCCATTCTCCTTTTGACAGCACCCGCACTTTCAATTCCGCTTTCTTTCTCAAGAAATAAAATACATATGCTGCCGATAAAGTCTGGGAGATGATTGTTGCGATCGCCGCTCCTTTTATGCCTAAATTCAATCCAAATATAAACAATGGGTCCAGAATCAGATTGGCAACGGCTCCAATTGTAACCGATAACATTCCTGAAGTTGCATATCCCTGCGCATTAATAAATGGGTTCATCCCTGTTGCAATCATAGATGGGACTGTTCCGATCAAATAAATCATCATGTATGGATATGCGTAAGACAGCCCTTCTTCCGACGCCCCGAACAACACCAGAATCGGACTTGCGAACAGCATTCCAATCACCATCAATGTCACTCCACAAATGCACAGCATTGAAAATGATGTATTCATGATCGCTTCTGCTTTTTTTATGTTTCCTTTGCCTCGGTTAATTGAAAATAACGGGGCACCGCCACTTCCAAATAAATTGCTGAATGCAGTGATGATCACAATAATTGGAAAGCACAAGCCCACTGCCCCAAGCGCTGTTGTTCCTACTGATGGGATCCTGGCAATATAAATCCGATCCACAATGTTGTACAAAAGACTCAGTATCTGAGCCACAAGCATCGGTAACGCTGCTCCTAAAATATTTCCTGTAACTGTTCCGTGGTCAAAATCAATCTGTTTCATCTTTATAATATTATCTTAAACCAATCTTTCTCTTCAAATTCAACAACCGTACAATCATTTGCATAAGTACATTCCGGAAGTACGATCATTGCATGAAGTACCTCATTATTCGCCGGAAGTGGACACAGATGCCAGATTGCTGCATTGATCTTTACCATGCATCCCTTTGGTACAAGGAAAGCCTTCGCAAGTTCCGGAACCGGTGTTCCGCCGGAAGCAGGTGCAACATGGATAAGCATGTCATCATCGAGAGCAACAATCCCTTCCCATGTAGTTGTATGATATTCCGCCATCTTGACAATTCTTTCGTCCTTGCGAACTTCAATCGGTGAAAATGCCATTGTTCCAACACAGGTTCCTGAGATGCGGTCCGGATAGAATTTATGAATCTCTCCCTCCAGTGGATATCCCTCTGGTTCTGTCATACTGCAAAATGTTCCGTACGGTGCAAAATCTGCTGCATTAATCTTTACTGCTTTTACTTCTCTCATCGAGTAAGTCCTCCTTTGTTTTAATATAATCGTGTCGCTGATGGAAAGCAGACTAGCTTGCTCCACTCTCACTACCAACTCATTACGTCTAGTATATCATAATAAAGAAACAGCAGCCAGAGCATTTCTGCCCTGGCTGCCATTCTTTCTAATCTTTCGTTTTCGCTTCACGGTGTTTCATTCCCGCTTATCCCTATATCACCGGATTATCTTTCTTCGCATCTCCTGAATACAGGTCATCCAGCTGCTCTTCCAGATCTTTCTGCTGCTTTTTCAGATTCTGATTTCTGACAACAAATACAGCGATTACTGCTAACAATATAAGCAGTGCAAGAAGGTCCAACCAGCAAAAACCAAATTTGGTATGTTCAAATAAATATGCCATATGTCTCCCTCCTTCTATACTCTTGCGGTCTGATCATTTCCTGAGTTCTGTTCTCCTCGAATCTCCTGAATCTTATCGTCCAGTTCTTTTTCAAAATCATCATCACGCTTTTTCTGATTGTTATGATGTACAATAATCATGATTACTAAAATCACCAGGGCAACTAATGCTGGAATATCCCAGGCATGTAAGCTGAGGCTATGAACAAATTCAAAATAACGCATATCGCTACCTCCTTTTCCTTATCTTAATCGACAGTTCCTATCATTTCTCAGTAGAGAGAGGAAGACCTCTCTTTGCAAGCTCGCAATCAAGCTCCTCTCTCACTTCATGTAATTTTTTCTGTCGTTTCTTCATGCTCGTTGTTGTGAATGCATATACAAGTAATGTAATGAGCATGATCAGGAAATGAAGGATACAACACTTGTGATCATCGTTGTCATCCAGCTTCTGATTTGCCACTGGTACCTTGTCATCATCAGATTTAAGCACTTCCTTAATCTCTGCAGCTTTCTCTTCTACCTTCTCCTCACTTGGTGTAACGGCATTCTCGACAGTTGCATTACCTGTCGGCGCTGTTGTACAAGTTGTCGGTCTAGTCGGTCTTGCCGGCGGTGTTGTCGGCTCTGTTGGTGCCGGAGCCGGTGCAGGTGTTGCTGTAAATGTTGCTGTAAATGTCATCTCACCTGTAATATCGTAAGTAATTGTCGGTTCTCCCGGTGTCCAGCTTAAGCTTGACTGATCATATCCAGTATTTGCTGTTGCTGCTGCGATCTGGTTCTTTGTGAGATGTCCAACTCCATCTTTCGCCGGTTTGCCATTTTTATCAACCAATGTTACAACTGCGCGGTCAGTAGATACTGTACCATTTACTGCTGCAAATCTTACGACTACCTGGAACATTTGTAAGTGTAAGGTTACCATCATTTGTAACTGTAATCAAGTAGTTAATTGTCTCGCCAAGTGCGTACTTCTCACCGTTTTCCGGCTCGCTTGTTGTTTCTTTTGATACTGTAAGATGTGAATCTTTTTCTTCTGTATCAACTCTTACTTCGCCATCACCTGTTACCTCTTCGTTTCTTGGATCTTTACCTATTGCTGTTGCTCTATTTACAATTGTACCTTCAAGAATATCGTCTTCAGTTACTGTATAAGTAGCTGTGAACTGTTTTGTCTCTCCAACTGCAAGTCTGTCAATTGTAAATGCATTGTCTCCAGTATTTCCTGTCAGCTCGTCTGTAACTTCGATGTCATTGATTGTTACATTTCCGTTATTAGTTACTGTAATTGTGTATGTAATTGTCTCTCCAAGTTTTACAACACCTGTCTTATCAGATGTCTTAACTACTGCTAAGCTTGGATTTGGAGTTTCGATCGGATCTTCCTTTTCGCCAGGTGTTATCGGTGTCTTCGACTCATCTGGATCTGTCGGATCTGTTGCTGTACCAGTTGCGTTATTTATAACTTTTCCTTCCAGCACGTCGTTCTCAGTTACTACATATCTTACATCAAATGTCTGTGCCTCACCCGGTGCAAGTATATCAATTGTAAATGCATTCTCTCCAACATTACCTGTCAGTGCATCTTCAACTTTTACATTTGTAAGTGTAAGGTTACCATCGTTTGTAGCTGTGATCTTGTAGTTGATTACATCGTTAAGTTTGTAGATATGACCTTCCTCTGCTCCTACAGTTGTCTTTGTAATCGTCATATGCGGGTTCGCATCTTCAAGCTCGTCTACTGTATCAGTTCCTGTGAACTTATCATCTACTCCACTGAATGTTACTGTTACATTGTTTGTAAATGTTCCGTTTACAATATCCTGCTCAGTTACTGTATAAGTTGCTGTTGCTGTAACTTCTGCTCCAGGAGCAACATTTTCAAATACGTTTGCATCAAGTGCTACGCCTTCAAGCTCTTCCAGAGTGATTGTCTTAGCTTCCTCATAAATGTTCTTTGCAGTGATTGTAAATGTGATAACGTCACCAGCTTTGTATGTCTGGCTCTTATCATGTGTCTTGTTAACAACTAATGTTGGATCAAGTGGGTTCTCCGGTGTTCCGGCTGTTACTACCAGAGTTCCTATACTCTCTGTTACTGTATAGTTTGTCTTCTTAGCTGTGTATGTTCCGGATGTTCCTTCTACCTCACTGTCTGCCCATACCATCTCGTATGTGTTCTGTGAACTACCTACGTATGTCTGGCTTCCAGTTGTCTTGAATCCATAGGTCTCACCAGATACGATGCCTTCAACTTTACCACCTGCTGTCAATGCTGTTCCGTCAAATGCCCTTGTTTTAGACTCTGTAGTGATTGTTACCGGCTTCGGTGTGATCTGGTATGTTCTTGTAATTGTTCCTGCGTAGTTGCCTGCGCCATTGATTGTTACTGTAATGATGCCTGTAACATTTGTGCGGTCTTCATTGTCGTAAGTTACTGTGTAGTCAGTATCTTTAACAAGTGCTTTACCGTTTCCATCTGTTACTGTTGGCAGCCATGTCTGATCCGCTCCGGTATACTCAACATCTGTCGGTGCGTCGACTGTGATGCCTTTGTAATCTGGGTTCTCCGGATCAATGCTCTGTGCTGTTACTGTTAATGTACCAGCCTCAATTGTTACATTATAATTACTTTCTTTTACAGTGTCATTCCATTTAACAGTAAATGTATTGTCACTGCTTCCTACATTTGTCTGGCTTCCAGTGAAGTTATAAGCTACTGAAGTTTTGTCACTATCTGCCCAACCTTCTTCTGTTGCAAGTGCTGTCTCGCCATTTACAAGTGCATCTCCATCGTATATCTTACTCAGATCTTCTTCACACCATCTTTTCAGTTTTTCCTTTACGTACTTCTGTGTCTTTGGCTGTCTTACGTCATATGTCAGCTGATGCGGTGTATCCTGCCAGTCGTTTGTAATGAAGTTATACATGTGTACCGGATCCCAGATAAGGAATGCCAGGAAACTTACTGTATATTCATGATACGGTTTTGTCTGAATCTCAACCTCACCTGAAACTTCATCAAACTCCCATTTATCTGTAGGAACGATCTCTCCTGTTGTTCGGTCAATGACTTCCCACCAACGTTTTGGATCATCCAATGTATTTACTTTCAGCTGCTCTGTGTGAAATCCTTCCATTAAGCGAATACGAAGGGGACTGGAACTCACTGCCGCATACACATCAATTCTCAGAACTCTTCTATGTTTTGCGTGGGGAAGGTGTCTTCTACATAGAAGATGAAAAAGTTTCTATGAAAACGGATGATTTAATGATCATCAATCCATATGTAGAACACACTGAAAAAACACTTCCAAACAACCCAATGGAATACATTGTATTTGGCGTTGAAGGACTTGCATTTTCTTTTGATGATCCTGAACAGGATGCTTCAAAAGGATACAGTTTCTATAGTTATGGTTCTGACAAAAATCAGTTTATTAATTTTGCTCAACTGATGATGCATGAATTTCAAGAACAAAAACCCAGATTTGAAAAAGTCTGCCACGGATTACTGGAGGTTCTTTTGGTATACATTTCTAGAAAGCAAAACCTTTCTGTTATTTCAAACTCATCCTTCCAGCTTTCCAAAGAATGTGCACTTGCTAAGCGGTATATTGATATAAATTATTCCAAGAATATTACTTTGGACTCTTTAGCTGAGATCACACATATCAATAAATTTTACCTGGCGCATTCTTTTACAGAATGTATCGGTCAATCTCCGATCAACTATCTGGCAGACCGAAAAATCGAAGCATGTAAAGAGCTATTAACAACCTCCGATCTGTCTGTGACACAGATTGCATCCAGCGCCGGTTTTTCTTCTCAGTCTTATTTTTCACAGATCTTTAACAAGAAGGTTGGAATGTCACCGCGACAATATCGTAAATTATATTCACACGAAAAAAAGGAGTAGCATAACTCCTGTTTTCATTTTAAAAGGGTCAGTCTCTCACGACTGACCCTTAATTAATTCAGCATCCCTTTAAGAACTTTGATTATCCTGTTTCTTAAGCTCTGCGTTTCTTTTTTAATGCAATCACAATCGCTGCACCTGCTGCAAGTACTGTCATCCCGAAGAATGGAATCACATCAGTTGCATCTCCTGTCTTAACCGCACCTGGCTTCTTATCAGAATCATTCTTCTTGGAATCATCTTTCTTGGAATCATCTTTCTTGGAGTCATCTTTTTCTTCTGTATCAACTCTTACTTCGCCTTCACCTGTTACCTCTTCGTTTCTTGGATCTTTACCGGTTGCTGTTGCTCTATTTACAATTGTACCTTCAAGAATATCGTCTTCAGTTACTGT
>ERZ779890.558-NODE-558-length-40908-cov-11.895357_pt1 | contig 40908 bp, 39 predicted proteins | sample MGYA00511553_ERZ779890 | MGnify/ENA primary metagenome ERZ779890 (study PRJEB29588, sample SAMEA2152064) | human gut metagenome | biome: human gut; feature: human-associated habitat; material: faeces | place: Denmark | collected 2008/2010 ... | reverse complement strand
TGCCGTTGGGCAGGACGATGGCGCCGCGGACCTGCTGGTCAGCGTGGCGGGAGTCAACGCCGAGCTTCACGTGCAGCTCGACGGTCTCGTCGAACTTCGCCTTGGCGGTCTTGGTGACAAGCTCGAAAGCCTCAGCGGGCTCATACTGGGCGCTTTTATCGATGAGCTTCGTGCTCTCTTTATAATTTTTACCTCTGAACACTTCATTATCCTCCTAAAATGTGGTTTTTCGGAAGGTTACTTCCTCCCACGTTTGCCAGCTCAGTCGCCGACGACGACGCCCATGGAGCGGCAGGTACCGGCGATCATGCTGACGGCGGACTCGATGTCGGAGCAGTTGAGATCGCGCATCTTCTGCTCGGCGATCTTGCGGACATCTTCCTTGCTGATGGTGGCGACCTTGTCACGCTGAGGCACGCCGGAGGCGGTCTCGATGCCGCAGGCCTTCTTGATCAGCAGAGCCGCGGGGGGCGTCTTGGTGATGAAGGTGAAGCTGCGGTCGGCGTAAACGGTGATGACGACCGGGATCATAAGACCCATATCGCCCTTGGTACGCTCGTTGAAGTCCTTGGTGAACTGGGAAATGTTCACGCCGTACTGACCGAGAGCCGGGCCCACAGGGGGAGCCGGAGTCGCTTTGCCGGCGGGAACCTGGAATCTGACATAGCCAACTATTTTCTGTGCCATAATTAAGCACCTCCAGAATTATTCTTCTTTTACCGGTTCGACCTGGTCGAGTTCCAGATCGATCGGCGTCTCCCTGCCGAACATGGAGACGATGAGGCGGACGCTGTTCCCCTCGGGGTCGATCTCGTCCACTGTGCCGAGGAAGCCTTCCAGCGGGCCGTCGATGACCTTGACGGTATCGCCAAGCTCAAAGCCCACGGAAATCTCTCTGCGCTCCACACCGAGATCGAGGATCTCCTGCTCGGTCAGAGGAACGGGTTTTCCGTCGGAGCCGACGAAGCCGGTGCAGCCGCGGCTGTTGCGCACGAGATGCCAGCTTTCGTCCGTGAGCACCATCTTCACCAGCACGTAGCCGGGGAATACCTTGCGCTCGACTTCCTTATCACCGCCGTCGGTATGCTCAACGACCGTCTCCAGAGGGATGTTGACCTCCTGGATGAGATCCTGCATCTGGCGGTTTTCCGCCGCCTTCATGATGGAAGCGGCTACCGTGTTCTCATAACCGGAGTATGTGTGGACCACATACCATTTTGCGTTCTCTGCCATCCGGCTTACACCAATGTGATCAGCGCTTCGACAGCGGCCTTGGCCAGAGAGTCAAAGCCCCAGAGCACGAGAGCGGCGGCGGCCATAACGACCAGCGCGACCAGCGTGTTCTTGCCGAACTGCTTAGGGGTGGGCCAGACGACTTTTTTGAGCTCGCTCTTCATTTCGCGGAACCACTTGGCAACGCGCTTGAAAAAGCCGAGCTTCTTGTCCGTCCGCTTGACGGCTGCGCCCTTCGTCTGAGGGGCGACGGGTTTCTTTTCTTCGTTAGCCATTGGATGCATCCTTTCTCACGTCTGTCATTACTTCGTTTCGACGTGCTTGGTGTGCTTGCGGCAGAAGGGGCAATACTTATTCATCTCGAGCTTTTCGGGAGAATTTTTCTTGTTCTTCATGGTGTTGTAGTTCCGCTGCTTGCACTCGCTGCATCTCAGGGTGATCTTGATTCGCGAACCTGCTTTCGCCATTATTTCGGCACCTCCTTGTAAAATTTACGCAGCGCTTTCCGCGCGCGTATGCCTCCCTGTATGGGCCGAAAGAGCATAAAAAATAAACCTCTCGACCGACAGGTAGGGTTAATATAACACAAACCGCCTGTCCGGTCAAGGGAATTCAACGAAAAAACCTCGGTTTTTTTGGCGTATTTTCTCTGCCGCGCCAAGGAAAAACGCCCCGGCGTTTTCCGCCGGGGCGCAGGAAAGGGACAGGGTTATTTTTCGCTGTCTTTCGGGGTTTCTTCCGCGGGAGCAACGCTCTTCGCGGCGGCTTTGGCCGCGGCCTTCTGCGCGCGCTTTTCGGCTTTCGCGGCACGCTTTGCCGCCCGCTTTGCGGCACGCTCCGGACGGTTCTTTGCGCGGCGGCGGATGAGCCACACGATCAGCACAACGACTGCCGCGAGCGGCACGAGCCACGGGAGACTCGTCACGAACCAGAGGAACAGATCCTGGAAGAACTCGCCCACGTCCTTGAGCGATTCGGAAAAGCCGCGGGTCATGCGCTCCCAATAGGTGAGCGTGATCGTCGGTTCGGGCGTATACTTGGTCACCTCGGAAACGTAGAGCGACACGGTGGAGTAATTCACCTGATGATCGTAGTAGCGGAGCTGACCGGTGAGCGAGTCGATCTCATACTGCACGTCGGTGAGCTGCTGCTGAATGGCGAGCATATCCTCGACCGATTTGGCAGCGGCAAGCATCTCAAGAAGCCGGGTCTCCTGCGTTTTATAGGCTTCGAGGCGGCTCTGCACGTCGTAATACTCCATCGTCACGTTCTGCATGTATGTGTTGCAGTAGGGAACGTTGCCGAATTCGGAGAGGGAGCCGGTAAGCACGGAGAACTTGTCGCTCGGCACACGGATGAGGAAGGACGCATAGCGCCCGCCCGTATTGCCGCGGGAGATGCTATAGTAGTTGTTGCCGGAAATGGTCGAGCTCTCCATAAAGCCGCCAAGCTCTTTGACAAGTGCGCGGATCTCCTCGATCGAATAATCAAACTCGGTCGTTTCAAGCGTCGCGTCGGCGCTGTAGATGATCTTCTCGCTCATGTCGGCGATATCGGCTGCCGAGTCTCTGACATCTTCCTCATAGAAGCCGCCGTCCTCGGCGGCAAGATTGCCGAAACCTCCGGGGGCGCTGGCGGGCGACGGCATCGACTCCGATTCCATCGGCGTGTCCGGCCTTGGCTCCTCCATGGGGGCGCTGCTGATCCTTTCGCTGTAGCAAGAATCGGTCATGCTCGACGTTTTCGCTCCGCATCCGGCGAGACCGAGCGCAAGCACAAGCGCGAGCGCCAGCGCAAGGAGCTTCGTTGTCCTTTTCATCGGGTGTACCTCCTTCAAAAGTTTATTTTATGCTTCTAATACTAAGACGGCGGCACTGGAAAAAAAGTTCCGGCATACAGGAAAAAAGAGAGGAAAAATCCTCTCTTACTCCCGATATAGACGCGGAATGCTCTCCTTGAGCATGGTGATGACCTCGCAGGGATGCCCGCCGTACAGCGCAGCATAGTCGCCGACGGACGGGACATCGGGGCCGGTGCCGAAAACGGTCACCTCGTCACCGAGCTCTGCGTCCGGAATGTCCGTGAGATCGAGCGCGGCGAAGCTCATCGAGAGCTTGCCGATCACATCGGCGCGCTGTCCCCGAACGGACATCCATGCGCCCGCGCACAGCGAGCGGATCAGCCCGTCGCCGTAGCCGACACCCGCGATGCCGACAGTTATATCCCGCGGCGCGACGTAAGTCATCCAGTAGCCGATACTCGTCCCCTTTGGCACGCGCTTTATTTGCAGCAGACGGGTCTTGAAGTGCGCGATGCTGCACACGCCGAGGGCATCGTATCCGGCCTGGATGCCGAGCAGCGCCGAGGTGAGACGGACATAGTCCATCCGATACTCCGGGTGGGAGAGGAAGAGAAGACTGCTCTCACAGTGCATTTTCAGCCCCAATCCATCAAACCGGCGGCCGAAGCACCGGAACATTTTGAGCTGTTCCACGTTGCGGTAGTCCATTTTCGGCTCCATCATGCCGGAGATGTGCGTCATCAGCGCCTCGTTCGTCAGATGGCGGAGCGAGAGAATGGAGCGCACCTCACGCTCGGCCTCATCCTCCCGCCCGGGGACGGGAATGCCAAGCCGCGATAGGCCGACGTCGAGCTTTATGTGCGTGCGCAGCACGCCCTGGGCGTTTTCTGACTGCGCGTCCATGAGGCGCGCGTGCACGGCGTCAACGACGGGAACGATGATATCGTTTTCCATGGCCTCCGGCACGCAGAGCGGGTCGATCGGGCCGAGCAGCAGGATCGGCGCAGTGATCCCCGCGCGGCGCAGCTCCAACGCTTCGGCAAGATCGGCGGTGGAGAGCATCCGGCAGCCGCAGCGCTCAAGCTCCTGCGCGATGTGTACCGCGCCCAGCCCGTAGGCGTTGGCCTTGACAACGGCGATGGGCATGCATCCGTCGCTGCACATGGATTCTATGATGCGGTAATTCTGCCGTAGCGCGGCAAGGTCGATCTCCAGCCAGCAGCGGCTTTCCGGAGGGGTGATGGGCTTCATGTTTCGTATCCTTTTCCTTTAAATTATATAAAACAACATAGTGGTTATGTTTCTTTACAGGAAATTATCCGCGCACGGTGTCACACCGTCGTCCTCTGGAGCATCACCGTCGGCGATGCGTTCGGACGGGTCGCCGGCGGCCATCTCTTCGGCGAGCTTTCGCTCGAGATAGCCGTTGTAAGCGTTCATGAATTCGAGCGCAGTGTCCAGTATGGCGGGGTCGAGCGAGTCGAAAAATTCGCGGTCGCGCTGCTCCCAGTTCAGGTGGCGCAGCCGGTGCTGGCGGAACAGCTCGCGGCCGTAAGGCGTTAACTTATAGTAGATCTCCTTCTGGTTGCCCGGAAGCTGGTAGGAAATGGCGGCGTCTTTGGCGATTAGCTTGCGAAGAATCTTGGAAACGGCGCTGCGCGTGAGGTCCATTTCATCGGCGATGCGCGCTGCGTTGGGGTGCTTCATGCGCCCGATGCAGTCGATGCAGTTGAGCTCCGAGTTGCCGTACCCGCTGAGAATCTCCCGCGAGTGCAGCTTGCTCATGATATCGGCAGAGTTCGCATAGCGTCGGAATTGTTCAAGGATCAATTCGCTTTTTGTCATGGCGGCCTCCTGTGGTAAACCTGTATATTTGATATTATGGTATCATCTTTTTTTCACCGTTTCAATAGCTGCGGAGAAAATTGTAGAATGTGTCCTTGATGATACAATGTGGAAACAAAAAATTCCGGATATTAGCGGACGCTAATCACAACACGAAGCTTAAAAACGTAATAATATTATAATATATGTTGAAAAACAGACATGCTGATAAAATGAAATCCAAAATCATGCCGCGATACGGATTCAAAAATAATGTTAACTAGGACACAAAAGTATTGACAAAATACGAAGAAACGCCTATAGTACGACCCATAGAGATCGGGGAAACCGATACGGTGTCCCCGCTGTACCGAAAGGAGATACGGCAATGCCCAAGACCCCTATCACAGCAAAGTTCATCCGCGTGCCCGTGGAAGGCGGGCGTCTTCCGGTAGCGCCCGCATTTAACGATTTTCTGGACGCAAAACACATGGTCGTCGTAGAGCTCGGCATGCAGAAGGGCAATCTGCTGCCGGAGTATTTTGATGCGGAGAAGAGCGCAAAGATGGTCGAGGAGATCAACGCCTTCAACGCCGCCTGCCGCAAGGCCGGCATTCCCATCGTGCATGCCGGATACAAGTTCCGCAAGGGCGGGCTCGATCTGGTGAACGCGCAGTACCCGCGCATCACGCCGCTGTCCGGCAAAAAGCCTTTCCCCAACCCAGCCATGGAGGAAGACACCGATCTCTGGCAGTTTGCCACCGAGGTCGCCGAGGGAGACCACAAGCTCCTCTCCGCCAAGCGCCACAGCGCCTTTGAGGGGACGGACCTTGAATTCCTTCTCAAAATCCTCGGCTGCAAAACCATCGTCTTCGTGGGCGCTGGGCTCGACTGCATCGGTATGGGCACGGGCTTTTACGGCATGATCAAGGACTTCAAGTGCCTCGTTGTCGAAGACCGGTTCTACCCCTATTTTGAAGATTTGGGCGAAGAGTGCGCCAAGGCCTGCACGATGTTCATCGGACTGGTCGTGCGCGCCGATGAGCTGACTGCCGAAATTCAGGCGCAGGGAAAGGAGTAACGCACATGCCTCGTACCGATATGAAGATCAACATCAACGGCCAAATGGTCGTGCTGCCCGAGGGCTTTGACGATTACATCGACTGGTCCCGTGCAGCAATCGTCGAGCTGGACATGCACGGCGGCCATCTCGATCCCGAGCCGGACTGCCCCGCGCCGAGCGCCCGCGGCCGCGACATCATCGACGACGTCAATAAGTTCAATCAGGCCTGCCGCGATCTCGGCATTCCCATTGTACACATCGTAAACACCTACCGCCGCGAGATCGATGAGGGAAAGGAATCTGCCTGGCGCCGCATCACTGAGGGACATTACTCTCTGCTCGGCGAGAAGTACGTCGCCATGACGAAGAACTTCTGCAATCTGGCGCTGGAGGATACGAAGTGGAGCACGCTCGTTGTGGAGAACAAGCCCGGCGACGTTGTTGTGAACACTAAAAAGCGCGTCACTGCGTTCGAGACGACCGATCTCGATCTTGTCATGCGCGCTCTCGGCAAGGACGTTATGGTCATCACCGGCATCATGACGAACTGTTGCGATCTCTGCACGGCCTACTACGCCGGAAGCAAGGACTACAAGGTCATCCTCTGCTTCGACATGACCCGCGGCTCGAACCCGAGCGACGAAGCTGCCGCAGGACTCATGTTCTCCCGCTACATCGGCCTGAACACCAACTCCGAAGAACTGCTTCGCGAGTGGCGCGCGCAGAAGGCGTAAAAAAGCGCATTGAGCCGAACCGGCTTTTTGTGAATAGCTGCGGTCAATTATGGTAAAAGAAGGGGCTCCGCCGCCTCCGGCGGAGCCATAGAAATTCGGGATAATCCGCTTGTCCCGCGAAAAAGAAAGAAAAGAGAGGTTCTGTTCCATGAGTTCGACCAAACAGCCCAGAGAGAAGAAAAAGGCTTCTCTCGGCTTCTCCATCCTCACGGTCCTTGTTCTCATCGCGTTTATTACTCTGATGCTCACGGTCGGCAAGGCGCCCATCGTCGTTGTGATGATCCTTGCCTGGCTCGTTCTTGTCCCGTTCGCTCTCTATCTCGGCTACAGCATGCATGAGACTGAGAAATTCGCTCTCGATCTCATCAAGCCCGCCATCGGCGTCATTGCTCTGCTGATCGCCGTCGGCGGCATGGTCTCCATCTGGCTCTGTGCCGGTACCGTCCCCGCCCTGATTTACTGGGGACTGAAGATCATCTCCCCGGGCGCTTTCCTTCTCGTTGCGTTCATCCTTACATCCATCGTCGCACTGCCCACCGGCACGTCGTGGGGCACCGTCGCCACCATCGGCGTCGCCATGATGGGCGTTGGTCTCGGCCTCGGCCTTCCCGCCGGCGTTGTGGCCGGCGCGGTCATCTCCGGCGCTTACTTCGGCAACGGCTTCTCGCCCGTATCCGATGCACCCCTGATGCAGTCTTCCGTGCTCGGCATCGACATCTGGGACCACATCAAGTTTATGGCTCCCACCACTGGCATCGCGTGGCTCATCTCTGCGGTTCTGTATGGCATTCTCGGCGCGCGCTATGCCGGAACGTCCGTGGATCTCGCGAGCGTCAACGACATGCTCGCCAGTCTCGAATCGCTCTTCCACATCAACGTTGTGACGCTCATCCCCATGGCGGTCGTTCTCGTCATGATGATCATGCGCTATTCCGCGCTGATGAGTATCCTCTGCGGCAGCGTCGTCGGCATTTTTGTCGCCGTGTTCATGCAGGGCTTCTCCGTGGCCGAGGTCACCGGCTTCATGAAGAGCGGCTTCTCCGTCACCTGCGATAACGCCCTCATTTCCTCGCTCCTCAACCGCGGCGGCTTCACGAGCATGTATGAGCTCGTCGCCATCATCGTCGGCTCGCTTGGCATCGGCGGCATCCTCAAGGGTACGGGCGTGCTCAATGTCATCATCGAATCGCTGAGCAAGCACATCAAGAGCCTCGCCGGTCTCACTATCACCACGTTCGTCGCCTCCGTCATCACCAACGCGATGGTCGGCACCTACTACTTCTGCATGACCTTCGTCGGCACGCTCATGCCCGAGCTCTACAAGAAGCAGGGCTACAAGCCGGAAAACCCCGGCCGCATCATCAACAACGTCGCCAACTGCCTCGTTGTGTTCCTGCCGTGGAACATCGGCGCGCAGTACATGTCCTCGCAGACCGGCGTTGCCATCAAGGACTTTGCTCCTTTCGCCTTCTTCCCGATCCTCATCATGCTCGTCGATCTCATCTTCGGTATCTTCGGCATCGGCGCGGCCAAATACACGCCGGAGGAGATGGCACAGTTCGCCGCGGAGGAAGCGGCGGTAAAAGCAGAATAAAACCATTGCAGTCTTTCCCGTTCCATAACTGACCGCCGGAGAGGTGGGTTTATCCCCCGCCTCTCCCATTCTGCCGTGATGGGAGACTGTCCCGGCATCTTGAGTATATATATTAAGGAGGTATCGCTGTGAAGATCACCGGAATCAAGACCTATTGGCTCAAAGTCCCCTACGATAAGCCCTTTGAACCGACGTGGTACCCCGGAAAGCGCGAAACGCACCAGCACATCCTGCTCGTACGTGTCATGACGGACGAGGGGATCGAGGGCTACGGCAGCGGCGAATTTCCCTTCGGCCTGACGCCGACATATATGACGTTTATTCAGGACATGATTGCCCCCTGGCTCATCGGACAGGATCCGCTGATGATCGAAAAGCTAGCCACCCGTCTCAAGGGCGACGGACGGCTCGCCCCGCGTCCGTGGATCGTGGAGAACGCCCTCTGGGACATCCTCGGTAAGAAGGCAGGCCTGCCGGCGTATAAAGTCATGGGCGGCTATCGTGACCATATCCCGGCCTACGCCGCCATGTGCGAGCTGCGCAGCGACGAGGAACGGCAGGAGGACGCGCTCCGCCTGTTCGACGAGGGCTTCCGCGCCGTGAAGCTGCGCCTGTTCATGCCGACGATAAAGGAAGATATCCACATCGTGGAGAATATCCGTAAGGCCGTCGGCGATAAGATGACCATCATCTGCGATGCCAATCAGGGCCCCGTGCGCGACCGAAACTTTGAGGGCGGGCGCGTCCCGTTCTGGACGTATCAGCGCGCACTCGAAACGGCAAAGGAGCTGCACGATCTCGGCGTGCTGTGGCTTGAGGAGCCGCTGGACCACTACGATATCCACGGCATCCACCGTCTCACTGAGGAGACGGAGATAGCCATCGCCGGCGGCGAGATCATGAACGGCATTCAGGACATCACGACGCTCATCGACAACGAGTGCTACGATATCTATATGCCGAACATCACGCTCTGCTGCGGCATCAGCCATGTGCGCAAGATCGCCGCGATGGCCGAGCGGCGGGGCAATAAGCTCGTCAACATCCACGGCTGGGTCCCCGGCACGGGCGTAGCCGCGGCACTCGCGACCACTTGTTCTTACCCGAACGCCACATGGCTGGAAGTGCCGCACGATCCTCCCGCCATCACCCCTGACAGCTTTCAGGGCATCGTGAAGGAACCGCTCCGCATCAACAAGGCGGACGGCTGCCTGTACTGCCCGGATAAGCCTGGCTTCGGCGTGGAGCTGGATGAGGACAAGGTGAAAGCCCACACAGTTTTGGAAAAATAACCGGAAGTGGAGGCGTCCCGCCGGACGGGAACGCCGGAACAACCATGGTTTTCTTTTCAATAAATCCAATGAAAAAAGGAAAACGAAAATGGTTACCGTAAACTTTATTCTTAACGGCAAGCCGGTCAGCGCGGAAGCGGACGGGCTCACGCTGCTCAAATATCTCCGCGGCGTCGCGTGTCTGAAGGGCGCAAAGGAAGGCTGCTCCACCGGTCACTGCGGCGCGTGTACCGTTCTCCTGGACGGAAAGCCTGTCCGCTCATGCGTTACCCGCATGGACAAGCTGGAAGGAAAGTCCGTCGTCACGATTGAAGCGCTGCACGGCGCCGATGGCGGCCTGCACCCGATCCAGCAGGCGTTTCTCGATATCGGCGCGGTGCAGTGCGGTTTCTGCACGCCGGGCATGGTGCTCGCGACGAAGGCGCTGCTAGATGTAAATCCGGACCCGACGGACGAGGAGATTTGCGAAGCGCTGAAAAACAACTACTGCCGCTGCACCGGCTATGTGAAGATCATTGAGGCGGTGCATCTGGCGGCGGCGCGCCTGCGCGGGGAAGACCCGTCCGTGGATGATATGCGGACGTGGGAAAATCTCGAGATCGTAAAATACGAGGGCGAGGACGACGTGACGGCGCAGGACCTCACCGGCCGCCACATCGGCCGCTGCGCCATCGACATCGACGGTCCGGCCAAGGTGACGGGCGCGCTGCCCTTTACCTGCGACCGCGCCGACGCGGACACGCTTTACGGCGCGTTCGTCTGGTCGCAGCATTCGCGCGCCAAGATCCTCTCCATGGACTTTTCCGCTGTGGAGAGCGCCGCGGGCGTTGTGCGTGTGCTGACGCATAAGGACGTGCCTGGACGGAATACCTATGCGACGTTCAATCCCGAGCAGCCGGTGTTCTGCGATACGGAAGTGAACTTCCTCGGCGACATGCTTGCGCTCGTCGTGGCCGATACTGAGGCGCACGCCCGCGCGGCGGCAAAGCTCGCCCGCGTGGAATATGAGCCGCTGCCCGGCGTTTTCGAGATCGAAGACAGCTACACGCTCGGCGGGCGGCAGATCATACGCACGATCGATTTTTCCTCCGGCGATCTTGCCGCGGCCGAAAAAACGCCGGGGCTGCAAACGTTCGAAGGCGATTACTATTTTGAACGGCAGGAGCACGCCTACATCGAGCCGGAATGCGCCATCGGCGAATACGATGAGAGCACCGGTGTGGTGCGCGTCACCACCTGTACGCAGTCGCCGTTTGAAATTCAGAACATGCTCGCGCCGATCCTGAATCTGCCCGCCGAGCGCATCCGCGTGACGGGCGCGCCCATCGGCGGCGGCTTCGGCGGCAAGTGCGACTCCTACGTCGAGCCGCACGCGGCCATCGCAGCATTCACCCTTCACCGCAAAGTACAGATACCGCTCACGCGGCGCGAGTCGCTGATCCTTTCGACCAAGCGCCACCGCTACCACAACCATTACCGCTTCGGCGTGGACGGAAACGGCATCTTCCGCACGCTGGAAGCGAAGATCACCTCCGATGCCGGGCCGTATACGGGCCTGAGCGGCGGCGTGCTCGAGCAGGGCTGCATCTTCGCGCTCGGACCGTACCGCATCGACGCGGCAAAGCTCCACGCCTATACGGTGCGCACGAACACCGTGCAGGGCGGGGCGTTCCGTGGCTTCGGCATCAACCAGAGCGCCAACTGCATCGAAACGATGATCGACGAGGCGGCAGAGCGGCTGGGGATCGATCCCTTCGAGATTCGTCTCCGCAACGCGCTCCACCCCGGCGACAAAACGATGACCGGCGAGGCGGTGCGCGAGAGCGTCGGCATTGCGCAGACCATCCGCGCGTGCGAGAAGAAGGCAGAGCCGATCATCGCCTGCTACCGGAAGTTGTATGCGGAAAAGAATGATCCGGATGTGGCGCTCGGCGTAGGCGTGGCGAGCGGATTTAAAAACGTCGGCGTCGGCAAGGGAAGTCCGGATGACGGCGGCTGTGTCCTCACCAAGCTGCCGGACGGCAAGTTTAAAATGGATCTTTCCGGCACCGACATGGGACAGGGCTTCCGCACCGGCATGATGCAGATCGCCGCGGAAACGCTCGACGTGCCAGAGGAGGATTTCATCGTGACCTGCGGCGATACGGCGGAAACGCTCCCGCACCGCCAGTCCGTCAGCGAGCGCCAGACGCTCGACACGGGGCGCGCCGTGTATGAAGCGGCCAGAAAGATGCGCGAGGAGCTTATGAAAAATCCGTGGCAGCCGGGCGAAACGCGCCAGACACGCTACCGCCATATCGCGCCGAAGACCTACGGCATCAACGGCAAGGTGCAGGCCAAGGAGGACGGGAACCCGTACCAGAACTACCGCGGCTATGCATTCCTTACACAGTGCGTCATTCTCGAGGTAAACAAAAAGACCGGTGCGGTGAAGGTGCTGCACGTTGTCTCTGCCAACGACACGGGACGCGCCATCAACCCGCAGATTATCGCCGGACAGATCGAGGGCAGCAGTGCGATGGGTGTCGGCTATGCGCTCAGTGAGGGCTTCTCCTTCACGAACGGCAAGCCCGACCAGCTCACATTCGGCAAGCTCGGCGTGCTGCGCGCGCAGGATACGCCGAAATTCGATATCGTCCTCGTGGAGGACCCTCACACCGAGGGACCTTACGGCGCGAAAGGCGTCTCCGAGGTCGCGACCGTACCGGCGACGCCCGCGGTGCTCAACGCGCTGCACGACGCGCTCGGCGTGCGCTTTTACCACACGCCGGTGCGTCCGGCAGATATCCTCAAAGCCATTCAAACCCGGTAATACAGCGTGGTGCCTCCCTCTGCATTCCGTTTCAAAAAAGCAGTCAAGACCACCGGCTCAGCCGGTGGTCTTGACTTTTCCGATTTTTCTGCTCTCAATACGCCGGAAACCCGTCTGCCGCTTGATGCGCAGCCGGGGCTCTCGACAGACTGAGCCCGCAGAGCCGTTCGGCTCTGCGGGCTATAAACATATTATATTTCAGACTTCGCTGCGGACGTACTGGATGTCTGGCTTTTCGAGAATTTCCGGACGCACGACGGTCTCGTCCCACGCCTCGGGCTCGATCTCCTCGATGCTGACGGAGACCCACGCCTTGTCCGCATGGAGATACCGGGCGGCATCGTCCGCGACGGCGCGGGCGAAAGCACGTTTTTCTTCCTCGCTCCGGCCCGGCCAGAGCTTCACGGCGATGTGCGGCATCAGTACGCCACGCCCCAGTAGATCATGTGCTTCGCCGGCTTGCCGCAGATGGGGCAGGTGTCGGCCAGATGCTCCTGATGAAGCGGCATGCAGCGGCTGGACATGCCGGCCCGCTCCTTCATCTTCATCTCGCACGCAAGCTCGCCGCACCACATGGTCTTGATGAAGCCGCCCTTTTCCTCCTGGATCTTCTTCGCCTCTTCGAGCGAGTAGGCAGGGTAGGTGTGCTCTTCCATGTTGGCCTTCGCCTTTTCATAGAGGGACTTCTGCACGGCGTCGAGCAGCTCGGGGACCTTTGTATCCAGCTCGTCGAGCGAGAGGAAGAGCTTCTCGCGGTCGTCGCGCCGCACGGCGACGCACTGGTTGTTTTCGATGTCCTTCGGGCCGATCTCAATGCGCAGCGGCACGCCCTTCATCTCCCAGTTGGCAAACTTCCAGCCGGGGGAGTTGTCGGTAAAGTCACCCTTGACGCGCAGCCCAAGCTTGGCGAGCCGGTCCACAAGCTCCTGCGCCTTTTCGAGCACGCCGGGCTTATGCTGCGCGATGGGGAGGACGATGACCTGAATGGGGGCAATCTTCGGGGGCAGCACAAGACCGTTGTTGTCGCCGTGCGCCATGATGACTGCGCCAATCATGCGCGTCGTGGAGCCCCAGGACGTCTGGAACGGATACTGCACCTTGTTGTCGCGCCCGGTGAACGTGACGTTATAGGCACGGGAGAACTTGTCGCCGAAGTAGTGGGACGTTGCGCCCTGCAGCGCCTTGTGGTCCTTCATCATGCACTCGCAGGTGTAGGTGGCCTCCGCGCCGGCGAACTTTTCCTTCTCGGTCTTGCGGCCGGGGACAACGGGGATGGCGAGGACGTTCTCAAAGAAATCGGCGTAGCACTTGAGCTGCTGCGCGGTCTCGGCCTCGGCCTCCTCGGCGGTTTCGTGGATGGTGTGACCCTCCTGCCACCAGAACTCGCGGCTGCGCAGGAACGGACGGGTCGTTTTCTCCCAGCGGATGACGGAGCACCACTGGTTATAGAGCATCGGCAGCTCACGGTAGGAGTGGAGCACGCGCGACCAGTGGTCGCAGAACATCGTCTCGCTCGTGGGGCGGAACGCGAGCGGCTCTTCCAGCTCCTCGCTGCCGCCCTTCGTGACCCATGCCACCTCGGGCGCGAAGCCGTTGACGAGCTCGCCTTCCTTTTTCAGAAGGCTCTCCGGGATCAGAACGGGCATCGCCACGTTCTGGTGGCCGGTCTTTTTGAACTCGCCGTCCATGATCTGCTGGATGTTCTCCCAGATCGCGTAGCCGTAGGGACGCAGGATGGTGAAGCCCTTTACCGAGGCATACTCCACCAGCTCGGCCTTGCGGCAGATGTCGGTGTACCACTGAGCAAAATCGGTCTCCATGTTGGTGATCTGCTCGACCATTTTTTCTTTCGCCATGATATTTCTCCTTTTATAACGGCGGGAGCCCTTCTCCCACCGCGGATTTAACTTTATTATATTAGGTGAGAGCGGCGCGCTTGTCAAGGTTTGTCGTGGGATAAGACTTGACAAGTATTTATTAAATAGTATAATCTAACGATGACAAATTGTAACAGTACGAATGGGAGGTGTCCCACGTTGAACCGAAAAAGCTTCATGGCGGAGCTGCGGAGCCTGCTGGCGTTCCTCGATGCTGCCGAGCGCGACCGTGTCCTCAACCGGTATGAGCGCATGTTTGACGAAGCCGGTCCCGAGGGCGAGACGACGGTCGTCCGCTGCTTCGGCTCGCCGGTACGTCAGGTGCTGCAGATCGAGCGGGAATACCGCGAAGCGGTAGCAAACGGCGAAACGCCGTTTGCCGACGGCGAAGCCGCCGGGCCGGAGGAGACCGAAGCGCCGGAAGAGACCGAGATCATCGAAGAAGAATACACCGGTGTACATTTACTCGCCGAAGAGACCGAGCCGGAGGCAGAAGAACCTCTGCCGGAAGAACTTCCCGAAGAGCTTATCGAAGAGCAGCCGGAAGAGCCGCTGCCGGAGCCCGAGCCGGAAGAAGAGATCGCCGCGGAGCCGGAGCCTGCCGTGCTGCCGGAGATCGATCTTGACGAGCTGGACTTTTCGGATCTCGGCCTGACGTTCACGAAAAAACCGGCTGCGCCGGTCATGCCTGTCGCGCCGGAGGAAGAGCCGGAAGAGGAAGCGGGCGAAACGCCGGACGGACCGGCGGAGAACGAAGAGCCACTGCCGCTCGAACCGCTGTATCCCGAAGAGCTGCTGCCGGAGGAAGAGGCGGACAAGCCTGCACCTCCGGATGCGGAAGAGCCGGCCGGAGAACCGGCGGACGGCGCAGCGGAGGAGACCGCGGACGAAGCGCCGGCGGAGCCGGAGCCCGAGATGCCGGAGCCGGAAGAGCCGGAAACGCCGGACGGCGCGGAGGATGTATCCGAACTCCTGCCCGCGGAAGAGAGCTTCCCGGAAGAAGCGGAAGAAGCGGCCGAGGCAGAAGAGCCTGCCGAAGAGCCGGAAGCCGAAGAAGAGTATGAATACGAAGAGATCGAGACCCGCCGCCCCGTGTCGGGCGGACGCGCCTTTGCCGCGGTCGTGGTCACGATCCCGATGCTGGCGGTATGGGTGCTGATGTTCGGACTTTCGCTTGCTCTCGGCATTGCCGTTCTGGGCATCGGCGCGGCGCTTCTCGCGGCGGGCGTGTATCTGACCGGTTATGTGTTCAACGGCGCGATCGTCCGCATGCCGGATCTGCTGCTCACGGCGGGCGCGACGCTGGCCGCGTTTGCGCTGGCGCTGCTGCTCCTCTGGACCGGTATTTCCATTGCCGTGGCGGGCTGCACTCTCACGGTGCGCCTCACGCGCAGCATTTACCGCGCGATCCTGTATCCGAAGAAGGGGGAAGACGCCGATGAGTAAGGTATGGAGATGGGTAGCCATCGCTTTTTCCGTGCTGATGATCTTCGGCATTGCGCTGTTCGCCGTGGCGTATGCGACCGGCGGCAGCTTCGAGCGCCTGATCCAGACGACCGACATTGCCGATATGACCAAGTTCGTCAGCCGCGACCAGCTTCTGGTCTATGTGACCGCCGTGTTCCGCTTTTTCGGCGCGGCGTAAAAGCGCGTTGGGAAACTGCAAAGATTTTATTGGTAAAAAGCATCCGGACGGTGTAAAGCCGTCCGGATGCTTTTTTGCCGGGGAAAACAGAAAATTCACGGAGATTTTACAGGGATTTAACATGTTTTTCTTCTGTTTGGATTTTTTGTAAAATTTTCCTTGCAAATAACGGAACATTCTGGTAACATTGCAGCATCTCTTGGGAGGAACAAAGAGACCGAATCCATCAAAAGAAAGAAAGGAAAGAAAAAATGAAAAAAGCATTTGCCCTGTTCCTTGCCCTCTGTATGATGTTCGCGCTGTGTGCCTGCGGCCAGACCGAGGCTCCCGCGCAGCCCGAGACTCCCGCAGAACCCCAGACCGAAACTCCCGCCGAAGCTCCGGCGGAAACCACCGGCTGGGCCCCCAACGGTCCCGTGACCATGATCGTTGCCTACAAAGCCGGCAACGGCACCGACGTCACCGCACGTATCCTTGCCAAGTACGCTGAGAAGTACATCGGCCAGACCATCGTCATCGAGAACGTTGACGGCGGCTCCGGCTCCCTCGGCTGGTCCCAGCTCGCAGCGGCCGATCCCGACGGCATGACCATCGGCTTCATGAACCTGCCCAACTTCAACAGCTCCATCGTCAAGGGCCTCGGCACCTACACCACTGCCGACTTCACCGCAATCTGCAACCACGTGACCGAGACCTCCATGGTCGTCGTCCGTGCCGACGAGACCCGCTTTGATGACATCGACGGTCTTGTCGCATACGCGAAGGAGAACAACACCGTCGCTTCCACCAACGGCGCTCAGGCTTCCAACCACATCGGCGCTCAGGCTTTCGCCAACTCCGCCGGCTTCAAGTACACCGATCTTCCTCAGGGCAACACCAACGACGAGCTCGTCTCTCTGCTTGGCGGCGAGGCTGACTGGTGCGTCGTAAAGGCCGCTGATATCGCCGGCCGTACCGACGTCAAAGTCCTCGCAGTGTTCTCCGAAGAGCGTCTGGCTGAGTACCCCGACGTCCCGACTCTGGGCGAGAAGGGTTACTATGACAAGTGGCTCGGCTCCTCCCGCTGCATCGTTGCTCCCGCGGGCGTGAGCGAAGAGGTCATCAAGTTCTATGAGGAAGCCTTCAAGCAGACCATGGAAGATGCCGATTACCTCGCAGCAGCTTCCGAGTTCGCAACCGATTATAAGGATGCCGCTACCACCGCAGCTCTGATCGACGAGCAGCAGGCCTTCACCGAGAGCCTGTCCACCGGCTTCTGGTACGAATAATCCTATATCACGCACCTAAAAGGGCGGGTTCTCCCGCCCTTTCCTTGGTTCAAGTCTGAAAAACTCACAGCATTTCTCATTCGATTTATAGGAGGGACAGTCCCTTGAAGATGAAAAAAACCGATATAGGCGTCGTGGCGTTCATGTACGCGGTCTGCGCGTTCTTCTACGCTTACAGCGGCAAGCTGACGGCGGAGAGCAAGACCTACCCGATGTTCACCATCACCCTGCTCTTTGCGCTGACGACCCTGTATCTTATCCAGATGATAATCTCCGCGCGCAAATTCGGCGTGGAGAGCGGCGTGGACGAGGTGTTCGCGGGCTTCAAGCCGGTGCAGTTCATCGTCTCCGTCGTGCTTACTATTGTATATTTCTTCATGATGAAATACCTCGGATTCTTCACCGCGACGATAGTGTTCATGGTGGCGTCGCTGCTGTACCTCAAGGTGCGCCCCGTGCCGATGCTGATATCCGTGGTTGCGATGAACCTGCTGATATACTTCGCGTTCGTGAAGTTCCTCGGCGTCAAGCTGCCCTCCGGGCTGCTGTTTTAAGGAGGGTATAGATTATGCTTGAAACCTTACAGCAAATGGGTCAGGGCTTCGTACATGCCCTGACATGGATAAACCTGCTGGCGATGGCAGGCGGTGTCGCGCTCGGCATCGTTATCGGCTGCCTGCCCGGCCTCTCGGCCGCAATGGGCGTTGCGCTGATGCTGCCGCTGACCTTCACCATGCCCGCCGACACCGGACTTATTGTCCTCGGCGCCATCTACTGCGGCGCTATCTTCGGCGGCTCCATCTCCGCTATCCTCATTCACACCCCCGGCACCCCCGCTTCCGCGGCGACCGCTATCGAGGGCTACCAGATGACCCTGCAGGGCAAGGCCGGTAAAGCGCTGGCGACCGCCTGCTGGAGCTCCTTCTGGGGCGGTCTGCTCAGCTGCATCTCCCTGTATTTCTTCGCTCCCGCGCTGGCTCAGCTTGCGCTGAAGTTCATGTCGGCAGAGAAGTTCTGGCTCGGCATCTTTGGACTGACCATCATCGCCGGTGTTTCCAGCAAGAGCATCGTCAAAGGACTTATGTCCGGCGCGCTCGGCCTGCTGATCTCCTGCATCGGCCTTGACCCGATCGACGGCACGCAGCGCTTCATGTTCGGACAGGCGTTCCTCGCCGAGGGCATCAACGTCACCTGCGCGCTGATCGGTCTGTTCTCGATGTCTCAGGTCTTTATCCTCGCGGAGAAGGCCATAAAGCAGAGAGAAAAAGCGGCAAAGTTCTCGGATAAGATAATGCTTACCCTCGCCGAAAAGAAAATGCTTGCTCCGACCGTTATCCGCTCCTGGATCATCGGCAACATCATCGGCATCCTGCCCGGCGCCGGCGCATCCATCGCCTGCTTCATGGGCTACAATAACGCCAAGCAGTTCTCCAAGCACAAAGAGGACTTCGGCCACGGCTCCATCGAGGGCGTCTGCGGCTCCGAAGCCGCGAACAACGCCGTCACCGGCGGTTCCCTGATCCCGATGCTGACCCTCGGTATCCCCGGCGAATCCGTCACCGCGGTCCTGATGGGCGGCCTCGTCATCCAGGGACTGGCTCCGGGACCGGAGCTGTTCACCAAGCACGCCGATATGACCTACACCTTCTTCGCAGGCTTCGTGCTCGTGCAGTTCTTCATGCTCGCCATCGGTACTCTCGGCTGCCGCGGCTTCGCGCAGATCTCCCGTCTGTCCGACGCGATACTCATCCCCTGCGTCACGGTGCTGTGCTTTGTCGGCTCTTATGCCATCCACAAAAACCTCAGCGACGTCGTCGTCATGCTCATATTTGGCGTACTAGGTTATCTGATGCGTAAATTTGACCTGAACACGGCGGCGGTTGTTCTGGCGCTGATACTCGGCCCGATAAGCGAAAAGGGTCTGCGCGGCGCGCTGCGAGTCAGCGGCGGCGATCTCGGCTGCCTGTTCGCGTCTCCCGTGAGCTGGGTTCTCATCATCCTGAGCATCATCGGTATCTTCTCCCCGATATTCATGGCAAAGTTCGAGAAGAAGGTCTCCGGCGGCGAAGTGCTCGAAGAGTGATAAAATTAATTAAACAACACAAAAACCTCCACTTTTCGTGGAGGTTTTGTGTTATTCCGGACTTTTATTTTCCCTCGGGATCTAGAGCGGCGAGCATGGCGAGGGCGGCGGACTGACCCGCGCGGGCGCGGAGCGCGGCGTACATTATCGCGTCGCACAGCTCCGGCTCGGCGAAGCACTGATCCTCGGCGGCCGCGCTGCTGGACTGCCGGTATATCCCGCGGAAGCGCTCATAGAAGGCCTTGTCGTCCGTGCCGCTCTGCGCGGCGGCGAACAGCTTCTGTATCGCCGCGATGGGCAGCACCGGCTTCAGGATGCACAGCAGCAGCAGATACGCCACATGGCGGCGCGAATAGCGCTTTCCCTGCGGCGCGGGGATAATTTTCACCTTTACGTAGTTATTTATCATCGAGGCGGTCAGCTTGCTGTCCTCTGAGTTCGGCATCCCCTCGAGATACCGCCCCGTGAGCGACAGCACCTGATCCATATACAGCTCAAAATCCGGCAGCTCGTCCCACGCGGGGAGAGTGTGCTCCAGAAGGCGGCGGCTCACCGCGCTTTTCGCGTTTGTTTCATCCATACGTTTCATCTCCTATGTATGTTAAGATATCATATGGTTTTCAAAAACACAATAATTATTTTCAAAAACACTTGACATATAATCAAAATTATGTAATATAGTATTTGATACTAGATTACATAGTAACGAGGTCAAAATGATATGGAAAAGCTGATCATATTCGGAGACTCTATCATGCGCGGAGTGCTGCTGGACGAGGGGAAGTACATCTGCCCGAGCGAGGAGCGCCATGCGCGCGAGGAGACGACCGGCCTTGAGATCGAGAGCTGCTGCAAGTTCGGCGCGACGATCGACAAGGCGCAGGCCATCGTACAGCGCCGCATCGCCAAGGGCGGGCTGCCCGCGCGCTGTCTCATAGAATTCGGCGGGAACGACAGCGATTTTGACTGGGCGGCCGTCGCCGCCGCGCCGCACGGCGAGCACCGGTGCAAGACCGATCCGGAGGACTTCGTGCGGAAGTACTCGGAGATCATCGCGCAGCTGCGCGAGGCAGGCTGCGAGCCGGTTCTGTCCACGCTGCCGCCGCTCTGCGCGGAGCGCTATCTGAAGTGGTTCTGCCGCGACGGGGTGGACATGGACGCGGTGCTGTTCTGGCTCGGCGACGCGCAGACGATCTACCGCTGGCAGGAGTATTACAGCCACCTCGTAGAGCGCGTGGCGCAGCTCAACGGCTGCAACGTCATGCAGCTGCGCGATGCTTTCCTCGTGACGCCGCAGAAGCACGGCGACAGAATGTGTGACGACGGCATACACCCGAACCGCAAGGGGCAGGATCTCATCTACGAGACGATAAGGAAGAAGTTCAACCCGTGATTTTCTGCTTGCATTTGTGCGGGTTTCGGGTATAATTTTGAATAAGATTATATCCGATAGGAGACGCGTATGGACAAGCTCAACATCTGCCTCATAAACGATTCTTTCCCACCGGCCATCGACGGCGTGGCGAATGCCGTCACAAATTACGCGAAGATAATCCAGAACGGGCTCGGCAATTCCACGGTCGTGACGCCGTTTTATCCCGACGCGGACGACTCCGTGTTCGATTTTCCGGTGCTGCGCTATCCGAGCATCGACATGACGAAGCTTGTGGGCTACCGTGCGGGACTGCCGTTTTCGGCGGAGCTGATGGATTCGCTCGAAAAGCGGAGCTTTGACATCATCCACAGCCACTGCCCGATAACCTCCACGCTGCTCGCCCGCGCCCTGCGCGATCGGATACACGTGCCGCTCGTTTTCACATACCATACGAAGTTTGACATAGACATCGCCAACGCTGTGAAGAGCCGCGTTTTGCAGGAGGAGGCGGCGAAGATACTCGCCAGAAATATTTCCGCTTGCGACGAGGTGTGGACGGTCAGCCGCGGGGCAGGGGAGAACCTGCACAAGCTCGGCTACGAGGGCGACTACATCATCATGCCGAACGGCGTGGACTTCCCGCGCGGCCGCGTCGATGACGCGCTCATACGGCAGGTCACGGGGGACTATGATCTTCCTGAGGGACTGCCGCTGTTCCTGTTCGTCGGGCGCATGATGTGGTACAAGGGGATACGCATTATCCTAGACGCGCTGAAGAAGCTGAGCGAAAGCGGGCGCGATTTCCGCGTGGTGTTCGTCGGCGGCGGCAACGACAAGGACGAGATCGTCGCCTACTGCGAGAGCCTCGGGCTGAGTGACCGCGTGTTCTTCGTCGCGCCGATACACGACCGCAGTGCGATACGCGCGTGGTATTGCAGGGCCGACCTGTTCCTGTTCCCCTCCACCTTTGATACGAACGGTCTGGTCGTGCGCGAAGCGGCGGCCTGCGGTCTGGCAAGCGTGCTGGTTGCGGGGAGCTGCGCCGCCGAGGATGTTACGGACGGAGTCAACGGCTTCCTGATAGAAGAGAACGCCGACTCGATGGCGGCGATGCTGGAGAAGCTCGGCGGCGACGCCGGGAGGATGCACACCGTTGGCGAGAACTCCCTGCGCGACCTCTACATGTCGTGGGAGGAAGCGGTGCGCCGCGCATACGAGCGCTACGCGGTCGTGATAGACAATTACCATAGCGGGCGCTGCCGCCCGAAGGAGCAGCTGTCCGACGAGTTCATACATGCGGTCGCGAAGAATATGGACATGTCGAACCGTAACCGCCAGCGGCTGACGGAGCTGAAGGACGAGGTCAAGTCCGGCATTTCGGAGGACAGACAGCAGCTGCGCAGCATGTGGGACGAGCTGACGCAGTATATGGATCGGTTCCTGTAAAGTTGATAAATATTAAAGAAAGACACGCCGAAGTCCGCATTCACTTAAGGACGAAGGATGCTCAAAAAGGATACGGCATAGCTTACGATCATGTAGGCTATGCCGTTTCTTTTTGCTCTTGTTGTGGGATATCGACCACGCCGATAAAGTTCCACCAGATGACCAAGGTCTGCTTTTTTGTCCGTGTACCGGGGACTTTCTCCGGTTTCTTCACCTCGATTTTCTCCACGAAAGAGCGGATGATCTCTGCTGTGAGTTCCGTAATGTCCGTATACCGGCGCACCATTCCCAAGAAGGAATCAACATTCAGGCGTTGCTCCCGAGCCTCCGCAATAGCCGCCTCCAGTTCGGAGACTCTTGCTTGGTACAGTTTGGCTCCGCAGTCGGCACAGAACAGCATTCCGGAGAGTATCGGCATCTCACCGATCGGAGTAAGTCTCCTGCGCCCGTCTCGAATATAGTCGACCATGATAGACTCAGACCGTGGCCGGACAAAAAACGTCGGAGCTGATAAGGCCAGACATTAAGACACAAAAAGGCCCCCTGACGCGGGAGAAAGACCTGCGTCAGGGGGTCTGTATTCTGCATATTTAATTGCAGTATCACACGGAGGTCAAACCGTTATCCGCTCGGCCTGAACGCCGTTTGGATACATGGTTATCTCAAGCTTTGATCTCGCGCTGGCTGTGATGGATTTGGTGTACTCTATCATTCTCCCGTGATCGTCCCATGTGACGCGCTTTATGAGAAACGCCGGGTCGCCGGGATTGCATTCGAGCAGCTGGCTCTCCTCCTTGGTCATTACAACGGCCTCGTAGGTCTCGATGGCTTTTGCAATCTTGAGACCGTACTTCTTTGACAGAATGGAGTACAGCGATTCTGTCTCAAGCATTTCCCACGATAGGTTGGGACAAAGGCTGACCGGGAGGAAGGTGTTTTCGATAAGCATTGGGCAGCCGTCGGCAAGCCGTATACGGACCACGTCAATGAGCCGCTTGGAATCCATTTCTCTCGCAGTCGAGGGACACTTTTCCTTTTCGATAAGCTTGAAGTCAATGATATTAGACGAAGGGACCTTGCCCATGATATGCATTTCATCGGAAAAGCTGTACAGGTTTCCGATGTTTCTCGACAGCTTCGGCGAAGAGATAAAGGTCCCCAGCCCGCGCTTGCGTTCTATCGCGCCGATCAGCTCCAGCTCATGAAGCGCCTGACGGACGGTGGTCCGGCTGATATGATATGCGCTGCAAAATTCCATCTCAGACGGGAGCATATCACCGGGAACGAGCTTTCCGTCCTCGATCTGCTTTTGTATTATGTTGAATAGCTGAAGATAGATAGACTCGGGAGAATCCGGAAGTATCTCATTGGAAAAGTCAAAATTCATCCAGACGAAGGCCTCCAAATCTTTTTCTTAATAATAACACTTTTTACAAAAAAATCAATAATTCAGCGGACAAATATCAGCTATTTTCTATATTTTCAGAAATAAACCGCACGAGATCCGTGAGTGAGGGCGTTACTCCTGTCCGTACATAGGCCCCGGAGACGGCCGAGGCAACATACAATGCCTCCTCAAGCGTGAATCCGTCCATGAGCGCAAAGACCAGCCCCGCGTTGAAATGATCCCCGCCGCCGATGGAGACACGGGGCTTCGGAGTGTAAAAGCCGGGGGCTTCGGTGACTCCGGACACTGTCGCGGCAAACGAACCCGTGAGCGTGTGGAGAGATACGCACCATATCCCGAGGCTTTCCCGTATGCCATCTGCAAGGGCGGCGCAGCTGTCAGGACTCGCGGAAAGCTCCAGCGCTCCTGCAAGCTGGATCGCCTCCCTGTGATTGCAGCTGAGGACCGTCCGCCCAAAGCGTTCAAAGCCTGCCATGACCCGGAGAGCCTCCGCGATATCCGCGTCCGTTCTCTTTCCGGGGTCTGCCATGTCAATAAAATACAGACGCTCCTTATCCGAGAGCGAGGGGAGTGTGTCGGACTGGATCCTTTTCCATATGCCGGTCATGGCCGGGATCATCGTCCAGTTATTGAGCGCGATGACGTCGGCCTCGTCAAACAGGGCGCATATTTGCTCCGGAGGGAGCTTTTCCGTTATGGCGTTCCAGTCGAGCGCGTTCAGGGAGTTCAGAGTCGAGGCGATGATCTTTCCGTCGTCGAACTCATAGTCGTCGGTGCGGGCAGGCTCCGAAAGGGAATACAGACGCGCGAGCTTTTCAAGCTTTTCAAACTCGGCGGCGGGGCGAGGGAGACCGAAAGCGCCAATGCAGCTCACGTCACTCCCGAGCCTCGCGAGAGCGTACGCCATTATCGGGCCGTTTCCGCCGAGCTGACTCTTTTCGCATATAAGCTCCACGTTCAGACTGAAGCCCGAAGCGTCGGAGATAAGCCTGCCGTAATCGGCAAGTGTTCTGACGTAAGAACATTCTCCGGCGGAGCGGCGCTTGTCGACGACTCTGATTATCCTGTCGACAAAGCCATCCAGCCCTATGCAGGCATTGAAGTCCGCATAGGGCTTTTTGCTGAGCCGGTCAATAATGTCGGCCGTGTTTATCACTTGTCGAGACCAAGGACCTTCGCGGTGGACTTATAGCCAATACCCATGCGGTCAATGCCCATGTCGATGAGCCTGAGGAACTTTTCCCGATCCCTTATCCCACCGGCGCCTTTGATCTTGCAGCGTCCGTCGGCTGCCTCCATCATGGCCTCGATGACTTCGTAGGTCGCGCCCTCGTTCTTACCGCCGGTAAAGAAACCGGTGGAGGTCTTTACGAAGTCCGCGCCGGCCTCGATGGCGACCTCGGTCGCGCGCTTGACTTCCTCTATGGTGAGAGAGTCGACCTCGAAAATGACCTTGAGGTTAGAGCCGTATTTATGGCACACGTCCGCGACGGCCTTGATATCCTCACGCACGTCGTCCCATCTTCCGGAGCGTATCCAACCGTAGTTTGCGACAATGTCAAGGTCCTCGATGTCACCATCCCGGCAGATGATCTCAGCCTGCGCAACCTTTGACTCCGTGGTGGATTTCCCGAAGGGGAAGTCGCACACCACGCATATACCCGTGTTGGTACCCGCACACAGTTCGCGCGCGATCGGCAGGGAGGAGGGGTTTATGCATACGGTAGCGCAGTTGTAATCTATGCCTTCCTGAATGTACTTGCGGATATCCTCATCGGTAAACTCGGGCTTGAGTACGGACTGGTCAATGTAGCGTCCCAGCTCTGCGGGGGTCATCTCGGCTGCTTTTTTCACAGGCTTCATGGTAGTAGATCCTTTCCATAATTAAGATAAGAGGGGTTCTCGGCGGCAGCACCCGGCGCCGCTTACAGCCTGAACATCTGCAATGTTCTGCAAAGGTCCGCGTACAAGCAATGTTCATTTAACGCGACGAAGAAACATGTACTTTTCGCATGACTGCATTTGTATTGTAATGTAACTAATCACGAAAGTCAATAGGGGCTACAAAAAAATATTGAAAAATATTTAACTTTTAGAGGGGAAATACATGATATATGCACATTGCACTAAAAAATCATTCCACTTTTGTGCATAACACAGAATAAATAAAAAACTGAATTAAAATGTCTAAAATCACTGTACAAAATCAAAACGACGCGCTATACTATACCCGTATCAAATGTATGATACATTAGCGTATCTGCAATAATTCGGAAAATACACTGAAAAGGAGAAAGAAATGAAGAAAATGAAGAAACTTATAACACTGCTTATCTCACTTACAATGATCTTCGCGCTGTGCGCCTGCGGTCAGACGGCGGAGCCGAAGACCGAGGAGCCTGCCAAGACGGATGCTCCCGCGGCAGACGTCGCTGCGGCGGATGAACCTGTCACTCTTCGCCTCTACACACGTTACTCCGACGAGGACAACATAAAGCGTATCGACTACGCGGTCGAGAAGCTGAAGGAAGAGTACCCCAACGTCACCATTGAGATCGAGGCCATGCCCGCTGACGACGGCGTAGCGCTCAAGGCGATGGCCGCGACCGGCGACATGCCCGATATTTTCAGCCTCTCCGGCACCGATCTTATCGCGTCCCTCGCCCAGTACGGCGCCATCAAGGACATGACCCCCCTGCTTGAGGCAAACGGCTTCCTTGATAAAGTGATCGAGAGCGAGAAGGTCAAGGTCTTCTTCACCGACGGCAATGCCTACTGCCTCCCCTTTACCGGCACCGAGATGGCAAACTTCTTCGCCAATACCGAGATATTCCAGAACTATGGTCTTGAGATCCCTCAGACGATAGACGAACTCGTCGAGTGCGCGAAGGTTTTCTCTGCGAACGGAATGTGCACGCTTCCCGTATTCGCGTCCGAGGCATGGATAACCAACGCATTCTTCAATGCGATCCTCACCAGATACGACAACCGCGGCCTTGACGCCCTCTACAGCGGCGAGGCAAGCATCCACGACGACGCCTACCTCCAGGCGGCTACCGCGCTTTATAACCTCCAGCAGGCGGGCGCGTTCCCTGCCGGCGTCACCAACATGACATACGAGCAGTGCACCGAGCTTTGGTACAACGGCCAGGCTGCAATGTTCTTCAACGGCGAATGGGAAGCCGACGTGACCTATGACGCTCTCGGCGATAAGGCCAAGGTCATATACTACCCCGCCGCGTCCGAAGACACCATCGAGGAGTCCAAGACCTCCGTCGTCGGCGGTAAGGGTGCCTGCACCGGTCTGAGCGTCTTTGCCGGCTCCAAGAATTACGAGCTTGCCGTTGACATCGCGTGCCGTATGTGCGAACTGATGGTCCAGCACGACTATATTTACCGCGGCAAGACCTGCTTTGCCCTTGACGTCACTGAGGGCCTTACCCGCGAGGTCGAACCCTGCGCCATGCTTGAGGAGATCGGTATAATGAGAAACGCTCTCACTCACACCAACACTCTCTTCTCCGGCGTTAATCCCGAGATCAGCACAGCTATCGCGGAGGGCGCTCAGGCTATCATGGCCGGATCGATGACTCCCGAAGAGTTTATAGCAAACGTCGCATTTGCATGTGAGGGCTAAGCTCCTGTATAGTGCAAATATTTGGGGGAAGGCGTCAGCCTTTCCCCAACCTTGATAAAAAGGAGCTGCTATGAAAAAATATCTCGGCAACAAGGCGATGATAATCCTGTTCATTGCCCCTGTCATGCTTTTTATGATAGTGATGGTGTTCTATCCACTCGTCGTTCTCGTGAGGAACAGCTTTACCACATGGGATGGACTGAACCCAGCCACGTTCAACGGAATTAAGAATTACGTCAGATTGTTCAAGGACCCCCTTTTTTACACGGGTCTTAAAAACGGCATTATCTACGCGGCGATACAGACCTGCTATCAGATACCGATCGCGACGCTGCTTGCGTTCGCCGTAAAGAGCGTGAGCAAAGGCGAAAAGAAATTTTTCAGAATTGCGTATTATATTCCGGCAGTTCTCTCCGTGACTGTCGTCTGCCAGCTGTGGGTGGCGATATACGATGCGGACTACGGACTTATAAATAAAATATTTGAGGCTCTCGGCCTTGCATACAGACAGAACTGGCTCAGCGGAAATGACACCGCGATCAGAGCCATTGCCTTCGTAGGCACATGGCAGTACGCGGGATATCAGTTCATCCTGCTGCTGTCCGCCGCGAACTCCGTACCCAACGACTACTTTGAGGCCGCGCTGCTCGACGGCTGCTCCAAGCCCAAGGCACATATGCGTATCACCATACCGCTCATGCAGGAGGCGTACAAGTACTGCCTCATCATTGCCATCACCGGCGGTCTTAACTCCTTTGCGGTCATGAACATAATGACCGGCGGCGGACCAGGTACGGCGAGCTACACGCTGACGTTCCTGATGTACCGCTCGGCCTTTGTCGTGAACAAGTACGGCTACGGCTGCGCCGCGGCGGTGCTGCTGGTCGTGCAGAGCCTGATCGTCTCGTTCTGCGTCAACAAGTTCATCGCGCGTGAGCAGATCATTTATTGAGGTGGCGGATATGGGAAAAAAGTTTACTGTCGGTTCAGCCCTGTTCAGGATATTTCTTTATTTTTATGCTGTTATCAGTCTCTATCCCATAGTGTGGATGTTCTTCTATTCGTTCAAGAATAACAGCGAGATATTTGTCACGAATCCCTTTGGCTTCCCGAAGATATTCCACTGGGAGAACTACGTCAAGGCGTGGACCACGTTCAATGTCCCGACGTATTTCATGAACAGCCTTAAGGTGACGCTGGTGGTCATCGCCGTGGTCGTCGTTATTTCCACCATGTTTGCCTACGCAGTAGCGCGGCTGAGATTCAAGGGGAGCGACTCCCTGCGTATGAGTACCATGATCGGCATGTTCCTGCCGCTCCAGTGTATCATGATACCGCTTGCCGTCCTCGTAAGGGATCTGCACATCAGCAATACCCTCTGGGCGGTAATAGTCCCGTACATCGCGTTCAACATCCCGTTCGCCGTGATGGTAATATACGGCTATATGAGAAGTCTGCCGTATGAGCTGGAGGAGTCGGCCTGCATTGACGGAGCGTCGCTCTGGACCTGCTTTATAAAGGTCATCGTGCCGAACGTCAAATCCGCTATTTCCACGGTCGTGATATTCGTGTTCATGAATGTGTGGAACGAGTACAATCTGGCTCTGGTGCTTCTCAACCGTGACGCGATAAAGACTCTGCCGCTCGGCATGATATTCTTTAAGGGCGAGCATACCACCGACTGGGGCGCGATGGGCGCGACCATGGTCATCGCAAGTATACCTACCATAATAATCTATATCCTTTTCAGCGCACAGGTCGAAAAGGCAATGACGGTCAGCGGCGCGGTAAAGGGCTGAGACAAACGAAACAATAAAAACAGGAGGGTGAACAATGGAAAATAAAAAGGCGTTGGGAATAGGCGTAGTCGGCTGCGGCTCGACCGGTATACAGTCCGTGCTTCAGCATACCTGCGAGGAGGACAAGGGCGATCTCGTCTATACCGCGGCTGTAATGGATCCCGTCCCTGGCAGAGCGCAGTACTGTGCGGAGAAGTTCGGCGTCGCGAAATATTATACCGACTATGACGAGCTGCTCAAGGACCCCGACGTTGACCTTGTAACTCTGGCTTCGCCGATCAAGGTCCACTTTGAGCAGGGCATGAAGGCGATACGCGCCGGCAAGCATGTACATTTCAACAAGACCATGACCATCTCCACGGCAGAGGCGACGCAGCTTATCGAGGAGGCCGAGAAATACGGCGTAAAGATCGTCTCGTCCCCCGGACAGATGACCGCTCCCGCTCTCAGACGCGCTAGAAAGGCTGTCCTCACCGGCGAGATCGGTATCCCCTCGTGGACCATCGGCGGCTCCGAGGGCGTTCTGCTCTGGCATTGCCAGCAGGCAAACAGGGAAATGGGCGAGGGCATGCCCAAGATAGACCCCTCGTGGTACTTCAAGAAGCCGGACGGCGGCCCCGTCTGGGACTGCACCGTGTACGCGCTGCATGCGATGACGGGCATTTTCGGACCCGCAAAGCGCGTCACCTGTATGTGCGGCCAGCGCTATCATGATTTCGAGTTCGACGGCAAGAAGATAGAGTCCGAGGTCGACGACTCAAACCAGATGATACTCGACTTCGGCGATGGCCTTTTCGGCGTGGCATATTCCTCGCTGAAAAACGACTTCGGCAACGGCAACGGTTTTATGTCAATGATTTTCGGGACCGAGGGAAAGATACAGGACGGCAAGATATACGGCAAAAACGGCGTCGTCACGCTGTTTGACCCGAACAAATTCGACATGGAGCGCGTGAGAAGCACCATGGGTCTCCCGCATCTGACCGACCACCAGACCACGCTTGGCGAGCCGCACATCTACGAGGACATAAATCAGCTCGCCGACTGGGTACTCAACGGTGTCGAACCCTACTGCACCGCCGAGCATGCCCGCCACGTCATCGAGATAATCGAGGCGGCGTACAAGTCCGCGGAGGAGGGTCATGTCGTGGACATCAAGTCCACCTTTGAGCCTATTCCTCTTGATAAGCTGGGCGTCTGATAAACGCTTCCGAGGAGTTATGATATGAACAACAGCTTTAATTTTAAGGTAGGCTTTCAGCAGTTTGCCAACCGCTGCCCGGAGAGCCTGAAGCCCGGCCGCGAATCCTTCGAGTGGTATATAAATGAATGCCGCCGCATGAACGCGCACTCTCTGTCCATGATGCCGGTCGAAAAGATACCGGAGGGCGAGAAGTACGACGGCGGATATCTCGAATTTGCCGACATGGGCTATGTAAGAGAGATGGCAGCGCTCGCGAAGGAGGCGGACGTACACTATGTCTGCTACTGTATCCCGATGATGAGCCTGTCCGGCGCGGACCACCCCGTGAACGGCCCCTCGGCGATGAGCGTCGAGGCCGCGCACCGTTATCTTGACAAGATCATCGAGATATGCGACATTTTCGGTATCAACACTCTCGGCGGCGGATACGGCAGACTTGAGACCAAGTACAGCCGATATAACAAAGCAGTGAGCTTTGACGAGGTAAAGAAGTTCGTGGTCGGAAATCTCAAGGAGCTTGGACGCTGCCTTGAGGGTACGGATATCATGATGGCCTATGAAAATCACTGCGACTTCACCGGCAGGGAGATCGCATCTATCCTTGAAGAGGTGGATCATCCCAACATCGGCGGAATGTTCGATATCGGCAACGGCGCTGTCATATGCTGCGACCCGATGGCGGATGTCGAGTATCTCGCGCCGTGGGCCGTCGCGGCGCATTTCAAGGATTTTAAGGTCATTGATAACCCTGTGTTCGAGCATTTGTGGCAGGATATGCCCATGATCCTCAAGGGCTGCCTTCTCGGCGAGGGAATTATTGACTTTGACGTTATAATGAAGGCCATCTGCGAGAAGGCAAAGAGAAAGCAGAACATGATACTCATGGCTGAACCCGCGTTCATCCTGCCCGAAAAGCACTATAACTGCCTTGAGGAAATGCACCAGTTTGACCGTGAATGCACATATCAGTTCGTTGATTTCATGCAGAAGCTGGTAGAGAAATATTGACCGACAAGGCAGAGCGGCGCCTATGACCTTGCTCTGCCTTGTAAATCAGTTGCAGCGTTAGGAGAAAAAATGAAAATAATTCAGTTAGGCTACGGCTATTGGGGCGAGAGCTGGATAGATTTTATCAACAAGGATCCGGATTCCGAGCTTGCCGCTCTGTGCGTAAAAACGGAAAAGACCCTCAGCAAGGCGAAGGAAAAGTGGGATCTGCCCGACAGCATGTGCTTTACCGATATCGACGAGGCGCTCAAGGTCGACGCGGATGTGGTCATTATCGTCATGCCGCATTACGCCCACATAGAGTTTGCGAAGAAGGCGGTCCTCGCCGGCAAAAATGTTTTGATAGAAAAACCGCTCTGTGACGATCTTGACGAGGCCAAGGAGTTCTTCCGTTGGATGGAAGGGCGTAAAGAAAAGGTCTTTGTCAGTCACAACTACCGTTTCCGCAAGGAGCTGTGGCAGATGAAGGAGGGCTTCGAGGACGGGAAGCTCGGCGAGCTTCAGTTTATTCAGGTCGACTACCGCACGGGCAAGTCGACCGATCCCGAGGAGCATATCTGGAACGTACAGGGCTGGAGAGGCTCGCAGGTGTGCATGCAGACCTATGAGTGCGCCGTTCATCACTATGACATGATGCGCTTTCTGACAGGCAGCAACGCAAAGACCGTTTACGCAAATGCGTGGAACCCAAAGTGGGCGATCACGAAGGGGCCTGAGTCTTACTTTGTCACCATCGAGTTTGAAAACGGTGTGCGCGCCTGCTTCTCGAATCATATGAGCTCGGTCGGCGCGGAGACGGAGTTTCAGGGCAACTGGCAGGTGCAGGGGTCTAAGGGGCTGGTCAGATGGCTGTCCGGTCATCCGGAGATGGAGCTTTACCCCGCGATCGACCATCCGGGAGAGATACCGGCCGTTGAAGAGACCGGCTTCCCCGGCTTTGACCGCGCGGGTATCCTGCGCGAGCTGGTGCATGCGCTCGGCGGTGAAAAATTTTCCGCGCTCCCGACGCTCAAGGATAATATGAATACAATGGCTCTTTGCGCCGCCGTGCTTCTTTCCGCGAGGGAGGGAAGAGTCGTCAGCGTAGACGAGCTGTGGCACGAGGGCTGAGAATGAAGCTTGCTATCATCGGAACAGGGGTAATTGCGCAGAACCAGCACATACCCTGCTTTACAAAAAACGGTGCGAAGATCACTGCGGTCTATGACCGGCATATAGAAAAGGCTGAGCGTATTGCCGCACAGCTCGGAGCGGAGGCCTATGACGACTATGAAAGGCTACTCCGCGAGGCAGACGCGGACGCGGTCTCCATATGCACACGCACGGATATGCATGCCTCCATGGCCGTTGCGGCGGCAAACGCGGGCAAGAACATTTTCCTTGAAAAGCCGATGGCCGTCTCTGCCGCCGAGGCTGAGAGGATAGTCGCCGCGGTCGAGGAGAACGACGTCATTTTCATGCTTGGCATGCTCAATCGCTTCCGTACCGAGTCTCTGATACTTGCCCGGCGGCGGAAAGACGGCAGTATGGGGGACATCTATCATTGCGACTGCCGCTGGATACGCAGAAGAGGCGTCCCGGCAAATCCGTGGTTCTCCCAGAAGGCCCTCTCCGGCGGCGGCCCAGGCATAGACATCGGCGTTCATGCCATCGATACGGCGTGGTACCTGATGGGCTGTCCCGAACCTACGGCGGTCAGCGCGGTCGCTCACAGACGGCTAGGCAAGGTCTATGCCAAGGGTATTGACAGCTACGGCTCCGTTGCCCCGACCAGCGGGCCGATGGATGTGGAGGACGCTCTCACGGCGCTTGTCCGCTTTGAGCAGGGCAAGAGCATGACCGTCACCGTCAGCTGGGCGATAAACGGCCCGGACGAGGATCTCAACATCAAGCTGTACGGCACGAAGGAGGGCGCGAGCCTGAACCCGTTTGTGATATACGGCGAGGACGACGGCTATCTCACTGACTATCAGCCCCGTTTCATGCGCGGCGACGCATGGACGGAGGGCTTCATGAACGAGACTGCGCACTTTATTTCCTGTGCCGAGGCGCACAGAAAAACCATCACAAACGAAAGAAACGTCTACACCGTGCAGAAAATCATCGACGGGATATATAGGTCTGCCGAAAGCGGCGGAGAGATCGTCCTGTAAGGTGCTGCACACAAATATGAAAGTCAAGGGGGACTGTGAGATGGAGCCTATCAAACGTCACTGGTGGAAGGAATGCGTTTTCTATCAGATATATCCGCGCAGCTTTCAGGACTCTAACGGGGACGGCTTCGGCGATATCAGAGGTATTATCAACAGGATAGACTATCTCGTTGAGCTGGGCGTCGGCGCGATATGGCTCGGCCCCGTGTTTAAGTCCCCGCAGGATGACATGGGCTATGATATCTCCGACTACCGGGATATCTATGAGGGCTTCGGCACCCTCGCGGATTGGGAGGAGCTTCGCGATAAGCTCCACGAGCATGACATCAAGCTCCTTGTGGACCTCGTCGTGAATCACACCTCCGACGAACACCCGTGGTTCATCGAGGCAAGAAAAAGCCGCGATAATCCCAAGCACGACTATTACATCTGGCGCGACGGAAAGGACGGAAAAGAGCCGAACAACTGGTCGTCGTTCTTCACGCCCTCCGCGTGGGAGTACAACGAACCGACAGGAGAGTATTATCTGCACCTGTTCTCAAAAAGACAGCCAGATCTGAACTGGGAAAACCCGGAGGTCAGGGACGAGATATACTCCATGATGAACTGGTGGCTCGAGAGGGGAGCGGACGGCTTCCGCATGGACGTTATCAATCTCCTCTGCAAGACCAAGGGACTGCCCGACGCCTCCGGCCCGGTGGACATGAACGGCTACGTTTTCCCCACCGAGCATATGAGCAACGTGCCGCCCATACATGAGCTTCTTGAGGAGATGGCCGAAAAGACCTACGGAGACAGGGATGTGTTTACCGTGGGTGAGTGCTGCGCCATGCCGCTGGAGGAGGGCGTAAAATACACCTCCGGAAAAAAGCGCCAGATCGACGCGGTGTTCTCCTTTGAGCATATCGACATGGACGCGCAGCCGCTGGGCAAGTGGTACTACCGCCCGTGGAAGCTGCCGGAGCTCAAGGAAAAGCTCGCAAAGTGGCAGACCGGGATCGGAGACGGCTGGGTCGGCCTTTTCTGGTCAAATCAGGACCAGCCCCGCGCACTCTCACGCTTCGGTACGACCGACGAGCGTTACCGCGTACAGTGCGCAAAAATGCTCGGCACGATACTGCACAATCTGCACGGCACTCCGTTTATTTATCAGGGCGAGGAGATCGGTATGGTGAACGTGCCGTGGACCTCGGTCGATCAGCTCAGGGACGTTGAGATATTGAATTTTGTGAACGACTGCCGCAACACCGGCGCACCCGAGGACTTTATGTGGCAGGCCATATGGCGCAAGGCTCGCGACAACGCCCGCGTACCCCTGCCGTGGGACGACAGCAAAAACGGCGGCTTTACCACCGGCGAGCCGTGGATAATGCTAAACCCCGACTATAAAGAGATAAACGTTGCCTCCGCGATGGCCGACCCCGACTCGGTCTACTGGTATTACCGCAGACTTATCGAGCTTCGCAAGCATAATCTGATCATGCCTTACGGAGAATTTAAGCTCCTGTGGCCCGAGGACGAGACGCTCTTTGCCTTTGAAAAGCACCTTGACGGCGAGCATTGGCTCATTGCCGGCAACTTCTCCGATAAGGAGATAACGGTCACGCTGCCGGCGGAGTATAAAAATTGCGGGACCGTCATCTCAACAATGAAAACGCACGGTCTCGGAGACGGCAAGCTGACTCTCGGCGCGTGGGAGGCCGAGGTCATCAGCTTTGAATTATGATAATCGAGGTATTTCAATGGATTCACTTTTTCATGTAGGCGGAAAGCCGTTTTTCTCCATCGGCGGACAGCTGAATAACTCCACAAGCTCCGACCCCGCGCTCACGGAAAAGGCCTTTAAGACCTGCGTGGGACTTGGACTCAATACCGTTGCCGCGCCCGTCCACTGGGAACTCTTTGAAAAGGAGGAGGGAGCTTACGACTTTGCGCAGATAGACATGCTTATGGAGCTTGCACGGCGCAGCGGTCTGAGGCTCGTTGTCCTCTGGTTTGGAACGTGGAAGAACGGAAACTCCCACTATGTCCCCGAGTGGGTCAAGCTGCAGAAGGAGCGCTTCCTCTGGGCTAAGGCGAATGACGGCGCGGAGATACGGGCTCTTTCTCCGACCTGCGAGGAGACGAAAAAAGCCGACATGCGCGCGTTCTGCGAGCTGTGCGGACACATAGCCCGCAATAACGCGGACGGCTGCGTTATCGGCATCCAGATCGAAAACGAGCCGGGACTTATCGGCGCGGCAAGAGACTATTCTCCGCAATCTACCAAACTTTTCAAGGGGCGCATTCCTGCCGACGCCGCAGAGTTCATCGGCGCGGACGGCACATGGGAGGAGACCTTCGGCTTCTACGCCGCGGAGTTTTTCACCGCGTATCATATCGCGCACTACATCGACGATATCGCCGAGGCCGGCAAGCGGGTACTTGACCTCCCCATGTACATAAACGTATGGCTTGGCGAGATGTACGCCCACATACCGGGTACGAACTATCCCTCGGGCGGCGCGGTAACAAAGACATTTCGCTTCTGGAAGCACCTTCTGAAGCATGTTGACGCCATCGCCCCGGATATCTATGTATCCGATTACCGGGAGGTGGAGGAGCTTTTCAGAACGTACTCCGGGGAGGGGAACATTTTCCATCTGCCGGAATCCTCTCCAATGCCGCTTTCCATGACGAACTCAATGCGTGCCGTCGCGGAATACGGATTGACCGGCGTTCACACCTTTGGGATAGATATCCTCTCCGCCGCCGCGGACAGGGCTGCGCTCTGCACAATGGCGGTCTCCGGCGCGGAGGGCGCGAAAAAGTCGGCGCTCCTGCGCGAGATAGCCGATTCCTATACCATACTCAGGCACTCAAAGCACCTTATAGAAAAGTATCAGGGTACGGGCAGACTGTATGCAGTCGCGCAGTATGAAGGAGCGGCGAATCAGGTATTTGATTTCGGCAGCTATATCGGCGAGATCGAGTTTCTCAACATGGAGTCTGCGCCCATCAACGGCGGAAATGTCAGACGCATGGACAACCGCCACATGGCCTCAAGCTATGACGGCTACAGGGCGAAGGGCTTTATCGTGGACGCCGGGAACGGAGAGTTCTATTTGACCGGCGACGCGTACAAGCTGAGGCTTTACCCGAAATTCTCGCTTGAGGAGCTTACCAGCGCGGTACACGCCGGGGATTTTCTCAATACGCGCTCACAGGGGTACCTCTCCGTAACTGAGGGAGAGTTTACTGCCGACGGCGAGTATAAGGTCAATATCATCAGAAACGGCGACGAGTACGATTACGGCCTGTGGGTGACGAGCGATATCGGTGTCCTGCGCGTGAGAATGGACAGATAATGAACGGCATAAAAGAAAAGTTTGAGAGCTTTTATCCCGGCCGGACGCCGGAAAGACTCTACTCCGCTCCGGGAAGGACCGAGATCTGCGGCAACCACACCGACCACCAGCACGGCAAAGTACTTGCGGCAGCGGTCGAACTGCTGAGCAGGGCTGCGGTGCTTCCGAACAACAGCGGCGTTATCCGCGTAAAGTCCGAGGGCTATGACTATTTTGAAATAGACCTCAGCGAGCTTTCGCCCGTTACGGCGGAGCGGGGAACGACCGCCGCGCTGGTCAGGGGCGTTGCGGCGGGCTTTGCCATGCGGGGCTTTGGCGTCGGCGGCTTTGACGCATATGTTTCGTCGGACGTCCTCCCCGGCAGCGGTCTCAGCTCCTCCGCGTCGTTCGAGGTCCTTATAGGGACCGTGATAAATGACCTCGGAGAGTTCGGCCTCACGCCTGTCGAGATCGCTCGTATAGGGCAGTATGCCGAGAACGTATTCTTCGGAAAGCCCAGCGGTCTTATGGATCAGACCGCCTGCGCGGTGGGGGGAACGATAGCGATAGACTTCACGGCCCCCGAAGATCCCGTTATCAGGCCCGTATGCGCGGACTTTGGCGGCTTCGGCCACAGCTTGTGCATAATCGAGAGCGGCGCCGATCACGCCGGACTGACCGATGAATACGCGGCGATACCCGCTGAGCTTTCAAGGCTGTGCGGGTATTTCGGGAAAAAATATCTTCGGGAGGTGCCGGAGGAGGAATTTTACCTCGGCATTTCGGGCGCAAGAAAATTTGCCGGGGACAGAGCCGTCCTGAGAGCCATGCATATCTACGACGAAAACCGCCGTGTCGACGCGGAGACAGCGGCGCTTGAATCCGGCCGGTTTGACGAATTTCTGCGCCTTGTCAACGGATCGGGGATATCCTCATGGACGCTTCTTCAGAACATCACGCCCGCCGGCAGCACGAGACATCAGGAGCTTGCCGTCGCGCTCGCGCTGTGCGGCAGGCTGCTCAACGGCAGAGGGGCGTGCCGTGTGCATGGAGGAGGCTTTGCGGGGACGATACAGGCGTTCGTACCGAACGATATGCTTGAAGACTTCAAGACAGGTATCGAGTCATACCTCGGAGCCGGCTGCTGCCATATCCTCACTATCCGCCGCGAGGGCGGCACGAGGGAGCGCTTCACGGAAGAAAGCCCAGACAAATAAAAAACACCGGGATGGGTCGTAAAAGACCGGTCCCGGTGTTTTTTGCTGCATTCTTGTCGGCATATACAGCGGCGTGCTCGCCGTGGCGACCATGTTCGGTCAGGTCATCGTCCGCACCAAGCTCCCGCAGGCGCTCGGCGCGCTGACCCCGCCCTACGGCATGACCACCTTTATCACCGCGAGGATTCTGGATATGCCGATGCTTCGACTAGCGAAAGCCATGCTGCCATGGATACTGGCGCTGTTCTTCTTCGCGCTGATCGTGGCATTCTTCCCGCGGATTGTCATGTGGCTGCCACATCTGATGGGATACGTATAAAAAATTTAAACAATCCGAAAGCCGTAAAAATATCCACCGCGGCGTCTGCCTGAAAAGGCAGATGCTGCGGTGGATAAGTTATTTCAGCTTCGGTTTACATCTTTTCGGGGGCGGAGACGCCGATGATGCCGAGGGCGACGGCGAGGACGCGGCGCACGGTGTCCGCCAGCAGGAGGCGGGCTTCCAGCACTCCGGTCTCCGCGCCCTTGATGCGGCAGACGGTGTAGAACCGGTGGAAGCGTGCGGCAAGCTCGGTGACGTACTTGTTTATGCGGCTGGGGTCATAGTCGCGGGCGGCGAGGCGTATCTCCTCCGGCAGGGCGGCAAGCTGCTTTATCAGCTCGCGCTCGGCGTCGGTATCGAGCAGGGAGAGGTCGGCGTCCGCCGCGGCGGGAACGCTGTGCCCGTCCGCCGCGAGCGCGGCGAGCATCGAGCAGATGCGCGCGTGGGCGTACTGGACGTAATACACGGGGTTCTCGCTGTCCTGCCGGATGGCAAGCTCGAGGTCGAACTCGACCGGCGACTCGGGGCGGGAATTGAAGAAGTAGCGGGCGGCATCGACGGGTATCTCGTCGAGCAGGTCGGTCAGGGAGATGGCCTTGCCGGTGCGCTTGGACATGCGCACGACCTCGCCGTTGCGCGTCAGCTTCACGAGCTGCATCAGCACGATGTCGAGCCGGTGCTCGCCGTCAAGACCCAGCGCGTCCATCGCGCCCTTGAGGCGGGCGACGTGGCCGTGGTGATCCGCGCCCCAGACGTTGATGACCTTGTCAAAGCCGCGCTTTTCGAACTTGTTGCGGTGATAGGCGATGTCGGCGGCAAAATAGGTGTAGAAGCCGTTGGCGCGGCGGAGAACGTCGTCCTTGAGGTCGAGCTTGGCGATCTCCTCCTCGGTCTTGCCCTCAGCGCGGAGCTTCGAGCCGAGGATCTCGGAGGTGCGCAGCCAGAGCGCGCCGTCCTTCTCATAGGTGAAGCCCAGATCGGTCAGCTTCTGCACCGACTCTGCGACGTAGCCGCTCTCGTGCAGCTCCGACTCGAAGAACCACTGGTCGTACTCGATGCCGTAGCGGCGCAGGTCGGACTGCATCTTCGGGATGTTGCGGTCAAGCCCGAAGCGAGCCATCGCCGCGTGGCGGTCGGCCTCGGGGCGCTTCAGGTAATCCTCGCCGTAGATATCGTAAAAGCCCTTGGCAAGCTCCTTTATATCGTCGCCATGGTAGCCGTCCTCGGGGAACTCGACCTTATCCTCGCCGAGGATGAGCTGGCGGTAGCGCGCGTCGATGGAGGAGGCGAACTTCTCTATCTGGTTGCCGGCGTCGTTGACGTAGAACTCGCGCCAGACATTGTAGCCCGCGCGGTCGAGGATGCTGGCCAGCGCGTCGCCCAGCACGCCGCCGCGGGCGTTGCCCATGTGCATGGGGCCGGTGGGGTTTGCGGAGACAAACTCTACCATGCACTTTGCGCCGTGCCCGACGTCTACGCGGCCGTAGTCCTTGCCCTCGGCGGCGATGTCACGGAGCACGTCGCCGTACCAGCTCTTGCCGAGGCGGAAGTTTATGAAGCCGGGGCCTGCAACTTCGACGGAGTCAAACCAGGTACCCTCAAGCTCCATGTTCGCCGTGAGCGCTTCGGCGATCTTGCGCGGCGCCATGTGCAGCGCGCGGGCGCCGGTCATGGCGTGGTTCGCGGCATAGTCGCCGTTGGCGGTGTCCTTGGGTATCTCAACGCTGCCGCTGAGCACCGCGCCTGCGGGCAGCTCACCCTTCCCGACAGCCTTCTCACAGGCTCTGTTCAGAATGCTGCTTATCTGCTCTTTCGCGTCTTGTATCAGGTTTGACATTACGTGTATCCTCCCACTCGGTGATTTTGAGCTTGAACATGTTCTTGGTGACTACGGCGTGTTCATAGTCGATGACGTAATACACATCGAGCGAGCCGCCGTGCTCGTCAAAGTTCTTGGTTATCTTCTTGGTGTTGATGCCCATCAGCATATTGCCGTAGGGCGTTTTATAGGTGAAGTGATCCGTTTCGCCCTCACGGAAGAGCATGCGGCTGTTGATGTAGCCCTTGCGGTCGATCGTGACCTCGTCCGGCGATATGACGACGTTGGTCTGCGTGCCGCGCAGGCCGGTCAGCCGCTGCTCGGGATAGCTGAAGCGGATGGTGTCGCCCTCGTAGTGATACTCGCCGTCGACCGAGAACTCCATGATGCTCGAATCGTCGCCGATCTGCTGGCTGGTCATCTCGATGACAACGGTTTTGGGGTTTTCTACGTTTTCCATATTCCTCTCTGTTCTACCTCCATAGGAGCTATGTGTTCCGCGCCGCGCTTCGGCTGCCAGCCGAGGAATATCGCGGCCATGCGGCCGAAGTCGCCGGTCTCGCCGCTGGTGAGGTATCGCTCCTCGCCGCAGCCGCCGGTCATGTCAAGCTCGCGGAGCTTATCGCTCAGCTCGCGCGCCGCGCACTCCGACGCGCTGACGAGCTGTGTCTCCGCGCCCATGTAATCTTCTATCGCGGCCGAGATCAGGCCGTAGTGCGTGCAGCCGAGCAGTATCGCGCCGACTCCGGCGTCCTTCATCGGGCGCAGGTAGCGCGCGACGGCTTCGCGTATCAGCGCGTCGTCTGGCGAATAGTGCCCGCTCTCGATGAGCGGCACGAAGTCCGGACAGGCGGTGTATATCACGCCGCGCTCAAGGCCGTATCTCTCAAGCTCGCGCCGGAACGCGCCGCTGTCGATGCTGGCCTTCGTGGCGATGACGCCGAGGGGCGCGCCGCCCGCAAGCCCCG
>ERZ779890.549-NODE-549-length-41154-cov-3.510888_pt1 | contig 41154 bp, 29 predicted proteins | sample MGYA00511553_ERZ779890 | MGnify/ENA primary metagenome ERZ779890 (study PRJEB29588, sample SAMEA2152064) | human gut metagenome | biome: human gut; feature: human-associated habitat; material: faeces | place: Denmark | collected 2008/2010 ... | reverse complement strand
TATTATCAAGAGGTTCGTCACGGGTGCGATGTCATTCGGAGCACTCAGCAAGGAGGCACATGAGGCAATTGCCTTGGCCATGAACAAACTTGGAAGTCGCTCTAACACAGGAGAGGGCGGCGAGGACGACGAACGGTTCTCTGCATGTGTTAACGGTGTGTCATTGTCAAGCAAAACAAAACAGATTGCAAGTGGGCGATTTGGTGTTACAACAAGATACCTCGTCAATGCAGAGGAAATTCAGATAAAAGTTGCACAAGGGGCCAAACCGGGAGAAGGCGGACAGCTACCTGGCTTTAAAGTTAACGAGGTTATTGCCAAAACACGCCACTCCATTCCTGGCATTTCTTTAATATCCCCTCCTCCTCACCACGACATTTACTCTATAGAAGATCTGGCGCAACTTATCTTTGATTTAAAATGCGTCAACCCAAATGCCGCCGTCAGCGTAAAATTAGTGGCAGAAAGTGGAGTCGGCACCGTTGCAGCAGGCGTTGCAAAAGCCAATGCAGACTTGATTGTTATAAGCGGAGCAGAAGGAGGAACAGGGGCAAGCCCCGCAAGTTCAATGCGATATGCAGGCATACCACCAGAAATTGGGCTGTCTGAAACACAACAGACACTTATTGTCAACGGATTACGTCAACAAGTAAGATTACAAACAGACGGGCAACTCAAAACGGGACGCGATGTCATAATGATGGCATTGCTGGGTGCTGACGAATTTGCATTTGGAACATTGCCGCTTATTGTTCTCGGCTGCGTTATGATGCGAAAATGCAACACCAACACATGTCCTATGGGAGTAGCCACGCAAAATACGGAACTACGCAAACACTTCATGGGAAAACCAGACTATATCGTGAATTATTTCCATTTTCTGGCACAGCAGGTAAGAGAATACTTGGCAGAAATGGGATTTGAGAAATTTGAAGACATCATCGGAAGAACAGACCTGATTGTCAAGAAAGATAATCTCTGTGACAAGGTGCAGACCCTCGACTTTAACAGACTGCTCGCAACGGACTCTAAAATTAATTCACGCCACTACGTTCCTCACGCATATAACATAAATCCAAACGTTCTGGATGATATCATCATAAACGATCTGCATAGCTCCATCAAGGAAAGAAGTGAAAGTAACACAGAATATAGCATAAAAAACACAGACCGTGCAGTAGGTGCCAAACTCTCTGGATTTATTGAGAGAGAATATGGTGCCAACTACCTGACAGACTCTACCGTCAATATTAGATTCAAAGGTGCCGCAGGTCAAAGTTTTGGTGCATTCCTAACCCAAGGTATCAATTTCCGCTTAGAAGGAGAAGCCAACGACTATGTGGGCAAAGGATTGTCAGGAGGGCGAATTGCAATCATGCCAAATCGCAGGTGCGCTTCATTAAAGGCAGAAGATAACGTGATTGCAGGAAACACGGGCATATATGGTGCAACAAGTGGCGAGATTTATATCAACGGATGTGTAGGAGAGCGTTTTGCCGTTCGAAACTCAGGTGCCATTGCAGTAGTTGAAGGCGTGGGAGACCATTGTTGCGAGTATATGACAGGAGGTCGCGTTGTCGTGTTAGGCGAAACTGGCAGCAATTTTGCTGCGGGTATGAGCGGAGGAATCGCCTACGTATGGAACAAAAATCAGAACTTCGACTATTTCTGTAATATGGAAATGGTAGAACTGAGCCTTCTTGACGAAAGTGCAGCTCGCAACGAACTCAGAGACCTTATACATCGACATTGGACCTATACCGATTCTCAATTAGCCCGAAAAATGCTTGATGACTGGCAGCACTATGCAAACCAGTTTATACAAGTGACACCTATAGAGTACAAGAAAGTTATGCAAGACGAAAAAGACCGTCTTTTGCGTGAACGTATTAATAACATCTGGATGAACAACTAACCAAAAACAACAAAATGGGAAATCCTAAAGCATTTATGAGCATCGCCCGAAAAGAAGCGGGCTACAGACCTATACACGATAGAATTCACGATTATGGAGAAGTTGAACAGACCCTAAATTCACATGACAGACAAGAACAGGCATCAAGATGCATGGACTGTGGAGTGCCGTTCTGTCATTGGGCCTGCCCTCTGGGCAGCAAAATTCCTGAGTGGAACGATTTGCTGTACAACGGCGACTGGGAACAGGCATACGAAACCCTTATCACAACCAATGAATTTCCTGAATTTACAGGACGAGTATGCCCGGCACTTTGCGAAAAGAGTTGCGTGTTGAATCATGTCATACAACAACCCACTACAAACAGAGAAAACGAAGTCGCCATAATGGAACACGCATTTATTGAAGGCTATGTCGTTCCTCTTAAAATCAGGCACAATGACTATAACGTTGCCATAATAGGAAGCGGGCCAGCAGGACTTGCCGTAGCAAATCGATTAAACAGGATGGGTTATAATGTCACCGTGTATGAAAAAAATGAAATGATTGGAGGATTGTTACGTTTCGGCATTCCTAATTTCAAGCTTAACAAAACAATCATAGACCGCAGGGTCAGTCTGATGGAAAAAGAGGGGGTGAAGTTTGTCACCGGCACAACAATTAACACCCAAAAACTTCCTGTCGGATTTCATGCTTACGCCATATGTACAGGAACGCCACAAGCACGCGATTTAAATATTGACGGACGCGAACTCAATGGTATTCATCTGGCTTTGGACTACCTATCACAACAAAACAGAATCCTGGCGGGTATGGAAATAGCCGCCAACCAGCGAATAACAGCAAAAGGCAAGAATGTATTGGTAATTGGCGGTGGCGATACTGGGGCTGACTGCATCGCCACAGCACATAGACAAGGCTGCCGGTCGGTAACACAGATAGAGATAATGCCCAAACCCCCTGTCGGGAACAACCCCGCAACCCCTTGGCCATCATGGCCAGTTATATTGAAAACAACCTTTGCTCATGAGGAAGGCTGTGAACGCAAATGGCTACTTAACACCAACAGGTTTGTTGGAACAGAAGGAAAAGTATCAGGTGCGGAAGTCGAAGAAATCAAATGGGAAAAAACTTCCGACAACTTGCGTCCACAAATGAAAAAGACAGGAAACATACATACTATAAAAGCCGAATTGGTCTTGGTGGCCATGGGATTTATAAAACCAGAACAACCCAAGTTTCCTGAAAATGTTTTTGTTGCAGGCGATGCAAAAAATGGGCCAGGCCTTGTCGTCAAGGCAATATGTTCCGGACAAAAGACGGCTGCGGAGATAGACAACTACTTGAACACATAACAAATCGGAAATAATTGTAACAACATATGCTCTCCTAAAAAACAAAACACAATAAGTCCTAACGACCGAATTGGGCTTAATCCACTTTTACCCGAATCAGTCAAATGGCTGGTTCGGGTAAAAAATATACATAGAGTTCCATCTTGTGGCTTACAGGCAAGTATAGACAGGAGCATACAAGAAGCTGTTTTTATGAGATTTTCCTTATCACTTATCGAACGACACAAACTAAAAGCCAAGTGAAATAGGCTAGTTGTAGACACGATGAGCACATGGCTAAACCTTACTATAAATTTGAGCTAAAACCTTTGGATAACATTCTAAAATACATTAACTTTGCATAAAGCATATTTTCCTTTTATCAAGAGAAAATATTTTGCACAGCTTCTATAAAAACACAAACAACCATACAATGGCAAAACTTATTATTAATTCATACGAAGACTTTACGTCATACTTAGGAAAAAATTTGGGTGTTTCTGACTATATCGACATTCCGCAGAAACGTATAAACCTTTTTGCAGACGCAACACTTGACCATCAATGGATTCATGTCGACACAGAACGAGCAAAAACCGAGTCCCCCTTTAAAACAACCATAGCACATGGCTATCTTACACTGTCAATGCTTCCTTATCTCTGGGAACAGATCATAGAGGTTAACAATATCAAAATGCTGATCAACTATGGCATCGACAAGATGAAGTTCGGACAACCTGTGCTTAGCGGCCAACGCATAAGGCTTGTTGCAGATTTGCATAATATACAAAACCTGAGAGGCGTTTGCAAAACAGAAATCAAATTCTCAATAGAAATTGAAGGAGAAAAGAAAAAGGCACTTGAAGGGATAGCCGTATTCCTATACTATTTCAAATAAACTCCTGCTCAGGCTTCAATACAATAGAAAGAAACCCTTCCGTTAGCCCCCCATAATACTAATGCTCTATTTTTCCCAAGATGGACAATATCAAAGACAAGACTGAAGACTCCGAATTAAAAGAGTCAATCCAATACCGACATCCAGAAGTAACCGAGACTAGGCCCCTTTCTTTGGAATGCGACGTTGTGCGCTTTCAAAACAATAAAGAGAAATGGGTCGCATTTGTCGGATTACTCAACGGACAGCCATATGAGATTTTTACAGGGCTACAAGACGATGACGAAGGAATAGTATTACCCAAATCTGTTACGAAAGGACGTATCATCAAAGCTGTCAATGAGGACGGAACCAAACGATACGACTTTCAATTTGAAAACAAAAGGGGATATAAAACTACAGTCGAAGGACTTTCTGAAAAATTCAACAAAGAATATTGGAACTATGCCAAGCTTATTTCTGGGGTGTTGCGTTATCGGATGCCTCTGGACAGAATCGTAAAGCTTGTGTCACAACTACAACTTGATGACGAAAGCATCAACAACTGGAAAAACGGAGTCGAACGAGCTCTGAAAAAATACATTAAAGACGGCACTCCAGCTTCAAGTCAGAGATGCCCCTCCTGTGGCAAAGAAACAATGATATATAAAAGCGGCAATCTCGTTTGCACTAAATGTGGGGCAACAATCGTCAGTTAACAAACAGCACGGCATGTACGACTATACAAGAAGAAAAAGTATTCGCAAATATTCAAGCAAACCCGTTGACAATTCTATGGTCGTTGATTTGCTGAGGGAAGCAAGTCAAACCCAGACAATGGGCAACTTGCAATTGTACAGTGTTATAATAACACGGGACGAGGCAAGCAAAAAAGCACTCGCGCCCGCTCACTTCTATCAACCCATGGTAGAAAACGCCTCAGTAGTACTTACCTTCTGCGCAGACTACAACAGGGCAACCATCTGGTGTAAGCAGCGCAAAGCAAACCCCGGATATGATAATTTCCTATCATTCCAGAATGCAGCAACAGATGCCCTACTCTATTGTCAGACATTCTGCAATATGGCAGAACGGAAAGGATTAGGCCTGTGTTTCCTTGGAACGACAATCTACAATTCACAACAAATCATTGATATTCTCAAGTTACCCAAACTCGTTATGCCCATTGCTACAATTACTTTAGGGTGGCCAGATGAAGAAGGCCAAGTCTCTGACAGATTACCCATTGAAGCAATAATACATAATGAAAACTACAAGCAATACTCCACAGAGGACATCAACAACTACTATTCCTACAAGGAATCGCTAACAGAAAACAAACACTTTGTAGAAATTAACAATGTAGAAACACTTGCCCAAGTCTTTACAGATATAAGATACCGCGCGGAAGATTGTAAGAACATCTCACAATCCTTACTTAAAGTACTTAAAAATCAAAAATTCTTATAAGATTTTAATTAACAGGCGGTCTTGGCCATTAGACAATGAAACAGATTTACATAGACGACAATATAAGAAACGTTTGTCCCGACTTTAAAGGAGTTGCGCTTTATGCAACATTCTCCAACAGTTTATTCTCCGAAAGTCTATGGCAGGAAACCGAACGCAGCATCGAATACTATCGCAACCATTACACCCAGGACAACATAAAGAGTTTACCCCCCATCAAATGCACCCGCGAAGTATATCGCAAATTAGGAAAAGACCCAAGCCGTTACAGACCATCGGGAGAAAGCCTAATACGCAGAATCATTCAAGGAAAATCCTTGTATCAAATAAACACAGCAGTAGACCTCATTAATCTGGCCAGCATAGAATTCGGTTACAGTATTGGGGGTTTTGATTGTAGCAAAATACAAGGAGAAAGCATCACACTCAGTGTTGGAGAAAAAAACGAGCCATACGTAGGAATTGGCCGTGGCGAACTAAATATAGAAAGCATGCCCGTTTACCGTGATTCCGTCGGAGGATTCGGAACTCCCACAAGCGACAATGAACGCACAAAAATATGCCTAACAACAACAGAGCTATTGGCACTTGTAAACGGTTATGACGGAAATGCGACAAATGCCATGCAATGTGCAGAAAGGATACTGGAACTTCTGAACAATTATGCGAGTTGCTCATATCATAAAATAATTACATTCTAGCATAAAAAGTCAGCGTGAAAACTATCACGTCCTCAAAAACAAAACACCCATGACGAAACATCTTGTGAATTTTAGAAGAAAACTCAGTATAATTCTTGCTTTTACATTATACGTAACACACAGCTTTGCTTTTGTTGTCGTGTTGGATGCTGGACATGGTGGCAAAGACCCCGGAGCATTGGGAACTTATTCAAAAGAGAAAAACATAAACCTTAACGTTGTATTAAGACTCGGCAAGTTAATAAAGGAAAACTGCCGTGATGTCACAATTATATACACCAGACAAACTGACAAATTTGTAGAACTATATGAACGCGCAAATATCGCCAACAACGCAAAAGCAGACCTATTTATTTCCGTACATACAAACTCTACAAGCAACAACTCAACCACAGGAACAGAAACATACTTCCTGACCCTTGACAAAGCCGCAACAAACACAGAAGTCGTGAAAAGGGAAAATGCCGCAATACAATACGAAACCAACAAACAAAGATATGCGGCCAATTCACTTGAAAATGAAATAATGAGTGAAGTAATCATGGGAAGCAACATGAGAACCAGTGCTATATTCGCCAAATTACTACAAGACGAATATCGAAAGACAGGGCGCAACAACCGAGGGGTACACCAACAAAACTTCCACGTACTTAGACAAGTTGCAATGCCAAGCATACTTACGGAATTAGGATTTATTTCTACACCGAGCGAAGAAGCATACCTTAATTCTGAACAAGGAATAAACGAACTCGCAACATGTATCTTTAATGCATTCAGAAGACATATCTCACCTATTTTGAGAGATGCTGGTGTCAGTTCATACAATGAAATGGCGACCAGTCACGTTAACCAAGCCGAGAACGAAGAGGTAGAAATTCAGGCTACACACAAAGAAGAAACCATTAAAGAGCACAATAAAATAAGCTCAAAACAAGTGTCGCATGATACAGGCAAGCCCTCCCTACATAGCAATGAGACAAAGAGAGAGACTATAACAGCCAAGAGTAATGCAAGCACAGAAAAATACGAATTTCGAGTGCAGATTTGCACTTCAGACCGCAGATTACGCAAAGACAGTGAACAGTTTAAAGGACTGGCTGATGTCAATACGTACTCGGTTTCACTGCCCAACGGGAAAACACAGTTTGTCCACACCTATGGCAGCTCTACAAGCTATGCAGAGATTGCTGCCACCAAAAACAAACTTCGCACGAAATTTAACGATTGCTTTATAGTGGTATTTAAAGACGGCAAGAAAATCACAGGTGAAGAAGCTGCCACCGCATTAAGAAAACAGCCATAAACTCATTAATAATTATGAAGATTTTTTCAAAGGAAACAAAAATAGGATTAACTGTCATCATTGCTTTCACATTGCTCATCTATGGGATTAATTTCCTTAAGGGAGTAAACCTCTTTCAAAAGAGCAACCTATACTATGTTTCTTTCCATAACATCAATGGATTGGCAGAATCAAATCCTATATACGCAAACGGCTATCGCATAGGTATTGTCCGCACAATCAGTTACGATTACAAGAAGCCGGGGAATCTATATGTAGGAGTTGAAATCAATGACGACATGAGAATTCCAAAAGGAAGTTATGCTGAGTTGGAAAGTCAGATGTTAGGAGGCGTAACAATGAACATTGTGCTCGGCCAATCCAATGAAATGCTTTCGCCTGGTGACACCATAGTTGGAGGCCCCAAAGTCGGGGCTCTTGATATGGCAGGACAAATGGTACCTCAAATACAAAATGTCATACCTAAACTCGATTCTATCCTGACAAACATCAACCGACTGCTTAATAATCCTGCATTAAGCCAAACAATCTATAATACCGCTCAAATTACAGAAGACCTAAAAATAACCACCTCTTCTGTTAATCGACTACTTAACGGCAACGTTAATGACCTCACAGAAAATCTTGAACCTGCCACAAAAAATCTCAAGGAAATTACCGAGAAACTTAACGAGTTGGATTATGTCGGGACAATAAACAATGTTAATCAGACATTGGTAGGCCTACAGCAAACGACAGCAAGTATGGGCAATGCAATTAACAACATATACGGCAAGCTAGACAATACAAACTCCTCATTAGGTTTGATGCTTAACGACAGAGTTCTATACGATAACTTGAACAGAAACTCGGCATCATTAGATTCCTTGCTTAACGATTTACGGCTACATCCGAAAAGATATGTTCATTTTTCCATATTCGGGACCAAAGATAAATAAAACTATGCATAACACCACCCAAGCACTAGAGTCTATATCTGACAGTTCCATGAGACTATGATACTTGTTGCAAAAACAGGCGTCGGGGTCAATAAAATAATATCAAAAAAACTATCGACATAATAATAAAAATGCCAACTTTGTACTAAGGTACAATACAACAGAAATGCTTAATTTGCACATGGAGCAACAATACCAAACAAAATGGGCACAACTACTTGCCAGTATACAACAGCGTTTAAATCAAGATACATTCAACACTTGGTTTAAACCTATTGGCTTTATAGGAATAAAGGACGACATCATAAACCTAAGCGTTCCGAACAGCTTCTTCAACGAATATCTCCTTGAGCATCATGGCAAATTGCTTCTTTCTGAATGCAACAAGCACTTTGGCATAGACAAGATTAAAATTGACTGGGCAGGACAAAAGGCGGAAGAAACCGAGATTATAAAGACCAAAAACGTTTTTAACACCCACCTGAGCAACGAATATACCTTTGAAAATTTCGTAAAAGGAGAAGCAAACAAATTTGCGAGATCTATAGCCCTGACAATTGCCACCAAACCTCTGCAAACAGCATTTAACCCTTTCTTCATATATGGCGATTGCGGTGTCGGTAAATCACATTTGGTTAACGCAATCGGCTTGAAGTTGTTAGAAAAACACCCAGAAAAAAGGGGCTTGTATATTTCTGCCCACGATTTTCTCTTGCAATACACGGACTCCATACCTAAAAAGAAATTCAATGACTTTATGTATTTCTACCAGTCCATAGAGTGTCTGATTATTGATGATATACATGAGATATCTGGAAAACCAGGAACCCAAGAGGCCTTGTTCAATATATTCAATCACCTGCAGCGCAATGGCAGACAAATAATCTTTACAAGCGACAAGCCACCTGCACAACTTGAGGGGTTTGAAGAGCGCGTGCAATCACGTTTCATAGGCGGAGCTACTGCCGAGCTACAACGCCCCAACGAACAATTGCGCATTGACATACTAAAAACCAAAATACGCAAAAACCAGCTAAGCATCCCTGAAGACGTGATAACATATATCGCTCTTAATGTCAAAGGCAATGTAAGGGATCTTGAAGGAATCGTCCACACGTTGCTGGCACAGTCTATTGTTCATGATTGCGATATCAACATAACTATGGCTCAACCTATAGTAAACAAATACGTTCGCCTTAGCACCAAGACAATAACCGTAGATCTGATTCTACGCACAATATGCAAGCATTACAAACTAACCCAGAAAGAAATTAATTCCTCCTCACGAAAAAGTCAAATTGTAACAGCTCGCCAAGTCGCAATGTTTCTGACACAAAAGCACACAAACTTAAGCTCTACCCAAATCGGAATACATATTGGCAAAAGAGACCACAGTACGGTTCTTCATGCCTGCAATCAAATCGACCTCAAGATAAAGACAAACCCGGCATTTAAGGCAGAAATAGAGACCATTGAACAAGAGATGCTTAAATGATTTATGCAATTCCTATTTACTGACAAAATAGTTGGCAATAAAGAGATGAAACATATCATAATTCTTCTTTCGGCCATTATCCTCACAAGCCTAACCCTCTCTTGTGCTGACAATAAGCCGGCCGAAAAAACAGCAAAGCAGAACAAAACGTATGTAAAGAAGAATGCGTCAGTCACATTGACAGATAGTCTGCAAAGAGAATTGGAAATGGCACACAAAAGAAGTATGGAATTATATTCCGACGAACAATTCTACAAATTCGTAGAATATATATATCCTCGCTTTTTCAGCTATCTAAGTAAAAAATCACACAGCAGAAGCGCAGAAGTTGAAAAAGAGAAATATGTAGACCAACTTCTCACTCGTAATGAACATTATTGGGAAAAAACAGTATCTATCATCTCCCCAAATGCGGTTTCATATAAATTCGTATTTGACAAAATTAAATTCGTCCGTAAAAGTGGCAGAAATCTGTTGATAATCTATAGTCAGCGAGCATGCTATGCAACACCAACCGAAACAGTTAACAACCCCAAACTTAATTATGGGTATGCCATATTCTTGGCAGGAGAAAAAAAATGGTATTTTCTGGATTTCGAAACAAAACATCTTGGAGACATGCTAAAAGATGATTTTGACCATATTTCAATAGCAGAGACAATAAAAGAAGCAAAAAAACTTAGATGAACATCGGGGACAAAACACCAGAGATTCTCGGTATAGACCAAAACGGCCAAGAAATTAAAGCAAGCGACTATCGCGGTCGCAAGATTGTACTTTACAGCTATCCGAAAGCCAACACCAGTGGTTGTACCGCCGAGGCTTGTTCGCTGCAAACACATAAGGAAGAGCTGGCTGACGCAGGTTACGAAATTATTGGTGTAAGTAAAGACAAACAGGCTCTCCAAAAGAGATTTGCCGACACACATGGCTTGCAGTTTCCCCTTCTTGCAGATACAGAGACAACATTGCTGCAAAAACTCGGCTGCTGGGGAGAGAAAGTGGTTTGCGGCCATAGGACTGTTGGCATAATCCGCACCACATATCTTATTGGAGAGGATGGGACAGTAGAGAAAATCTTCACTCCAAAGGAAATAAAGACCAAAATTCATGCAGAGCAGATATTGGAATATATCAACGACAAGTCCAAATCTGTTATTTGACAGTCAATTGACACCCATAGTATATCCGCTTCCAACCTAAATTGCCTTTCGTCCTTTACAACTTATACTGTAAAGGACGAAAGGCAATGTGGGAAAAATACTCAAAAAAAAGATATTCGCAGAGGAACGCTCTGTCTCAAAGTATGACTACAGAAACAAGCCCTCTTACTGGAAAAACAGCAAAGGACTACAATAAAGAGAAGTTCTCTCTAAGGTGTTCTTTCGCATAATCAAGCGTCAGATGAAAGGTTCTCTTTTTGGATGACGGTAATTCAAACAATGCTTCTCTTAATATACCTTCCACTATCGAACGCAGACCACGTGCGCCCAACTTGTAATCCAAAGCCTTCGAAACGATAAAATCATAGACCTCATCATCAATTTCCATCTTGATATTATCCATTTCCATTATCTTGATGTACTGCTTTATGATTGAGTTCTTTGGTTCCGTAAGAATTCTCCTCAATGCAGATTTGTCCAGAGGATTAAGATATGTCAGGATAGGTAGTCGGCCTATAATTTCTGGTATCAAGCCAAACGACTTTAAATCCTGTGGCATAATATATTTCATGAGGTTCTTCTTGTCTATCTTGTACGTATTCTGCACCGAATTATAACCCACAACGTGAGTATTCATTCTTTGTGCAATCTTACGTTCGATACCGTCAAAAGCACCTCCACATATAAACAAAATATTTTTTGTGTCAACATGAATATAATCTTGGTCAGGATGTTTGCGACCGCCTTTAGGTGGAACATTGACAACTGACCCCTCAAGCAACTTCAGCAACCCCTGCTGCACACCCTCTCCACTCACATCGCGTGTTATAGAAGGATTGTCACTCTTTCGGGCAATCTTGTCAATCTCATCAATAAATACTATGCCACATTCCGCAGCTTTAACATCATAGTCCGCTGCCTGAAGCAGACGAGTTAAAATACTCTCGATATCCTCACCTACATAGCCCGCTTCAGTAAAAACCGTTGCATCAACAATAGTGAAAGGCACATTAATCATACGAGCGATTGAGCGAGCAAGCAAAGTCTTGCCCGTACCAGTAGAGCCACACATTATTATGTTGCTCTTTTCTATTTCGACATCACTATCATCCTTGTTCGTCTGCCCCAAACGCTTGTAATGATTATATACAGCCACACTCAGAGTCTTCTTGGCATCGTCCTGCCCAATAACATACTCATCCAAAAAAGCCTTGATTTCCTTTGGTTTAGGTACGTCTTTAAAACTAACACTGTATTTTGACACAGCATTTCCGTCACCTACAGACGGGTCTTCCTGCAAACTGACAATTGCAGCCGCCTGCTTGACGCAATCGCTACAGATAAAACAGCCAGGTTTACCAGTAAGCAGCAACGGAACACTGTCCTCACTCCGACCGCAAAACGAGCAACAATGTACTTCAGTCTTCTTCTTTGCCATATTATTTCTTTCTTTCGAGAATGCTGTCTACCATGCCATAATCCAAAGCCTCCTTTGCGCTCATCCAGAAGTCACGCTCTGCATCTGCACGCACAGTTTCATAGTCTTTATGGGAATGGTCTGCAATAATTTGAGTGAGTTCTTGCTTGATTTTCAGGATTTCGCGTGCAGTGATTTCAATATCAGTAGCCTGTCCCTGCACACCGCCCAACGGCTGATGTATCATCACCCTGCTATGAGGCAAACACGAACGTTTGCCCTCCTGTCCGCTTACGAGCAGCACAGCCGCCATAGAGGCCGCCATACCCGTACAGATTGTAGAGACATCACACTTAATATATTGCATTGTGTCATATATTCCCATTCCTGCACTAACAGAACCACCAGGGCTGTTAATGTAAATGGAGATGTCCTTGTCTGGATCTACTGACTCCAAATAAAGCATTTGCGCCTGCAAAATATTAGCAGTATAATCATTTATCTGTGTTCCCAAAAAGATGACCCTGTCCATCATCAGACGGCTAAACACGTCCATTTGAGTAACATGAAGCTCTCTTTCCTCAAGTATATAAGGATTGATATACTGACCTTGGCTTTTTATTACATCATTGAGAACCATTGAGCTAATGCCAACATGGCCCGTCGCAAATTTCTCGAAGTCACTTCTATACATAATTTCAATTATTATTGGTTGCTTATTTAAAACTATTTTCTTACATATTCCATACCAAATACCGCCTGACCTGCAAAAACTTGTAACAAATCATCTTCCATCAGCTATGTATGACCCGCTCCGCAAAGGAGAGCAAGGCGTTAATTGCCTTTACGAACAATACTTTTACTGATTTCAAAGATTACGCAACATGCAAGTGCCAGCCATAATGCAGAAAGCCCGTCTGCCAAGACGATACTTGAGGTAGAAATTCCACGGCCCTCGTATTATAATTCCATTTTCGCTGCCCCTGTATTACGGCATTATGATACAGAAAACAAAAAAACCAGTTCATACTATTATTATTAAGAATGCACTGGTCTTTCTGTAATAACATTCACGGATTACTGAAACATCTTATTGAAATCCGAGATTGAAATCTTGCTTTCTTTCAGTTTGACAACACCCTTGGCAGCCTTCACAATAGCCAAATCAATAGCATTATTCAATATGTTGTCGTATGCCTTAGAGTCTTTTATTCTCTCTGCAGCAAACTGGTCAAGCTGTTCTTCTGGAAAATTCATTATGCCATATTGAGCCATCTGAATCTTTATCAATCTCTTAGAGGCTTCCAACATTGCAGCGTCATCAATTTTAATCTCAAAAGACTTTACCAACTCGTTGCGTACGAGACTCCATCGCAGGTCTGCAAGATAGCCCGCAAAATGTTCTTCAATCTGCTTCTTGGTTTCCTCTGATTTTGCATTCTGCATAACCATTTTCTTCAGCAAATCTTCTGCAAGAGGTAATTCGCCAGCTTTCTTCATAGCAACCTCCTTCAGGTCAAGCAGGAATTTATAATCAGAATCCTGTCTGTATTGTTCTTCCAGATCAGATTTTATGCGAGCAGTGAATTCTTCTACAGTTTTCAACCCAGCAGTGGGATACACATTTTTTATCAAAGCCTCATCAACCTTGGCTGGTTCAAAATGACTGATTGTATCAATGTGGAATGTAAATTCTCCGTTATGCTTTACAGCATCCTCTTTACTTATTTTAAGCAACGATGCCAACTCTGCGTCTCTGCCCTCATATGCTTTTGAGGGATTAAACACAATGTCATCGTTCTTTTTTGCAGAAGCGAAAACCGCTTTTTGCTCATCACTGTTGAAGAACTGAGGCATAAGGCTTACATCTTCAAGTTTCAGTGCGTCCTCACCCTCTGCGTTTTCCATCAAGCTACCTTTCAGAACGTCGTTTTCTGCGTAGACCTCTGCATCAATGTGTGTCCCATTCTGACGGCAATATTGATCAATCTGCTTTTCAACCGTTTTCTCATCAACATCAATATTGTAGAAGTCTACAGATGTCCTACCGTCAAGTTTGACAGAAATCTCGGGAGCAAAAGCAAGGTCAAATCTAATTTCGAAATTCTCACCAGTTGCAATATCCATTTGTGGGTTGTCATCAGACAACATCGGTTCACCTATCACATTCAGCTTTTCATCGCCAATATACTTATTAACAGCATCTGTCAAAAGTTTCTGTATCTCTTCGGCCTTAACTTCGGAACCATACATTTTCTTGACAAGCCCTATAGGCACCATGCCTTTGCGGAAACCCGGCATCTGGGTTTTTTGCTTTATTTTCGTCAAAGATGCGTCCACCTTATCTTGATAGTCGTCTTTGCCAATGGTTACAATCAGTTTACCTGCGGCAGCGTTTTCCGCTCTTTCAAGTGAAATATTCATCTGGATATTTTAAGAATTAATTATTAAAAACATTTTAAAGCAAGCCATTCCTGCAACCGTCAGTCACAAGGGTTGCCAAATGCAACTTTTCAAGGTGCAAAATTAACATATTATTTTCATATAAAGCACATTGACTATCATCTTTTTAGAGTATTCTTAACTCCACGAAAGCAGAAGTAGCCAGTGTAATATCAGTTCTGGCCAAAAGGCTATCTAACGATATCAAGAAAAGACTAACCGAACGCGTTTCGGCCGATAGGCAGGTCCGTTTCGGCGGAAATGTGTTTCCGTTTCGGCCGAAATGGAAACACATTTCCGCCGAAGTAGCAACGTTAAGACGCACTGATACAAAAAAATCTGCGCAAGTTTTCTTACGCAGATTTGGAATAATTACGGGTTCTGCCGTGTTCAGTCAGTCAACGTCTTGTCACGATTGGTCTTGATGTTAAACTTGTAGGCAGCACCTATAAGAAAAGTAAAGCGTGGTTGGGGTACTGAACCCAAATCGTAATATTTGCGTGCAAGCAAATTCTCAAGCGACGCATATACGTTATACACGGACTCTGTCAAGCTGACCTTTAAATCAAGAATTGTGTAAGGCCTGTAGGCGCATTTGTAAGCTGTGCCATCGGTATAGGCAAGATACGATCCTTTGCGTTCCTGCCATCGCAGAAACCACACAGCAGACAAGTTGCGGTAGATATTATGCTCCAGAGACGCTGTAATCTTATTGCGCAAATAGTCAAGAGCATAGTTTGACTGAAACACTTCGGTATTGTCGTGTCTCTTCTGCACGTTATACATGTACGACAGGCTCAAGGACTTAAACACAGGCTGTGTGGGAAACAATTTGCCAAGATTAAGACTGGCATTAGCAACAAGCTGCCAATTGTCCAGTTTGAATGCAGCGGAATGATATATATCGTCCTGGTTATACATTATCCAGTCTATCATATGGCTGCCCCTCCTGTAGATGCCATAAATGTTTATGGCCGCCAGTCTGCCGGAGTAATCCAATCCCAACTTGCATGTTGACAACTTTTCTGGTTTCAGCCCTATGTTTCCTTCTTGTGTCGGTGACTTGTAATACAGGTCTGTAAAGGTAGGCATGCGCATAGACATGTTCCACGAGCAGAAAAGCTTGAGTTCGTCATATACTCGGTAGCTTAAATCTACACCAGGATACACATGGTATCTATCATCTACGGCGGAATTGCGGTTAAGCATCACGCCCACATTGGCAACAAAATTGCGAAGCGACACCACATGTTCGGCAAAGGCACTTACATTAGTTCTGTTGTCACGGTGATTGTAGTAGAGGCCAGACTTGTGCTTTATTTTGACATATTGGCTTTCATCAAGAGGTCTACCGAGGTTTGTGGATAAAATCCCCTCATGTCTGATTTCTGCCCCCAAGGCTGTTTTACCAAGCAGCCAGCTTCCTGTTCCGCTCACCCTGAGTGTGCTGACATCCGTGCGATGATAATTTTCGCCTGTAGAAGAGTGACGAATCAACTGAAAGTGATCATAGTTTCTCATAAAGGAGGCCGAGGGCTGAAGTTTTATTTTTCCAAGAACAGATTCTCCTGAGACTGCGGCAACATACCTCTGCCCCTCTTCCCATTGGTTGGGGAATTTTGCAGAATAAAAGGTATTGGCACCATACCGCTGGCCACTGTAGCCTGCAAACCAGTTTATTCTGGTATAATCGTCAGCATACCTGCCCTGATAGAAAACTCGGTTTCTGCCAAAATTGCTGTTTGCCACTGCACCGTCTGTCTGAAAATAATCTGCGGAGATACGATTTCTCATTCCCTTTGCAGCAAGATTTGCATTTGCCCCAATTCCCATTGTTCCATAAGAACCAGCCTCTGCGTGCAGCCCTACGCTTGTTGATGGTTCGGTGCGGGTAATAATATTTATTATTCCATTAAGGGCCTGACTGCCAAAAGTACGTGCGGAAGCTCCATTAAGTACTTCTATTCGTTCAATATCTGATATTGCGACAGGAAAGTCCGCACTTAAATGACCGGTTTGCGGATTATTGATATTAATGCCGTTAAGAAGAAACGAAACCTGATCAAAAGTTCCTCCTCCAAGCGAAATGTCGGTTTGTACACCATAAGCCCCCCGCTGCCGCACATCGACTTCGGGACAAAGCTTCAGCACATCATTGATTGTTTGGCATTTCGCTCGTTCAATATCTTGTCGTGTAATCACGACAATCTTGCTCCACGCATTCTTTGCAGACATCGGGAGCTGTGTACCGGTAACGAGTGCCTCATCAAGACTAATTTCAGCAACAGGCTCTTTGTCTACTGCGGCACCAAGAGAGTCTGTACGGGTTGCAAGTGCGTCATTGTGTGCCATAGCCAAAGTGCCTATGGCAAGCACCCCGATACGGATTTCCTTCTTCATACTGCTAAAGGCAGAGTAGCCCTTGCCGTCGAACTGACGGAACACGAAAACCGGTCTTCTGAAAAAAATAGAGTTAAACATAAATTAAAAATTAAATGAATAAAGATATAAAAAGGCCTGTAAAGGCTTGTTTAATACAAAACAGAATTTTTTTTTGAAAAAAAATAAGTCATATTGCCGTGTTACGGAATTAAGTAGTATCTTTGCATTGGTTGTATCGGTCTGATCGGGATACTCGTCATTTAGTTTTTCTTTTTCCGAGACCGTTTCCTATACCAAAGGCATGCCTTCCTTGTGTTGGAAACCCGCGATATGGGAGCACTCAAATCCTTTATTTTTAGGAGTTTCATCACATCCACCGATACAACCGCTTTTTAGCTTCCTTTCGCTCTCTTGTTTAACAGGCAACAGAAATATCCTAACTTATAAAGATAAAATATATTTATGTTAGGCCACCGCATCAACGATCTGAACTCCATGCGGCCAAACAAAGTGTGCCACAAAACCACAAGCCACATGGCATGCCTGCGCTGAAAGGCAAGTGCCACACGCGACAAACGTATATGCTCTTGGTAGAACAAATCCAAGCCCACAAGAACCTCCAAGGACTGACGCGTTTTTGAGAGGAATGACCTATTGCTGTCAATCCCTGTATGTATCAGAGGGTTATTGATGTGCAACACATCTATTTTTCTTCGCATCAAATCCAATCCTAACACGGTGTCCTCATAGCCATACTGGTAGCAGCGCTGGTCAAATTTTATGGAATCGAATACCCTCTTGCGAATCAGCAGGTTAAACGTAGAAAACCTTTCATAAGGATGTTTTTTGCGGTAATCCAATGCACGTGACTTGGCTGCGCCATGCTCATAGCGATAGCGCAGCAGGTTATCGGAAGTTCTGTCTTGGGGTCTTACTTCAATCCCGCCACAGACCACATCATGGGCAACAGCAACTTGAATGTATTTTTCGATGAAATCATCTTCTGCCAAACGTGCATCACTGTCTATAATAAGCAAGAAAGGGTATCTGGCATATTGCGACATCTCATTGAGGATAAAGGCTCGCCCGATATTCTTTTCTTTGTTCACAACGTTACAGAAATCATGTCGGTTCAAGCGCTCAAGAGCTTTCAGCACCTCGGGATCGTTACTGCAATCGTTGCCTATGATGATTTCAAAGTTCACCTTTGCCAAGACACACGAATGCGCCAGCTCGTTTACAAGCTCGGTGCAGTCATAGTTGAAGACGGGTACAAGTATTGACAGCATTTTTTCGTCATTTAAGCCAACGGTCTAACCAACCAAAAAAGGTTCGTTGCCATAAAATGCCGTTTTGCGGTTTCAAGACCCAATGGTTTTCATCTGGGAACAAAAGCAGCTGTGCGGGAACACCTCTCATTCTGGCCGCCTGAAAAGCCGATTCCGCCTGTGTGAACATTATACGGTAATCCTGCATGCCATGAATACAGAGAATCGGAGTATCCCACTTGTCTACACTGAGATGTGGAGAATCATTATACACTTCCCCAGCCTGCTTTACATCCTTGCGCCATGGAGCAGCTTTCAGATCCCAATTCGGGAACCATAGCTCATCGGTTTCTACATATTGCTGTTGTGTGTTATATATGCCATCATGAGCAATAAACGCCTTGAAACGTCCTTCATGATGTCCTGCGAGCCAATAGACGGAATAGCCTCCGAAGCTCGCCCCAACACAACCAAGCCTGTCTTTGTCCACATAAGGCTCCTTGCAAATGTCATCTATTGCACTTAGATAGTCTTTCATACAAAGCCCTGTATAGTCGCCACTGATTTCCTCCAACCACTCCATGCCAAAGCCTGGAACACCACGGCGTGAAGGCAACACGACAATATAACCATTGGCGGCCATCAGTTGGAAATTCCACCTGTAGCTCCAAGTCTGGCTGACTGCACTTTGCGGGCCTCCCTCACAGAAAAGCAACGTGGGGTATTTGTTTGAGGCGTTAAAATGTGGAGGATATACAACCCAACACATCATCCGCTTACCGTCAACTGTAGTTACCCACCGTTCAACAACATCTCCCATTGTCAGTTTCTCAAAGAAGCAATCATTTTCGTGGGTCAGTCGAGTTAGGGCCTTTTCTTTTCGTACTGTAAGGTCAAGCACATAGCATTCATCGGCCTGACTCATGGAATGCCTTTTGACCAACAGGCGTTTGCCGTCAGGAAAACTGCCACACAATGTGTAGTCAAAGTCTCCGTCAGTAATTTTCGTGACAGTCCCATCAACTTTTGCATTATACACATGAGTCGTACCGTGCCAGGTTCCCGTAAAGAATACAGATCGGCTGTCACGTGACCAGTAATAGGTCTCCACACTCGATTCAAACGACTCCGTTATGTATGTTTTCCTACCTGTAGCCAAATCCATAACACACAAACGTGCCCTGTCACTTTCATAGCCATTGCGGGCCATTGAAGTCCAAGCGATATATTTGCCGTTGGGTGAGAATTTGGGCAATAAGTCATAACCAACATTGTTGTCGGTTGATTTGTTGACGTCTTGATGCTCCAAAGATACCGTACAGTCAGTTTCGGGTTCTACATAATCTTTAGGCTTACATAGATTTGTTGTTTCACCACTTACAATATTATACAAGAAGATATCGGTGTCGGTTGACATTGAATAGGCCCGCCCAGTTTTTTTTCGACACGAATAAGCAATAGTCTTACCATCTGGACTCCATGCTATCTCCTCTATGCCACCGAAAGGAAGCAACGGGCATTCAAAAGGCTCGCCTTCAAGAATATCTTTTTCCTTTTCTATCTTATCTATTGAGAACTCTGCAACAAAGGGATGCGGAATAGTCTTGACAAAGTGGTCCCAATGCTTGTACATCATATCATCTATGACCATTCCTGTAGACTTAGGCAAATCAGCAGGGGTATTCCGTATAGAGGCTTCCGTCTCAACTTGACGTATCAACACTATCCTGCTTTCATCAGGAGAAAGCAAAAAGTCCTCCACCTCACTTCCTTCAGAGTTCTCCATTCTGACAGGCTTGCGATTGTTGCCGTCAATGTCCATTGTCCACAGATGCCCCTGAGAGCAGAACAATATCTTGGTGTTGCCATTGATAAAAACCGCATTGTTATCTGATGATGAGCCTTTTGTAAGTTGCGTCACCTTACAAGAGTTTAGATCCATCAAATAAAGGACAGAACGGCTTTTATTTTGCTCAACACTGTAATAAACAACATTATAGACAATCATCTTTCCGTCAGATGACATTCTGACGGTTCCTATCCTCCCCATTGCCCATAACCCCTCTGGGGTTAAGAGGTCCTGACAAGACACATCTGTATTCCGCCCGACAACACGGCCAGTTTCATTATTGCCCGATTTTACCATAACAGCAAGATTAATAGCCATCAACAAAATCAAGACCCTTTTTAATGCAATTATCATAATCAGGTGATATTTTGTTTATTTCCGATTTCTCATGTTTTGTTGTTTTTCCTGCATTTCCTGCATTGCCTTGAGCCGTGCGGCAATACCGCTCATTTTCTTTGGGTTATCTTTATTCCTGCGATAATTTTCCTCCAATTTGGCCAACAATTTTGCATCGTCAGTACGCCACTTCAAAAACCACATGGTAACAGCGGAACCCAACAGGGAAATAAAGTAATAGTAGTTCAGTCCTGAGCCATAGTCGTTGAAAATAAAGAAGAACATTACAGGCATCAGCATCATCATCCACTGCATCATATTCATCTGGCCAGCCTGCTGCATTGCCATTGTGTCACGTTGCTGCCTCATGTTGAGCCAAGAATACAACAGGTTGCTTATACAGAACAACACGCAGAATATACTCAGATGGTCTCCAATTAACCACACTGGCTCTTTCCATGTAAGGATGTTTTCATAAGTAGACAAGTCATCTGCCCACAAGAACGGTTGCTGGCGTAACTCTATGGCGTTTGGAACAAAATTAAACATTGCAATCCAGATAGGCATTTGGATTAACATCGGCAAACAGCCGCCCATCGGATTTGCACCATACTGACTGTATAGCTGCATCGTCTCTTGTTGTTTTTTCAAAGCGTCCTCCGAATTAGGATACTTTTTGTTGATTTCCTCAACTTTAGGACGCAGCACTCTCATTTTTGCACTTGAAATATAGCTCTTCTTTGTTGCAGGATAAACAAGTATTTTCAGAATAAGAGTAATGATAAGCAATACCATTCCCATTGACAAGCCAATGGAAGTCAGTCCATCAAACAGATAAATCGTTATATACCGATTGATGTACTTGAACAATGGCCATCCCAAATATACCAGTTCTTCCAGCCCCAGGTCACGTCCGTCAAGAGTGTATTCATTCATTTTCTGAAGCAGACGGTACTTATTAGGACCTATGTAAAACTGCATCTTGGTCGGTGTCTGTCCGCTGGGGTCAAACTGCGTATTCATCCGTGCCGTGTAATAAGACAGATAGCCACTTCCCTGTTCCAAGGGTTTCGTGGTAACAGTAGTCTCCTTCAAATCGCCATAGCCGATAAGCACATAACTAAAGAATTGGTTCTTGAAGGCTACCCAATCAAGAGGTTCTTCTATTTTTTCTTCGTTATCGCTCTCGGCATGGAGATAGTCCGTACTTTTCCCTTTTATTTTGTATGTTACGGAAGAACGCTGCTGTTCAAACTTATACCCTCGTTCCTGTTGGGTAATTGAGTCTGACCATTCTATTAGCATCTTCTTATTGCCAGGAGAGAAAGATTTGTCCAGCTCTTTACTGCCTTTCAATGTCATGTTAACCATGTAGGTTTCGGCACACAAATGATAATCTATTGTCAGTCGGCCTCCTTCAATCGTTGTAGCAACGAGAGTAAGCGTTGAATCTGTTGCTTCGGAAGGCGTAAAAAACAAATCTTTGGTATTAACGTTTTCGTTCTTTGCTTCCAAAACGAAATTAAGCTTGGAATTATTTTCATCAAACAGTACGACTGGCGTTTTCTCCTGATTTTTAAACGCCTTTAGCACCGCCTTTGAAATTACGCCACCATGTGTATTAACTTCAAGTTTAACAACGTCGTTCTGCAGTGTGAGCAGTTGACCTTTGCCGTGCATTGAAACGCCAAACAAAGAGGTCGTATCAAGTCCCAATGTGTCTTGGCGAGCATTTAAGATACTGTCTTTTTCTATTTGCCGCTTTACTTCTGATATCCTTGACTGCTCAAGAGCAATACTATCTGCCGCTCTTTGGGCATTGATTTCCTCTTGCGACGGGGTGTTTATAATTCCAAAGCCAATAATAACAGCTGCAATGAGCAGAATACCAATAATAGTGTTTTTATCCATTTTGTACGAATAGTATCTTCAAAAGTTAATTGAAAGAATATAATTACAATCGGCAAAATTAGCAATAAAAAGCGATTTTTAACGTGACTACAGCAAATAATTACCTTACATGCGAAATAGCAGGAGCGGTTTTACTGTTTTTCGCAAAACAAAAGCTATCTTTGCAATAATTACGAAACAAAAAATCTAATCTAATACCCATGAAGAAATTTTTTCTATTAGCACTCTTCATAATTGCCACAATTATGTCAAGAGCACAAGGAGCCATGCCTGAATTCAGCTCAGGAGGCGGAGATACCGTTTGGTATTACATACAGTTCAAAGCCGGGCAACATTACCTAAAAGACCCTGCTGTCAGCAATGGGGTTCTTGTTACGGCAGACAAGAGCAATGACGACAATCTGAAGTGGGCATTGATCGGGACAAAAGACAATTTCAAACTCGTCAGCAAGAAAGGCAATTCGGTAACATTTGCCACAAACAGATTTCGCTCATCAAAGACAGCCTCAACAAGCCTGCGACTTGTCAACGGAGCCAGCTGCTGGGAAATTCAACGCACGTCATCAACCTTGTGTATGAACCAATGGGGAGGCACATCTGTAGGAGTACAATTGGGCGAATACAACTCTGGAGACCCTAACAATGGGCTTAACTTTGTCTTGGCCCAGTCGGTTACCCCAAAATTCTCCGATGCAGAAAAGGAATACTGGTACTTCCTTAGTTTTTCAAACGGCAACAATACCATCCAAGATAATGGCGCAGGCAATAATGCGACCCTGTCTTCGGCCGACCCGACAGACGGACAACTTTGGAAATTTGTCGGAACACCCACTAATTTCCAACTAATCAGCAAGTCAGGGAATTATGCCTACATAAAAGGTACAGGTAACAGTGCCCGACTAAGTACAAGAAAGAACCTTGGACAAACTGGGGGCTTTTCAATGACAGAAACCAGCAACAGTAATTATGCGCCTGCATGGGAAATCAAGGATAACTCTATAACTGCCACAAATGCCTATTTCAACCAATGGCAGGGAGCAGTAAAAGGACACAAGATAGGGCTTTATGCGCTGGCAGACCCCGGCAACCCCATCACTTTTATCAGCCCTGACAAGATGACATACGCAGACTATAAGGTAGCCGGAGTTTCTTCGTTCACTCCTGAGCACGACTTGACCTTATGGTATGACAAGCCAGCCACCCTCACACAAGTAAGCAATATCTGGATGGAGTATTCTCTTCCTATTGGCAACGGGCAACTGGGGGCCAGCCTTTTCGGTGGTGTTGCAACAGATGAAATTCAGTTTAATGAAAAGACCTTGTGGACAGGTGGGCCCAACGATATGGGTTCGTATGGTCAATATAAGAATTTCGGAAGTGTACTCGTAAAAAACCTCAGTTCAGATTTCGACTATTCTACCGACCACATGGTAAAAAATTACGTCAGATATCTTGATATCGAAAACGGCACAGCCGGAGTAAACTTCACCAATGCGACAGGAACGACGACTTATTCCCGTAAATATCTGGCCTCAACTAATGATAAGATTATAGCAGTAAAATATAAGAGCGAAGGCGACAGCAAAATGGAACTGCTGTTTTCTTATGCCCCCGGAAGCAACATCAACGCCTCTACCCCAACCTATAAAGACGGAACGGCCACATTCGGCGGAAAACTGACAACAGTCACATACAACACGTCATTTAAAGTTATCGGGGACGATGATGCTGTTATTACATCCACAAACGAAGGAATTAAAATAACTAACGCCAGCGAAGTCGTTCTTATACTTGCCGCATTGACAGACTACAACCCAAACAACGCAACTTGCAAAGGCCTATACAGTAATGTTGCATCGGAAGCATCGAGCAGGATAGCCAACGCAGAACAAAAAGGTTGGGAAGCCATCCTTCAAGATCATATCAACACATTCCAGAGCTATATGGGAAGAGTCAACTTCAAATTAGACAACACACATAGCTCTCTGCCGACGAACAAACTTATCGACAACTACAACAACAACTCTACCAACAAAACAGGCACCGAACCCGAAGTTCTGTTCCTTGAACAGTTGTATTTTGCATACGGACGGTATCTGGGTATAAGTAGTTCTCTTGGCATAGACGTTCCAAACAACCTGCAAGGCATCTGGAACAACCAGTCGAATGCCCCATGGAACTCTGATATACACTCCAACATTAACGTACAGATGAACTACTGGCCTGCAGAGCCTACCAATCTACCAGAGACTCATCTTCCTTTTCTTAATTACATAATCAACATGTCAGGCTGTAGCAACTGGAAAAGAGCCGCCACATCATACGGAAACGTCACCAAAGGATGGACATGCTTCACAGAGAACAACATATTTGGCGGAATGTCTACATGGGGCAGCAACTACTTTGTGGCCAATGTGTGGTATTGCTCTCATCTTTGGCAACATTACCGTTATACTCTTGACAAGGAGTTCTTGCTCCGCGCTTTCCCTACCATGTACAGCGCCGCCCAATTCTGGATGGAACGCATGATTAATGACAGAGGATACTCTTCACTTAACATTCCCGCAGACGGCACCTATGTCGCCCCTAACGAATATTCTCCAGAACAAGACGCCCACAACTCTGAAGACGGAACTGCCCATGCCCAACAGCTGATATATTACAACTTGCAAGCTGTACGCCAAGCAATAGACATTCTTGGTGGAGAGTCGGGTGTGACAGAACAGGAGATAACAGCATTAGACGGGTATCTTGCAAAGACAGACAACGGACTTCATACTGAAACATACACCGCAAACACCTCCGCAAACAGCGCATGGACAAATCCACGAAATGGTGTCAAAAAAGGAGACCTCATCCTAAAAGAATGGAAATACTCTCCGTATTATGTCAGCAACGATCCCGACCACCGTCATCTTTCACACTTAATGGCCTTATATCCACTAGACCAGATTTCATCGTCTAGCAAATACTTCAAACCCGCCATCAACTCTTTAAAACTTCGCGGTGATGCAGCAACAGGATGGTCAATGGGCTGGAAAGTCAATCTTTGGGCCCGTGCTCTTGACGGTGACCATGCCCATATCATCATACACAACGCACTCAAGCACTCTACATCTTACGGAACCAACCAATACGCAGGAGGCATTTATTACAACCTTTTCGACTCACATTCACCGTTCCAGATAGATGGCAATTTCGGTGTATGCGCAGGTATTGCCGAAATGCTTCTGCAAAGCCATACGGGAAATCTGCATATTCTTCCCGCCCTTCCCTCAGTATGGAAAAACGGCCATGTTAGCGGACTCAAAGCTGTCGGAGACTTTGAAGTAGGTGTAGTATGGAAAAACGGACAAGCAACATCTATCATAATAAAGTCAAACCAAGGACAACCTCTCAAGGTGTGCTATCCCGGCATCTTCGACCGTTTGGTGACTGTTGACAACGTTGAGATAGACTGCACGGCCGAAGGCAGCGACACAATATCCATTCCGCTCCAAGCAGGCCAAACAGCAACAATAGATATGGGCAACACTGCCACAGCCATCAAATCCCCGCAAACAGAAGACAACGCCCCGGTGTTCAAGATACAAATACTCACATCTTCCCGCCCATTGGCAAAAAATGACAAGCGATTGAAAGGATTGAAGAACGTGGATTATTATAAAGAAGGCGGCCTGTACAAATATACGTATGGCGCATCCTCCGATTACAATAAGGTATTACGCACCAAACGCTCAATTACGGCACAATTCAAGGACGCTTTCATCATAGCTTTCAAAAACGGCAAAAAGGTGAATGTGAACGCTGCCATCAACGAATTTAAAAATAAAAAGAAATAAATAGAATAACATCATGAAGTATATTACCAAAGAAGTCAGAATAGGAATTGCAGGAATAGCTGCTCTCTGTATATTAGTATATGGTATCAATTACCTGAAAGGTATCAATATGTTTAAGCCTTCCAGTTATTTCTATGTCAAATTTCAGAATGTCAACGGACTTACCAAGTCTAGTCCTGTCTTTGCCGACGGTTTTCGTGTAGGCATCGTACGCGACCTGTACTATGATTACAGCCAGCCCGGAAAGGTAATTGCCGAAATAGATGTCAACACCGACTTGCGTATTCCCAAAGGCAGTACGGCGGAACTGGCAGCAGAAATGCTGGGCGGCGTCAAAATGAACCTGCTCCTTGCCAACAATCCCCGCGAGAAATACCAGATAGGAGATACAATTCCCGGTACGCTCAACAACGGAATGATGGAAAAAGTTGCCGTCATGATGCCGCAACTGGAAAAGATGCTGCCTAAGCTGGACTCTATACTCGGATCTTTAAATATGGTATTGGCAGATCCGGCCATCCCCACCACTCTGCATAATGTACAGACTCTGACAGCCAACTTAGCAGTGACCAGTGGACAGCTGCAAACATTAATGAACAAGGACATTCCCCAACTTACAGGCAAGCTGAATACTATTGGGGATAACTTCGTACTTATTTCAAATAACTTGAAAGAAATAGATTATGCAACAGCCATGCAAAGCATAGACTCCACATTGGCTAATGTAAAAATGATTACAGATAAATTAAACCGAAAGGATAATACTGTCGGATTATTGCTGAACGATCCGTCACTCTACAATAACCTGAATGCCACAACAGCAAATGCAGCGAGCCTATTAGAAGATTTAAAATCACACCCCAAACGCTACGTTCATTTCTCTTTATTCGGTAAGAAAGATAAGTAGGAATTACGCTTATATAGATTTTGTCTAAATAGCAAAGCTTATTTATCCAAAAAGGAAAAACCCTTGATAAGTCTATGTACAAAGTAAAAAAGGGGTTTATATCTACTCCGCTTTTGGAGAGGAGCAGCCCACAAAAGCAGCATTATCTTGCTATATTACAAGCTGTTATACAAAAACAATAGTATATATAAAGGGGGAATTTTCACATATTCCGATAAGTAGCTGAAAGTAAAGAGATTATTGTTTTATTGAGAAACACAAGAAAAAAGAGATTTGTTTTTCTCAAATAAGATTGCCAATTTTGCAAACGTAGAAGTTTTGCTTAATTAATAAATGTATCAGTAACCGTTATGAGTGAACAGGATCATGTCGGATTGTGGAACCGCTGTCTTGAAATTATCAGAGACAATGTTCCTGAACAGACATATAAAACTTGGTTTCTCCCCATTATTCCTTTAAAATATGAGGACAAAACGCTTGTTGTACAAGTTCCCAGCCAGTTCTTTTATGAGTTTCTGGAGGATAAATTTGTAGACCTATTGCGTAAGACTCTTTACAAGGTAATCGGCGAGGGAACAAAGTTGATGTATAATGTCATGGTGGACAAAAGTTCGCGGCCGGAAAAGACCGTAAACTACGAATCCACCCATCGTACTATCATCCCGCAAAAACCGACGATAGACAAAGCTATCCCGCAGATTCCTGTTCCTGATTTAGACCCACATCTGAATCCGGAATACAACTTCGACACATTTATTGAAGGATATAGCAATAAGCTTTCTCGCAGTGTTGCAGAGGCAGTGGCACTCAATCCCGCCAAAACGATATTCAACCCGTTGTTCCTATACGGAGCGTCAGGTGTGGGAAAAACCCACCTTGCCAATGCCATCGGTACAAAAATCAAGGAACTATACCCCGAAAAACGGGTATTGTATGTATCCGCACATCTATTTCAGGTTCAATACACCGATTCCGTACGTAACAACACGACCAACGACTTTATTAACTTCTACCAGACAATTGATATATTGATTATTGATGATATTCAGGAATTCGCAGGTGTTACAAAAACACAAAACACATTCTTCCATATCTTCAATCATCTGCATCAGAACGGCAAACAGCTGATCCTGACCTCCGACCGCGCCCCTGTATTGCTTCAAGGTATGGAAGAGCGCTTGATTACACGCTTCAAATGGGGAATGGTAGCCGAGTTGGAAAAGCCGACCGTAGAATTACGCAAAAACATTCTGCGCAACAAAATACACCGCGACGGTTTGCAATTTCCACCGGAGGTCATTGACTACATAGCCGAGAATGTGGGCAACAGCGTTCGCGACCTGGAAGGTATTGTCATCTCCATTATGGCCCATTCCACTATATACAACAAAGAGATTGACCTGGAACTAGCACAACGCATTGTACGCAAGGTTGTGAACTGCGAAAGTAAGTCCATAACCATTGACGATATCATCACCACTGTATGTAAGCACTTCGGATTGGAGAATGCCGCTATACATACCAAATCGCGCAAACGAGAAGTGGTGCAGGCGCGGCAGATAGCCATGTATTTAGCGAAAAACCATACCGATTTCTCTACTGCAAAGATCGGCACGCTAATCGGCAACAAAGATCATGCTACCGTATTGCATGCCTGCAAAACAATCAAGCAGTTAAAAGAAGTGGATAAATCATTTCGCGCCGAGATCGACGAGATCCAAACAGCCTTGAAAAAAGGGAACTAACTCCCGAATAACAATTATAAGGTATAGAGTATAGTTACATTTGCCTTTCCATATAGCAACTTCATACTCTATACCTTATATATAAATTATACCTAACCTTTCAATCTAAAAGCCCTGTTCTTTCATCACTTTCCAAAGGTTCTCAGACATTGCCTCGCTATCTTTCTTCGTATAACGCACGTCCGTAAATACTTGAGCCAGTGTTTCCTTATTGTTTTCTATTATAAATCGTATATTTTCCGGCAACGACTCTTTGTAAGCATACAAGCGATCAATATCCTCAGAGGTATAATCATGATAGATTTCTTCATGGACAACGGCTTCCAAAGGCAAGCGGTCTACTTGCGCCGGAACCTCAGCAGGCCATCCCACAGTAACGGTAGTAATAGGAAAAACCAATTCGGGCAGTTCCAGTGCCTCAATAATCATTTGAGGATTATAGGTAGTGGTACCCAAATAGCAAATGCCTAAACCTTTTTCCTCAGCTGCAACACAGAATGTTTGCGCTGCCAATAAAGCATCAACAGCCCCGGTGACAAACCATTCAAAATTATTATATCCCGGTTCCGCCTTGCGCTGCACACACCATTTGCTGAAACGACGCAGATCAATGCAAAAAGTAAGAACCACCGGCGCAGTCTGCACCATAGGCTGATTGAAATGCGCCGGCGCCAATTTAGCTTTGCGGTCAGCATCACGAGTTACAATTACGCTATAAACCTGCATGTTTCCAACCGTAGAAGCACGACAAGCGGTTTCAAGCAAATCATTTAACAAATCAGAAGAAATATCTTTCTGCTGATACTTACGAATTGTTCTCCTTTGTTTTAAGCTTTCCATTCTTTCTTTTTTTTGCAAATATAGTGAAAGAAACACAGAGTGCATATTTAATAGGCTTAAATATATTCTCCCATGTTTTCCAAAAGAATAATTCCATCAAGCAATAAGTTAAGGCACAATTTTCTTTTTGGAAAACTTTTCATTCATCACAAAAAGATATTCTCATATAAATCAATCAATTAATAAATTAAATTGGAAAACTTACATACGGTTAATAAAATTCCATCTTTTTATTTTGCTATAATAAAAAACATTCATAGATTTGCAATCACATTTGTTAGCGATAAGTACAACTTCTACACATTTACTTATTTACAATTAAATCTAAGAGATATTGCATCGTGGAAAAGAAAATTTATTCTTATGACGAAGCCTACGAAGAATCTTTACGATACTTTCAAGGTGACGAGCTGGCTGCAAGGGTTTGGGTAAACAAATATGCAGTTAAGGATTCTTTCGGGAATATTTACGAAAAGTCTCCGGAAGACATGCACTGGAGAATAGCCAACGAAGTGGCACGCATTGAGGCCAAGTATCCTAACGCACTGAGTTCCGAAGAACTCTTCGGGTTGTTCAACCACTTCAAATACATCGTTCCGCAAGGAAGTCCGATGACCGGGATCGGTAACAACTATCAGGTGGCTTCCCTTTCCAACTGTTTTGTTATAGGTGTGGACGGTGAAGCCGATTCTTATGGCGCCATCTTCAAAGTGGACGAAGAGCAGGTACAACTGATGAAACGCCGCGGCGGAGTAGGACACGACTTATCACACATCCGCCCAAAAGGTTCTCCGGTAAAAAATTCCGCTTTGACTTCCACCGGACTGGTTCCTTTCATGGAACGCTACTCCAACTCTACTCGTGAAGTGGCCCAGGACGGTCGTCGGGGTGCGCTCATGTTAAGCGTGTCCATCAAGCATCCGGATTCGGAAGCGTTCATCGATGCAAAAATGACAGAAGGCAAGGTGACGGGCGCCAATGTTTCCGTCAAACTGACCGATGCATTTATGCAAGCAGCCATTGATGGCAAACCATACGTACAGCAATACCCGATTGACGCCACCGATCCTGTATTCAAGAAAGAAATCAATGCCACCGATCTGTGGAAAAAAATTGTGCACAACGCATGGAAGTCCGCCGAACCCGGTGTGCTTTTCTGGGATACCATTCTAAAAGAGTCTGTACCCGATTGCTATGCAGACTTGGGTTACCGCACCGTATCCACCAACCCTTGCGGTGAGATACCTTTATGCCCCTACGACTCTTGCCGCTTGCTGGCTATCAACCTATATTCCTATGTAGTCAATCCGTTCAAGCCGGACGCTTACTTCGATTTCGACCTCTTCAAGAAGCACGTTGCATTGGCCCAGCGCATCATGGACGATATCATCGATCTGGAGTTGGAAAAGATAGAACGCATCATGGCCAAGATTGATGCCGATCCGGAAAGCGAAGACGTGAAACATACTGAAAGCGTATTGTGGCAGAAGATATATAAGAAAAGCGGTCAGGGTCGCCGTACCGGTGTGGGAATCACCGCCGAAGGCGATATGCTTGCAGCACTGGGATTGCGTTACGGCACTGAAGAAGCGACCGAATTCGCCGAACAAGTACATAAGACAGTAGCGCTGAGTGCCTACCGCTCGTCTGTGGTAATGGCAAAAGAGCGTGGTGCTTTTGAAGTTTACGACAGTGAACGTGAGAAGAACAACCCGTTCATCAACCGTTTGCGCGAGGCCGACCCCGAACTGTATGAGGAAATGAAGAAATACGGCCGTCGTAACATTGCCTGTCTCACCATTGCGCCGACAGGTACAACAAGTTTGATGACACAGACCACTTCCGGCATCGAACCCGTATTCCTGCCCGTCTACAAACGCCGCCGCAAAGTCAACCCGAACGATTCCAACGTACATATCGACTTTGTCGACGAAACCGGAGACGCTTTTGAAGAATACATCGTATTCCACCCCAAATTCGTGACATGGATGGAAGCAGAAGGTTACGACCCAGCCAAACGCTATACGCAAGAAGAAATAGATGCACTGGTTGAGAAGTCACCTTATTATAAAGCAACTTCCAACGATGTAGACTGGCTGATGAAAGTCAAAATGCAGGGACGTATTCAAAAATGGGTGGATCACTCCATCAGCGTAACCATTAACCTGCCGAACGATGTGGACGAGGAACTGGTAAACCGCCTGTACGTCGAAGCATGGAAATCGGGCTGTAAAGGCTGTACGGTGTATCGTGACGGTTCGCGTTCCGGCGTACTCATCTCCACCAAGAGCGACAAGAAAAACGAACTCCCGCCATGCAAGCCGCCTACGGTTGTCGAGACACGTCCGAAAGTGCTTGAAGCAGACGTTGTGCGTTTCCAGAACAATAAGGAAAAATGGGTGGCATTCGTCGGATTGCTGGACGGACATCCCTACGAGATATTCACCGGTCTTCAAGATGACGACGAAGGCATCATCCTCCCGAAGAATGTTTCAACAGGACATATCATCAAGAACGTCGATGAGAACGGGAACAAGCGTTACGACTTCCAGTTTGAGAACAAACGCGGTTACAAGGTCACTATCGAGGGACTGTCCGAGAAGTTCAACAAGGAATATTGGAACTACGCCAAGCTCATCTCCGGCGTATTGCGTTACCGCATGCCTATCGAACAGGTAATGAAACTGGTAAGCTCACTCCAGCTGGACAGCGAAAACATCAATACTTGGAAGAACGGTGTGGAACGCGCTCTGAAGAAGTACGTCACAGACGGCACAGAGGCCAAAGGCAAGAAATGCCCGAACTGCGGCAACGAAACCCTTGTCTATCAGGAAGGTTGTCTCATCTGCACCACTTGCGGTGCATCCCGCTGCGGATAATCGGAAGAGCAAACGTTTGCATAGGATTTTAAACGAGATAGCAGACAATAGCTGCATGATTATGAAGAATATTTTTTATACTTGCATAATCATTGCAGCTATTGCTATTTCTAAATCTAATATATATGACCTTATCATTTAATATCGAGTACAGAACCAATTGGGGTGAAGAAGTCAGAGTTTCAGGCTCCATCCCGGAACTTGGAAACGGACATCCCTCCAAAGCATTTCCGCTACAAACCATAGACGGCATCCATTGGGCTGCGGAAGCAGACATTGCAGTGCCGGAAAGCGGATACGTCCTATACAGCTACTATATTTTCCGCGACGGGCACCCTATACGTGCCGAGTGGAACAGCCTGCCCCGCACTCTTTACCTCTCCGGAAACTCCAAGAAAACCTACCGGATACAAGATTGTTGGAAGAACCTGCCGGAGCAGCAATATTTCTACACCTCCGCCTTTACGGAATCCCTTCTGGCACACCGCGAACGCAGTGCTGCTCCTAAGGGACATAAAAAAGGCCTGCTGATAAAAGCGTATGCCCCCTGCATCGACAGTGACCACTGTCTGGGCATCTGCGGAAACCAGCCGATCCTCGGAAACTGGAATCCGGACAAGGCCGTACTTATGAGTGATGCCAACTTCCCTGAATGGCAAATAGAGGCAGATGCCTCCAAAATCCATTTTCCGTTGGAATACAAATTCATTCTATACAACAAGAAAGAACGCCGCGCCGTATGCTGGGAAAACAATCCGAACCGGTATATGGCGGACCCGCAAAGCGGTGCAAACGAGACACTGGTTATCGGTGACCGTTATGTATATTTCAACCTTCCCGTCTGGAAAGGTTCGGGTGTTGCCGTACCCGTATTCTCACTCCGTTCCGAGAAAAGTTTCGGTGTAGGCGATTTCGGCGATTTAAAACGCATGATCGACTGGGCCGTCAGCACCCGGCAGAAAGCCGTACAGATTCTGCCGATCAACGACACCACCATGACACATACGTGGACAGACTCCTATCCTTATAACAGCATCTCCATCTATGCTTTCCACCCGATGTACACAGACTTGAAACAACTGGGTGCATTGAAAGACAAAAAACTTATGGCTGCGTTCAACAAACGTCAGAAGGAACTGAATGCCCTGCCCTCCGTCGATTATGAGGCAGTCAACAAAACCAAATGGGAATACTTCCACCTCATCTTCAAGCAAGAGGGAGAGAAGGTGCTGGCCTCGGCAGCCTTCCATGAGTTTTTCGAGTCGAACAAGGAATGGTTACAACCGTATGCCGTTTTCAGCTATCTGCGTGATGCCTATAAAACGCCCAACTTCCGCGAGTGGCCGAAGTACAGCAACTACGACATCCAAGAGATAGAGAAACTCTGCCAGCCGGAATCGGCGGATTATCCGCATATCGCCATCTATTATTACATCCAGTTCAACCTGCACCGGCAGCTACTCGCCGCCACTGAACACGCACGCGCCAACGGCGTCGTACTGAAAGGCGACATCCCCATCGGCATCAGCCGCAACAGCGTAGAAGCATGGACAGAACCCCATTATTTCAACCTGAACGGACAAGCCGGCGCACCACCCGACGATTTCTCGGTGAACGGACAAAACTGGGGCTTCCCCACCTATAACTGGGATGTCATGGAAAAAGACGGTTATGCATGGTGGATGAAGCGCTTCCGCAAAATGGCGGAATACTTCGACGCCTATCGCATCGACCACATCCTCGGCTTCTTCCGCATCTGGGAAATCCCGATGCACGCCGTACATGGTCTGCTGGGGCAGTTTGTACCCGCCCTACCCATGACACGTGAAGAAATAGAAAGCTACGGACTCCCCTTCCGCGATGAGTTCCTGAAACCGTATATACACGAATATTTCCTCGGACAGATGTTCGGTCCGCACACCGACTACGTGAAGCAAACCTTCATCGAACCGACGGACACGTGGGAAATCTACCGGATGCGTCCGGAATTTGACACCCAACGCAAGGTAGAAGCCTACTTTGCCGGCAAGACGGACGAAGACAGCATTTGGGTGCGCGACGGTTTGTATGCGCTCATCAGCGACGTACTGTTTGTACCCGACCGCCACGACCCGTACAAATATCATCCCCGTATCGGCGTGCAGCACGACTATGTGTACCGCTCCCTGAATGATTGGGAGAAATCGGCCTTCAACCGCCTGTACGACCACTACTACTACCACCGCCACAACGAGTTCTGGCGCGAGCAAGCCATGAACAAGCTGCCTCAACTGACACAGTCCACCCGAATGTTGGTATGCGGTGAGGACTTGGGTATGATTCCCGATTGCGTGGCATGGGTGATGAACGATCTGCGTATTCTCTCACTGGAGATACAGCGCATGCCCAAAGACCCCGCACAGGAGTTCGGGCATCCGGAGTGGTATCCATACCGCTCAGTCTGCACCATATCCACCCACGACATGTCCACACTGCGCGGCTGGTGGGAAGAAGACTTTCAGCAAACGCAACGTTACTACAACACGATGCTCGGACACTATGGCGCTGCCCCCGCAACTGCCACTCCCGAGCTTTGCGAAGAGGTGGTGCGCAAGCATCTGCAAAGCAACTCCATACTCGCCATCCTCTCCCTGCAAGACTGGATGTCCATGGACGGCAAATGGCGCAACACAGGAAGAGCGCATTAATGTGCCAGCCAACCCACGTCACTATTGGCGCTGGCGCATGCACCTGACGCTGGAGCAACTGATGAAAGCCGAAAGCCTGAATGAAAAGATAAAAGAACTTATCGCACAAAACGGACGATAAGACAAGTGCATTTAAGCTGATAATTAATAAGAAAGCGGTGGAAAACCTTTGAGAAGTCTCCACCGCTTTCCTGTTAATTGTATTCTCCAAGATACAATTTTCTGTTATTTTTGTATTTTAGAGAATACAAAACTCCACCGCTTTTGTATTTTATAAAAAACAAGGCACAGCAACAATTGGCCGGTGTGGAAAAAGGCTACCTGGCATTGGATAATATCGAAGTGGGCTTCCGTAATGAAATTCCGCTATGGTTATTCGGATTGACGTACTAAATTGAGAGCTTACAAAGCCAAATCATATAAAAAATTTCCCCGCGTTTCACAACGCAGGGAAAACAAACAAACAAATACAAACAGTATAGCATGGAAACGGAACACTTTCCAACTGTTTTCCATGCAAACTGGATGTTTCCATATATTTCCGGCAAGCGGCATCCGCCGCATTACCATAGTTATTTATAGTCGTCCCATCCGGTAACGTCTGCGCCAAATGTAACGCCTTCCTTGATGATAATGTTCTTGTTTATGCTGTCATAATAATCATTATTCGCACTCAAGTTACCATTGATAGTACCACCATTAATGACAAGATTACCGTTCTTCTTACCGCTATCACCGTCAAACTCTACGCGGCCATTAATGACGCTTTGGCCATTGACAGTGACCGTTACCCCTCCCGGATAAGGCTTGTAGGAGTAAACATCGAACGCACATTGTCCTGCTGCAGCAGTAATGGTAGAGTTTGAAATCGTACAGCTTCCGTTATTATTGGAGATAACATACTTACAAGAACTTCCGCCAATCAGTTTGACTTTGTCCAGTGTCAGATGACAGTAATTCTGTATAAGCATCCTGCCTGACGCCACCTCTTTGGGCTGAACAGTACCATTCCTGAAAGTAACAAAAGCATCTTTTTCAAGATGGAAGTATTGGTTCTGGTATCCGGTAGAACCAAATAACGGATCATTGGTAAGATTCCATGCATGTTGGTTCAAGTCTATCTCAACCGTAGCCCGGCTACCGTTTTTACCATAGAAAATGCCCAGTCCCGGACCCTCATAGTCCTTCAGAAGTTTGACTTTCACATTGGCCCCGGCAGACAGATGGCCGAGCAGACTCGGATCGGAGAATGTACCGCCACTGACGTTGATAGCCGGTGTGTAGCCGACATTGCCCGTAGAAACAAGCGCATTAGCCTCTGCTGTCAGTGTACCGCCTTTGATGTTCACGACACAATCGCCATATTTGGCAGCTACATTGATTGCCGCACTTTCCATATTGCCGGTACCGTCGCCCCAATCTCCGGTATCGCCTGTACCCTTACTGGTGATCAAAGCTGTGCCTTCAACATTCAGTGTACCGCGGTTGATGCATACACCACCGCCTGCACCATATACCTTACCGCCACTGATGGTGGTTGTGCCGGATTGCGGCAAGTACACTGCATAATCGGAAGTAGAAATCAGCTCACCGCCTTCAATCCTGATTACACTATTTTGCGTTTTGTTGTTACCATTACCTAGCACCGCAGACCAGCCTGCTTCGATCTTACCGCCGGTTATGGTGAAATCGCCGCCTTCATAAACAGCCACACCATACTGCCCATTAGTTGTAGCATTTTCTCTGGCGGCATAAATAGTGCCGCCCTGCATAATCATAGCCGCATTTTCACCTATAATACGGATCAAGCCTGCACCATAAGCGCCGCCTGTATAATCCTTATTTGCAACAATCCGGCCGTTTCCCTTGCTGTCTTTCAGTGTCAGATTTCCATATACCGCAATTCCGTCTACTCCCCGATTGGCTGCTGTAATGGTGTTGCCGTTCAGGTCTAAGGTAGCCGCTGTACCGGCAGGAATCTCAATGCTTCTACCTGCTATGTCAACATCTTCTTTCAACTGATATACGCCGCCTTCAGCCATAGCCTCTTTGAGGTTCTCCGCTTCCAAAGACACCTTTTCAAAGCCTTGCGGCAAGGTGGCGGGAAGCTGTGCCTGATTTGAAGCATAAATATATGTAATGCCGGTGTTTTCGGTGCTCTTTAGAATTGTAGTAATCACACCCTTACCAAACACCTTTACATTACCGGCTTTCACTGTCAGTTTGCTAACAGTCACCCCGTCATTGATTACCAACGTATTTTCGGCAGTACCGGCTTCTATCTCGTCATACTTCGTTCCGTTCAGATAGACGGTTGTCTGCTTTGCGTCAATGACCAGTTTTTTGGTTTGCGGAGCTATGATAGTAAGCTCTTTCGGAGGATTTGAATTTCCTGCATCATTGGTATAATTAATCGTCACCGTCTTATTCGTTGTTTCCGGCAATGTAATGGAAACAGCCTTATCCGTTGCCGTATATTTAGGTAACTCAATGGTTGTATCTTCCGTCGGAGCAGTTGTAACAACTACATTATCACAGGTTTTCAACGCATCGGCCACTTCACTGACCGAAGCCACTTCCTTAATCTCTTTGGAAATGTCCGGATTAGTAAATTCAGGAGTTAATGTTGCTGTATATACGCCTGAAACTGTTACCATGCTTCCTGTCACATTCGTCTTGTAGTTACGCTGAACAGGAATACTATTCAATTCTTTCCGGGTAATTTCCTGATTACTACCATCATACATCGTCAATATCATGTCAGCCAGCAATTGGCCTGTTTGCGGAGCAAAAAGGTAATCCACTGTCAAATGGCCATCAGCATCCACAACATCAGCAGAGGCGGCATACTCAAGTGATGCCAATTCACCAATAGCATCTCCAGTGAGTGCATTGAAACTTTGATAAACTTTCCCGAACGATAACGATGCTTTTGCAGGAACCAAATTAGTACTCCCAATAGCTGCAATGTCAGTTGCCTTAATATTCAGTTGACCGAACGGACGAGTCAGTGTAACATTTTCAGCAAAAGCACCGGTCACCACTTTGTTCAGCACCTTCCCCGTAAAGGCATCATAGCTTTCATCATTACCGCTATATGAACCTATGTATGCAACCTTCTGCAGACCGTCCGTAGTCTTATAATGGTTATCGATAGAAGTTCCAGCCTCTCCACTCTTATCTGCCCAGAACACAAAATCATAAGTCTGTGAAGTCACAAGTTTCACATTGAAAGCAGCGGATTTATTTGTCACATCCACCACCTGACGTTCACCATACAACTTTCCACCCAGATAAACTTCCATAATACAACGGTTCACTTGTGAACCATCACCTCTTGCAGCAGTCCCTGCACGAGTAGCGGGAGCATCGCCTTCCGGCATCTGCACTTTAAAGGACACAGCCACCTGGCTACCTCCTCCATTCACCAACTCATCATTTTGGCAAGCTGTAAAAGCCAGCAGAATAACCCCTGCCAACAACAGCATAAAATACTTTTTCATACGCAATTTTTTAAGTAAAACATATATTCATCAAAATCATTATCAAGGTATCACCACGTTTATCTCACCGTCAAAACCCGGACTTATTCCGATACCCGGAGCAAATCGGCGGGTAAGGAACTCATCTCGTACAGTGGTTATTTTGTTGCGGCTGACGGGCACAGTCACTCCACTCACCCTGTTCACTTCCATCCCCTCCGCATTGTAAATCACCATTTCAAGACCAACGGAAGACTCCGCACCATTCACCAGCACATAGTCGAATGCCAGACAAGCCTCGTTGTCCGAAACAGTGAGGGGAGCAGAAGAAAAACTGATGCCCGTCACCGCCTCATTGGGACGATTGAGCAAGACATCGAACCCTATGGGGAAATAGCCTGTATAGAACACCTCTAACGACAGGCTTTCCACATCCGTAATACGGGTAGAAACTGACCGCTGACTGTCCAAATATTTAATAACATCAGTGGTAATCAACTCTATCTTTGCCAACGGACGTTCCAACTGCATCTCCTCGCGATGCTCCGCTTCCAGTTCGCAACGATAGGCAGAGAGGTCGAGCGACATCTGACCGGAGAACACATCCTTATAGTCGGTACCTCCCGTATAATCACCCTTCAATTTTATGGCGGAGAAATCAGCAGTGATATAGAAGTGGTCGTCGGCCAGACCGACATCAGAAACCGGTACGAAGTCGCGCCATACCACCACACGATAGTTACGGGCATGCAGATCACACTCCAAAGCCACCTCACCCGTATACCCTTCGGGATAGGTGAGCAGGCGACGAAACTGCAGGCTCTGGTCGTATTTGTCATCCGCATAGACTTCCACCTGATAGCGGACATTGTACGCTCGTCCGTCGGCAGAGCGGGTGGAAAACTCAGGAACGTCAAACGGCGTCATGTCTGCACCGGGCAGCAGTACGATAGAAGTATGAACCACCGTAGGGTCCACACCGCCATCTTCGGGCAACTCGCGCACACCACAGGCACTCAGCAGAAATAAAGACAGGTACAGGGCAAGGCTGTACACCTTATATATATACGTCATCGCCGGCCTCCTTTCCAATCAATGCGGTAGCCCAACGAGATGCCTACATGGTCTATGCCAAAAAAATTCCTATGGCGCGTATCCACATAAGCGCCGTTGGGAATGTTGAAGAAACGGTCATAATCCAGATAAGCATACCCCACTCCCAACGAAAACTCCACACACCAGCGCCCGCCCTTTCCAAGCGGGAGACGGTAGCCGGCAGCAAGTCCCACATTCAGCAACGGGGCACCCGTATCACTGTTCTGATAGCGGTAGGTATTGTTCTTAAGGGCATAATTATAAGAGGCCACCCCGACATGTACACCGGTGAAGAGTCCGTCCACTTGTCTGAACCAGTAACGCACTTCAGGCTGCACGCAGAAAGTGCAGAACTTGCGGGAAGAAGTAAGATAATCGACAGAAGAGTAATAAAAAGGTAAAAGGACAGAAACAGCAGGCGAGATGTCATATTCCACCGCTGCGTTCATAATTGCCATTCCCCACGCCGCCACATTCGTTTTCAGCAGCAATGAATGGTTATTGCGCCCGGTGCGCGAGTCCGGATTGAATATTCGCTTGGCATGGTGCGGGGTATTTTCCCCATTACCCGCTTTCGCATACACACCATTCGGAGTCATGAAAAGTACGCACAATAGAACCAACAATATTCTTATTTGCATAAACGTCTTATAAACTTCTATCTGCACAGGCAGACCGGAAGCATGCGTCCTCCAAACTCCGAAAAGGACCGGTTAGAAACAGAAACGTGGAGCTGCGTGCTGTTTCTAAATGGAGGCCCTAGGAATAGCCCTTTAACGAAAACAGACAGCAGTCCCACGCTATAAACGTGAGAATCCACTGTGCTGTCCTTCGCTAAATAATGAAAATTTCCTAGGTTTCCATTTAGAGGACAAA
>ERZ779890.548-NODE-548-length-41191-cov-20.368801_pt1 | contig 41191 bp, 30 predicted proteins | sample MGYA00511553_ERZ779890 | MGnify/ENA primary metagenome ERZ779890 (study PRJEB29588, sample SAMEA2152064) | human gut metagenome | biome: human gut; feature: human-associated habitat; material: faeces | place: Denmark | collected 2008/2010 ... | reverse complement strand
CCTGCTCGGAAGGCATCCAGTCCAAGGTGCCGGGAAGCAGTCTGAAAATGAAGCCCAACCTGAAAAGCGGCGAGCAGCTGACCGTGAACGATCTGCTGCACGGACTGCTGATGATCGGCGCCAACGACGCCGCCGTGGCGCTGGCGGAGCATGTGGCGGGTACCACCGAGCGCTTCAAGGAAATGATGAACGCCCGGGTCAAGCAGATGGGCTGTGTCACCACGGAGTTCGGCAACATTTCCGGTCTGGATACGGCAACATCCTACACCACCGCCCGGGAAATGGTGAAGATCACCATGGAAGCGGCGAAAAACGAGACCTTCGCAGAGATTTTCAAGACAGCGACCTACGATATCCCTGCAACCAATCTGGTTACTGAAAAGCGCAAACTGATCACACAGAACTTCCTGGTCGATAACCACGTTGTCCCCCAGTTCATGAGTACGCGCTATACCGGCGGCCTCGCAAGCAATACGGAAAATTCCGGGGCAAGCATTGCCTGCACGGCAAATTACAACAATATGAATGTGGTGTTTGTGGTTATGGGCGCTACCCGTACTATGAACCAGGAGACCGGCAATGTTGAAACATACGGCAACTTTGAAGAAGTGACCGATCTTGCCAATTACGTTTTCAACAACTATAAGGTCAACCGGATAATTTACGACGGCATGGCGGTGAACCAGTGGCCGGTGTCCGGCGGCGAATGCCAGGTGGTGGGACAGTCTTTCACGGATGTGGATACCGTGGTTCCCGCCAGTGTGCAGATGAAAAATTACGTCATGAACTACACCGTGGAGGGCGGCGGCATGATCGCACCTATCAAGAAGGACGATAAGATCGCCACGATGGAGGTCTGGTATCAGAATTCCTGCGTCACGGAGGTGGAGCTGTACGCCATGGCGGACGTCCGGGCAACCGGGGACACCGGCGTGTCCATCCGCTCCAACGGAGAGAAGGACGGCGTCGGCGGCTCCGGGGTGCTGTCCACCATCGGAACCATCTGCGTGATCGGTCTGGGGCTTGTGGGCGCGTATCTGGCCTTCAACTCCTTTATGCGCTCCCGCATCCGCGCCCAGCGCCGCCGGAGACGGGCAGAACGCAGGAGGAGCCGGTAACGATGCTGAACTGGGACGGACTGAAAAGCGTCTGCGCCGCCTGCACCCGCTGTGGCCTGTGCGAGACGAGACATAACGTGGTGTTCGGCGTGGGGAATGAGGACGCGGACATCATGTTCGTGGGAGAAGGCCCCGGGGAACAGGAGGACTTGAAGGGGCAGCCCTTTGTCGGTCCGGCGGGGAAGCTGCTGGACGATATGCTGTGCATCATCGACCTGAGCCGGGAGACGAACTGCTATATCGCCAACATCGTCAAGTGCCGCCCACCCCACAACCGCGACCCCCTGGAAACGGAGCAGGACGCCTGCATCGGCTATCTGCGCAATCAGGTGGCGCTGGTAAAGCCGAAGATCATCGTCTGTCTTGGGCGCATCGCCGCCAAGCGGCTGATCGACGCGGACTACCGCATTACGAGGCAGCACGGCCAGTGGGTGGAACGGAACGGCGTCTGGATGACGGCGATATACCACCCGTCGGCGCTGCTGCGGGATGTATCCAAGCGCCCGGAGACCTTTGATGATCTGCTCGCCATCCGGGCAAAAATCCGGGAGATCGGCGCAAATATGTAAAAAATCCGCTGTTTTCACTTGCGAAAACAGCGGATTTCTGCTCGTTAACAGACGCAATCGTTGCCTGCCTTATGAAGAAATTGCATTATGGCTGCCGGTGACGGAAAACTCTACCCACTCGGCAATGTTCGTGGCATGGTCGCCGATGCGCTCAAAGTATTTGGCGATCATCAGCAGGTCAAGGGCGTATTCTCCCTCGGCGGGGTTCTTGGCGATCATATCGATCAGACCGCTCTTGATCCGGGTGAAGTAGTTGTCCACCACGTCGTCGTGCATCTGCACGGCCTTGGCGAGATATACGTCCTGCTTGACGTAGGCGTCTACGCTGTCCGTAACCATGGCAATGGTCTCCTTTGCCATCTCCCGGATCTTGGGGTATTCTTCATGGGGATGGGCGATCATGCAGGGGATGATCTCCACAATGTCCTCCGCCTGATCTCCAATACGCTCCATGTCCGTGATCATTTTCAGCGCGGCGGAGACGGCACGCAGGTCCCGCGCCACCGGCTGTTGGCGCAGAAGCAGACGCATACAGATGGTCTCGATGGTGCGCTCCTCTTCGTCGATCTTCGCGCCGACCTTGGAGACCTTCTCCCCCAGCTCTTTCGTGTAGGAGCCCAGCGCCTGCGTGGCAAGGGAGATGATCTCCTCGCACAGGGAACCCATTTCCGTTAGTTCCTGATTCAGCAGCAGAAGCTGCTCTTCAAATAATTCCCGCATTATCCGAACCTCCCCGTGATGTAATCTTCTGTCCGTTTGTCCAGAGGCTGAGAGAAAATCTGTTCCGTTCCGCCGAATTCCACCAGCTCGCCCAACAGGAAGAACGCGGTGTAATCAGAGATACGGACGGCCTGCTGCATGTTGTGGGTAACGATGACGATGGTATAGTCTTTCTTGAGAGACGCGGCCAGTTCCTCAATTTTCAAGGTGGAAATGGGGTCAAGAGCGGAGGTCGGCTCGTCCATCAGAAGTACCTTCGGCTCCACCGCCAAGGCTCTCGCGATGCACAGCCGCTGCTGCTGGCCGCCGGAAAGACCCAGAGCATTCTTTTTCAGCCGGTCTTTTACCTCGTTCCAGATGGCGGCGTCCCGGAGGGAGCGCTCCACGATCTCGTCCAGCTTGGCCTTGCTGTGAATGCCGTGGGTGCGGGGGCCGTAGGCGATGTTGTCGTAAATGCTCATGGGGAAGGGGTTGGGCTTCTGGAACACCATGCCCACTTCCTTGCGCAGGTTGTTGACCTCTGCCTGAAAAATGTCCTTGCCCTCGTAGCGCACGTCTCCCGTGATCCTCACGCCGGGGATCAGGTCGTTCATGCGGTTCAGGGTTTTTAAGAACGTGGATTTGCCGCAGCCGGAGGGGCCGATGAGGGCGGTGATGCTGTGCTCCGGGACGGCGATGTTAATGGATTTCAGTGCCTGGGTATCCCCGTACCAGAGGCACAGATTTTTCGCGGTAATAATGTCAGCCAATTCGATTCTTCCTCCCATAATACTTACTTACCAGAGACGCGGACAGGTTAATGAGAAATGCCAGCACCATCAGAATGGCGGCAATGGCAAAGGCGACTCCGAATTCTCCCTGCTCCTTGGCGTAGACGTACAGGGCAACCGTCAATGTTGCGCCCGCGCTGTTTCTCGCAGCCCAGAAGCCGCCCACCACATGGGCAAATCCGGCGGTGAACAGCAGCGCGGCAGACTCACCCAGAATGCGGCCGATGGAAAGGATGCAGCCGGTGACGATTCCGTCCACGCAGTTGGAAAGCACCACCGTGCGGATGACCCGCCACTTTCCCGCGCCCAGACCGAACGCGCCCTCCCGGTAGCTCTGGGGCACGGTTTTCAGGCTTTCCTGGGTGTTGCGCATGATGGTGGGCAGGTTCATGATGACAAGGGTCAGCGCGCCTGCCAGCAGGGAAGTGCCCATATTGTTGGAAAACAGCAGCATACCCACAAGGCCGTAGATGATGGAGGGAATGCCGGAAAGGGTCTCGGCGGCGTACTCAATGACCGCGACGACCTTTTTATTGTGGGCGTACTCCGTCAGGTAGATTGCCGCGCCCACGCCAAGGGGAAGCACCAGAATCAGGGTGTAAATGATGATGTACAGGGTATTGAGGATGTCCGGCAGAATGCCGATGCGGTCGGCAAGGTAGCTGGGCTTGGTGCTGAGCAGCTCCCATGTGATGTTGGGAATGCCCTTCGCCAGAACGTAGACCATGAGAAACAGGGTCAGTCCGGCGGTCAGCGCGGTGGCAAGATACATCCCGCCCCGAACCGTCCAGAGAAACAGCTTTCGTTTTTTGGAAATCATTTCGATTTGTCTCCCTTCAGGAAGAAATTCAGAGCGGCGTTAATGAGCATGATGAACAGGAACAGCACCAGAGCGATGGAGAACAGCGCCTGTTTTTGCAGGCCGCTGGAATAGGACATTTCGCTTGCCACGGCGGTGGTGAGGAAGCGGACGCTCTGAAACAGGGAAGTGGGCATATTGGGGACGTTGCCTGCCACCATCATGACGGCCATGGCCTCGCCGATGGCTCTGCCCACGCCCAGCACTACGGCAGCGGCAATGCCGCTTTTGGCGGCGGGGACGGAGACACGGAAATAGGTCTCCTCAGGCGTCGCGCCCAGCGCAAGGGAAGCGTCCTCGTATTCCTTCGGCACCGCTTCCAATGCGGTGATGGACATCTTGATGATGGAGGGCAGAATCATCACGGCCAGGACGATGATGGCTGCGAACAGGCTGGAGCCATCGGGAATGTGGAAGAGCTTCCGCAGTCCCGGCACCAGCACCATCATGCCGACAAGGCCGTAAACCACGGAGGGAATGCCCGCCAGCATGGAGACTGCCTGCTCCATGAAGCGTTTGACGGGCTTCGGCGCCATTTTTGCCAGATACACCGCCGTCAGGAATCCGATGGGGACGCCGATGATGACAGCCCCGGCGGTTCCGTAGACGCTGGTGAGAATGAAGGGGAGAATGCCGTATTCCGGCTGCGCCGCCGTGGACGCCCATTTCTTGCCGAACAGGAAATGGAACAGGCCGATCTGACGAATGGCGGGAATTCCGGAAATAATTAAGTATATGGTGATCAGAAGCACGCAGCCCACGGTGATCAGTCCGAGAATCAGGAAAATACCGTGGACGACGGCCTCAAAAATGTTTGATTTATGTTTCATGTTATCAGCCTTTCGAGAAGGTTTACCATTTTGCCGAATCGAAAAGTTGGCTCCCCCGTGTGGGGGAGCCGGTGCTCGTTTGCTTAGCCGTTGGCGGGAACCACACCGGAAGCGGTGATGATGTCATTGGCCTGACCCTTGGTGGCGTAGTCGAAGAACGCCTGGGCGACGGGGCTGAGCTCAACGCCTTCCTTGGTGACCAGCACGAAGGGACGCTGGATGAGGTAGGTGCCGTCCTTGACGGTCTCCTCGCTGGGGGTCACGCCCGCGACCTTCAGAGCTTTGACGGAATCCTTGACGGAGGCGAGAGAGGCGTAGCCGATGGCGTCGGGGTTCTGGGCGACCGCGGTGATGACATCGCCGGTGGAGGTCAGCTCCTGACGGTACTTGCACTTGTCAACGGTCTCGGTCAGTTCCTCGAAGCCGCTGCGGGTGCCGGAGCCGGCTTCACGGCCGACCAGAACGATCTCAGCGTCGGCGCCGCCGACCTCGGACCAGTTGGTGATCTTGCCGGTGTAGATCTTGGCGATGGTCTCGATGTCCAGATCTTCCACGGTGTTGGCGGGGTTGACGATCACGGCGATGCCGTCGTAGGCAAGGACGGTGCCGACCAGACCGGACGCAACCTCGGAATCCTTCAGAGCACGGGAGGACAGTCCGATGTCGCAGCGGCCTTCGGATACGGCGGTGATGCCGGAGCCGGAGCCGGTGGGGTTATAGGTGAAGTTTACGCCGGAGTTTGCTTCCATGAAGGCTTCACCCAGAGCGCCGATGACCTTCTCCATAGAGGTGGAGCCGTCGGTGGCGACGGTGCCGGAGAGCGCGGCGGGGGCTTCGGTCTGAGGAGCGGCGGTCGTCTGTGCCGCAGTCTCGGCAGGAGCGGCCGTTGTGGCGGCGGGCTGGCTCTGAGAGCAGCCGGCCATGGCGACAACAAGCATGGCAATCAGTGCAATGGAAATGACTTTTTTCATAATCTTACTTCTCCTTGTAGGTTTTATTTTTGATGTACTTGGGATTTATCCTACGATTCGCATTTTACTAGTCTATTGTAAATTCCAAAATCTTCGGTATGTAAAATCAAAATTAAAAAGCAAAGCGAATTGTAAAGAATGAAAAGTCCTTGACAGAGACGCACGATTCTTCTAAAATAGGAGCGAAGGGTGATACTGCCCTCCATTGGATAGACAATACTTTCGCGGAAAAGGAGACGCTATGTATCGTATTTTGGATTTGAATCCCCAGCTTGAGCCTTTCGCCGGGGATATTGATTTGCGGATGCACCTGTACCGGTCGGCAAAAAAACGTATTCTGTCCGAGGGACAGAGCCTGAATGATTTTGCCAACGCTCACATGTACTTTGGCTTCCATCACGTGGATGGCGGCTGGTACTACCGGGAGTGGGCGCCCAGCGCCTACCAGCTGTATCTGGAGGGCGAATTCAACGGCTGGAACCAGACCTCCCACCCGCTGACCAATCTGGGCAACGGAAACTGGGAGCTGTATCTCCCCGGCGACGACGCCCTGTGGGACGGCTGCAAGGTCAAGACTGTGGTGGACGCCAACCTGACCCGCACGGAGCACATCCCCCTGTATGCCCGCCGGGTGGTGCAGAACAAGCAGAACATCACCTTCGAGTGCGAGGTGGTGGATGACCGTAAGGCATTCCCGTGGACGGACAAGGGCTTTACCGGCGAGGACGAGCTGTATATCTATGAGGCCCACATTGGCATGGCGCAGGAGGAGGGCAAGGTCGGTTCCTACCGGGAGTTTGCCGACAACATCCTGCCGAGAATCCACAAGGCGGGGTACAATACCCTCCAGCTCATGGCCATTATGGAGCATCCCTATTACGGCTCCTTCGGCTATCAGGTGAGCAGTTTCTTCGCCGCTTCCTCATGGTTCGGAAAGCCGGAAGACCTGAAATATCTGGTGAACAAGGCGCACGCCATGGGCATCCGGGTGCTGCTGGACGTGGTGCATTCCCACGCCGTCAAGAATACCGCCGAGGGCATCAACATGTTCGACGGCACCACATGGCAGTTCTTCCACGACGGCCCCAAGGGCGACCATCCTGCGTGGGGAACAAAGTGCTTTGACTACGGCAAGACCGGCGTTATCCACTTTCTGCTGTCCAACCTGAAATTCTGGATGACGGAGTACCATTTTGACGGCTTCCGCTTTGACGGCGTGACCTCTATGCTGTACCATGACCACGCCCTCGGTACGGACTTCACCTCCGACGGCAAGTATTTCTCCTACAACACCGACACCGAGGCGGTGACGTATTTGCAGCTTGCCAATGAGCTGATCCGTCAGGTGAACCCCAAGGCCATCACCATCGCCGAGGACATGTCCGGTATGCCCGGCATGTGCCTGCCCATTGCGGACGGCGGCATCGGCTTTGACTACCGGCTGGGTATGGGATTGCCGGATATGTGGATCAAGGCGGTGAAGGGGCAGGACGAATTCTGGGACATCAACAAGATGTGGGGCAGTATGTGCCTGCGCCGCCCCGGAGAGAAGACCGTGGCCTATGTGGAGTCCCACGATCAGGCGCTGGTGGGCGACCAGACGATGATCTTCCGCCTGGCCGGGGCGAACATGTACACGGACATGAACAAGGACTGCCACAACCCTGTGATCGACCGCGCCATTGCCCTGCACAAGATGATTCGTCTGTTCACTCTGTCCGGCGGCGGAGAAGCGTACCTCAACTTCATGGGCAACGAGTTCGGCCACCCCGAATGGATCGACTTCCCCCGGGAGGGCAACGGCTGGAGCTTCCATTACTGCCGCCGCCAGTGGAGCCTGAAGGACAACGGAATGCTCAAATACCAGTGGCTGGGCGACTTTGACGAGGATATGGTTCACCTGACCAAGGAGAACCGGATTTTCGACCAGCGCATGGCAGACCTGCTGCTGATGAAAGCGCCGGAGCAGACCCTTGCGTACTACCGGCACGGGCTGGTGTTCGTGTTCAACTTCCACTTCGGTAATTCCCTGAATAACGTACTCGTTCCGGTTCGCCAGCCGGGGGAATACACGGTTGTCCTGTCCACCGACGATGAAAAGTACGGCGGCTTCGGAAATGTGGCGGAAAAGACATATGCAACCAAGCGTTTTGACGGCAGAGACTACATTGAGTTGTACATCCCCGCGAGAACCGGCTTCGTGTTGAAGGAAAAGGTGATTCTTCCCGAAACACCCGCAGCCCCGAAGAAAGCAGCAAAATAATGGAAGACGGCGTGACCGGGTTCGGTCACGCCGTCTTTGTGCGAAAATATGCAGTAAAACGATTTGATGTGTGCAGGAAACTTTGTGCATTTCACAGATTTCTTGACTTTTGTGCCGAAAAATGAATTTCTGCCCAATCTGATGTTGCATTTTTGAGACTTCGGGCATATAATATACACATAAAACTTGTCAAAATGCCGAAAGGATGATCGATATGACTCCCTATTCCTGCATGACCCGGGAAGAACTGAAACGTGAATACGGCAGCGTGCTGGCGTCCTACGAAGCCTGCAAGGCGCAGGGGCTGAAGCTGAACATGGCCCGGGGCAAGCCCGCGACGGAACAGCTGGACATGGTCAGCGGCCTGCTGACTGTATTGCAAACCCCCGAGGATTGCTACGATGACGGCGTGGACGCCCGGAATTACGGCGAGCTGGCGGGTATCCCCAGCGCCCGCGCCTATTGGGCGGATGTGCTGGGCTGCAAGGCGGATCAGGTGTTCGTCGGCGGCGCGGCTTCCCTGAATATGATGTTCGACGTGGTGTCCCGCGCCTACACCCACGGTCTGCTCCACAGCCCCAAGCCCTGGTGCCGGGAGGAAAAGGTGAAATTTCTCTGCCCCGCCCCCGGCTATGACCGGCATTTCCAGATCGGCGAGTTCTTCGGCGCGGAGCTGATTCCCGTCCCCATGACTCCCGAAGGCCCGGATATGGACGTGGTGGAGGAGCTGGTGAAGGACCCGCAGGTCAAGCTCATATGGACGGTTCCCAAATACTCCAACCCCGACGGAATTATTTACTCCGACGAGACCATCCGCCGCTTTGCCCACTTGAAGCCCGCTGCCCCGGACTTTGCCATCATCTGGGACAACGCCTATGGCGTCCACGAATTCGAGGGCGACTATGTCCCGTTCCCGGACATCCTCTCTCTGTGCGACGAGGCGGGGCGGCCGGATATGGTTTACGAATTTGCGTCCACCTCCAAGATCACCTTTGCCGGCGGCGGCATTTCCTGCATGGCTGCCAGCGAGGCCAATATCTGCTACTTCACCGGCATTTTCGGCGTGCAGATGATCTCCTACGACAAGGTCAACCAGCTGCGCCATGTGCGTTTTCTTAAGGACAAGGCGCACACGTTGGAGATCATGAAGCTCCACGCATCCGTCATGGCACCGAAATTTGAGTGCGTGGCAAAATGGCTGAACCGGGAGATTAGGCCATTGGGCATTGCCCATTGGAACGACCCGAAGGGCGGCTATTTCGTCAGCCTGTTCGCCATGCCCGGCACGGCGAAGCGGGTCTGGACGCTGTGCAAGGAGGCCGGTGTGGTGCTGACCAACGCCGGTGCGACCTACCCCTACCGCAACGACCCGGACGACTCCAACCTCCGCATTGCTCCCAGCCTGCCCCCGGTGGCCGAGCTGGAAAAGGCTATGGAGGTGCTGTGTCTGAGCCTGCGCCTTTCGGCGCTGGAAAAGCTGCTGGCAAAATAAATTCGTATGATTCTATGGGACGGCGTGGCTTCGGCCACGCCGTCTTTTCGTATTCAAAAATTTCTTGAGAATTCTCCCGAAATGTGTTAGGTTTTGGATTGGAAATCCTTCTATCAGGGTGAAGGACAAAACACAGGAGGTGCGTTGAATGAACGATGAACAAATCATACAGCTGTTCTTCACCCGAAACGAAGACGCCATCCGGCAGACGGACGACCGGTATGGCGCGAAGCTCACAAGGCTGTCGGAGAATATCGTAGGGAGCAGGGAGGACGCGCAGGAGTGTGTCAATGACACCTACTTCAAGGCGTGGGACACCATTCCACCCACGAAACCGGTTCACTTTTTTGCCTATCTCGCAAAAATCTGCCGCCACCTTGCCTTTGACCGGCTGGACTGGAACAACGCGGCAAAGCGCAAGGCCGAGGTCGTCGCCCTGACCCAGGAGATGGAGGAATGTATCCCCGGCCAGTGGCAGGAAACGGATGTGAGAAGCGCCGAGATCAGCCGGTTGGTGGGCAGCTTTCTATGGAAGCAGACGGCGGACAACCGGATGATCTTCATCCGGCGGTACTGGTTCGGCGACAGCGTCAGCGAAATTGCTCTGCGCTATGAGATCAGCCAGAGCGCCGTGCTGATGCGACTGTCCCGGATGCGGGAAAAGTTGGCGGTTTACTTAAAAAAGGAGGGTTTTCAGGTATGACAGGCAAGGATATGTTGCAGGGAATTCAGAATCTGGATGCGGAACTGATCGAGGAATCGGAATTCGGAACATTCGGAAAGGGAAAAGCAAGGGGCTTCGGCAAAAAGAAGCTGCTGTTCATTCTGGCGGCGGCGCTGATTATGGCCACCATGACGGCGGCAGCGGCCATCACCCGCTGGACGGCGACCTTGCAGTACGGAAACAACGGCGGCACAACGCAGCAGATCTCCGAGCAGGTCAAGAAGCAGGCAGAGCAAAGCGGCCTGTCCGTGACGCCCACCGAGACGAAGAACGGGAAAAAGGAAGCCGTTTCCGCGACGGACAACGGCATCACCGTCACCCTCGCCCAGACGCTGATGGATCAGTACGGCGGCAGAGCCATTTTCCGCATTGAGGGTTTACAGCTGGAAGAAGGGCAGGCACCTTGGGCATGGTGGGACTACCGGGTGGACGGAGAAGTGATGCCCATGGGCTGGGGCGCTCAGTTTTTTGACGGCGTGCTTTGGGATGCCGATCACAATCCCACATATGCAAAGAACGGTCAGCCGGTTCCCCGGGTGGGAGAAGACCAACAGCTGCTTCTGGACTATCAGCTGGCCGACGGGAGCATTGAATTCAGTATCGATTTTGGATTCTCTCCGGATGAGAGCCTGTTCGGAAAGGAAATGGCCGTGACCTTCACCGGCTTCGGCATTCAGGGCGAGAAGTTTGAAGACGAGGATATCATGACCACCCCCGGCTCTTGGGAGCTGCGCTGGACGCTGGAAGGCACCACGCAGGCACCGAAAAAGTGGACGCCCAACGCCAAAGTCGGTGATCTGTGGGACGTAACGCTCCTTGAGGCGGAAATCGGCCAGTACAGCATGAAGTTCGCCTTCCGGCTGGGGGATGAATATACGGACAATTTTGATTTCACAGAGAAAACGGGCTGGTCGCCGACCCCGGCGAGTATCCGTCTGAAGGACGGAACCGACATTCGGCCCTACGGCAACGGCGGCGGTTCCTGGGATGCTGACAGCCACACGTACACGTGCATCAAGCATACCCTCAACATGGTTCTCGATCCGGAACAGATCGCAGGCGTGAGCTTCTACAACGGCAGCGAACTGAACGATCAGGGCAAACGGGTGAGTAAGCCGTATTACTACATTCCTTTTGAATAAGCAGAAGGCAGGACACCAATTCGGTGTCCTGCCTTAAACTTATACTGCGGCGGCTTCTTCCTCGGCCAGGCGCTTTTTCGCGGTGGACAGCATCAGCTTGATGCGGTTGAGCTGATTGACCTCCGACGCGCCGGGGTCGTAGTCCACGGCTACGATGTTGGACTGGGGGTAGGCTTTTTTCAGCGCCTTGATGACGCCCTTGCCCACAACGTGGTTGGGCAGGCACGCGAAGGGCTGAATGCACACGATGTTGGGCGTGCCGGAGAGAACCAGCTCCGCCATTTCTCCCGTGAGGAACCACCCTTCGCCGTACTGGTTGCCGATGGAGAGGAAGGGCTTCGCCAGCTCCGCCACTTGCTCAATGGGCATAGGCGGCTCAAAGCGGCGGCTCTTTTCCAGCGCGTCCAGGGCGGGCTTGCGTATCAGACGAATGGCGTCCACGCCGAGCTTCGCCGTGGCGGCACTCGTCCAGCCCGCGCCTAAAAATTCATGCTTGTAATCGCCGTTGTACACGCAATAGTTCAGGAAGTCCATCAGGTCAGGCACCACGGCCTCCGCCCCCTCGGCTTCCAGAAGATCGACCAGATGGTTGTTGGCGAGGGGCATATACTTGACCAGAATCTCGCCCACCACGCCGACTCTGGGCTTGCGCAGAGTTTCGTCAATGGGAAGTGCGTCAAAGGCTTCCACAATGCCGCTGCAAACCGCCTTATACGACCATTTGCTCTTGCTGTTTACAAGCGAATCAATGGCGATTTCCAGCCATTTCCGGTGCAAAGCGTTGGCGGAACCCTTCTCTTTCTCGTAGGGACGCACCCGGTACAGGCAGCGCATGAACAGGTCGCCGTAGACCACGCCCCGCAGCGCGGTGAACAGAAGGCCGGGGGAGAGCTTGAAGCCCTCGTTGGTCTCCATGCCGTTGGTGTTCAGGGAGATGACCGGGATATGGCTAAGCCCCGCCTTGTCCAGCGCCCGGCGGATGAAGCCCACGTAGTTGCTTGCCCGGCAGCAGCCGCCGGTCTGGGTCATCATCACGGCCAGCTTGTCCGTGTCGTATTTCCCGGAAAGCACCGCGTCCATGATCTGCCCCACCACGGTGATGGAGGGAAAGCAGGCGTCGTTGTTCACGAATTTCAGACCCATGTCGATAGCGGCGCGGTTGTCGTTGGCAAGTACTTCGATGTGATAGCCGTACTTTTTGAAGATCGGCTCCAGCAGGTCAAAGTGAATGGGGCTCATCTGGGGGGCGAGGATGGTGTAGCCGGATTGGTACATTTCCTTGGTGAATTCCGACCGATGATAGGCGGCGGGCTTGGGCTGGGGGCGGATGCCCCGCGCCTGACGCTGGTTCATGGCGGCCAGCAGACTGCGGATGCGGATACGGGCAGCGCCCAGATTGTTCACCTCGTCGATTTTCAGGACGGTGTAGAGCTTGTTGCTCCCTTCCAGAATTTCGCACACCTGATCGGTGGTGACAGCGTCCAGACCGCAGCCGAAGGAATTCAGCTGGATCAGCTCCAAGTCCTCCCGGTTCCGCACGAACTCTGCCGCGCTGTACAGCCGGGAATGGTAGACCCACTGGTCGTTGACCCGGAGGGGGCGCTCGGGGGTGAAATCGATGGGCAGGCTGTCCTCGGTGAGGACGGCAAGGTCGTAAGAGGCAATCTTTTCCGGGATACCGTGGTTGATTTCGGGGTCAATGTGATAGGGTCTGCCAGCCAGAACGATGCCCCGCGCGTGATTTTCCGCCATCCATTGCAGCGCCTTTTGCCCCTCTGCACGAACGTCGGCCTTGGCGCGCTGCTGTTCTTCCCATGCCTTGTGGACGGCAGCGCGGACTTCCTTCCCGTCGATGCCCCATTCTTCCTTACACAGAGCGGCCAGCCGGTCGGCGGCGATTTTCTCGCTGGTGAAGGCGAGGAAGGGGCGGATGTAGCGGACTTCGCCATCGGCCACGGCTTCCACGTTGTTTTTCAGATTCTCCGGGTAGGAGACCACGATGGGGCAGTTGTAATGATTCTGCGCGCCGGGGGTTTCCTGATGCTCATAGAATACGCAGGGGTGGAAGATGGTCTTGACGCCCTCATTGATGAGCCACTGGACGTGACCGTGGGAGAGTTTGGCGGGGTAGCACTCGGATTCCGAGGGGATGGACTCCATGCCCAGCTCGTAAATTTTTCGGTTGGACATGGGGGAGAGAACCACCCGAAAGCCCAGTTCCCGGAAGAATGTTGCCCAGAAGGGGTAGTTTTCGTACATATTCAGCACTCTGGGAATGCCGATGACGCCCCGGGTGGGATTTTCCAGCGGGGGATAGTCGAACATCCGGTTCAGCTTATATGCCATCACGTTGGGGCCTTTCCGCCCGGTTCCGGCACCGCCCAAGCCCTTTTCGCAGCGGTTGCCGGTGACGTGGCGGCGCCCGCCGGGGAATTTGTTGATGGTCAGCATACACCGGTTGGAACAGCCGCCGCAGCGGGTGGTGGAGGTGGTGTAGGTCAGACTCAGAATGTCGTTCAGGGGAAGGGTAGTGCTTTCCTGACCGTGATAGCGTTCCCGCGCCACCAGCGCCGCGCCAAAGGCACCCATGATGCCGGAAATATCGGGGCAGGTGGCCTCCACGCCGGCAATCTTCTCAAAGGCGCGAAGCACCGCCTGATTGTAGAACGTGCCGCCCTGCACCACGATGTGTCTGCCAAGGTCGGCGGGGTCTGCCAGCTTGATGACCTTGTAAAGGGCATTCTTGATGACGGAGTAGGCAAGTCCCGCAGAAATATCCTGCACCGTGGCGCCCTCTTTCTGGGCTTGCTTGACGTTGGAATTCATGAACACGGTGCAGCGGGTGCCGAGATCAATGGGATTTTTGGCGAAGAGCGCCTCTTTGGCAAAGCCCTCGGCGCTGTAGCCCAGGGAATTGGCGAAGTTCTCGATAAAGGAGCCGCAGCCGGAGGAGCAGGCTTCGTTCAGCAATATGGTGTCCACGCTGCCGTTTTTCAGCTTGACGCACTTCATGTCCTGCCCGCCGATGTCCAGCACGCAGTCCACCTCCGGGTCAAAAAACGCGGCGGCGGTGCAGTGGGCGATGGTTTCCACCTCGCCCTCGTCCAGACAGAAAGCAGATTTCAGGAGGGATTCTCCGTAGCCTGTGGAGCAGGAGCGGGCGATGTGCGCGCCCTCGGGCAGCTCGTCCCGGAGACGCGCCATGGCATCCATGGCGGTGCGGATGGGGTTGCCCTGATTGTTGGCGTAATAGGAAAAGAGAAGTTGGCCGTCGCTGCCGATGAGCGCCACCTTCGTGGTGGTGGAACCGGCGTCGATGCCGAGGAAGCAGTCACCCCGGTAATCGGACAGGCTTTCCCGGCGGACAACGGCCTTGCTGTGCCGGGCGCAGAAGGCCTGATGGTCTTCCCGGGTGGCAAACAGTGGGTCAAGGCGCTTTAATTCAAAGGCCATTTCCACGCCCTTGTCCAGCCGGTCGATCAGACCGTCCATGCTGACGGCTTCGGCGTCGCCGGATTCCAGCGCCGCGCCCATGGCGGCGAAAAGATGGGAGTTTTCCGGGTCAACGGTGGTTTCGGGGGTGAGCTTCAGGGTGCGGATAAAGGCTTTTTTCAGCTCCGGCAGGAAATGCAGGGGGCCGCCCAGAAATGCCACACACCCCCGGATGGGCTTGCCGCAGGCAAGGCCGGAGATGGTCTGATTGACCACGGCCTGAAAAATGGATGCGGCCAGGTCGGCGGTGGTCGCGCCCTCGTTGATGAGGGGCTGAATATCGGTTTTCGCAAACACGCCGCAGCGGGCGGCAATGGGATAGATTTCCTGATAGTGCTCGGCCTGTGCGTTCAGTCCGGCGGCGTCGGTCTGGAGCAGGGACGCCATCTGGTCGATGAAGGAGCCGGTGCCGCCTGCGCAGACGCCGTTCATCCGCTCCTCCAGTCCGCCCCGGAAATAGATGATCTTGGCGTCCTCGCCGCCCAGTTCAATGGCCACGTCGGTCTGGGGCGCGACGGCCTGCAATGCGGAGGCGACGGCCACCACCTCCTGCACGAAGCCGATGCCCATGGCCTTGCCGAGATTGATGGAGCCGGAGCCGGTGATCTTCACCTGCAAAAGGCAGGAGCCGACCTGTTCCCGGGCTTCGGCAAGGAGTTCCTTAAGCGTCTGCTGGGTGTGGGCGCAGTGGCGGCGGTACTGTCCGAACAGGATTTCTCCGTTTTCGTCCAGCAGAACGAGCTTGACGGTGGTTGAGCCGATATCAATACCGGCGCGGTATGTATTCATAGCACACTTCTCCATCTTTTGTTTTTTGTAACAATTCTACAAAACGATATTTGATATTATAGCAAATATGTTGTAAACAAAGTGTTAATTGTGAAAAAAATTTAACCGCTTCTTTGCAAAAAGAAAGGGTCGGCCACCAGATTCTGGTGACCGACCTTAACGTCAGGTAGTTTCGTTTACAGCGGGTGTTTCCGATTTTACGGCTTTCTTCTTTTTGCGGCGATGGTGAACCAGAAGAATGACCACCAGCAGCACGACCACGGCTGTGCCGCCGGCACCGATGATGGGCAGCCAGGAGACCGATTTCTTCATCGACCCGATCAGGCAGAAGCTCTCATCGCCGTCCTCTATGGTAAAGACCAGATAGCTGCCGTCCTGGGTGTGGGAAACCTCCCGCCAGCTTCCGTCCGCGCCCTTTACCATGACCCGGACATTTTTCTGTTCAGTTTCCGGCAAGTAGCGCAGCGTATCGGCGGTACCGGCGGGGAGGGTAAAGGCGTAGCCCTCAAGGAACTTGTCATGTGCACCCGGAGCGGGGCCTTTTTCCATCTTGGTCAGCTGGATGGGCGTATCGCCGGAGAAGTGGCCCTGTGCCAGCAGCGTGGGCAGTTTGCTTTCGCCAAGGGCTTCGCTCTGCACCGTTTCCAGCTCTGCGGTGTACACCGCCGGGAACGAAACATCGAAGCGGATGTCGGACAGATCGGCGTCCGCGAGACCGTCCCAGCGACCGACATAACCGGCCTTTTCTGGCAGTTTGGGAATGCTGTCCGGCGACAGCGCCTCACCGGGGGTGAGGGTGACGGTGTGCATCATGCCGTCGTCATAGACGAAGCGGACGGAGATGACCTTGAAGATCGGATCAAGACCTTCCAGCGCGACGAAATCGTCATGGGAAAGGGGCTGGGCGGTGTCAGCATAGCTCACGCCGTCGATGGCGCCGATGTCGGAGCCGACGGTAAAGTAGTAGTTCCCAGTGACAGTTTCTTCGTCTGTTTCCCCGCTGTCGTCGTCGGATTCCGACTTGAGGAATCCGGAACGTTCGCCCCGCATACCCAGAACCGCGCCGGTCTTCTCGGAACCGGTGAGCTGCACCATGCTGCGGCAGTCGGTGACGGTGAGACCCTCGCCCGCAATGCCGCCCACATAGGCGCTTCCGGTGATATCGGACTTGGCGCTGCACTGGCGGACATAGCCGCTGCTCTTGCCCACGACGCCGCCTACATAGTCGGCGTCCTCCGCATCAATGCTGCCGGTGCTGAGACAGTTTTTTGTAAGCCCCAGTGCCATCCAGCCAACAATGCCGCCCGCGTTCTGGCGCTTCGCCGTAACGCGTCCGCTGTTTTCACAGCCGAGGATCACGGCGCGAAGCTGGGTGTCGAAGTTCATGGAGTTGTCCCCGCCGATTTGCAGATCATTCTCCGGATCCAGGCGGTTTTCATAGGCAATGGCACCCACGACGCCGCCTGCGTTCAGGTCGCCCAGAACCGCACCGGAATTGGTGCATTTTTCCACCTTGCCGGAGAGAATTTCTGCGGTGTCCCGGTCGGAAATGTCCTCAATGGTGCCGCCCAGATTCTGGGAGGCGTTGCCAACGGTGGCGCTCATGGCGCTGATTTGCCCGGCAATGGAGCGCATGATGCGGCTGAGGGAATCCGCCGTGTCGTTGACGGAATCCATGATGGCGTACAGAGAGGAACCGGCGGCGGCAAGGCTGCTGTTGGCGTTGTTGATGGCCGCGTCGATGGTGTCCCGGTCGGGGGGATAGGGGTCATCCCCGTTGGGCAGCAGGGTATCCAGAGCGTCCTTGGCATCTACGAGGGAATTGTAGAGGTCGTCCACCTGAACGCCCATGTCCGAATTGCCGTCCTGAATGGTGGAAAACGCCTGCCCAGTGAGATTGCTTACGGTGCCAAGCTGGGACTGGAGAATCTGCATTGTGTCCTCGGTGTACTCGATGAAGGTGGTCGGCTCCATCTGGCCGACGACGCCGCCCACTTCCTTGCGGCCGTAGACCTGAGCAAAGTTTTCGCATTTGTAGAGATACCCGGTCTGGGTTCCGGCAATGCCTCCGACGTTGTAGCCCATGTGCTGATAGCCCACGTTGCCACGGTTTTTGCTCTGGCGGATGACGCCGCTGCTGGTACCGGCGATACCGCCGATGTCCGTTACGGTGCTGACGGATTCGCTTCCGGTGATGGTCTCCAGGGAAATGTCGGAGAGCTTAATCTGGTTTTCCTCGGCGGTGGTGTTGACCCCGGAGCGGTTGTTGCAGCTGCGGACAACGCCAAGGTTATTTCCCACGACGCCACCGACCCGGTGGTCGCCGGTGATGACGCCTTTGGAATGGCAGCCGTCGATGATACCGGTGATGGCGTTGATGCCGGCGATGCCGCCCACGTCATCCGAGCCGGAAACCGTGCCGTCAAAGAAGCAGTTCTGGATTTTACCGGCATTGTGTCCGGCAATGCCGCCCACGGCGCTGCGGCTTCCGTCAGGCGTGACCGCTCCCGAAACGGTGAGATTCTGGATGACCGCAGAGGCGTCAACATAGCGAAACAGACCCATGTTGGAGCCGTCCCGGGTGATGCTGAGGCCGGAGATGGTGTGACCGTTGCCGTCAAAATTGCCGCAGAAAATGGGGATTCCTGAAAAATCCACGCCGGTGAGGTCAATATCCGTCAGCAGAACCACACTCAGGTTCCGGCTGTAGCTGTCCAGACGGCAGTTTTCCGTAAAGTCCAGAAACTGCTTCTGACGCAGAATGCGCAAGGTCGTTCCTTCTTCGGCGGCCGCTGCCTCATCGGTGTCCTTGACTTCCTCGGCCAGCGCCGTTACCGGCAGGCTGAGAACGAGAAGCAGACACAGCAGAAGCGCGGAAATTCGTTTTATCAGGTTACGCATTGTCTTCTCCTCCTTCCGCTTCGGATTCGTCCAGCTTTTTGACCTGAGTACTGGTGGAGACGATGGCGTGCATATCGCCGCGGATCGTTCCGGTGAATTCACCGTCCAGAACGCCGCTGACCTGACCCCGCAGATGCCCACTGACATACATGGTGCCGCTGGCAGTTCTGGTGGGAAGCTCGATGCCCTTCATCTTGAAGGAGGTGCGGTTGATGATGGAGTCGCTGAGCACGAGCGTGGCAGGCAGAACACCCAGAACGATGACAATGGAGATGATCGTACCGCGGCCCAGACAGGTGCCAAGAATGGAGATAACGGGGTTGGTGGAAATGTTGCCGATCAGCAGAGCGGCGGCAGACAGGATGGTGCCGGAGGTGAAGATGGTGGGGAAGGAGGCGTTCAGCGCTTCCACGATGGCTTCCTTATGGGTCATCGTGGCCTTCAGCTCCTGATAGTGGCTGGAAATGACGATGGCGTAGTCGATGTTCGCGCCCATCTGAATGGACTGCACGATGAGGTAGCCAAGGAAATACAGCGGCTGATTGGCCAGAGTGGGGAAGGAGAAGTTGATCCAGACACTTCCCAGAATACAGGCGATGAGCAGAATAGGCAGTCCCGCCGACTGGAATGTGAACAGCAGCACCAGAATAACGAACAGGGAGGACAGAATGGAGATCACCAGATTGTCCTTGACAAAGGAGGACGACAGATCGCGGGAGCTGGTGGAATTGCCAACCACGTAGTAATCACCGTCGTAGTATTTCCCCACAATGTTCCGCATTTCGGTCAGGAATGCAAAGGTCTCGTCGCTTTCCTCCGGCAGATTCAGGTAAACCACCATCCGGCTGTAGCGGTCGCTTTTCAGCTGCTTCTGAGCCATATCCAGCTGGGAGAAAATATCGTTCAGAGACGCTTCGTCCATGTCATCCAGAGAAATATTATGGGAATCCAGCTGGTCTTTCAGGAACATCAGCATATCGAACAGGGGAACGTCGTACTTATCCAGCCCCTGTACGAATTCTCCGTATTGGTCGTTCTCAATGGCGTAGGCGGAATAGAGAAGCTGCGCTACCTCGTAATCCATGCCCACCAGCTCGGAAAGCTCTCTGGGGTTCAGGCTGTCCGTCAGGGTGTAGCCGTCCATGGCCTCGATGTTGGCAAGGCCCATGGTGCTCTTGACCTCCGGGCGGGTATCCAGCTCCTCCAGAATTTTCGCTTCCGCGTCATAGTTGCCGCTGGGAACCACCAGCGCGACCATGTTGGTCGTGCCGAAGGTATGCTGGATTTTAAAGTAGGCCGCCTGACGTTCGTTCATATTCGCGGTCTCGATGTTGTTATAGCTGTAAACAAAGGGGCAGCGGTTGGACAGGATGAATGCCCCGACCAAAAGAATGGCAAACAGCGGCGGCACAACGCGCCGGGTCTTCACCGCAAACTTGCCGATAGGCGTGATGTTTGGCAGTAGTTTTTTGTGGCGGGTGCGGTCCATCAGCGGGCTGAACAGCATCAGAAGTCCCGGCATCAGGGTAAACACGGACAGCAGGCTGAACAGAATGGCCTTGACCAGAACCAGCGCCATGTCCAGACCGATTTTGAATTCCATGAAGCCCAGCGCCGCAAGGCCGGACACCGTGGTCAGGGACGAGGCGCTGATCTCCGGGATGGCCTTGCTCAGGGCGGTGATGCAGGCGTCCCGGGCGGTGCGGGTCTCCCGCTCGTCGGTGAAGCGGTGGCACAGGATGATGGCATAGTCAATGGCCAGCGCCAGCTGCAATACCACAGCCACGGAGTTGGAGATGAAGCTGATGGTGCCCAACTGGAAGTTGGTGCCCATGTTCAGAATGGCCGCCACGCCGAAGGTGATCATCAGCACAGGGACCTCGGCGTAGGAGCGGGAGGTCAGGGTAAGCACGACGATGATGATGACCACCGCTATGATCAGAATAACGGACATTTCCCCCTGCAGGGTGGCGTTTTCGTCGTAGCCCACGTCGGAGTACACGCAGTAGTCGTAGCCGTCCATCAGCGCTTCCACATCCGATAGCGCCTGCTCGCTGATCTCGTCGGAGACAATGCCGTCGAAGCTGATATCGAACAGCGCCGAGGCATTGGTGTAGTGGTCGGGGGTGTCGTCGAAGGTGACCATGCTGACCCCTTCCACATCCTCAATCTGCTTGGACAATTCCTCCGCCGTTTCGTAGGTGACGTTGGACACCATGATCTGGGCGGTGGCGAAGGTGGTGAAGTTATCGTTCATTGCCACGATGCCCTGACGGGTCTCCGTGTCCTCCGGGAGGTAGGTGGTGACGTCGTTTTCCACATTTACCCAGCCGGAGGAAAAAGCGCAGAAAATAACGGCAAATATGTACAAAAGAAAGAACAAAGTCTTCTTATCCACAATAAATGTGGCGAGCTTTGTCATGAAATTACTGTCCGGCGGGTTCTTTTCAGACATAATATCCTCCTAACACGCGCCTTTGGGCAAAACCCACACGAAGGCGAAACGAAAGTTGACTTTTTGGATAGGAACTATTATAATCAAAATGTGGAAAGACTGCAAGCAATAAATTGGATAAGATACGCCAAATTGTGCTTTGCGGGTCATCGTTTTTTTCAGCGTGTTTACAGTCTCGTAAAGAATTATTTCGTTAGTGTTTAGAAAAAATGAATAAACTGGAAACAAGATAGAAAAAGGAGAATCCTTATGAGGCTTAGTCTGGCACTTGCGTTTTTGTTCTTTATCGGCTCGTGCTTCGGATGGGTGCTGGAGCTGCTGTACCGCAACCTGACCCACCGCCACAAAAAGTGGATCAATCCCGGCTTCTGCACCGGCCCGTATCTGCCGATTTACGGCTTCGGCCTGTGTACGCTGTTCCTGCTGGCGTCCATGGAGGATCTGCACCTGATCGCGGATCCCATCTGGAACCGGGTGGCGCTGTTTCTTGCCATGGCTGTCGCCATGACGCTGATCGAGTACATCGCGGGTCTTGCCTGCCTGAAATATCTGAAAGTCCGGTTGTGGGACTATTCAAACCTTTGGGGCAATATTCAGGGGATCATCTGCCCGCTGTTCTCCTTCTTCTGGGCGGCGCTTGGCGCGGCGTACTATTTTCTGGTGCATCCCTATATCCTGAATGCGCTGGCGTGGTTGTCCAACAATCTGGCGTTTTCCTTCTTCATTGGTATGTTCTTCGGCGTGTTCATCATCGACGTGGTGCATTCCAGCCAGATCATTGTCAAGCTGAAGAAGTTCGCCGAGGAAAACAAGGTCGTCGTGAAATACGAGAGCATCAAGGACCACATCCGGGATTTCAACCAGAATGCCGCTGCCAAGTATCACTTTTTCTCCCCCTTCCGTTCGGACAGCCCTCTGGCCGAGCACCTGAAGGAAATGTATCTCAAGCTGGAGAAGCAGAGAGACAGTCGAAAGTAAATTTCCCAAAGCCGCCGCGATTTTTGCGGCGGCTTTTTGCCGGATTTTGGGCAAATGGAACAAAGAAACCGGAGGAAAACGGGATTTCTTCTGCCTTGTAAAGTGCCGCCCTTTGTGCTATCATAAGCCCAGAGAACAATGGCGTTCCCCGAGGGAGCAGTTTTGCCCTTTGCGCGGAAACGCCGTTTATTTTTTGTAGCCTGAAGGAGAAAAAGCTATGGAAAATTTCACCGAACGCACAGCTCCAGCCGGGTTGTACGATTCCCGGTTTGAACACGACAACTGCGGCATCGGCGCGGTCGTGGATATCAAGGGACGCAAGAGCCACCGGACGCTGGACGACGCGCTGCAGATCGTGGAGCATCTGGAACACCGGGCAGGCAAGGACGCCGAGGGAAAAACCGGCGACGGCGTTGGCATTCTGTTACAGGTCAGCCATAAGTTTTTTGTGAAAGCAGCCGCGGCTGCGGGCATCACGCTGGGCGCGGAGCGGGAATACGGTGTCGGCATGTTCTTCTTCCCGCAGGAAGAGCTGCAGCGCAATCAGGCAAAGAAGCTGTTTGAGATCATCTGCAAGAAGGAGGGGCTGCCCTTCCTTGGCTGGCGGCAGGTGCCGGTCTGCCCCGAGTATCTGGGGCAGAAGGCGCGGGACTGTATGCCCAGCATCTGGCAGGCGTTTGTGGGAAAGCCGCCGAGAATGGTCGCCGGAATCGCCTTTGACCGGCGGCTGTATGTGGTTCGCCGGGTGTTCGAGCAGTCCAGTCAGGAGACCTACGTGTGCAGCCTGTCCAGCCGCACCATCGTGTATAAGGGCATGTTTCTGGTCAAGGAGCTGCGGCAGTTCTACCCGGATTTGCAGGACGAGGACTATGAGACCGCCATCGGCATGGTCCACAGCCGCTTCTCCACCAACACCTCCCCCAGCTGGAACCGGGCGCACCCCAACCGGTTCATTCTCCACAACGGCGAGATCAACACCATCCGTGGCAACGTGGACACCATGCTCGCCCGCGAAGAGACCATCGCCAGCCGCTTCTTAAAGGACGATATGACCAAGGTGCTGCCTATTGTCAATCAGGGCGGTTCCGACTCCGCCATGCTGGATAACACGCTGGAATTCATGGTCATGAACGGCATGGACCTGCCTCTGGCGGTGATGGTCACCATCCCGGAGCCGTGGAGCAACAACCGGAACATGGATCAAAAGAAGAAGGACTTTTACCAGTATTATGCTACCATGCTGGAGCCTTGGGACGGCCCCGCGTCCATTCTGTTCAGCGACGGCGACGTGATGGGCGCGGTCCTTGACCGCAACGGTCTGCGTCCCAGCCGCTATTACATTACCGACGACGGACGGCTGATCCTTTCCAGCGAGGTGGGCGTTCTGGACATCCCGCAGGAGCACGTCATCCGCAAGGACCGCCTGCGCCCCGGCAAGATGCTGCTGGTGGATACCGTGAAGGGCGAGCTGGTGGACGACGAGCACCTGAAAGCGGAGTATGCCAGCCGCCAGCCCTACGGCGAATGGCTGGACCGGAATCTGGTGAACCTCTCCGACCTGACGGTGCCTAACCGGAAGATACCCTCCTACACCAGAGAAGAAATGGTGCGGCTCCAGAAGGCCTTCGGCTACCGCTACGAGGATTTGAAGACCATCATGCTCCCCATGGCGAAAAATGGCGCGGAACCCTCCGGCGCGATGGGCAGCGATACTCCGCTGGCTGTTCTCAGCCACACCCGCCCGCCGCTGTTCGAGTATTTCAAGCAGATGTTTGCCCAGGTTACGAACCCGCCCATCGACGCACTGCGGGAGAAAGTCGTTACATCCACCACTGTATACGTGGGCGCACAGGGTAATCTGCTGGAGGAGGACGCGGAAAACTGCAAGGTTCTGAAAATCAACAACCCCATCCTCACGGAGACGGACTTGCTGAAAATCAAGACCATGGACGTTCCCGGTTTCAAGGTGGAGACCGTGTCCATTTGCTACTACAAAAACACCCCGCTGGAAAAGGCCATCGACCGGCTGTTCGTGGACGTTGACCGGGCTTATCGGGACGGCACGAACATCCTGATTCTGTCCGATCGGGACATTGACGAGTATCATGTCGCCATTCCCAGTCTGCTGGCCGTCAGCGCGGTGTCCAAATATCTGGTTCGCACCCGCAAGCGCACCGCCATGGCGCTGATTCTGGAAAGCGGCGAACCCCGGCTTGTCCATGATTTTGCCACGCTTCTGGGCTTCGGCGCCTGCGCCATCAACCCGTATCTGGCGCAGGAGAGCATCGGCAATCTGATCAGCGACGGGCTGCTGGAAAAGGATTTTTACGCCGCCGTCAACGATTACAACAAGGCGGTGCTGGCGGGTATCGTGAAGATCGCCTCCAAGATGGGCATTTCCACCATCCAGTCCTATCAGGGCAGCCAGATTTTTGAAGCGGTGGGCATCAGCAAAGAGGTCATTGACAAATACTTCACCAACACCGTCAGCCGGGTGGGCGGCATCACCATCGACGATATCCAGAAGGACATGGAAGACCGCCACCAGCAGGCGTTCGACCCCCTGGGGCTGGACATTTACATGGATTTGCCCAGCGTGGGTGCCCACAAATTCCGCAGCGGGAGCGCGGCGGAGCAGCACCTGTACAATCCCCAGACCATCCACCTTTTGCAGCAGGCGGTCTGGACGGGGGACTACGGCAAGTTCAAGCAGTACACCGCCGCCGCGGCCAACGAGGGCGGCGACGATATGCACCTGCGCAGCCTGCTGGAATTCAACTACCCCGAAACCGGCGTCCCCATTGAGGAAGTGGAGTGCGTTGAGTCCATCGTCAAGCGCTTCAAGACCGCCGCCATGAGCTACGGCGCGCTGTCCAAGGAAGCCCATGAATGCCTTGCCATTGCCATGAACCGTCTGGGCGGCAAGTCCAACACCGGCGAGGGCGGCGAGGACGAGGAACGCTACGGCACCGAACGGAATTCCGCCATCAAGCAGGTCGCTTCCGCCCGGTTCGGTGTTACCAGCAAATATCTGGTTTCCGCCAAGGAGATCCAGATCAAGATGGCGCAGGGCGCAAAGCCCGGCGAGGGCGGCCAGCTTCCCGGCGGCAAGGTTTATCCCTGGGTGGCAAAGTGCCGCAATTCCACCACCGGCGTGGGGCTGATCTCCCCGCCGCCCCATCACGATATCTATTCCATTGAGGATCTGGCGCAGCTGATCTATGACCTGAAATGCGCCAACCGCAGCGCCGCCATCAACGTCAAGCTGGTAAGCGAAGCGGGCGTCGGCACCATTGCCGCCGGCGTGGCCAAGGCCGGCGCGGAGGTCATCCTGATCTCCGGCTTTGACGGCGGCACGGGCGCGGCGTCCATCAATTCCTCCATCCACAACGCCGGACTTCCATGGGAGCTGGGCATCGCTGAGGCGCACCAGTGCCTCATCATGAACGGTCTGCGTTCCCGCGTGCGCATTGAGTCCGACAGCAAGCTCATGAGCGGTCGGGACGTGGCCATCGCCGCCATGCTGGGCGCGGAGGAATTCGGTTTCGGCACCGGCCCACTGGTAGCCATGGGCTGCGTAATGATGCGGGTGTGCAATCTGGACACCTGCCCCATGGGCATCTGCACCCAGAACCCCGAGCTGAGAAAGAAGTTCATGGGCAAGCCCGAGTACGTGATGAACTTCATGAAGTTCATGGCCCAGGAGCTGCGGGAATATATGGCGAAGCTTGGCGTGCGCACGGTGGACGAACTGGTAGGCCGCACGGACTTGCTGAAAGTTCGTCCCGCCCCCGCCGGTTCCCGCGCCAGCGAAATGGACTTGTCGGGATTGCTGAAAAACCCGCTGGTGGAGAACACCAACGTCCACTTTGACCCCAAGGCAGTTTACGATTTCAAGCTGGAACAGACTCCCGACATGAAGGTGCTGATGAAGAAGTTCAAAAAGAGCTTCGATATGGCGGAACCCAAGCCTATGACCGTTCAGATGGAGGTGGGCAACACCGACCGCACCTTCGGCAGCATTTTTGGCAGCGAGATCACGGCAAAATTCGGCAACACCCTCCCGGACGACACCTTCCGCGTGGTCTGCACCGGCTACGGCGGCCAGAGCTTCGGCGCGTTCATCCCCAAGGGGCTGACGCTGGAACTGATCGGCGACAGCAACGACTATCTGGGCAAGGGACTTTCCGGCGGCAAAATCATCGTCTACCCGCCAAAAAACGTGACCTATGACCGCAGTGAAAATATCCTCATCGGCAACGTGGCCTTCTACGGCGCCACCGGCGGCAAGGCGTTCATCAACGGCGTGGCCGGAGAACGGTTCTGCGTCCGCAACTCCGGCGCTGTCGCCGTGGTGGAGGGCGTGGGCGACCACGGCTGCGAGTACATGACCGGCGGCACGGTGGTGGTGCTGGGCAAGACCGGCAAGAACTTTGCCGCAGGCATGAGCGGCGGCATCGCCTACGTGCTGGATGAGGATTGGGACTTCTACCAGCGGGTGAACAAGGACATGGTCACGCTGGAAAGCGTGGAGCATAAGTACGATGTGTCCCTGCTGAAAGACCTGATCCGGGAGCATGTGGAGGCCACCGGCTCTCCCCGTGGTAAGGAAATTCTGGAAAACTTCGGCGAATATCTGCCGAAATTCAAGAAGGTTCTGCCCCACGACTATGATAAGATGCTCCGTCTCATCGCCAAGATGGAGGAAAAGGGCGAGGACAGCGAGCAGGCGCAGATCGAGGCGTTTTACGCCATGAAAAACGAAAAATAAGGAGGCGGGAATATGGGAAAACCCACCGGATTTATGGAGATCGACCGGCAGACCAGCCGGGAGATCGCTCCTGAGGAACGTATCAAAAATTTCAATGAATTTCATATTCCGCTGCACTGCGACGAACAGCAGGCGCAGGGTGCGCGGTGCATGGACTGCGGCGTGCCCTTCTGCCAGAGCGGCATGATGATCGGCGGCATGGCAAGCGGCTGCCCCCTGAATAACCTCATCCCTGAATGGAACGATCTGGTGTATCAGGGGCGGTGGGACTTGGCGGCGAAGCGGCTCATTGCCACCAACCGCTATCCGGAATTCACCAGCCGGGTCTGCCCGGCGCTGTGCGAAGCCGCCTGCACCTGCGGCATGGCCACGGGGTCGCCCGTGGCGGTGAAGGAGAACGAGCGGGCGATCGTGGAGTACGGCTACGAAAGCGGCACGATCCACGCCGTTCCGCCACCGGCGCGCACCGGAAAGCGGGTGGCGGTGGTTGGCACCGGCCCCTCCGGGCTGTCCGTTGCCGACCTGCTGAACAAGCGCGGCCACAAGGTGACCATGTATGAGCGCGCCGACCGGGTTGGCGGCCTGCTGATGTACGGCATTCCCAACATGAAGCTGGAAAAGTGGGTCATTGACCGCCGGGTGAAGATTCTGAAAGATGAGGGCATCGAGTTCATTACCAACGCCGACGTGGGGCGGGACGTCTCCGCCGAGGAACTGAAAGAGAATTATGACGCGGTGGTACTCTGCTGCGGCGCGAAAAAGCCCCGGGACATCGGTGTACCCGGACGGGACGCTGAGGGAATCTACTTCGCCGTGGACTACCTGACCAGCGTGACAAAAAGTCTGCTTGACTCGGATTTTGCCGACGGCAAGGCTGTCACGGCCAAGGGCAAAAAAGTGCTGGTCATCGGCGGCGGCGACACCGGCAATGACTGCGTAGGCACTGCCATCCGTCAGGGCTGTACGGGTATCATGCAGCTGGAAATGATGCCTTGCCCGCCGGAGACCCGCACTCCCGGCAACGCATGGCCGGAGTGGCCGCGGGTGCTGAAAACCGACTACGGCCAGCAGGAGGCCATTGCCGTGTTCGGCCACGACCCCCGAGAATATCAGACCACCGTCAAGGAGTTCTACAAGAACGAAGCCGGGCAGGTCTGCGGGGCGCTCATTGCCCGTCTGGAAAGCAAGGTGGTGGACGGGCGGCGGATGATGGTTCCCACCGGGGAGGAATTCTCCGTGGAGTGCGATCTGGTGCTTATTGCGGCGGGATTTCTGGGCTGCGAGAGCTATGTCGCCGAAGCCTTCGGCGTGGATATGACGCCCCGGGGCAATGTGGCGGATGTGAAGTACGCGACCAGTCAACCCAAGGTATTTGTCTGCGGCGATATGCGCCGGGGACAGAGCCTTGTGGTGTGGGCACTGCGGGAAGGCCGGGACACCGCCGCCGTGGTGGACGAAAGCCTGATGGGCTATACAAACCTATAATTGGCAAAAAACTCCCCGTTTTCCATCGAAAACGGGGAGTTTTGCTATAGAACTCAGTCAAATACGTACATACCGAAAAACGCGATCAGACCGTCGCCGCAGGTATATTCCATACCGCACAGGTCTGCCAGCTTCTTGACGAAAATGCAGTATGCGGACATGCAGGAATATTTCAGGTCCGGGAACCGGCAAGGCTCGTTATTTTTTCTTGTGCAGGGGGAACACAGGGCGCAGCCGCTGGCGCCCACCAGAAAGCCGTCGCACCCTTCGTCACGGCAACGCTTCATCAGGCGGATCGCGGCGGTGTTGTGGCCGGATTTTCCCTTCTTGATGGCGGGAGTGTCGGTGTAGCTTTCCAGCTGCCAGATGCTTTGCAGCACCAGCGCCTTTTTGTGGGCAAGCACCTTCTGCTTCATCTCCTCCGGCGTGCCGCAGTCCGGGGGACAGGAATGGTTCGCGCCGTACTGCCCGCAAAGGTTTTCCTCGCAGTAAGGACGGAAAGAGGGGTCAAAAACAATGTCGGCGGTATCCACTACCGCGGCGGCGGAAAAGCCTTCCTCGTAGGCATATTGTACCATTTGTTCTGCTGTCATATTGCATCACTCCATTTTTAGGCTCGATGGTACTCAGTATAGCACATTCAGATCAAATCCGCAATATCCTGAACCAAGCGAACTGTTTCCTCCCAGCCGAGACAGGGGTCGGTGATGGACTTGCCGTAAACGCCGTCGCCAATCTTCTGGCAGCCGGGCTCCAGATAGGATTCCACCATGAAGCCCTTGACCATGGACTTGATTTCTCCGCTGTGGCGGCAGGAGTGGAGTACCTCCTTGCAGATGCGGGGCTGCTCCTGATACTTTTTGCCGGAATTGGCGTGGTTGGCGTCCACGATCAGCGCCATGTTCTGTAATCCCTTGGCGGTGTAGGCGTTGTACAGCCGTTCCAGCTCCTCAAAGTGGTAGTTGGGCATGGACTCGCCGTGCTTGTTCACGTAGCCCCGGAGGATGGCGTGGGCAAGGGGATTGCCGGTGGTGTCCACCTCCCAGCCCCGGTAGATGAAGGTGTGGGGGTGCTGGGCGGCCATGATGGAATTGAGCATGACGGAAATATCCCCGCTGGTGGGATTTTTCATGCCTACGGGAATGTCAATGCCGCTGGAGGTCAGACGGTGCTCCTGGTTTTCGACACTCCGCGCGCCCACCGCTACGTAGGACAGCAGGTCGGAAAGATAGCGGTAATTGTCGGGGTAGAGCATTTCGTCGGCGGTGGGAAGGCCGGTGTTGGCCAGCACATTGGTGTGCAGACGGCGGATGGCGATGACGCCCTCCAGCATATCGGAGGTTTTCCGGGGGTCGGGCTGGTGCAGAAGCCCCTTATAGCCGTCGCCGGTGGTGCGTGGCTTGTTGGTGTAGACCCGGGGAATCAGAACCAGCTTGTCCGACACCGCCTCCTGCAATTTGGCCAGCCGCTCGCAGTATTCCAGCACCGCGTCTTCCCGATCGGCAGAGCATGGACCGATGATCAGCACCATTTTGCCGCTTTTCCCGGTGAAAACGTCGGCAATTTCCTTGTCCCGGCGGGCTTTGACCTGCGCCAGCTCGGCGGTCAGGGGATACTGCTCCTTGATCTCCTTGGGAATGGGCAGTTTGCGTTTGAAAATCATATTCTGCATGATGGTGTCCTCTCTTTATCTGTAGACTTTACTTTTTCCTGCTTGTGAGGTATGATAGGAAGAAAAAGGAGTGGTTACTGTGACCGACCCGAAACGGAAATACTATGAAAAACGCGCCAATGTGCTGATCAAGAATCTCCACAGCCGCCATTTTGAAGCCTGCTACTGCGCGGGTACAGCCGAAGCGCTGAAAAAGGCGCTGGAATGGATTCCCGCCGGTTCCAGCGTGGGCTGGGGCGGCGCGATGTCGGCCCAGCAGATCGGCTTGTTAGACACCGTACGGACAGGGGACTACCGCGCCCTCGACCGGGAGCGGGCTGCGACCCCGGAGGAGCGGAAAGCAATCATGAAGCAGTGCCTTGGCACGGACGTGTTCATCACCGGCGCGAACGCGCTGAGTCTGGACGGCCAGATGGTGAACATCGATGGAAACGGCAACCGGGTGGCGGCCATCGTCTATGGGCCGGAATCCGTGATCGTCATTGCGGGAATGAACAAGGTGATGGATTCTCTGGACGCCGCCGTGGAGCGGGCAAGAACGGTTGCCGCGCCCCAGAACAAGCAGCGCTTCGACTCCAAAACGCCCTGTGAGGTGACAGGCGCCTGCGCCGACTGCAAGAGCGACGGCTGCATCTGCAACCAGATTCTCATCACCCGCAACTGCAATCCCCCCGGGCGGATCAAATTTATCCTGGTAGGGGAAGATCTGGGCCTGTGAGGAGGAAAAACATGATCGAAAAAATCCGCGCTTTTGTGGAAAAGCATTGGGACATGGTCAGCTATCTCTTTTTCGGCGTGCTGACGACTGCGGTGAATTATCTGGTTTATCTGCCGCTTTACAATCTGCTGGGCATCAGCGCGGCCGTCAGCAATATCATTGCCTGGGTGGCGGCGGTGGCCTTCGCCTACGTGACGAACAAGCCCTTTGTGTTCAAGAGCCACGACTGGTCCATGAAAACCGTTTTGCCGGAGCTGGGCAAATTCGTCGGCTGCCGGGCAGCGTCCGGCGGTCTGGAAACGGTGCTGATACTCCTGACCGTGGACATTTTGGGCTGGAACGGAAATATCTGGAAGCTGATTATCAGCGTTCTGGTGGTCATTCTGAATTACGTCTCCAGCAAGCTGCTGGTCTTCCGCAAGTGAGCGTTTCCCCATTGCCAAAAGGCAATGGGGGATTTTTTACCCGTAGCGCTCCTTGAGGTACAGCATGGCCTCCCGGTAGCCCTCGAGGCCGTGACCTTTGATGGTTTTCACGCAGGCCATTCCCGCATAGGAGATCTGCCGGAAGGGTTCTCTTGCGTCCACGTCGGAGATGTGAACCTCCACGGCGGGTATGGAAACGGCTTTCAGGGCGTCCAGAATAGCCACGGAGGTGTGGGTGTAGGCGGCGGGGTTGATGACGATGCCGTCCACCTTGCCGTATGCCCACTGGATTTTGTCCACAAGGTCACCCTCGTGGTTGGACTGGTACTGCTCCACTTCCAGACCCTCGGCGCTGGCGGTTTCGTCCAGCAGCCGCAGAAGATCGGCAAAGGTATTTTTGCCGTAGATACCCGGCTCCCGGATGCCAAGCATATTCAGGTTGGGGCCGTTGATGACCAGAATTTTCATATCGGTTCCTCCATGATCGACAAAATGGCGGCGACGGTTTCCTCGGCGGAACCGTCATTGCTGACGGCGTGATCGGCAAAGGCGGCGTACATGGGGGCGCGCTTTGCGAACATTGCGTCCAGCGGATTGGTCTGGGACAGGGGACGGCCGTCGGTGGGCAGCTTGGAAATGTCCCGTTTCAGCCAGAAAATCACGCCGTTCTGGTGAAGCAATGGGTAGTTTCGCGGCTGGGTCACACAGCCGCCGCCGGTGGCGATGACCAGCGCGGACTGCTTGCCCAGCTGGGACAGCGCTTTCGTCTCCCAGTCCCGGAAAACGGTTTCGCCGTCCTCCGCAAAAATTGCGGGGATGGGCTTGCCCGCAAGACAGATGATTTCCTCGTCGGCGTCCACCAGCTTCCGGCCAAGTTTGTCCGCAAGCAGAGCACCGATGGTGCTTTTTCCGCATCCCGGCATTCCGATGAGGACGATGTTTGCCATCTGAGCGGCAAGATTTGCGTGGATTTCGGCAATGGCGGCGTCGTCAATGGATGTGCCGGTAAAATACTCGGCGGATTCCTTGGCCTGTGCTACCAGCATCCAAAGCCCGTTGGCGCAGGGAATATGAAGCGCTTCGGCATCCAGCAGCAGCTGGGTGCGGGAGGGGTTGTAAATCACGTCCAACACCCCTTCCAGCTTGGGGAACCGCTTCAGATCCACGGGAGAATCGCCGGTGTTGGGGTACATGCCGACGGGGGTCGCGTTGACGATGACGGCGGCGTCTTCGTGACGCTGCAGGTTCTCGTAATTGTTTTCCCCGGAACGGGAAATGACCACGGCCTCAGCACCCAGCCCAGTCAAAACAGCAGTGACAGTATTGGAAGCCCCGCCGCTGCCCAGCACCAAAACCTTCTTCCCGGCGACATCCAGACCGCTTCGCTTCAAAAGGGAAGCAAAGCCAAAATAGTCCGTGTTGTGGCCGAACAGTGTGCCGTCTTTTCTTCGGACGATAGTGTTCACCGCCCCCAGTTTTTTCGCCGTCGGGGACAGCTCGTCCAGACAGGGGATGACCGTTTTCTTGTAGGGAATGGTGACATTCAGCCCGGTAAAATCCCCGTTTTTCAGGAAATCTTCAACTTCCTCCGGCTCTTTTTCAAAGAGAGTGTAGGAATAATCCCCGAGACAGGCATGAATCTGGGGGGAGTAGCTGTGCCCCAGCTTCCGACCCAGCAGTCCGCATTCCATCAGACCACCTCCGTGTAGCTTCCCAGGTATTTGAATTCCTCACACATCTCGTCCAGCTCACACATCAGCTGAACGAATTCCTCGGAATAAATGGAGGTTTCCAGGTCAAAATAGAACATGAACTCAAATTCCCGGTCGGGAATGGGGCGGGATTCCAGCTTCGTGACGTTGATGCCCAAAGTGTAGAGCCGTGCCAGCACCTTGTAAAGGGCGCCGGGCTTGTGATTCAGAACCATCATGATGGAGGTCTTGTCGGAACCGGGGTAGATTTCCAGGTTCCGGCTGATGCAGATGAAGCGGGTGCGGTTGTTGCCCTTGTCCTGCACGGAGCTGCGCAGACAGTCCAGTCCGTACAGCTCGGCGCAGGCGCGGCTGGACAGGGCGGCAACGTCCTTTCTGCCGGACTGGGCGACCATCTGGGCGGCGAGGGCAGTGTTGTCCACGGGAATGACATTCACGCCGGGGAGACTGTGGAGGAAGTTGCCGCACTGGTTGATGGCCTGCTCGTGGGAGTAGACCTCCTTGATGTCGGCGAGGTTCGTTCCGGGATTAACCAGAAGATTGTGGTCGATTTTCAGCCGGAAGGTGCGGACGATGGAGAAATTATGCTCGATCATCAGGTCGTACACCTTGTTCACGGAACCGGCAGTGGAATTTTCGATGGGCAGAATGCCGTATTGGCACAGCCCCTGATCGATGGCGCTGAACACGGCCTCGAAGGACTTGAAATACATAATAAAGGGATTTTTGAAGATTTTTTCACAGGCAATCTGGGAATAAGCGCCCTCCACGCCCTGACAGGCGACCATGGGCGCCTGCGGGAAAAGCTTCGGCGTATGCTCGATGGCCTGCGTGATGTTCCGGTAAAGGGGGCTGCATTCCCCGTTGCGCTTGGACTGGTAGCTGCGGCTCAGCTCGAACAGCATGGAGTACAGCACCCGAGTGTAATTTGCCATTTCGGGGCCGGCCTTTTCCGCCACGTCCTGAAGCTTCGCCCGTTCCCGGGCAGGCTGGAAAATGGGCAGGTTATTGGCCTTTTTGTAGTCGGCGACCTGAGCGGCGGCATGCATCCGCTGGCAGAACAGGCGAACCAGTTCGTCGTCGATTTTGTCGATCTCACTGCGAATCTCATTTAAATCCATTTACGGTTTCCTCCTGTCTGTCTGGGTGTTGCCCAGAATCATGTCGAAAATGGCGATGGCGGCCGCGGCCTCGATCACCGGAACGGCTCTGGGGACGATGCAAGGATCGTGGCGGCCTTTGACGGTCAGCTCCTGCATTTCTCCACTGCTTAAGCTGACGCTCTGCTGGGGGCGGGAAATGGAGGGCGTCGGCTTGAGGGCTGCCCGGAAAATCAGGGGCATTCCGGTGGTAATGCCGCCGAGAATACCCCCGGCATTGTTGGTGACGGTGCGGATTTGCCCATCCGAAATAACGTAATCGTCGTTATTCTGGCTGCCCCGCAGATTTGCGGCGGAAAAGCCCGCACCGAATTCCACACCCTTCACGGCGGGAACGCCGTAGACGATTTGGGCAATTCGACTCTCCACGCCGCCGAACATGGGTTCTCCCACCCCGGCGGGAAGACCGGTGACGGCGCATTCCACAATGCCGCCCACGCTGTCGCCGTCACCCTTGGCGGCGGAAATGGCATCCCGCATCTGTGCCCCTGCGTCCGGTTTTATCACCGGGAAATCCGGCTGGATGGAATCTCTATCCGGGGCGAGGGAATCAAAGGGCGTGTCGGAAATGCCTGCAATGGCGGCGATATGGGCGAAAATCTGAATCCCCATGCCTTCCAGCCATTGTTTGCACAGCCCGCCCGCGATGCACAGCGGCGCGGTCAGACGGCCGGAAAAGTGTCCGCCCCCGGCGGCGTCCTGGAATCCGCCGTACTTGATCTGAGCGGTGAAATCCGCATGACCGGGACGGGGGCAGTCCTTCAGATTGGCATAGTCCCCGGAGCGGGTGTTTTTGTTGTAAATGGCGGCGGCAATGGGTGCGCCGCAGGTGAAGCCGTCCAGAATTCCGGAGAGAAATTCCGGCCGGTCGGCTTCCTTTCGCGGCGTTGACCAGTCGTTCTGACCGGGGGCGCGGCGGTTCAGGAAGATTTGCAGCGCGTCCGTGTCCACGGGCAGACCTGCCGGAATGCTGTCCAGCGTCATGCCGATGGCCACGCCGTGGGATTGGCCGAAAATGGACAATTTCAGATTTTCACCGTAGGTACTGCTCATAGTTACCTCCTAAACGGGCGTATTCTTCAAAGAATTTTGGATAGGATTTTCCCACGCACTCCGCGCCAAGAATGGCCACGGGTGCTTTGCAGGCAGTCGCGGCAATGGCGGCGGACATGGCGATGCGGTGATCGTTCATGGCATCCACCGTCCCGCCGACCAGCCCCGTGCCGTACACCGTCAGGGTGTCCTCGGAAGCCTGCGCCTTTCCGCCCAGCGCCTCCACCATGGCAATAACGGACGCGACACGGTCGGATTCTTTCAGCCGCAACCGCCGGATGTCCGTGAACACAGCGCCATTTTTACACGCCGCCGTAACGGCGAGAATGGGGACTAAATCGGGAATATCGGCGGCGGAAATGACGGGGCTATTTTCCAGCGCGGGAAGCAGATCAAAGACCGCCCGGTCGCCCTGGGGGGAATCCGGGGAGAGGTTCGTCACCTCTACACTGCTGCCCAACGCCTTTGCAGCAAGGAAGAACGCAGCGTTGCTCCAATCGCCTTCTACCGTCAGCGTGCCGGGGGAGTGGAACGGGGTGCCGCCGGTCACGACAAAATCCGATGTTTCTTTTCCAAATATTTCCATTGCCCGCTGGGTCATGGTGATATAGGGGCGGGATTCCACCTTCCCGGTCAGACGGATGCGGCTTTTTCCCGGAATCAGGGCGGTGGAAAGCAGCAGCCCCGTAATAAACTGGCTGGAAACGCCGCCGTCGATGACGTATTCTCCCGCCCGCAGACGCCCGGTGCAGCGAACGGTATCCGCGGTCGGGCGGGTGAGGGTGCAGCCCATACGTTCCATTTCCTCCCACAGCGGGGAGAGAGGGCGGCTGGGGAGCCTACCCTCCAAATGAAACGTTGCGTCAATGCCCAAAGCCCCGGCCACTGGCAGCAGAAACCGCAGGGTAGAGCCGCTGTCGTGGCAGCGAAGCGCTGTCTGCCGGGGGATTTCTTTCGCCGGGATGACCCGGTAGCCGGAGTCGGTTCGCGTGATGTCCGCCCCCAGAGCGTTCAGGCAGCCCATGGTCGCTTCGATGTCCCGGTTGGTTTCAGGGCAGAAAAGAGTGGTGGGCGCGTCGGCAAAGGCGGCGCAGATCAGCAGACGGTGCGCCTGAGACTTCGAGGGGATGGCGCGGACGGTTCCCGAAAGTTTCCCGGGAAAAATGGTGATATCCATATCAAAGACCTGCCTGAATAAAGGATTTCAGGGATTCGACCTTGGTCGGGACAATGACGCAGTCGCCGATGGCGCGGGGGATGATGAGATTCACCGTGCCGCCGGAACGCTTCTTATCCGAGAGCGTGTAGCTGAAAAGATCGTCTGCGGAGTAGCCCGTCCGGGTGGGCAGACCGAATTGTTCCAGAAGCGCCACGATTCGCGGCGTATCGGCGCAGGCGGATGCCCGGCTGACGATGGCCATACCGATGGCGACGGCCTTGCCGTGGGAGATGGCAAAATGGCTCTTTGCCTCCACGCCGTGGCCGACGGTGTGACCCAGATTCAGCTTCATCCGCGCGCCGGTGTCGAATTCGTCCTCCATGACTACGTCCCGCTTTAATTCCACACAGCGGGTGATGACCGCTTCCCGGTCAAAGGCAAGCCCCTTTTCTTCCAGATGGGCAAACAGCTTTGGGTCGTACAGCACGCCGTACTTGATGACCTCGGCGCAGCCGTCCCGGAAAATGTCAAGGGGGAGGGAATTCAGGGTATCCGTGTCGCACAGCACCAGACTTGGCTGGCAGAACGCCCCAGCGAGGTTCTTCCCGGCGGGGAGATCAATGGCGGTTTTGCCGCCCACGGAGGAATCCACGGCGGCAAGCAGGGTTGTGGGAACCTGAATGAAGCGGATGCCCCGCAGATAGCTTGCGGCGGCGAAACCTGCCAGATCACCCACCACGCCGCCGCCCAGAGCGACGATCATGTCGGAGCGGGTCAGCTGGTTTTCCGCGAGAAAGTTCAGAAGATCGAGGAAAATCTGCCCGTTTTTGCTTTCTTCCCCGGCGGGGAATACATAGGAAACCACGGAAAAACCTGCGCTTTTCAGGCTCTCTTCTACAGCTGCGCCGTAAAGGGGATAGACGTTGCTCTCGCTGACGACGCAGATTTTCTGCGCTTTTCCCAGCTTTTTCGCTTCCGCACCCAAAGTGGGCAGAAGACCCTGACCGATCAGAATATCATACTGTCTGGAGGCGCGGACGGTAACGGTGTTCATCCGTCCACCTCCTCTTTGCGCTTTTTGCCCTCGTCCAGCAGCTTCACTAACGTGTCCATATCATCCGCGGCAATGGCGTTGCGATAGGCGGACAGGCTCTCAATATAGCTGTCCAGCTCGAAAAGAACATTGTCCTTGTTTTCCATGAACAGCTCCGCCCACATCTGAGGATTCAGCCAGGCAACGCGGGTCAGGTCTTTGTAGCTTCCGGCAGAAAATCCCTTGTGCTTCAAAGCGGTGGGGGACTTGATAAAAGCGTTGCTGAGAATGTGGGGCATCTGGGAGGTAAAGGCGATCATTTTATCGTGTTCTTCCGCCGTTGTAACGGAGAAAAAGCCAAAACGGCAGGGTTTCAGTGCGGTTTTTACCCGGTCTAACAGCTGGATATCGTCATACACCGGCGGAACCAGCACCATGGGTGCGCCTGCAAAGAGGTTTGCCCGGCTGTATTTGAAGCCGGAGAACTGGGAGCCTGCCATGGGATGCCCGCCCACGAAGGTGAAGCCGTACCGTTCGGCGAGAGGGAAGCACCGGCTGCAAACCTCCCGCTTGATGCCGCAGCAGTCGATGACCAGCGCGTCCTTGGATACCAGGGGCGCGTTCTTTTCCAGCCAGTCGGCGCAGCCGCCGGGGTAGATGGCAAGCAGGATCAGGTCGCACTCCGGAATGGTGGTTTCGTCCAGCCGTCCGTGGACTGCGCCGGAAAGCATGGCAAAGGACAGCATACTTTCGTTTCGCTGAATGGCGTAGACGGTGTGCCCCTCCAGAGCGTAGGCTCTGGCAAGGGAGCCACCAATCAGGCCAAGACCCAAAATACCGACTTTCATACAAGAACCTCACGAATCTGCCGGACTTTCCGGCTGATCTCATCGAACTGTGGCGGCGTGATGGACTGGGCGCCGTCGCACAGCGCGTGGGCGGGATCGTTGTGGACCTCCACCATGATGCCGTCGGCACCGGCGGCGGTGGCCGCGTAGGCCATGGGGGCGACCAGATCGGCCTTGCCGGTGGCATGGCTGGGATCGACCACCACGGGCAGGTGGGTCAGATTATGCAGCACGGGGACGGCGGAAAGGTCGAGGGTGTTCCGGGTGGCGGTCTCAAAGGTGCGGATGCCCCGCTCGCAGAGGATGACCTTGCTGTTGCCCTCGCTCATGATATATTCGGCGCTCATGAGCAGCTCCTGCAAGGTGTTGGCAAGTCCCCGTTTCAGCAGAATGGGCTTGTCGGTCTTGCCCAGTTCTTTCAGAAGGTCAAAGTTCTGCATATTCCGCGCACCTACCTGAATGATATCCACGTCGGCGAACAGATCGAGGGTGGAAATGTTCATGATCTCCGTGACGATGGGCAGCCCCGTGGCCTTTTTGGCCTCCAGAAGCAGCCGGATGCCCTCGTCCTTCATGCCCTGAAAGGCGTAGGGGGAGGTGCGGGGCTTGAACGCGCCGCCCCGGAGAATGGATGCGCCGGATTCCTTGACGGCGGAAGCGACGGCAATGATCTGCTCCTCGGATTCCACGCTGCACGGGCCTGCGATCATGGCAAAATACCCGCCGCCGATGCGGGCGTTTCCCGCCTCGATGATGGTGTCCTTGGGGTGGAATTTCCGGTTGGCCTGCTTGAACGGCTCAGAGACCCGCTTGACGGTCTCCACCATTTCCAGGCTTTTCAGAAGGTCGATGTCCACCCGGCTGGTGTCGCCGACCAGACCGAGAATGGTGACCTCCGAACCTTCGGAAATGTGAACGTCCAGATTCATATTTTTGAGCCAGTCCACAAGGTGCTGGATCTGGGAGGGCGTGGTGCCGTTTTTCAATACTGCGATCATTGCTTAACATCTCCTGATAATAAAATAACGCCGCACGGCAATTCGTGCGGCGTCTTGAGATAACCCTTTAAGCTCCTGAAAATTTTCTGCAGCACAAATCGCTATTACTTTTTTCGGGTAAAAAAGTAATAGTAATAAAAGGAAAAGCGCACAGAAGAATTCATGGTGACCATACAAAAAGGCTCCTTGTTCAGTAGCTGCGGACATTATACCACGGGCGGCGGAATATTGCAAGAGGAATTTACGAAAACTGGATTTTTTTGCGGAGCGGCGGTAATTTCGGCAAACCATTGACAGTTCGCTGAAAAAATGGTACAATTTTTTCAGCGAATAATCGCAGATATTACATATTGAGGAGAGGTTGCATGAAAAAGAATTTGACAAAGCTGGTAAGCATTCTTATGGTGCTGGTAATGATGGTGGGGCTCAGCGGCTGCTCCAACGAGAAAAACGCGGTGCTTGGCTCTTGGAAAGCCAGTATGAATCTGGCCGAGTATCTCAATCAGGGTATTGCGCAGGAGGACGCGACGGCTGCGGAGTATCTGTCGGTCGATTCCTTTTACCTGACCATGGTCCTGACATTCAAAGAGGACAACACCTATACCATTACTCTGGACGAGAACTCCGTGGACGCGGCAGTTGAGCAGCTCAAGATCGATATTCGCGGCGGCATGGAGAAGTATCTTGTGGACATGATGGCGCAGATGGGCGTTGTGATGACCATTGACGAGATCATGAAAGCCAGCAATACCACCATGGATAAGCTAATGGACGAATTCTTCTCGGACGAGATGGTGGAGCAGATGGTGGACGGCGCCTCGAGCGAGGGAAAGTTCAAGGCAAAGAGCGGCAGAATATTCCTGTCCGACGGGCTTGACTATGAGGTCGATCCTAACGTCTACGGCATTTACAAAGTGGATGGCAGCACGCTGACCATTCTGGACTATGTGGGAGAGGATGAGAACTTCCTCGGCATGTATCCCCTCACGTTTACCAAGGCAGGTTAAAAAACTAAAATCGGGCCGATTCGGCCCGATTTTTGCGTCTTTACTGAATATGCGTATGATTGTTGATATGATCCTGACAGTAGCAGTAGTAGCCCTTGCACTTGGAGCAGTAGCGGAATTCCAGCTCCGGATTTGTCACATCGGTGCGTCCGCAGATCGTGCAGCGATGGGTGTAGGGGGCTTTCGGCGTGGCGGTGGAGGCTTCGTAGGAGCCTGCGTTAAAATGGATGACCTTCGCCTTGGGCTGCTTGGGCTTCCTGCGGAACAGGCGGCTGGCATTGGCACGCCAGGACACGGGAATCACGTTCAGCACGTCCTTGCCGAAGAAGAGAAAGTAGTTGGCAAGGGCGATTACGGAGAACAGATTATAGGGGAAGGGGTCGGTAAACAGGCTGAGCAGCACCATTGCCAGGTCGATCAGCGCGAAAATCCACGCCTTCACGGGGATGATGAAAAACAGCAGGAAATTTGCGTCGGGGTACAGCGTGGCATAGCTGAGGAACAGACTCAGGTTCAGGTAGGTGACGCTGGCCTGACCGCCGAAGATCATGCAGTAAATGTCCATCATCACCACGCCGGTGAGGTAGAACAGGTTGAACCGCAGGGTGCCCCACACATTTTCCATGGCTCTGCCCAGGGAGTAGTAGCACAGCAGGGTGATGGCGGTGAGCAGAATGTTCCCGGCGCTGTAGGTCAGGGGATAGGTGATCAGCCGCCACACCTGACCCTGAAGAATGGCCTCCCGATTGAAGCAGAGCGCACTGTACAGAAGCATGCTGCCGGACATCTGGCTGAACAGGTAGACCACGGCGGTGCCGATGACGATGTAAAGCATCAGATTGGGGATGCCCTTATCCCGGTTTTTGAAGCAGAAAAGCTCAAATTTCTTGCGTAAATTTTTCACGGTACTCAACTCCTGATACTATTTCCTGATTAAAATCTTTTCTAAAGATCATAATGGAGGTTCAATATAAAAAACGTATCCCCATTCTATCAGCAATTCATTCAAATGTCTATATCGGATTTGTAAACAAAAAGCTTGACTTTTTTAGAAAATCGTGTAGAATACAGTGTTGA
>ERZ779890.518-NODE-518-length-42813-cov-6.585575_pt1 | contig 42813 bp, 38 predicted proteins | sample MGYA00511553_ERZ779890 | MGnify/ENA primary metagenome ERZ779890 (study PRJEB29588, sample SAMEA2152064) | human gut metagenome | biome: human gut; feature: human-associated habitat; material: faeces | place: Denmark | collected 2008/2010 ... | reverse complement strand
CCAGCCCGCGTGCGCCATCTGCGCGCGTATCTGGTGCGTGCGGCCGGTGAGCAGGCGGCACTCCACGAGCGACAGCGCGCCATTCGTGCGCAACACCCTATACTCCGTCACGGCGGTGCGCGCGCCGGGCTCGGGCTTAGACTTCACGTAGACCTGATTCTTATCCGCGTCCTTGAACAGATAGTTCTCCAGCCGGCCGGATTCCGGCTTCGGCCTGCCGCGGACGGCGCAGAGATAATATTTTTCGATCTCGCGGTCGCGTATCTTGTCGTTCAGCACGCGCAGCGCCGCGGCGTTTTTCGCCGCGATCACGATGCCGCCGGTGTTGCGGTCGATGCGGTTGCAGAGCGCGGGGGTAAAGGAGTTCTCCTCCTTCGGCCGCCATTCGCCCTTCTGCGCCATGTAGGCCTGAATGTTGGCGATAAGTGTGTTGTAGTCCCACACGCCCGCGCTGTGGCACAGCACACCGGGCTTTTTGTCCACCAGCAGGATGTTCTCGTCCTCATAGACGATGTCGAGCCGCGGCGTGCCGACTTTTAAATAAGAATTTTCTTCGCGGGGTCTTTCAAAAAACTCGTCGTTGATGTATAATTGAAGCGTGTCGCCGAGGGCGAGCCGCGTGTCGCGCTTGGCGCCTTTGCCGTTGACCTTTATCCGCTTGAGCCGGATGTACTTCTGCAGCAGCGATTCCGGCAGCAGGGGGACGGCCTTGCCGACAAAGCGGTCGAGCCGCTGACCGGCATCATTGGCTTTAATTGTAAATTCTTTCATGGCTGTCAGGCAGAAACCTTTCGTTTTTCTAACTTTTTTTATTATACTATATAAAATTAGTGTTGACAAGCCTTGTCAGTTAATCTATAATACTAAAGCGACTGTGCGAGGTGTACTATGCTTCTTAACCTGAGAGAGATAATTGAGATACCGGGCGCTTCCGTTGATTTCGAGACGGAGCTGGAGACCGACAGGCTCGATTTCCCCGCGATAAAGGAGTATAAGGCAAAGCCGAAGGCCGTCGGGCGCGTGTATAACGAGGCCGGTATCCTGAACCTGACCGGTGAGATCAGGGCGGATATGGTCTGCGTGTGCGACCGATGCGGCTGCGACTTTGAGCGCACCAAGCTCACCGAGTTGCACGCCACCATCGTGGAGGAGAACGCCGAGGACGATCCGGAGCTGTTCCTGCTTCAGGGTGACGAAATAGATCTGGACGAGATTTTGTCCACCTGCTTCATTCTGGATATGGACAGCAAGTTCCTCTGTAAGGAGGACTGCAAGGGTCTGTGTCCTGACTGCGGCAAAAACCTTAACCTCGGCCCCTGTGGGTGCCGCAAAAAAAATGATCCAAGATTTGCTGTGCTTGAGCAGCTTTTGGATAAAGATTAAAATAGAGCTGCTCAAAACAGCCGTTATCAGGAGGTGTCAACATGGCAGTCCCAAAAGGAAAAGTATCGAGACAGAGACGTGACAAGAGACGTTCTTCTACCTGGAAGCTCACCGCTCCCGGAATCGTCAAGTGCCCCAACTGCGGCGAGTTCTGCATGCCTCACCGTGCTTGCAAGCACTGCGGTCAGTACAAGGGCCGTGCGGTCATCAATGTTGAGGAGAGCAAGTAAAAACGCTTGAGGAGGAAAGGGTAGTACCTTTCCTCCTTTTGCGTATGCGGAGCAGAGCATTTGGCTGCGCCGCGCGATTTCGGAGGAACATGGACAATCTCATCAAATCCATCGACCGCGGCAGCCCGCTGCATGGCAAAGCGCACCCCGGCGACGCGGTCATATCGATAAACGGCCACAAAATAATAGACGTGCTCGACTACAAGTTCTTCGCCTACGACAGCGAGCTGCACGTCGTTCTCCGCCGCCCCGACGGCAGTGAGCGCGAGGTGCACGTCCGCAAGACCGTTGGCGGCGACCTTGGGCTCGAGTTCGAGAGCTACCTGATGGACACGCCGCGCTCCTGCGCGAACAACTGCGTTTTCTGCTTCATCGACCAGCTCCCGAAGGGCATGCGCCGCACCATGTACTTCAAGGATGACGACGCGCGCCTGAGCTTCCTTCTCGGCAACTACATCACGCTTACGAACCTCTCGAAGCGCGAGATAGAGCGCATCATCGCGCTGCATATAAGCCCGATAAACGTCTCCGTTCACACTACGAATCCGGAGCTGCGCTGCGCCATGCTGCGCAATCCGCGCGCCGGGGAGACGATAAACACCATGCGCCGCTTCGCGGAATCCGGCATCACAATGAACTGCCAGATCGTCTGCTGCCCCGGCCTCAATGACGGGGAGGAGCTTATGCGCTCAATGCGCGACCTTGAGGCGATGTACCCCGGAGTGCACAGCGTGTCGATAGTCCCCGTTGGGCTGACGAAGTTCCGCGAGGGGCTGTACCCGCTGACGCCGTTCACAAAGGAGCACGCCGCCGAGACGCTGGACATGATAACCGAGTTCGGCGACAGGTGCCTTGAAAAACACGGCACGCGCATCTTCTTCTGCGGGGACGAGTTCTACATCCTCGCCGGACGCGAGTTCCCGCCGGACGAATTCTTCGAGGAGCACACCCAGCTTGAAAACGGCGTGGGTATGCTGCGCATGCTGGAGACGGAGTTCCGCTCCGCGCTGCGCCTGTCCGACCCGCCGGACGGCGTACCCTTCACGATCGCGACCGGCGTCTCCGCCGCGCCGTATTTCCAGAAACTTGTGGACATCGCGCAGGAAAAATATGATACACTAAAGGGTAAGGTCTACCCGATAGTCAACGACTTCTTCGGCCACAGCATCAACGTCACCGGCCTCATAACCGGACAGGATCTCATCCGCCAGCTCAAGGGGAAAGACCTTGGCGAGCGGCTGCTGATATCGCAGAATATGCTGCGGCGGCAGGAGATGGACTTCCTCGACGATATCACGCTTGAGGAGGCCGTGCGCGAGCTGGGAGTGCCGATATACCCCATCGAGCAGGACGGCTTCGCGCTGTGGGATGCGATGGCTGGCGAGCTGCCAGAGGTGAAGCTCCCCGAACGCGGCGAGGACACAGATTATTACAGATACAATCAGAATTGATAAAATAGATATATAAATAGGAGGGAAAGATATGGCAAGACCTCTTGTTGCAATAGTGGGCAGGCCGAACGTCGGCAAGTCCATGCTCTTCAACCGCCTTGTCGGACAGCGCCTCTCGATAGTTGAGGACACGCCCGGCGTCACGCGCGACAGGCTCTACGCCGAGTGCGAGTGGTGCGGCAGAAAATTTGATATAGTCGATACCGGCGGCATCGAGCCGATGACCGACAGCGAGATACTGCTGTTCATGCGCGAGCAGGCGCAGATAGCGATAAACGCGGCGGACGTTATCGTCCTCGTCACCGACATCCGTACCGGCGTTACTGCAGCGGACAAGGACGTGGCAAATATGCTGCTGCGCTCGCGCAAGCCCGTCGTCCTCGCCGTCAACAAGGCCGACTCCACCGGCGCGGAGGATCCCGCGCTCTACGAGTTCTATTCTCTCGGTCTCGGCGATCCCATCGCAGTATCCGCCATCCATGGCCACGGCACCGGCGATTTGCTTGACGAGTGCGTCAGGTATTTTCCGGAGGCGGAGGAAGAGGACGAGGAGCCGGACTACGTCAAGGTCGCGGTCATCGGCAAGCCGAACGTCGGCAAGTCCTCGCTGATAAACCGCATCCTCGGCGAAAAGCGGCTCATCGTCAGCAACGTCGCGGGCACGACGCGCGACGCGGTCGATACGCTGTTTGAAAACGAGACCGGCAAGTTCATGTTCATCGACACCGCCGGCATCCGCCGCAAATCGAAGGTCGATGAACGCATCGAGAAGTTCTCCGTCATGCGCGCCCAGCTCGCCATCGAGCGGGCGGATGTGTGCCTTATAATGATAGACGCGCGCGACGGCGTCACCGAGCAGGACACGAAGATCGCCGGGCTTGCGCATGAAGCGGGCAAGGCGAGCATCATCGTCGTCAACAAGTGGGATCTGGTCGATAAGGAGACCGGAACAATGGAGAAGATGCGCAAGGACATCATGCGTGACCTGAGCTTTATGAGCTATGCGCCCATCGTATTTATCTCCGCCATGACCGGCCAGCGCACAGACAGGCTCTTCGAGCTTATAAACTTCGCAAACGACCAGAGCCATATGCGCATCACTACCGGCATGCTCAATAACGTCCTTGCCGACGCGCAGGCGAGAGTCCAGCCGCCTACGGATAAGGGACGCCGCCTGAAGATATACTACATGACGCAGACCGGCATCTGCCCGCCGAATTTCGTGATATTCTGCAATTCGCGCGAGCTGTTCCACTTCTCGTATCAGCGCTATATCGAGAATCAGATACGCGCCGTGTTCGGCCTTGAGGGTACGCCGATACGCATCGTCATTCGGCAGAAAGGCGAGAAGGAATGATATATACCGTTCTGCTGATAATCATCGCCGTTATTGCCTACGGCTGCGGCAGCATGAGCAGCGTTGTCATCGCGTCAAACTTTGTTTTTCACGTAAATCTGCGCCGGCTTGGCACGGGCAGCTCCGCGCTTTCAAACTTCCGCCGCATCTACGGCGCGAAGGGCTTTGTGAAGCTGCTGCTCGTAGAGCTTGTGCGCGATATTCTGCCGATCCTCATCGGTGGGCTGCTGATGGGCATAAAGGGTCAGGTCGCCGTCGGGCGCGCGTTTGCGGGCTTCTGCCTTGTGATGGGGCGGCTGTATCCGGTGTTTTACGATCTCAAGGGCAGCCACGCGATAATATGCATGCTCGTCGTGATGGCGTTCGTGAACTTCTCCGGTGCGCTGGCGGTGCTGCTGTTCGTGGTGCTCGGCATATGGCTGACGAAGTATGTTTCGCTCGGCGCTGTGGCCGGAGCCGCGGTAATGTGCATCGCGTCGCTTCTGCTGGTGGACGATCCGCTGGTGATGAAGCTTGCGCTCTTTGCGGGGCTTGCGGTGCTCGTGCGGCATATACCCGCCGTGTCGCGCATGCTCTCCGGCCGCGAGACAAAGCTCAGCTTTGAAGAGGATATCAGCTATAAGCTGGATAATAAATTCTGAGCGGAATTGAATAGTTAATGGCGAACCCCAGATGCTGCGCCGCAGCATCTGGGGTGTCGTTGTTGGTAGGGGGATAAAATCGGGACGGCTGCACACCGCCCCGATTCACAAATTCACGTTTTCCTGTATAGAATATACCCGCATTTGCAGCTGATATGTATCTTTCCCTTGCCGCGGGGCACGCGCAGTATCGTGCCGCAGCCGGGGCACTTGAAAAACTTGTAATTCTTGCGCTGGCGGAAGCGATCCTTCCGCGCTTCCCACTCGCGCTTGCGCTTGGCACGCATGGCGAGGAACGCGTTGTTCTCGGTCTCGCGCTGAGACAGCCGCCGCGAAAAAGCGCGCACGAAGCAGAATATTACCGCCGCCAGCCCCAGCCAGCTCAGCACTGTGCTGAGCGCGCCGTTGAGCAGCTTTATGCACAATCCGGACAGCAGCAGAGCCGCTAGCCCGCCCCAGAACAGCGCCTTGGACAGCTCGTCCATGCCCTGCCGGCCTTCAAAAAATTTCTGTAACCTTTGCTTCATTTCTGCGCCTCGTAAATCAGTATCTGAATTTATTTTAAGAATTTGTCCACGCAATGTCAATAGACTTCACCGAATGTTTACAATATATCGTGCGGCGGGCTTGAACCGCGCGACGGTTAGTGGTACAATTACACAAGTATATAAAATAGGACTACTATTGAATAGGAGAATATAAAAATGATTGCAATCGGCTCTGACCACGGCGGCTTTGAACTGAAAAAAGAGGTCATGGCACACCTCGACGCGAGAGGGCTTGAATACAAGGACTTCGGCACCTATTCCGACGCGAGCTGCGACTATCCGGTGTACGGCAAGGCCGTGGCAAAGGCAGTCGCCTCCGGCGAGTGTGAGCGCGGCATCATTATCTGCGGCACCGGCATCGGCATCTCCATCGCCGCGAACAAGGTGCACGGCATCCGCGCTGCGCTCTGCGGGGACTGCTTCTCCGCCGAGGCGACCCGTCAGCACAACGACGCCAACGTCCTCGCGCTCGGCGCGCGCGTTGTCGGCCCGGGCCTTGCGCTGAAGATCGTTGACACCTTCCTCGACACCCCGTTTTCCAACGGCGAGCGGCACATCCGCCGCATAGAGATGATAGAGGACTGATTACCCAAAGCTGGGGGGAACTTTTTTGGCAAGAAACAGTGAATTTTACAAAGGCAGGCGGAAAAAGCGCAGCTATGCGATAATCCCCGCCGCCGTTATAATAGGCATCATCGTGCTGACCGTTGTATTGTTCTATTCGATGCAGCAGTACGCCGTCATCTCCAAGGATGGCGTATCGGTCGAGCTGCCGCTTCTCGAGAGCGAGGAGAAAACGACCGTGGACTCCGAGGGCAACGTCGTGAAGGTGTTCGATCCGGTGGACGCGTCGATAACCTTTGACGATCCGGACTACTCCAGCGTCGAGGCGCAGGTCGGCGAGGACGTCCCCGCGATGCGCGCAATCTACGTTTCGAGCGAGAACATCACGCAGGACAAGCTCAACGAATACGCTGACCGTCTCAGCGTCGGCAACGCGCTCGTGCTGGAGATGAAGCCCGTTAGCGGCAACCTCATGTGGAACTCGCAGGCACAGGCCGCGGTGAATTACGGGCTCTATGTCGAGACGGATCAGACCCGCCAGATACCGGAGCTTATCGCGGGGCTGAAAGCCCGCGAGGACAAGGACATCTACCTTGTCGCGGAGATAAACGTCTGCCGTGACGCGCTGTACGCGTCCCGCAGCACGACCGTATGCCTGCGCACCGAGCTCGGCGGCAACTACACCGACGACGAGGGCGCGTGGCTCGACCCGTATAATACCGAGCTTCGGCAGTACGTCGTCGATATGTGCAACGAGCTTTACGACATGGGCTTTGACGAGGTCGTGCTCGCAAACGTCCTGCACCCGACGATAACCGACGAGAACACCAAGCTTGTTTACACGCGCGACATGTCCTCCCCGCCGAGCGCCGTGAACGCGGTGTGCGGCTTCGCGGTGAGCGTGGCGGACGCATTGCAGGACAGGGCGGGGCGGCTCTCAATATACTGCTACAGCCGCAAGGCGCTTGTCGGCCCCGACACCTCGAACGGGCAGGACGCGGTGCTGTTTATGAAGCTCTTCGACCGCGTGTACCACCCGACGGACAAGGGAACTTATGTCTATAACATGGAGGACATCACGCCGCGCGTCACGCTCGGACAGGCGGAGTACCGCTTCGTGCCGGTGGTCATAAACTATCTTCCCAGCCCGTCCGATTCAATATCATGGGTGCTGATAGACAAGGAAGAGCCCAAGAGCGAATGACGCGTCCGGAGGAGGCCGAACATGGAGATATCTGTTGAAAAGCTCGGCGAGCTTCAGCCGGAGGACTGCGTTATATGCGACATCCGCGGCGAGCACGACCGCGCCTACGGCTTTATTCCCGGCTCCGTCGGCATAAGCGCGGAGGAACTGCTGGCGTCCCCGCCGGGCGACGGGAAAAAGCTGATAATCTACTGCGCCCGCGGCGTCGTGAGCGTAGACCTCGCGGATGAGCTGTGCGCCCGCGGACTTGAGGCGTACAGCCTTGAGGGCGGCTATATCGCATGGCTGCGCGCGGAGATGCGCCGCCGCAACGACGAGGAGCTGCGCGAGCGGGTCGAGCAGAGCATACGCAAGAAATTCCGCGTGTCGCTTATGAGCAAGTTCATAAAGGCACTCAAGACCTATCAGCTCGTCAACGAGGGCGACCGCGTCGCGGTGTGCATCTCCGGAGGCAAGGACTCGATGCTGATGGCAAAGCTCTTCCAGGAGCTGAAGCGGTACAGCGAGGTCAATTTTGAGGTCAAGTACCTCGTGATGGACCCGGGCTACAATGCCGACAACCGCCGCATAATCGAGGATAACGCCCGCGCGCTGGGCATACCGGTCACGATATTCGAGACGGACATTTTCGAGTCCGTTTACAACGTCGAGAAATCGCCGTGCTACCTCTGCGCGAGGATGCGCCGCGGCTACCTGTACCGCTTCGCGCAGGAGCTGGGCTGCAATAAGATCGCGCTGGGGCACCATTATGACGACGTTATCGAGACCATACTCATGGGTATGCTGCACGGCGCGCAGATACAGAGCATGATGCCGAAGCTGCACAGCACGAATTTCCCCGGCATGGAGCTGATACGCCCGCTGTACCTCATCCGCGAGGACGATATCAAGGCGTGGCGCGACTATAACGGGCTGCACTTCATCCAGTGCGCGTGTAAGTTTACCGACACCTGCACCACCTGCAACGACGGGCAGAATCACTCCAAGCGTCAGGAGACGAAGGAGCTGATACGCGAGCTGAAGAAGTCGAACCCCGACGTCGAGAAGTGCATCTTCAAGAGCGTCGAGAACGTGAATCTCGACACGCTCATAGCCTATAAGCAGCACGGTGTGCGGCACCATTTCCTCGACAGCTACGACGATAAAGACGAATGAGAAAAATAAAATTATCGCCCCAAACGGGGCGATAATTTTTTGTATAAACGCAGCTGCGAGGTGCCGACTGAGGGAGAGAATTGCGTTATGTTGTCAGTCCTGCTTTATCAGCTCCAGCAGCGTCTGCCTGAAGCCGTAGCGATCGGCAAGCGCCCGCGCCTCGTCTATGCGCGGAGTGCCGCGGCGATATGGCGCGCGCTTGCGGGTGCAGCGGAGCATGATGTTCTTCGGCGAGTGGGCAAAGTCGATGAACTCTATCATGTCCACCTCGTAGCCCATGTCCTCCAGCACCGCGGCGCGGATGGAGTCGGTCAGCAGCGCGGACATGCGCTCCTTTATTATCCCATGGCGCAGGAAAATGTCCAGTTCGCCGCCCTTTTTTATCTGCGCGTTTATCTCATGCTGGCAGCAGGGGACGGAGAAAATGTACTTCACGTCGTGCTGCAGCGCGTAGTGCAGGGCGTAGTCGGTGGCGATGTCGCAGGCGTGCAGCGTCACGACCATGTCGATATGCCGGTCGTAGAGCGTGTCGCGCGTCACGTCGGCGACGTGGAACTCAAGACCGGAGTAGCCGTACTTCGCGGCGATGCCGTTGCAGCGCTCCACGACGTCGGCCTTCAGATCGTAGCCGATGATGTGCGCGCGTATACCGCGCTTCTCGACGAGGTAATAATATAATATGAAGGTGAGATAGGATTTTCCGCAGCCGAAGTCGAGGATGGTCATCTCTTCGAGGCCGGAGGAACCGACCGCGTCGTCGATAAGCTCGATGAAGCGGTTTATCTGCTTGTATTTGTCGTACTTGTCGCGGAGGATCTTGTAGTCGGCGGTGAACACGCCGAGATCGACGAGCGCGGGGATGCACTCGCCCTCCGCAAGAAGATATTTCTTTTCGCGGTTGTGCGCGGCGGGGGCAGGGGCGGTCACGGCGGTCTTGCCGGTGAGCTTGTAGCTGCCGTCGCGGCGGAGAATGTACTGCCGGCTCTCGCCGCCGGAGACTATAAGCACCTGCCGGTAGCGGCCTTCAAGCTCGCTGCGGCAGAGCTCGGTAAGCTCTTCAGCGCTGAGGTTTTGGTGCATGGCCTTGTTGTCGCGTATGCTCTCGGCCTGATATACCGTCTCGCCGCGGATGGCGAGCGGGCGGACGCTGAGCTTCTGCGCGGCGGCCTTGTCCGTCGGCTGGCTGAATACGGCCTTGCCGAACTCCGGCAGCGCCGCGGAGAGAATATCGCTGATATTCGGCATGATTACCTCCAAGGGGTGGCGTTTATTCAAACATGCGTTTGAGATTCAGCGCGGCGGCCTTCAGCTCGTTTTTGCTGTAGGAATTATTCGGGTCGGCGAGGACGGCGGCGATCGCGTCGCGGCCGCTTACGCCGCCGGATATCATCGCGTCCACCAGCATCGCCTCGGCGCTGACCGTGTGCTCCACCTTCGTGAACTGATACTCCGGCTCGACTTCGGCGACGATGGCGTACTCGCCCTTGTCATAATTGCCCTTGGCCAGAAGCTGCTCCTTGACCTGCGCGGGCGTGCCGCGGAAGCTCATCTCGTGCAGCTTTGTCATGTCGTTGCAGAGGCACAGCCGCAGCTTCGCCTCGGACTCTATCAGAAAGTCCACCAGCTCCATTATGCGCTTCGGGCTCTCGTAAAACGCAAAGGTCCTCGTGTCCGCGCCGCGCATTTTTTCAAGCAGCTTGCGCCGGTCGGCGTTCTCGCGCGGGAAAAATCCGTAGAACAGGAAGCTCGACAGGTCGAAGCCCGATATCGCCAGCGCGTTCACCGCCGCGCAGCAGCCGGGGACGCCGACGACGCGTATTCCTTCCTCGACCGCCGCCTTGATAAGCTCGTTGCCGGGGTCGGAGATGCAGGGCGTGCCCGCGTCGGTGATGACGGCGACGCTCTTTCCGGCCTTCATCTCGTTTATAAAATACTTGGCCTTGCCGTATTCGTTGAACTTGTGGTTCGACACGAGCTTGTTGCGTATCTCAAGCTTGCCGAGCAGCACCATCGAGCGCCGCGTATCCTCGGCGGCGATGATGTCCACGTCGGTCAGTATCTGCACCCCGCGCGGGGACATGTCGCGCGAATTGCCGATAGGCGTCGCCACGATGTAAAGTGTTCCGGTTTTCTGCTCGTCCATATGTCTCATCCTCTGTGTCATATTTATTCAACATATTATATCCCATCCGCGCCGCTCTGGCAAGAGACGAAAATACACTTGCCGCCGTGCGGCGGGTATGATATATTAAGAATATTAAGATTTGAGCCGCCCGAATAGGGCGAAAACATAAACAGGGGTAGAAGCATGTACAAAGATAAAAAGATATGGCTCGCGCAGTCGGACAAGAACCTTTTCCTGCTGCCCAATATGGCAAACCGCCACGGACTCATCGCCGGCGCGACCGGCACCGGCAAAACGATAACCATGAAGGTGATGGCTGAGTCCTTCTCCGACATGGGCGTGCCGGTGTTCATGGCCGACGTCAAGGGTGACGTCAGCGGTATGTGTGTGCCCGGCGCGGACTCCGCGGATATGCGCGGCCGCATCGAGCGCTTCGGCATCGAGGGCTTCGAGTACAAGTCCTACCCGACCCGCTTCTGGGATATCTTCGGCGAGCAGGGGCACCCCGTCCGCGTCACGATATCCGACATGGGGCCGGTGCTGATTGCGCGCCTGCTGGGGCTGACCGATGTGCAGGCCGGTGTGCTGAATATCGTCTTCAAGGTCGCCGACGAGCACGGCCTGCTCCTGCTCGACATGAAGGATCTGCGCGCCATGCTCCAGTTCGTGGGCGACAACCGCGCGGAATTCACCACGCAGTACGGCAATGTCTCCGCCGCGAGCATCGGCGCGATACAGCGCGCGCTGCTGGCCTTTGAGGACGAGGGCGGCGAGATATTCTTCGGCGAGCCCGCGCTTGACATCCGCGACTGGATGCGCACCGACGCCGACGGCCGCGGCTATATAAACATTCTCAGCAGCGCGCGGCTTATCCAGAGCCCCAAGGTGTACGGCACCTTCCTGCTCTGGATGCTGACGGAGCTGTTCGAGCGGCTGCCCGAGGTCGGCGATCTCGAAAAGCCGCGCATGATATTCTTCTTCGACGAGGCGCACCTGCTGTTCTCCGACGCGCCGAAGGCGCTGGTGCAGAAGATCGTGCAGGTCGTGAAGCTCATCCGCTCCAAGGGCGTCGGCGTGTATTTCGTCACGCAGTCGCCGTCCGACATTCCGGACGATGTGCTCGCCCAGCTCTCGAACCGCGTGCAGCACGCCCTGCGCGCCTACACTCCGGCAGAGCAGAAGTCCGTCCGCGCCGCCGCCCGCGCGTTCCGCGTGAACCCCGCGTTCGACACCGAGCAGACGCTCATGGAGCTTGGCGTCGGCGAGGCGCTGGCCAACAAACGGGCAGGTGTAGCCGATAGTGATGTATGCAAGGTGCATATTGCTTACGAGGTTGTTGTTGCGGCCACTGCGGTGCAGTTCGCGCTCATTGAGGTTGTCGACAAACTTGGTCTCGAATTTAGAGGTGTGACGCCGCACGACTTTGGAGAAGTTTATGCCCACAAAAATCAACAGCGCCGTTCCGACAATGATTGAGACGCTGTGCGACGACGTGTCGAGCAGGAAGAACAGCAGGAAGCCTGCTGCAATGGCGATTCTCACCGCACGCATGGCGATAAACGGAGCGTCGGTCTGGACACTGTGGCGCAGTTTCTCGCGTTCCCATCGCTTCATGCTTGGATAGCACAGGGCGAGCATGAATGGCGACATTGCCAGGAGTGTGGCTGCCGTGGCGAGCGGTTGTCCCCACTCGTTTCCGAAAGTGCGGTCGGCAAAAGGAAACATCCATATCGATGAAATCCAAAGTATCGCCGTGAGGAGCACACTGTAGAGCAGCACGCGCCAGATGTTGCGGCGAGCCACGTCTTTCCACAGCAGCTTGATTTCCGACTCATTGCGTGTCGACTGCTCGCTGTAGCGTCCAATCCATTGCGACAGCCATTGCGGGGCGCCGCGTTCAGCCCAAGCGCATATCGGGTCGGACGCTTTGATGAAGTAAGGGGTGAAGAATGTGGTGATTACCGACACGGAAACGATGATAGGGTATATGTTGCTGTCAATCACTCCGAGCGACATGCCGAGCGTGGCGATGATGAATGAGAATTCGCCGATTTGCGGCAGGGCAAGTCCCGACTGGAGCGCTATGCGCAGCGGCTGACCGCCGACAAGCATACCCATGACTCCAAAAATGAATTTTCCGACAATCACGAGCAGCGACAAGATTACGATTGGCATCCAGAATTCGCCGAGCACGTGTGGGTTTACCATCATTCCGACAGAGATGAAGAAGACGGCGCCGAAGAGGTCTTTTACCGGGGCTGTCAGTTTCTCAATTCGTTCAGCCTCGCTGGTTCCGGCAAGGATGGAGCCCATGAGGAATGCTCCGAGCGCGGCGGAGAAGCCGGCGTAGGTGGAGGTGATTACCATCAGGAAGCACAGCCCGATGCAAAGCACCAGCATAAGCTCGTCGGAAAGAAACCGGCGTTGGCGCGACAGGAACGAAGGTATGGCATAGACGCCGACCACATACCATAAAATTAGGAAGAACGACAGCTTCATGACGCTCCATAAGAGCTCTTCGCCGCTGACGCTGTTGTTGATTGCTATTGAGGAAAGCAGCACCATCAGAATCACGGCTATCAGGTCTTCCACAATCAGCACGGCAAGCACTTGAGTCGCGAACCGCCTGTGGCGCATGTTGAGGTCGTCGAGGGCTTTCATGATGATGGTTGTAGACGACATCGACAGCATGCCTCCGAGAAACAGGCTGCTGATGAACGAGAATCCCATCAGTTTGCCTGCGAAATATCCAGCCACAATCATTCCAGTGACGGAGAACAGGGTGGTGACGGTGGCTGATCCGCCAACATTCATAAGTTTTTTGAAACTGAACTCAAGTCCGAGCGAGAAAAGCAGAAAGATAATGCCGAGCTCTGCCCAGAATTCGATGTTCGACTCGTGGATCACCGTCGGGAAATATCCGAAATGCGGACCTACAAGGAAGCCGGCAACGATGTAGCCAAGCACCACGGGTTGTTTCAGGCGTTTGAACACAACAGTAGCAATGCCGGCCACAATCAATATCAAAGCGAGGTCGGATATCAATCCTGTGGCAACATGCTCTTCGCCGCTGTTTGGCGCGGTGTCTGTCGCAGGCACCGACGTGCTTAGCGAGGCAGATTCCACAGCCGCCGGTGTCGACACCGAGGCGTGGAAGAAATTGTCAAGGGTTGGTAGGTTGGTGAAATTCATTTAAACTACTGTTTTTTTATTATTATAGTTAAGCGAGTTTAGGTATTTGCCGTTTGTCGCCGACAAGCCAGATGTTGTCGCCTTCGTGCATCATGCTGTCGGCTTTGGGGTTCTCAAATGTCCCGTCGGCGTGTTCAATCGATACAAGCATAGCGGAGTATTGTCCGCGCAGGTCGACGTCGGCGACTTTCTTGCCGTTCAGCGGCGAGTTTTCCGACAGCAGCACACTCGTGAATTCAATGTCGATATTTTCGTCGGTGTTTGCCGCACCGGTGTTTGCTTGCTCTATCGTCTCAAGCAGATGCTGTATCTGCTCGTCGGTTCCGACCACACCTAGAGTGTCGCCCGGGAAGATTCGTGTTGAGCCGCCGGGAATCGGAATTGTGCGGTCGCCACGCTGGATGCTTGCCACGTTTACGCCGAAGAGGTGGCCGATGTTTGACGATGCCAGTTTCTCACCCACAAACGGGCAGTTGTAGCCCACGTTGACAAAGGCGAGGTGCATGTCGCTGACAAGGTTGTTGTTGCGTCCGCTGCGCCGCAACTCCCGCTCGTTGAGGTTGGCGATAAACACATTCTCGATGTAGTTCATGTGTTTCCTTACCGACTTTGAGAAATATATCAGTACCAGCACGAACAGTGCCGCGCCGATGGAGATTGCAAGAGCGTGGGAGTAGGACGTGAACAGGAAATAGACCAAGAAGCTGAAAGCGATGACGATACGCACCAGTCGCATGGCTATGAACGGCACGTTGGAATGCACGCTGCTTTTCAGTTTTGTGCGTTCCCATTTCTTGGTGCTCGGATAGCAGAGCGCAAGCAGAAACGGTGCCATTGCAGCAAGGGTGATGCCCACGGTGAACGCTTTTGCCGTTCCTGTTCTCATAAACGACTCCATCAGCGGTGCCAGCAGATGCGCCGACAGCTGTAAGATTGCAACGAGCACCACGCAGTAGATCAGCAACCGCCATATCGTGCGCTGCAAAGCCTGTTTCCAGAGCAGCGTCACCTCCGACTCGTTGCGTGTCTGCGACTGGCTGTAGCGCGCGATGAGAGCGAGCAAGCGTGCCGGCAGATGCTTTTCCGCCCAGCGGTCTACGGGGTCGGCGAATTTTATGAAATATGGGGTGAAGAACGTTGTTATTACCGACACCGACACGATTATCGGATACAGCGTTTTGTTGATCACACCGAGCGACGTGCCGAGAGTGGCGATGATAAACGAGAACTCTCCAATCTGCACCAGCGAGAATCCCGACTCGATGGCAATGCGCAGCGGTTGTCCGGTGATAAGCATGCCTCCTGTGCCGAACACAATCATGCCGACAATCACTATTGCCGAGAGGATGAGGATTGGCACGGTGTAGGTGGACAGCACCTGTGGGTCGACCATCATGCCTACCGACACGAAGAAGATTGCGCCGAACAAATCCTTTACCGGAGCCACTACTCTTGACATGCGTTCAGCCTCGCTGGTGCCGGCAAGAATAGAGCCCATGACGAAGGCGCCGAGTGCCGACGAGAAGCCTGAATAGGTGGATGCTATCACCATAAGAAAGCACAGCCCGATGCACAGCACGAGCAGCAGCTCGTTGGTGAGGAAGCGGCGTTGGCGCTTGAGAAACGTGGGGATGATGTAGACACCCACAAGAAACCACAGGATGAGGAAGAATGACAGTTTGAACACGCTCCACAAAAGGTCTTCGCCGCTGACACTGTTGTTGACGGCTATCGATGACAGCACGACCATCAGGATGACGGCAAACAAATCTTCCACAATCAGCACGGCAAGCACCTGTGGCGTGAACCGCCGGTGGCTCATATTTAAGTCGCTGAGCGCTTTCATGATGATGGTTGTCGACGACATCGACAGCATCGCGCCGAGGAAAAGACTGCTGATGTTGGTGAAGTCCATCATCCGTCCGGCAGTGTAGCCGGTTGCCATCATTCCCACCACGATAACAAGCACAGTCACCGCAGCCGAGCCTCCTACGTTGAGCAATTTCTTGAAACTGAACTCCAGACCGAGCGAGAACAGCAGGAAGATGATTCCCAACTCTGCCCAGAAGTCGATGTTGGCCTCGTCGACAACGGTGGGGAAGTAGCCGAAGTGCGGACCCACGAGAAAACCGGCAAGAATGTAGCCCAGCACAACGGGCTGCTTCAGCCGCTTGAACAGCACGGTGGCAATGCCCGCCACCACGAGAATCATACCGAGGTCGGAAATCATGCTCGTTTCGCCGTTTGACGGCTGCTGTTGCTCTGAAATTTGTGCGTTTGATGTTTGTGCCGTTGTGGTTTGCGCCAAAGGCAATCCGCTGGCAGAAAATGCCTGGTTGAACGCAGGCACGTTGAATATCTTTTGAGATAAAAAGTCGCTCATTATGATAGTCGCTGAGTACTGTCGGTTTCTTCTGCAAAGGTACGAAGAAATAATGTAATCTTCAATCCGTTGAAACAATTTTTGGATGTATGCGTTTTCTTACTGAAAATCTTTGTAACTTTGCGGTGATTTTTTACATTTACGGATATGAAATCTGAAAAATTTGAAAACAAGGAAATGAAAAAGGCTGCCGGCATGGTGCGTGTCGGAGCGATATTGGTTGTAGTGGCTCTGATTGGTCTGCTTGTAATGGGTGTGTCGTCGTGTGGTGGCTCTGACAAGGACAAGATGCAGCAGCAACTTGACTCTTTGAAACTTGCGAACGAGAAACTGCAACTCGCGGGTGAGACAGAAGCGCTCAATCAAGAGTTTCAACAATATGAGAATCAGGCGCAGTATCTGAAAAACGATTCGCTGCTCGAACAATATTCGCAGGCTAAGGACAAGGTGGAGAAACTGCTTGCGGAACTGAAATCGGAGAAGGCTACCAACAGCAAGCGCATAAAGGAGCTTAAAGGCGAGATTTCAACACTCAAAGGATTGCTCCGCCACTATGTGGAGGTTATTGACTCGCTGAGCAAGGAAAACACGGCGCTACGGAGTCAGAACGAGGAGTTGCAGTCGCGCAACCAGCAGCTGTCGACCACCGTTTCTGACTACAGCCAGAAAAACCAGCGTTTGAACGAGCGTATGCAGCTGGCGGAGAAGCTCAATCTTACGGGATTGTCGTTTGTCGCTGTAAACAAGAAGGGAAAGGTGGAGAAGAAGATTGACAAGGCAAAACAACTTGTAGTGTCGTTCACAATACCACAGAACAACTCAACTCCGGTAGGACATAAAACGTTCTACGTGCGCATCGTGAGTCCGGAAGGTACGGTGCTTGGTGGCGGACGCACATTCCCGTTTGAGGGCGGCAATGTGGTGTATACAGAAAAGAAAACCGTGGAATACGACCAGCGTGAATTGTCGCTTACCGTCTACCACAACATCTCGACAGCCTTGTCGAAAGGCTCATATCAGGTGGAAGTGTTTGTCGACAATTATCGGATTGCTTCCCGTTCATTCTCAATGACAAGATAATGACTGTCTACCGGTCGAAAGTTGACGTGTGGCTTGTGGCGCTGTCGGTAGGCATTATGGCTGCCGCATGCGTGCCGGGGCTGTTCTTCGATTTTTCGTGGGGTGCGCTGACGGCGTGCCTGCTGTCGCTGGCACTGGTTGTGTCGGTTATGTTCAGCATCCGTTATGAAATCAGCGGCGACAAGTTGCGCGTGGTCTGCTGTTGGATATTCATTGAAACTTTCGACATCCATAAAATCACGTCGGTAAAGCCGACGCGCACCATCCTTTCGTCACCGGCGGCGTCGCTCGACCGCATAGAGGTGCGTGCCGGTCGCCGCTCGGTGGTAATCTCTCCTCGGAGCAAACATCAGTTTGTCAAGCAATTGCTTGACATAAATCCGTCGATTGACGTTATCGGCTTGCTCTCATAGCCTGTATCTTGCTAAGCATATTCAAAGCCCAGTACGATTCGGAATTACGATAATTGAACTGGCCTTCAGTCGGCTTGTCGGCGTCAATTCCAAGAATTTCAAGATATTGATGCAATAGGACGATTGCAAGGTCGTAATTGTCTTCTCTGAGAGCGATTAGGACGGTAAGACGATAGATGTTTACATTCTGAGCATTCAGTTTCTTCGCTTCTTCGATTAATTGGTTTGCTTCAATGTTTGTCTGTCGGTCGTTTTTTAGAAACAGCAAGCAGTTTGCTTTCTGCAGATAGTCGTCGGCACAGGCAACGCCATTGTTTATGTTTTGGTCGGCGAGGGCTATTGCTTGCCTGAAATGCCTCATATTGAACTGCATGTTTACAAGAGACGTTACTGCAAAAGAAATGATTTGTTCATATCGCTTGTTGGCGGGAAGAAGCTCGGTGTCGCCAAGATTGTCAATACGGGCAGGTAGGGAGATGTCTTTAGCCTTGTTTATGTTGCCAAGGAAAATTCGGTTTTCAGAAAATCGGTTGTTTATTCTTTTAAGGGCGGAGCAGAGTGCGCTCTCGTTGTAGTTAAGCATCCGCAGCACATCTTTTGTGATAGAATCCGCTTCAAGGCGTTGTTCCCGATTGAAATTCATGCCCAAGTGGTCTACAACTTTGTCAGAAATTTCGGCAGTGGCGACAGCCATTGCCAGAGTTGGAACTCCTGGCACATAATATCCAGTTTTTGCAGCAACGGCAACCTCTGTTGCGGCGGTGGCTACAGTTGCCAGTCCTGCCCAGAATTCCTGTCTTTTCTGTCGGCTGATGTTTTTGTTTACGTTGAACACGCTGTGGTCCAATACGAAATGGGAAATCTCGTTTGCCAAGACAGCAACAAGTTCATCCTCTGAATGCAGGCAGGAAATCAGCCCGGTGCTAAGCACAATTGTCCCATTTGGATAAATTAGGGAAATCGGATTCGGTTGCTGGACAATAAGAAGATTTACATTGCATGGTCTGCCGTCAACAAGGCTTTCCGGAGCTATTTTTGCAATCAATCCGTAGATGTAGCTTTCAAGATAAGGGTCGCTTAGCTCAAGCCCGTTGTCCTGCATTTTGTTGATAAAATCAAAAGCTTCTTCCTCCATCTCGCTCCTGAGCTCATATTGTGAGCCTTTCTGTGTCAAAAGGGGCAATACGGTTGTTATAACTTTGGCATTCCAAAAAGAACGGATGTCGGGGGTGTCAAATTTGATGTGTTTCACAATGTCTTTGTTGACTTCGAGCATTACATCTGGTGTATTCATGTAAAAAGAAAGATTGGCATTGTTCTCATTAGGAATTGGTGTGGTGATTTGGTAGATGCTGTCAACGTGGTATGTAGAGCCTTTTTTTATAGAGCAGATTACACATGACTCCTCGAATTTTTTGTAATTTTTAATTACCGTCATATCTAAGTTTGCAGCGTACTTTTGCGCATTGACTGAGATGAAAGACAAGGCAATCAGAAGAGATAAAAGCAAATTTTTCATAGCGGTTGTGTTTTAAATTATGCCGATACTGATTTTTGATATACGGCATACAAATGTAGTGATTCTTTTTCAAAACGAAAAATCTGAGTCAGTGGCAACTTATCCGTAGCGGTAGAAACGCAATCCGGCACGCTTCGCTATCAGCTATGCGTGCCGGGCTGCGTAGAAGTGCCGTCGCTCCGAGGGTTTCACGCGGAGCGTTATCTGACTGTCAGCGTGGCACCTGCGGAGTGGCTTGTGAGAGCCGGTGCATATTGGCATTGCAGCGAAGCGATACCGCTGGTGTATGTGCCGGCATTGTTGGCGTAGACGTCGTAGGTAATCACGTATGTGCCCTTGCTGATGTGGCTGAAGAAGATGTTGGTTGCCGAGTCGCGCGTCTCGCGGTATGATCCGGTGCCGTCTTGCCATTCGTATACGCTCAGCTGGTCTGCCGGTTCGAAGCATGCGCCACGGTTGTCGGTCAGCGCCACGAAGTCGAGGTCGCGCTCCGAACGGATTGTGAGCCGCACTTGTATGCGGTCGCCAACGGCAAATTCCGTTGTGGCATCGGGGCGCAGCGTGTTGGCACTGTTGTAGACGTAGAACTGCTTTTCGATACGTATGTCGGCGTTTGCGTGGCTCTTAACGCTGTCGGCAGGCGCATTGTATTGGCAATAGACCGCACCCCATGCCGGACATCCCTTGTCGCGGTGGATGCTGATACTGCCATCGTTGCGTTTCATGTCGATGCTTCGTCTGATGTATCCGAAGTAGGGCGTTGCGGCGTCGGTGTCAATCTTGACGTTTCCAACTTTGATTTGTGGTGCTTTGCGCGTTGCGGCAGTCCAGTTTTTTCCGGTGGTGAGCAGAGCGTTGATGGCGTCGCACGCCTTTGTCGCGCCTCCCCAGCATAGCGTTTCCTTGGCGAGCAACAGCCAGTGGCGCACGTCGTCGATCATCGGGTCGTCGGGATTCACTTTGTTGAGTGCCTTCAGAGCCGTCGATGCGAGTGTCACCTTGTCGATGCCATCGATGTCCCAGTATGTGCCTCTGTCGCCCGATTTGCGGGCGAATTGGCGCAGCGATTCCACAACGTTGCGAGCCACGTCGTTGCGGCTGCTGTTTGCAAGCAGAATTGCGGCTTTGGCTTTGCCCATTATGCTGTAGTCGCCCCAGCCTGACGCCGCCATGTCAACTACGCCGTCGGCAATCCACTTGATGGAGTCGGTAGGAGCTGCCACAGGAAGCATCGAGCGGATGAAAATATAGTCGGATGCGCTGGCAATTACGCTTTTGCGCGTCGCGCCCTCGCGTTTGCTCATCTTATTGTAATAGTTGTCGCAATATTCCACCGCACGTTTCACGATTTGCTGTGCAATTGCGTCGTCGGCAGGGTAGTAGCCCATCTCGTTAAGGTAGCCGAAGAGATTCAGCACCTCCTCTGTGGTCCAAATCGAGCTGCGGCAACCGCGAAACCATTCGAATCCGCCGTCGGGGCGTTGAAGGTCGTTGAGGGCGGTCAGCGCACGTTGTTGGCGGTACTGTACTGTAGCAGGGTCGGCAATGTCGGCAATGTGCGCCATCATGTCGGTTTCCGTCTCGGCGCGTCGGCTCCACGGCGTGTTGTCGAGTGCAATGGTTTTCAAATCCGCATTCTGCTCAAGCCGAGATTTCAACGGCGATTTCTGCCATGCGGCAATAGCGTCGGCAATCTCCTGATTGTCGGCAACGATGCGCGATGCCACGGTGGCTACGTAGTAGTTCACGATGTGGGCTGTCGCCGTTTCCGCCGTCTGCTGCATTGAAGGCAGAGCCGAAGCGGCATACCAAGCAGGGTTGTCGGCATACTCCAGTGTCAGGCGTCCGTTGCGGTTGAAGTGTGGCATGGTGATGTCGGCACGGCTCTTGTCGGCAGTGATATAGAACGGCGAAGCCTCCACGACATCGGTTGTTGCCGGAAGCACGGCTATGCGGTCGCGTTGCCCGTCGGCGGTGCGGCCGTTTTGACAAACGCTTGTTGTCACGACGACTTCCGTCGAGGCAGGCACGTTGAAAGAGGCGGTTACCGTCTTTGATGATTTAGCCTGCAGCACGATGCCTTTGAACGCATGTTTCTGCCTGTTGATGTCGATGACCACGTCAACGGTCTGCTCAGTGTCGGTGTTGTTTTGTGCGGCGGCAGAGATTGTCACACAGTCGCCTTCGCGCACGAAACGCGGCAGGTTTGGCTGCACCATCAGTTGCTTGGCAGCCGACACGATGCGGTTGATGTAGTGGGCGTGCAAGTCGTCGGTGTATGCCACAGCCGAGAATTGCCATTGCGTGTTGCGGTTTGGCACGTCGAACGTGAATGTCACCTCGCCTTGCTCGTTTGTCACCAGTCCGGGCAGGAAGAACGCAGTCTTTATGCCTTCATCGCGGAGATTGGCAGACTGCTGTCTGTCGGGCTCTGTTGCCTCGGCGTCGGTCTTTGACTCCTTTGTGACGAGACTTTCCTCGAGCTTTGCGTCGGCCATTGGCGCGGCGGCGTAGCCGCGTAAAGGAGCCGAATTGTATTCGGAAACAAAGTAGTCATATCCAAGCTGACGGCCGTAGTAGTTCAGCCATGGGGCGACAAAGGTTGCTACATCAAGCATCTGTAGAGGAGAGTATATGATTGAGTGGCAATCGCTTGGATCTCTGAAATCCTGCCAGTACTCATCGGCGGTTGTATATGTCGGGCTGAAACGATAGGTGTTTATGCAAATCGAGTTCAACGCCGCGTCATACATGTTGGCAATCACAGCCGAACGAAACGTTTTGCCGTTGTTGTTCTTGATGCGCAGTTTCCAGGTTTCCTTGCCGCCCGGTGTGATGTTGTCGCGGAAAGTTTCGGCAACAATCTCAATTGAGTCTTGAGGCGTGGCTGGAGTAAGCGTGATGAATGCCGACTTCGTTTCGTGCTTGTCGGTCCAGTAGAGGCACAGACACGAAGAGCCGCGCGGCGCAAATTCAGCCTTGCCCGTGAATTTATGCATTCCTGCCTCGGCATGGTGCCAGCCGTAGTCGGTCACGTTTCCGTCGCAGGCAATCACATAGAAGAACCAATGCGGCTTGCTGTTTCCCCAGTTGAGAGCGAACGAACCGTCGGCGGCGCACTTGATGTCGGTGTCATTGTCAATGAGCATTGGAGTGTAGAATGCGGGCATTGCGTCGCTGAAACGGTAGAGCCGCAGGCGGAACGACGAGCTGTCGCTGCCGTCGGGTATTGATACCTTGACGGTGTATTCGCCTGATGCAATGTTGTTTGCATCAATCGTGATGTTGTCGGGCGACAGAGAGCCCTTTTTCACCACGTTTGAAGCGGTGTCGGTGATTTCGTATGTTAGATTGTCGAAATTTTTCAAATCCCGGCTCAGCGCCACCGGCTTGTCGGCATTGGCGGTGATGTTGTCAAGCATTGGCAGCGACGCCATTTTTCCCATTTTCAGTATTGCTGAAGCCGTTTGTGTCTCGCCTCGGCTGTCGGTGACAGAAACTTTGGCATTGACAAAGATTTCGCCTTTGGCGGCAGAGAAGCATTCCGCCGGCACGCAGATTGAAAATTCGCCGTTGCTGTCGGTAGCGACGGTTGTCTCGTAGTCGGAAAAGTCCATGTCGTCCCACCACCATGAGAAACTCTCGCTCAGCGCCACTTTTACATCTGTCTCTGCGAGAGGCATCTGTGAGAACGTCATGGCCTTGCCCTTTATCGTGACATGCTGGAGGTCGGACAGCTCTGATTTTTCACGGTCGATTTCGATGAAGAACGTAGGCGCCTTGTATTCGCTCACCTCGATGTTTCTCCACACCACAGGCATGTCGCCGGAAACGACAACAAGCTGGAACGTGCCCGTAAGTCCGTCGGTCGGCAGCGTGAACGATCCGCTGACGCGTCCGAACTCATCCGTCTGCAGTGTTTGTGACGCGATGGTCTCGTCGGCAGTGTTCTGCAATTCCACTGTCAGCGATTTCTTTTTGGCTGTTTCGAGGAAACGCACCCCCGAAATGTAGGCTGCTACAGCGAAGTTGACCGTCTCGCCGGGGCGATACACGCCGCGGTCGGTAAACACAGACGCTTTCAAGTGTCGGTTGTCGTCGGTTGAAGTGTTGTTGAGCCAAGTGCTTAATGAACGGCTGTGGTCGTTGCCTACGATTGCCTGGAAATAGTAATAGCCGTAGTCGTTGAGACTGTTGAGCATGGCATAGCCGTTGGCGTCAGTGCGAAGGTTTTTGACAATTTTTCCGTCCTCGTCTTTACGTACGGTCACGGTGGCTCCCTCGATAGGCTTTGAAGAGTCGGTGTCGACCACCATCAGAAAATAGTCGCCGTTGATGCGGTTCACCATCATGATGTCGATAGCCGACACCGTGAGAACCGATGGCGTTTGATTGGGGATAACGGCTCTGTGGGAGTTTCTGTCAATGAATTCAGGGACAAGAATATATCTTCCAGTCGGCAGCCCAGGGAAGCGCACCGTCTGACGGTCGTCGGCATCAAGATTTGCCGACCATTCCATCATGGGCTTCATCTGTTTCAGGTTCTTCATCCTGATGTCGGAGATTCCGTCGACGGAATATGCGCGTATGGTGATTCTGTCTACATTCTTTTTGTTGATGTCAATCAAGATTTCCTCATTCGGTTTTGCCGCTTCTGAGTAGCTTATGCCCATTGTCTGCTGGTCGATGCGCTTCAGGAAATTGCGCAACGCGTTGATGCGCGGATAATTGCTGTGGCGTGCAACGGCCTTGCGCGCAAGAGCCACCGTCCTGGGGCTTGAATCCAAGTCGACCAGATAGTCCAGAATCTCCACGGAATAGGGAGAGTCCTTGTATTTGTCGGCAAGGTTGAGAAGATGGGCTTTAAGCTCCGCTTCTGCAGCCTTGCTGTTGCTTTCGGAGTCCTTGATGCGTTGCAGCTCCGAGTAGATAAACGGGGCTGAACCCTCCTCATGGCTTGCCAGTAGGCTGGCGTAGATGCCTGCCACGCATTGCTTTGCGGTGCTGTTTTCATTGCCTTTGGAATAAGAGTCGGCCAAGTCGTTGATTTTGGCGATGCCGTGGTGGGCGAGCATGTCATAGAGCGAAGGGACAAATTCCGGACACACATTCGGCATCTCAAGGATGCTCTCATAGTCCTTCACCGGCGTGGCGAGCAGCTCCGTGCGGTGGCACAAAATCGAGTCTGTCAGCTCGATGATTCTGTCTTCATAGTCCTCCCGGCACCATTCCCGAGGGTCGGATGGACGCACGTCGCCGGCTTTCTGACGGAAGTCGTATTTGTAGCTTTCGTGCTGGTATGCCGCAACCACAATGTCGGACTCCAGACCAAGCAGCAGTGATTTCGCCCTGACGTCAGATACTCTTGCAGCGAAACTGTCCACGTGGTTTATGAGTTCCGGCATATAGTCGGCTGATATTTGCGATTTTGCGATAGAGAGGCGCACCAGTCCGTCGACAAGAGCCTCGTGGTTTCCCTTCTTGTCGGCTTTCTCGATTTGCTTTGTCGCGTCGTTGATCACGGTTTCCGGATATCTGAAATCAGGAACGTTGTTTTTGCCCCATGCCGCAGTGCCGCAGATAAGAGCCATTCCGGCAGCCAAAAGTAGTTTGCTCATAGTTTTTTATGTTTTGTTGTAACAAAAAAGCGCCTCAAGCATTTGTCTATGCACGAAGCGCTTTGTGCCATGTCTGTTTCGATTTGTTATTTCGAGCGTCGTTGTTTCAGCAAATATTGGGTGAATTTTTCTTCCGCCTGCTTTAGCAGGAAAAGTTGCTTTTTCGACAGGAATTTGCTGAACTTGTTGAAATAATCCAATTCAATCTCACCCTGTTGTAGAGTGGTTTTAGCCATTGCTGTCGCCGCCGCTTCAAATTCAGTTTCGGATGCATTTGTGTCGGCAGCCGTTTTTTTCATCAGAGCCTCCGCTTCTCTGTTCATCTTGTAGATGGTCTTTTCCATTTCCTCATATAGCGGAAACAGTTGGTTTTGCTGCTCTTTTGACAGATTCACCTCTTTGGTGAAGAATTCAAATTTAGTTTTTCTTATTTGCTCCATCCATCTCGCCCGTTGAGCCGCCGTGCTTTGAGCCGACAGAACGCAAGGCGCAAGGATTATTGCGATAAGAAAAGAGATAAGGGTTGATTTGCGGATCATGTCGATTTTTAAATTAGTTTGCCGTAGTGTCGAAATCCATTGAAGTGTCAATGCCGATTGTGTCGTTCAGAAGGTCGTCGATAGACACTGTTCCGGATTTTTCCAGTTCATTCCACATGTCTTTGTCCTTCATCGCTTCTGCAATCTGACCTTCGGCGGCGATTTCGCCACTGCGAGTCTTCAAATCTTTGAACAGATATCCCATGCACCATACACCGGCAAACATAGCCGCCATGTAGACATACGGACGGATACGCAACCAGCGCGTAGGCTTCCGCTTGGCAGGAATCTGCTTTTCGGGCAGTGATGCAGCCATTTTCTTCGCAAAATCAGCGAAATAGCCTTCGGGCACATTGAAACCCGCATCTTTGCCAACTTTGGTTAATATGTCGCTTTTTTTGTCCATAGTACCGTTTTGACTTAGTTAATGCCGTATGGTTTAATTCTGCGAGAAAAAAAGTTCAATTTTTTTTACAGCGTGGTGGTATGAAGCTTTCAGCGCGCCCACCGTAGTTCCGAGGATTTCCGACATGTCCTCATATTTCATCTCGTCGAAATACTTCATGTTGAAAATCATGCGCTGTTTTTCGGGCAGGGTTGCGATGGCTTTTTGCAGCAACAGTTTCAGCTCGTCACCGTCAAACCATTGGTCGCTTTCGAGCGAGTTTACGAGAAACGAGTCGTCATCGTCGATTGAAATGTTTTGTTTCTGCTTTTCCTTGTTGATGAACGTAATAGACTCGTTGATGGCGATTTTATACAGCCAGGTGGAGAGCTTCGCGTCGCCGCGGAAGTTCTCTATGTTTGACCAAGCCTTCAGAAACGTGTTTTGCAGCAAGTCGTTGGCGTCGTCATGGTTCATCACCATGCGTCGTATTTGCCAATAGAGTGGCTCGCTGTAGGTCTTGATGATCTCAGTGAATGCCTCCCTGCATTGTTTCGGGTCGTGAAGCCTTTTGACTATTTCTGTATCGTCGATGAGCATAATATATTTCAAAGGTACGCTATTTTTGCAGAAATATCCAAATTTAGAAATAAATCAGATTATAAAAAACTTTAAAATAGTCAAAACGGCACATCCGCAACAGGATATGCCGTTTTGATTATTTTATTGCAGATGCCTATTTCTCAGAGTTTTGCTTGGCAGAAGGCAGCAGTTTGCCCATTGCAGCAACGGAATAGTTCAAGCCTTTGATGTTGCAGTTGAACGCAACGCTTGCAACCGCGCCTTTTGAGGATGTTTCCATGCGGAAGTTTGTCACTTTGTAGCTTGGCATCGGAGTGTCGCTGATTTTCGGAATCAGCTCGTCGGCTTTGAATACGTAGCCTGAAGCCGTCATCTCGACATCAACATCGGGGAACACCATCGTCATCTGCGGCATTCTCTGTGCGAACTGAGCTGAAACGATGGTCACGTTTGCCTTTGTCGACGTGATGAAGTTTACAAGATAGGTTGTCACGGTTGTTGTAAACGGAGCGATGCCCTCAGCCGATGTCGTTGTAGAGCAGTTGGTGTAGTAGATTTCCGGTGTCGCGCTTGTCGATGTCTGAAGCGTGGCGAAAATGTCGTATTTGTCGTTGACCGTATAGCTGATTTGCAACACTGTGATGGCGGTGACCATCGACGATGTTGCTGAGTTGCTCAGAGCATAAGCGGCGATTGAACCGTTGAGGTCGGTCACCTTGTAGTTGTTGCCGTCGCTTGCAACAGGGGTTGCCTCCGGAAGAGAGAAGGAGAAGCCTCCGTTGGTCTGGTCGTATTTCAATGCGATGTTGTTGAACACGAGCGAGATTTCCTCTCCGTCGCTCTCAATGGCGCCGGTTGCTTTGAGTGTCATCGTCATTTGTGAAAGGTTGATGTCCATTTCGTATTTTGCCGCCTTGTTGCGCAGAGGCGCGTCGACTTTGGCAGGCTCGTGGATGTGGTTGTAGCCCTTCAGCGCAATTGTCTGTGTCGCGTCGGGAGTGTCGCCTGAATTGATGCATGACTGCATTGAGAACACCATTGCGAGAATGGCGAAAAGAGAAATTAATTTCTTCATTGTAATTATAGTTTTTATGTTCTTAAATATTCACTCTCAGAGTAGCTCCAAACTGCACGGGTTTGCCTCGTTGCAGGAACTCGTGCTGAATGGAAACGAAGTAGAACGTGGAATACTGCGTGGCGGTGATGTTTTTTGCCCATAAATCCACGGAAAACTTGTTGCAGATAAGTTTGACGCTCGCGTCGAGCTTGAAGTATAGGTTCTGTGCCGTAGAGTTGTCTTCGTTCCAGTAGATTTTGCCGATGCCCTGTGTCGACAGTCCCGTCGAGATGTAGCGCAGCGGTCCGAACTGCGCGGGGATAAGATAGTTTGCAGCGGCAAAAATGGTGTTTTGCGGAGCGTAGGGCACGAAACGTCCGGAGTAGTCCTCCTTGCCGTTGTTGAACTCTAAGAACTTAGCGTTGGTATATCCGTAAGCAGCGTTGAGCGTCAGCCGTTCCACCGGGCTGTAGGCAACCGACACCTCGATGCCAGCGCTGCGCGCCTTTCCGGCATTGGTCATTATGCGTCCTGTAATGTCGCCTTCGGGAAACACCGTCAGCTGCTGGTCGCGGCAGTGGATGTAGAAAACCGTGGCGCTTGCCGAAAACTGTTTGTCGGCAGTCTTTATCAAAGCTCCCAATTCGGCGTTCCAACTGTTTTCAGGCTTGTAGCCCACCACCTGGTCCACATCGTAGCGGCGTCCGATGCCCATGCTCTCCATCAGCTGCTGCTGCAGCACGTCGGAAAACATCTGCGTGTTGAATCCTCCCGCCTTGTAGCCTTTGGCAACAGTCAGTCTTACTTTCGCCTCGTGGCGCGACGGGATTGAGTATGAGGCAGAGATTTTGGGCAGCAGCTGCGTGAACGACCGCTTCAGGCTTCCGCCGTTGTGGATTTCCACGGGGTGGAACGCATAAGGGCTGAGCGAGCCGTCGCCGGCACGCTGCATCACGGTGTAGCTTGTCGAGCAGTCGCTTGTGTAGTCGAGCCGCGACTGCTCGTAGTCGAATCGCAAGCCCGCCACCAGCGTAAACCTGCGGGTCGCATACGACACCTCGCCGTAGGCTGCCGCTCCCGCTGACGGCATAGTAAATCCCGAGCCGAGCACGAAGCTGTCCTCGTCCCAGACGATGGGGTAGTATGGGTTCATCTCATTCCATTTTCCTGCAATCAGAGACTCGATGCCATAGTCCTTGAACGTGACCGGCGCCAGCATCTTCATATGTCTGAAGAAAGCGAACGCTCCGCCTATCCATCGCAGTTTGCCGTCGGCAGCCGATCCGCTGACAATCACGTCCTGCGTGGCTGCATGCTCCGTCTTCTTCTGTGTTATGGTGAAATACGATAACGGCAGGAAGTCCTGGTCGAGCGTCATATTGTCGTCGATGAACTGATAGCTCGTGCTGCTTGTCAGCTCAACGTTCTCGCCACGCCATTTCATTGTCAGACCGTCGATTACCGACGTGCGGCGGTAGAAACACGTGTCGTTGTAGTTTATCTCGCGCGTGTCGGCAAACTCGTAGGCATAGCCGCCCTGCCGGTTTATCGACACCGCCGCCATATTCTCCATTATAAAGCGGTCGGACGGCTTCCACGCCAGTTTGATCATGGCTCTTCCCGATGTCTCCTTGTCGCAGATTTTGCCGTTGTTAAGGTTGCGGAAAAAGCCGTCGGTGTGGTAGACCGAAACGTTGCCGCCCACTCCGAACGACCGCGACGGCCGGCTGTAGTGCGACACGGACGCCTTTGTGGTGTTCGCCTTGCCGTATTCAAGCAGCAGTCGGCATCCTTGAAATGAAAGAGGCGACAGAGTGCGTATCGACACAACGCCGCCCATCGTGTTGCGTCCGTACATAGTGCTTTGCGGACCGCGCAGCATCTGGAGGCTCTCGATGTCGGCTATGTCGAAGTCGTAGTTGTCCTTGTTGAGCACCGGCACGTTGTCGACCACCAACCCCACTACAGGCTGGTCGATGCGAGCGCCCATTCCGCGCACGTAGATTGACGACGTGATGCGCGACCCGTATTCAGGGATGTAGAAGTTTGGCACAATCGAGCTTGCGTCGCGAGCGTTGGCGATGTTGAGCCTCTCGATTTGCGCCCTTGATATCAGAGTCGACGCCGAACCCGCTGTTTCCGCGTCGGTCGACTGCTTGGCGGCAATCACCGAGATTTCTTTCAGATTTATGATAGAGTCGCCGTATTGGTTGGCGTCGAATCCAGCCTTCGCCGGCGTGGCGAATGCGTCGGAAGCCAGCAGAGAGGCGGTTGCGAAAATGATTATTCTAACTTTCAAAACGTAACTGATTTTCGGCTGCAAAGGAACAAAAACATTACGAACCACGCAATCACAAGATTTGGTGATTTTGCGGCACGGGGTGAATGAGTGCTTTTTTGTCGATGCGATGAGAATTAATTGAAAATTAATGCCTTTTTAAGCAAAAGAATTGCTATATTTGCACGGCTTAAAAGCGCAGAATAGGGGGACAAATTGACGACCGCCGGCTTTGTCGGCTGGTTTTTAGTGTGTTAATCCGTATTGTGCGCATTGTTTAACGTGAAATTATAAGTAATTTTTAGATATGGATTTGTCAATATTTGGTATCGAAAGTACCTCGACGGCTTTGGTAGCCGTCCTCACCGGTGTCGCACTGGTGGTTTTGGGCTTGACGACGGCAGCGTTGATAGGCCCACGCTCATATGCTCCGCAAAAAGGCGAGCCTTATGAGTGCGGTATCCCTACCCGAGGAGACAGTATGGTTCAGTTCAAGGTGGGCTACTATCTGTTTGCCATTCTGTTCTTGATGTTTGACGTCGAGACAGTGTTTCTGTTTCCGTGGGCGGTGATTGCCAAAGGTATGGGCGTCGAGAGCATTCTCGCAGTGTGTGTGTTCCTGTTTGTACTCATCTTAGGCCTTGCTTACGCATGGCGGAAAGGAGCGTTGCAGTGGAAGTAAAGATTAAAGGAATGAAGTGGGAAGACTTCAACGACAACGAGTATATCGAGAACTTGGTCAACGAGCTGAAGGAAAACGGACAGAACGTTGTAGTAGGCAAGTTTGATGAGTTGATCAACTGGGGTCGCAGCAATTCTTTGTGGCCGCTGACGTTTGCCACAAGCTGCTGCGGTATTGAGTTCATCTCGCTTGGCGCCGCGCGCTACGACATGGCGCGTTTCGGATTTGAGGTGGCCCGTTCAAGCCCACGCCAGGCCGACTTTATGATGGTTGCGGGCACAATCGTGCATCGTATGGCGCCGGTGTTCCGCCGCTTGTATGAGCAGCTCGCCGAGCCGAAATATGTAATCGCGGTTGGCGGTTGCGCGATTTCGGGCGGACCGTTTAAAAACTCCTACCACGTGGTTACAGGTATTGACAAGGTTGTTCCGGTGGATGTCTACATCCCGGGATGTCCTCCTCGTCCGGAAGCGATGTTCTACGGCTTGATGCAGCTTCAGCGCAAAGTCAAGGTGGAAAAATTCTTTGGCGGAGTGAACCGCAAGCGCACGCGCGAAGACTTCTTCCGCGAGAACCCAGAGATAGCGAAAGAGGAACACGTACAAGAATAAGATATTAAGGTATGGTAAATATACAAGAAATAATAGGCAAGGTTTGTCCGGAAGCCGTATTTGAGGAAAACGAAGTGGCATTGGCCGTCGTTCCCGACGCAAAATGGCACACCGTTGCCGAGACATTGAAGAAAGCCGGTTACGACTGGCTGGCATGTGTAGTAGGAGAGGACTGGGGCGACGCTCTGGGCTGCACCTATTATATAAAGTCGACATCCGACTATTCTATGGTTTCGGTTAAAGTGACAACAACCGACCGTGAGAACCCGATGCTTCACAGTGTCTATGACGTGTGGGAAATTGCCCGTCTGGAAGAGCGTGAAGTGTATGACTTCTATGGCATAAAATTCATCAACCACCCCGACATGCGCCGCTTGTATCTGCGCAATGACTGGGTGGGTTTCCCTTTAAGAAAGGACTACGACGAGAATCCGGAAATCAATCCGATCCGTCTTTATCACGAGAAGACCGACGACACGACAGTTACATACGTGGAAGATGCTGAAGGCAATGTGACAGAAAAGACTGCTACAATCTTCAGCCCGGAGGAGTTTGTCGTGAATATCGGTCCGCAGCACCCGGCAACCCACGGCGTGCTCCGCTTCCGCACGTCGCTCGACGGAGAGGAAGTGAAGAAAATCGACCTCTATTGCGGTTATATCCACCGCGGAGTGGAGAAGCTTTGCGAAAAACTCACATATCCGCAGACCATCCACTTCTACGACCGTATGGACTACTTCTCGGCGCTTCCCAACGAGCATTGCGTCTGCGCCTGCATCGAGAAGGCCCTCGGCATCGAGGTGCCCCGCCGCGCGCAAGTGATTCGCGTGATGGTCGACGAGTTGTCGCGTATCGCCAGCCACCTGTTGTTCTTCGGAACCTACTGTATGGACCTTGGCGCCACAACCGCGCTGTTCTACGGCATGCGTGAGCGTGAGACAATCCTCGACATTCTTGAGGCAACAACCGGAGCCCGTATGTCGTTCAACTACAACACTATCGGTGGTGTGCGTGCCGATCTGTATCCAACATTCCAGGAAAAGGTGAAAGAGTTCTTGGCAATCATGCCTGAGCGCTTGAAAGAATACCATCAGCTTGTGACCGGCAACATCATCTTCCAGAACCGTCTGAAAGGTGTGGGCGTGCTGTCGAAGGAAGATGCTGTGGATTATGGTGTGGCAGGTCCGTCGGGACGTGCTTCGGGCTGGGCGTGCGACCTCCGCAAGACCAATCCGTACTCCATCTACAGCGAGCTTGATTTCGAGCAGGTTGTGCTTGACGGCTGCGACTCGTTCGACCGCTACTTGGTGCGCTTGAAAGAGATTGAGCAGTCGTGCAAGATTCTTGAGCAGCTTGTCGACAATATCCCAGATGGAGACTATTGCGCTAAGGTGCCGAAGATTATCAAGCTTCCAGAAGGACATTGGTATCAGGAAGTTGAGGCATGCCGAGGCATTTTCGGCGTTTATATCGACAGCAAGGGCGAGAAGTCGCCTTACCGCATGAAGGTCAACGGCACATGTCTGCGTCTTGCCGGCGTTGTCGACCACTTGACCCGCGGCGAGAAGATTGCCGACTTGATTACGATTGGCGGATCGCTCGACTATGTGGTGCCTGAAATCGACAGATAAAGATAACAGATTGAGTAACAAAGAAAATTTAAAGATATGATTTTTGACTTCAAAGTAGTCACAGAATGGTTTGACAATCTGCTCAACGGCTTCATGCCGGCATGGGCAACCACTGTGGTCGAATGTGTGCTTATCGGTGTCGGGCTTTTGGTGGTCTATGCATTGTTGGCGCTGTTCTACATATATTTTGAGCGTAAGGTCTGCGGCGCGTTCCAGTGTCGTCTTGGCCCGAACCGCGTAGGTCCGCTCGGCTTGCTCCAGAGTTTCGCCGATATGTTCAAGATTCTTATTAAGGAGTTGATTCCGCTCAACAATATCGACAAGTTTCTTTTCAACTTGGCACCGTTCCTTGTGATTGTGGCGTCGTTTGCCGCATTCGCGGTTCTTCCATGGGGAAAAGGCTTGCAGATTATTGATTTCAATATCGGCATCTTCTTCCTGACCGCCGTTTCATCGATAGGAGTGCTCGGCATTCTGCTCGCCGGATGGTCGTCAAACAACAAGTATACGCTTATCGGCGCACTTCGAAGCGGCGCGCAGATGATCAGCTATGAGTTGTCTATCGGCTTGTCGATCATGACAATCGTGCTGCTCAGCGGCACAATGTCGGTTACCGGTCTGGTAGAGGGACAGAAAGACCTTTGGTTCATTTTCCAGGGCCACATTCCCGCCGTCATAGCATTTATCGTCTATATGATTGCCGGAACGGCAGAAACCAACCGCGGTCCGTTTGACTTGCCAGAGGCAGAGTCGGAGCTTACAGCCGGTTACCACACAGAGTATTCAGGCCTGCACTTCGGACTGTTCTACCTCGCCGAGTATCTTAACCTCTTCATCGTTTCGGGCGTGGCAACGCTGCTCTTCTTCGGAGGATGGATGCCGCTGCACATTCCGGGATGGGAAGGCTTCAACGCCGTGATGGACTATATCCCGTCGGTAGTATGGTTTGTAGCCAAGGCAGTAGCGTTGTCGTTTATCATCATCTGGTTCAAATGGACGTTCCCTCGTCTGCGTATTGACCAGTTGCTTGCGTTCGAGTGGAAATATCTGTTGCCAATCAATTTGTTCAACCTCGTGTTGATGCTCATTGTAGTAGCATTCGGACTTAGTTTGTAAGAGATTTATTTTTTGAGAGAGAGTAAATAAAAAGTTTATTAATTGTAAAACGAAATGACCAACAACAAAGGAAAGATCACACAGGTAATCGGACCTGTGGTCGACGTGTCATTCGACATCGACAAAAACGACCTTCCGCCAATCTACACAGCGTTGAAGGTGGGTCGTCCAGACGGCGCCGACTTGTTGCTCGAAGTGGAGCAGCACATCGGTGAGCAGACGGTGAGATGCGTCGCAATGGATGCGACTGATGGTCTTCGACGCGGAATGGAGGTTGAGAATATGGGACAACCGATTTCAGTGCCGACGGGAGAACAGGTCAAAGGACGATTGCTGAACGTTATCGGTCAGCCAATCGACCATTTGCCAGCCTTGTCGGACGAGAAACGCCGTCCTATCCACCAGCCGGCGCCGAAGTTTGACGATTTGTCGATCAGTTCTGAGATTCTTTATACGGGAATCAAGGTGATTGACCTCTTGGAGCCTTATTTGAAAGGTGGCAAGATTGGTTTGTTTGGTGGTGCCGGAGTGGGTAAGACCGTGCTTATCATGGAGCTTATCAACAACATCGCCATCGGACAAAACGGTTTCTCCGTGTTTACAGGCGTCGGCGAGCGTACGCGTGAGGGCAACGACCTTCTGCGCGAGATGCTCGAGAGCGGAGTCTTGAAATACGGTGACAAGTTTATGAAGGGCATGGAAAAAGGCGAGTGGAACATCGAGGATGTCGACGCCGAGGCTTTGAAGAAGTCGCAGATTGCCCTTGTGTTCGGACAGATGAACGAGCCTCCTGGCGCCCGTTTGCGTGTTGCGCTTTCAGGATTGACCGTAGCCGAGCAGTTCCGTGACCAGGATGGAGGATCGAAGGATATTCTTCTGTTTATCGACAACATCTTCCGTTTCACGCAGGCCGGTTCGGAGGTGTCTGCCCTTTTGGGTCGTATGCCGTCGGCCGTTGGCTATCAGCCAACGCTTGCGTCGGAGATGGGCGCTCTCCAGGAGCGAATCACGTCGACGAAGCAGGGTTCCATCACATCGGTTCAGGCAATCTATGTGCCGGCCGATGACTTGACCGACCCGGCACCGGCAACTACGTTCAACTTCTTGGACGCCACCACCGTGCTTAGCCGAAAGATTTCGGAGCTTGGTATCTATCCAGCTGTCGACCCGCTGGAGTCAACATCGCGTATTCTCGACCCGAACATCATCGGCGAGGAGCACTACAATGTGGCTCAGGCAGTAAAGCAGCTGCTTCAGAAATACAATGAGCTTCAGGACATCATCGCCATTCTCGGTGTCGACGAGCTTTCAGACGAGGACAAACTCGTTGTGGCCCGTGCACGCCGTGCGCAGCGTTTCTTCTCGCAGCCGTTCCACGTTGCCGAGCAGTTTACCGGACTTCCGGGCGTTATGGTGCCACTGAGCGAGACAATCCGCGGTTTCAAGATGATTCTCAATGGCGAAGTCGACGAATATCCGGAGCAGGCATTCCTCAATGTCGGCACCATCGACGAGGCTATCGAGAAGGGCAAGAAACTGCTTGCTGAGATTGACCAATAATAAAAACAAACGAGATGACACTAAAAGTGATTTCTGCAGAACAGATTCTGTTTGACGGACAGGTTTCGTTGGTGACACTTCCGGGGGAGTCCGGACTTTTCACCGTGCTTGAAAACCATGCCTCCCTTGTGTCGGCGCTGACCAAAGGCACTATTGAATATCAAAGAGCCGACAACGCGCAGCGCGAGACGATGGATATTGCCGGAGGAATCGTTGATGTGGACCGCAATGTGGTGTCAGTATGTATCTATTAGTAATATGAAGAAAGTACTTGCCATAATGGTATTGATGATGTTTGCGTTGGCGTTGCCGATGCAGGCTTCGTCAAAGTCGGGCGACGGAAAGGATGACGAGGGCGGAATGAACCTTCAGGAAATCATTTTCGAGCACCTCGGCGACGCTTACGGCTGGGAAGTTCCTTTCTCACACGAGCACCGCATTCCGCTGCCTGTGATTGTCAACGACAATCGTGGCGGCTGGCACGTGTTCAGTTCTTCGAGGGTTACAGGCGGAGAGTCTTATGACGCCGGCGATGGCGTTGTCTACCGCATAGCCTCGGAGGGCGACAACAGCGGCAAGGTGGTGCAAGTGGCGGCAGACGGCAAAGAGTTTCGTCCGGTCGACTTGTCGATAACCAAGGACGTCGCAGCTTTGATAGTAGCCGCACTGATAGTGTTGTCGGTAATGCTGTCGCTGGTGCGCTATTACAAGCGCAACGGCATGAAAGCCCCCCGCAAGGGAATGGGCGCCGTAGAGGCACTCATCGGTTTTATCTACGACGGCGTGCTTAAGAACACACTCGGAGAGAAGGCCCCCAAGTTTGCAGGGTTTCTGCTGACGGCGTTTTTCTTCATTTTCACTATGAACCTGTTGGGTTTGGCAGTAATATTTCCAGGAGGCGCCAATCTAACCGGCAATATAGCCGTGACGCTTGTTCTTGCCGTATGCACGTTTGTCGTGACTAACATAAAAGGCAACAAGCATTATTGGAAAGACATTTTTTGGCCTGACGTGCCATTGGCACTAAAGTTTCCGTTGCCAATCATGCCTGTAATCGAGCTTTTTGGAATATTCACCAAGCCGGCGGCACTCTGTGTCCGTCTGTTCGCCAATATGATGGGCGGTCATATGATAGTGATAGTGCTGACGCTGTTGATATTTATCTTCGCACCGTTTGGCGCGGGAGTTACGACTGCCGCAACCGCCGTATCGGTGTTCTTCTCATTGTTTATGCTTCTACTGGATGTGCTTGTAAGTTTCATTCAGGCGTTTGTGTTTACAATGCTTTCGACGCTATTCATCTCTCTTGCTGTGGCAGAGCCGGAGCATCACGATAAAAAAGAGGTGGAGGCCGCATAACCAATAAAAAATAAAAAACAAAAAATAACAATTTAAAAATTTAATTACTATGTTAGGAATGATTTTAGCGCAGGCTGCTGAAGCAGTTATGTCTTTGGGACTTGACAAAATGGGTGCATGTCTTGGTGCAGCAATCGCAGCCATCGCTGCAGGTATCGGTATCGGTAAGATCGGTGCAGCCGCTATGGAGGCAATTGCCCGTCAGCCGGAGTCGGCAAGCGACATTCGTAGTAATATGATCGTCATCGCAGCCCTTGTTGAGGGTGTGGCGTTGTTCGGTGTGATTGTTTGTGTACTTTCGTTGTTCATCTAATCAAGCACAACTTAAGAGATGGAACTGTTTACGCCTGCATTTGGCTTGGTATTCTGGATGTTTGTGGTCTTCGTGCTGCTGTGCGTCCTCCTTGGCAAGTTTGCATGGCCTGCCATCATCAAAATGATGACAGATCGTGCCGACTTGATCGACAAGGGCGTTGCATATGCAGAGGAGGCCAAGGAGCATGTCGACAATGCGAAGGCTGAGGCGGACAAGTTTATCCTTGAGGCGCAAAAGCAGCAGGCGGAGATTCTGCGCGAGGCGGCACGAATGAAGGCACAAATCATTGAGGAGGCCAAGGAAGCCGCAACGGTCGAGGCCAACAAGGTGATGGAAGCCGCTAAGGTGTCGATAGAGCAGGAGCGCAAGGAAGCCGAGCTGCAATTCCGCAACGAGGTTAGCACATTCGCCATTCAGATTGCGGAGAAGTTGCTCCGTGAGCATATGGCTGACGAAAAAGCTCAGTCGCAGCTTGTAGACAAATTGCTGGATGAGATTGAAACGAAAAATTGATAATAATTTAAATCGTAAAAGATGAATGAAGGACTGATTCCGAGCCGCTATGCCAAAGCGCTGCACCTCTATGCCGAGGAAGCAGGCAAAGCCGCCGCCGTCTATGAGCAGACGGAGCGTCTTGCCGCCGGCTATGAGGCGCATCCGCAGATGTCGCGCGCGGTGGAAAATCCGTTTCTTCCGCTTGCCGACAAGCAGCAGCTGCTGCTTGTTGCGTCGGGCGCGGAGAACGACGGGTGTCTGGACAAGTTTTTCAAACTCGTTTTCAGCCATGGACGGGAATCCTTCATACGCTCAATGGCACTGGCTTACGGCAAGCGCTATCGCGATGTCAACAAGATTTCACAGGTTGAGATTGCCACAGCGTCGAGCTTCAGCCAGGCTGTCATGGACAAAATCAAGGACTCCGTGCAAACTCATCTGAAGGGCCGCACCCTTGAATATCGTCAGCGCGTCGACGCTTCCCTTATCGGAGGCTTCACTGTGCGTGTCGACGGCGAGGTGCTCGACGCTTCGATGAGCAATGATTTAAGAAAATTGCGTTTAAAACTTCTAAGTAAGAAATAAAAAATGATTGACCCAAGTGAGATTTCAGACATACTGAAGCAGCAACTCGACGGCCTTAAAGGCAAGGCTCAGTTTGAGGAGGTTGGCACAGTGCTCAACGTTGGCGACGGTGTGGCTCACGTCTATGGTCTCGACAATGTGGAGGCAAACGAGCTCGTGGTGTTTGACAACGGCGCTACGGGTGTTGCCATGAACCTTGAGGAGAGCAACGTGGGCGTTGTGCTTCTTGACAAAGTCAATGAAGTGACCGAGAATATGTCGGTTCGCCGCACTGGTGAAATCGCATCAATACCTGTGGGCGAAGGACTGTTGGGCCGTGTGATCAACGTTCTTGGCGAGCCGGTTGACGGCAAAGGACCCATCGAGGGCTCTTTGATGCGTCTGCCACTCGACCGCAAGGCTCCTGGCGTAATCTTCCGTCAGCCAGTGAAGCAGCCGCTTCAGACTGGCTTGAAGGCAGTCGACTCGATGATTCCTATCGGCCGCGGTCAGCGCGAGCTTATCATCGGCGACCGTCAGATTGGCAAGACCGCCATCGCTATCGACACGATTATCAACCAGCGTCAGAATTATGAGCAGGGCAAGCCTGTTTATTGCATCTATGTGGCTATCGGACAGAAGGCTTCATCGATTGCTTCGCTTGTCAACACGCTGAAGAAATATGGCGCTATGGACTATACGGTTGTTGTGGCGGCATCGGCGACTCAGCTGCGATGCGCTATTACTCACCGTTTGCCGGCGCGGCTATCGGCGAGTTTTTCCGCGACAGCGGCCGTGACGCGCTGATTGTTTACGACGACCTTTCGAAGCAGGCGGTGGCTTATCGCGAGCTGTCGTTGATTTTGAAGCGTCCGTCGGGACGTGAGGCTTATCCAGGCGACATCTTCTATCTGCACTCACGTTTGTTGGAGCGAGCAGCGAAGATTATCGACAACGATGAGGTTGCAAAGAGCATGAACGACCTTCCGGAGGCTCTGAAGCCCATCGTCAAGGGCGGCGGCTCACTCACGGCGCTTCCAATCATCGAGACTCAGGCCGGCGACGTGTCGGCGTATATCCCGACCAACGTGATTTCAATTACCGACGGTCAGATATTCCTTGAGTCGGGCTTGTTCAACAGCGGTATCCGTCCGGCGATCAATGTCGGTATTTCGGTGTCGCGTGTTGGTGGCAACGCTCAGATCAAGGCGATGAAGAAGATTGCCGGCACATTGAAGATTGACCAGGCGCAGTTCCGCGAGTTGGAGTCGTTTACCAAGTTTGGCGGCGACATCGACCCTGTTACGGCGCGCACAATCGACAAGGGACGCAAGAACGAACGCCTGCTCATCCAGCCGCAGTATCATCCGATGGCCGTGGAGGAGCAGATTGCCGTGATTTTCTGCGGAACGCGCGGACTGCTGTCGGCAGTGCCGATGGACAAAGTCGCAGAGTTTGAAACAGAGTTTATCCAGATGCTGCAGGCAGGACACAAGTCGGATGTTCTCGACGTGCTTCGTTCAGGTCAGTTGACCGCCGAGGTAGAGGGCATTCTGACCGAGACCGCCAAGGCAGTTTCTGCTAAATATGCTCAATAAAGAAACGGAATTAGGTAATGTCAACGTTAAGAGAACTTAAGGGAAGAATCGGTTCGGTGGCGTCGTCGGAGAAAATCACCGGCGCCATGAAGATGATTTCATCGGCAAAGATGCACAAGGCGGAGCAGAATTTGAGCCGCTTGGTGCCATTCCGCAATCAGCTTCAGGGCATAATGGGCAACCTTATGCAGACCGACGCCGAGTATACTTCCGAGTTGACTGACGTTCGAGACGTGAAGACGGTGACAATAGTGGTGCTTGGCAGCGACGAGGGTCTCTGCGGCGCTTACAACATCAACATCTTCAAGGGCTTGCTCCGACATATCAATGAATTGCGCAAAGCCAACCCGTCGGTAATGATAAACGTGGTGCCAGTGGGCAAGAAGATTGTCAAGGCATCCGCTGTTGTCGCCGGCGACGGTGTTTCGGTTGAGCGCACCGAAGCCAGTCCGAAATCGGGCATCGACGGCATCCGCCGTCTTGTGGACACTCTTAAAGCCGACTATGTCGGCGGCAAGACCGACCGCGTAGAGGTGGTGTCGATGAAGTTTCTTTCGGCAGGCAAGCAGCGGCTCACCGTGCAGCAGTTGCTGCCAGTGTCGGCAGAATCCTTCGGCAAAGCCGATGGCCCGACAAACCGTCCGTATCTTTTCGAACCCGACGCCAACCGGATCTATAACGCTATTCTGCCGCTCTACGTTTTGTCGCTTGTGCAGGAAGTGTTTGGGCAGAACGCCGCCTCAGAGCAGGCAGCGCGCGTGATGGCAATGCAGAGTGCCAACGACAATGCAGTAAAGCTGCACGACTCTCTGAAATTGGAATACAACAAGCTGCGTCAGCAGGGTATTACGACAGAATTGCTCGACATACTCGGCGGCCAGGTTGAGAAATAGTACATGACAGACAACATCGGGAAGGAGGCAAACATACCGGACCTCCTTCCGGATGTTTTTAATGAATTTTTATGAATGCCGGTATGAGAAAAAACAGTTGACTGAACACAATAGAGTTATGAGTAGTGTAAAAGATTACTTCACCGGATTAGGCAAAGGTATGGTCAGCCTTTTGAAGGGAATGGAAGTGACAGGAAAGGAGTTCGTCACGAAGAAGGTGACGGAGGAATATCCTGACAACAGAGACAATTTGCCGGTAGGCGAACGTTTTCGTGGCACGTTGGAGCTCATCTATGATGAAAAAGGCAACCACAAGTGTATTGCTTGCGGATTGTGCCAAATGAACTGCCCGAACCAGACAATCCACATCGAGTCGAAGATGGTGGAGCTGCCCGACGGGAAGAAGAAAAAAGTATTGGTGAAATATTTGTACGACCTTGGCAGTTGTACGTTCTGCCAGATGTGTGTTTCGGCATGTCCGCACCACGCAATCCACTTCACCAACAAGTTTGAGCATGCGGTTTATACGCGTTCGAAACTTGTGAAACAGCTGAATTATCTTCCGGAAAAAGACCCAGTAGAGGTTTGGAAGGCGCAGCAGAAAGCCAAGGAAGAGGCCGCAGCCAAAGCAGCGGAGGCGAAAGCCGCCGAAGCACCTAAAAATGAAACAACAGAGAAAAATTAATATAAAGTATATATGAATGTAGTAGGTAATTCAATCGTGTATTGCGTGATTGCACTGTCAATCATCGTATTCTCGGTTTTGTCGGTTACTTCGCGCAAAATCCTGCGTTCGGCCACTTACTTGCTTTTCACTCTTTTTGCCACGGCGGCACTCTATTTCCAATTAGGATATGAGTTTCTCGGCGCGGTTCAGATAGCAGTGTATGCAGGCGGTATCTTGGTGCTGTTCGTATTCTCGATTCTGCTCACAAGCAAACCCGGCAACAATGCCGAGCGTTTGGCATCCAAACGTAAAACACTCGGACTTATCGCAGCCCTTGCCGGTGTTGCCGTATGTGGCTACGCCTTGTTCTCATTCTTTGGTGGAGAGACAGCGTCATTGCTGTCGACGACCAGCGATGTGACGGTGGAGAAAATCGGACATGCCTTGCTTGGCACCGAGAAGTTTGAGTATCTTTTGCCTTTTGAGGCAATCAGTGTGTTGTTATTGGCATGTATAATCGGTGGTGTGGTAATCGCCCGTAAAAGATAATTGCAATGGATTTGACAATGCTTTATTATTTGGTGCCGAGTCTGGTGATGTTCGCCTGCGGCGTTTACGGTTTTATCACCCGTAAGAATTTGATCGCCATCCTTATCTCTTTGGAATTGATGCTCAACTCTGTTGACATCAACTTTGTGGTTTTCAACCGCTTTCTTTTCCCTGGACAGATGGAGGGAATGTTTTTCGCCCTGTTCGCGATAGCCATCGCGGCGGCAGAGACAGCTTTGGCGATTGCGATTGTGATCAACATATTCCGCGCAGTGAAGAATGTTGATATCCAAAGTTTAACTAAAATGAAATATTAAGCTCATGGACTTGTCATTATCAATAATCACAATTCTGCTGCCGTTGTTCACGTTTTTCGTGCTCGGCCTTGTAGGCATGAAGATGCCTAAGCAGACTGCGGGAATTTTCGGAACGCTCTCTATGCTCGTCACAGCCGTTGTGGCTTATGGAGTTGCGTTGAGCTATTTTTTCAGCCCAGAGTATATTGTCGACGGAGTTCGCCAGGCTCAGGTGGTCTATGATGCCACATGGCTTACGTTCGGCGAGAACTTGAAGGTGACGCTCGGCATCTATATCGACCCGATTTCGGCGATGATGCTTATCGTTATTTCAACGATTTCGTTCATGGTGCATCTCTACAGTCTTGGCTATATGCACGGCGAGAAGGGATTCCAGCGTTATTATGCGTTTCTTTCATTGTTTACGTTCTCGATGCTCGGACTCGTTGTTGCCACCAACATCTTCCAGATGTTTATCTTCTTCGAGATGGTGGGAGTGTCGTCATATCTTCTGATAGGCTTCTACTATGAGAAGGCAGCCGCTGTGGCAGCGTCGAAGAAGGCGTTTATCGTGACTCGTTTCGCCGACCTCGGCTTCCTCATCGGTATAATGCTTTTGGCTTACTATTGCGACACGTTCGACTTCAAGTCGCTGATGTCGAACCCAACGGGAATCCTCACAAGCTCGGCAGGCGTTACGTTTATGGGCTGTTCAGCCGCATCGTGGGCGTTGGCTCTGATTTTCATCGGCGGTGCCGGTAAGTCGGCGATG